>Ga0224529_1001899_pt1 | contig 11323 bp, 7 predicted proteins | sample CBST50metaG_FD_179893 | JGI IMG/M metagenome (GOLD analysis project Ga0224529, IMG submission 179893) | Peat soil microbial communities from Stordalen Mire, Sweden - C.B.S.T50 | ecosystem: Environmental > Terrestrial > Soil > Wetlands > Peat | place: Sweden: Norrbotten County, Stordalen Mire... | reverse complement strand
CGATCAACCTCGCGGCGCGGGTGTAGCCGACTTTGAAACGCCTTTGAAGCGATGAAGTCGATGCGCCCCGCTCATATTGAGTCGAAAGCCAGCGAACGGCAGGTTCAAAAAGTTCGTCGGTGTCTCCATCGTCGGCCTCGTCGGAAAACCCGTCGGTCGCCGCCGTAGGAGTCATGGTGTAGCGCGGTTCTTCCTGATCTTTCAGGTATTTGACGATCGCCGCTGTCTCCGATTCGGTGACATAGCATCCCTGAATTCGAGTCGGCTTGGCCGCATCGATCGAGAGATATAGCATGTCTCCGCGACCGATCAGTCGATCCGCGCCCATCGAATCCAAAATGGTTCGACTGTCGACCTGAGTAGAGACTGCAAAAGCGATTCGAGACGGAATATTAGCTTTGATCGTTCCGGTAATTACATCGACGCTCGGACGCTGAGTCGCAATCACAAGATGAATTCCTGTGGCCCTGGCAAGCGCGGTAAGTCTGGCGATACAGGTTTCGACTTCCGCGCCTTGAGACATCATGAGGTCCGCAAGCTCATCGATAACGACCACGATATAGGGAAGCTTTTTCTTTTCATCCACCTTCGCGTTGTAACCGTCGACATTTCGCGTGCCTATTTCCGAGAAAAGGTTGTACCGCTTATCCATCTCGACCAGCACCGAACGCAGAATTCCGGCCGCTTGCTTCGTGTCTTTGATGACAGGAGCGAGCAGATGCGGAATTCCGTCGTACATCGAAAGCTCCACGCGTTTTGGATCGATCATCACAAAACGAACTTCGCGAGGAGTGCAGCGGTAAAGAATGCTGCAGATAAGAGCATTCAAACAGCACGATTTTCCCGAGTTGGTCGAGCCTCCTACAAGGACATGCGGCATTTTGGTGAGATCGGCGAATTTGATCGATCCGGCCACATCTTTTCCAAGGGCGAATGTCAGCTTTGACGCATTGACAAAATCTCCGGTGTCGATACACTCCCTGAGAGTAACAATCTGCTTCTTTTCGTTGGGCACTTCGATCCCAATCGCGGATTTCCCTGGGATCGGCGCCTCGACGCGAACATCGATTGCAGCAAGAGACATTGCAAGATTATCCGCAAGAGCGACAATCTTCTTCACTAAAATACCGGGTTCAAGCTGCACTTCGTATCGGGTGACAGTCGGTCCCATCGCGACCTGACGAACATTGGCGCCGATTTTAAAATCGGTCAAAGTCTGCATCAAAATGCTTTGCCGCTCTTTATTGTCCGCCATAATATCGCCGCTTATAGGCTTTGGCAGATTGAGAAGATCGAGCGGAGGAAGCTGATAATCTTTGTTGACAAAATCTTCGACTTCGCCAAGCCTGTCTAAATTGAGCGGCTTTTGAACAACAATAATCGGCTTAACCGGCTGTGGAAGATTGACAAAGGGACGCATCGGTTCTGAGACGTTTTTCTGTTTTGTCTCAGCCTCTTCAAGGCCTTTAAAGCGAACAAGCGCATCATCGGGAACGACAATGCGGGAAGACCCTTTTCGCTTCTCTTTCCTCGTGGTCGTATTCGACGACGCCTCGTGAGAGCGCAAAGATCGACCCCATTTTACAAGCGAGCAGAAATAGGCTACGAGAATCGCGCCGGCTTGAATAAATGCGCGTCCTGTCGCTTGGAGCATCGAAAGGAGACGTCGGTCCGTAAGCCAAACAAGGCTCGCCAAAGCTAATCCCAAGTAGACGACAGGAGCCGCCATGCCAACCATTTTGCAAAAACAGAAATCGATCGCAGCTCCTAAAAATCCGCTTGTAACGATCGCGTGAGGAGCATCGAACGGATCACTCGGAAATGGATGCGCATAATCCCACGCGGCCAGAAAGATCAGCCAAAGCGAAATGCTCCCGCCGACAACCTCGGCTCGGCTTTCGGGCGAGCGGCCATAGATCAAAAACCCCCCTCCCCCAACAGCAAAACGGGAACCACGTACGAACCGCAGCCGAACATCAAGCGAAAGACGCGAGCTAGCTCAGCGCCAAGAACACCAGACTCGGATTTAGAGGAAACAAGCAAGCTTATTAACAACACTAAGCCGCAGGCAATAAGAGATATACCCACAAGATCTTGCGCAAAACGCTCGTTTTTCCTAAGAGCTTTCGCAGGAGCCGAGTCGCGTGGAACTCGTGGAGATTTTCGCTGAGGCTTACTTTCTTGTCCGATAGCCATAAACTAAAAACCGTCTGAAGTTAAGAATGGATTCCGCATATCGCGGAAAAGAAACAAAGGAAGGCCGGAACAGAACAATCCGTCCCATCATAGAGTATATTATAACTCAAGATGAAGGATATATTGTCAAAAATGCGATCAAAACCTTTTTTTCCTTTTTCACGCCCTTGAAGATACGACTTGACTTCCGAGAATTTTCTAATACGGCGTAAATTGCTTCTTATTTACGAATGCTCCCTTGCTTTTTCTGTTTTACGATCCTTCCGCCTGCTGAGGCATTTCGTCACATAATTGAAGACCACAGCGCGCGGATTTAGACGCCTATCCGGTCTTTGAGGCAGCCCAAAAAGACGCTACAACGCAACCGTTCCGTAAAGCCGATCTCCAAAATCGCCAAGTCCGGGCAAAATGTATTTTTTGTCGTTAAGCTGCCTGTCCAGCGCAGCGGAAACAATATCGACATCGGGATGAATATCGCTTAGCATTCGCACGCCGTCGGGGGCTGCTACGATGCACACCATTGACACTCGTCTCGCCCCGGCGCTTTTGACCAGCGATATCGCTTGAGCCGCAGAACCGCCGGTGGCGAGCATCGGGTCCAATATAAACACGGGGCGATCTCCGATCTCCGGAGGAAGCTTGGCATAGTACGACGATGCGATTGCAGTCCTTTCGTCGCGCTCCAAACCAATATAGCCGACCGCGACATCCGGCAGCAGATCCACAAACGCATCGAGCATTCCAAGACCAGCCCTCAGAATCGGCACAGCCACGAGGGATATCAACTGCGCGCCGACAAAAGGCTCAAGAGGCGTCTGAATAATGTGCTCGGTCGTTTCAAGTTCGCGCGTCGCTTCAACTGCCAGAAGAGCAGTGAGGCGATGAGTGAGCGCCCGAAATTGAGCGGGGGTGGTTTCGCGGTCTCGAAGCTGAGTGAGAAAATGATTCGCTAAAGGATGATCGACAATACGAATGCTCATGATTTTTTAATTTGCTCCTCGCGAGTTTTTCGAACTGGAGATAGACCAGACGATAGAGAAAATTCAAGTCGTTACGATCATTTTAGTTTATCCTGAAATACGCTGACTTAGAACCACGACAAAAAAATGAGAATGCAAACAGGCAGTGGCCGGAATAATGGTGAAGAATTCAAGCCTACACAATCTAACTTTATAACGAAAAGTTATGCATATATAAATCCGGCAAGTTTTTTAATTCTAATTCAGAAGATCAAGACAACACAGTTAATCTTATACTAAGAGTACAAGGTTCAAGTATAATCTTAGACTTTAAAGGCAGTCTAAATTCACTTAAGGAGATTTCTAATTGGACGTTCTGATATGGCTGCAAGAATGGTATGACCGGCATTGCAACGGCGAATGGGAAACCCGAGGGGGCCTCTCCATATTCACGCCTGTCGATGGTTCAAGGGGCTGGCGAATCTCCATAACGATCTCAGAGACGGAACTCGAAGGACAAGAGATAATCGCCAGTACGATCGACAGAAGCGAATCGGACTGGCTAAGTTGCTGGACCACAAATGAAACATTCGAAATCGCCTGCGGTCCACAGAACTTAAAAGAGGGATTGGAGTATTTCAGGTCTTGGGCGAGCGTCTAGTCTTTGCGGCTTAAGCGACGCCAAAGATTCCGCCAAAAGCGCAAAATACACGAAGAAGACATTCGCTCTGTGCTTGTCAAAGCGTAAAAAAATAGCAGAATGCTCTCTTCACGCTGAGAAAAACGGCGTCGATCTCACAATGCGATTCGAAATTCTTCGGCGAAGCCTGGGTGTGAAACACTCAAAAAAGAGCGAAGCGAAAGCCCTTGCTTTATTACAAGCTGCATAACGCAAGCAATAGCTAAAGCTTGGCTCCAGCATAGAGATGCAATCCGTGGAGGCGGTCGCTTTAAAGAGTCGCTTAGCGACCTACTCCTCGAAGCGCCCATCCCATTGCAGCTGGGCGAGACGCTCGATTACAATCTGAGCGGTCGCGAGATTGGTTGCGAGAGGAATATTGTGCGTATCGCAAACTTTCATGAGAGCGCTGATATCCGGCTCGTGAGCATGCGCGGTCAAGGGATCTCTCAAAAATACGACAGCGCTAATCTTTCCTTCCGCCACCATTGCGCCTATCTGCAAATCTCCTCCAAGAGGCCCGGAAAGCATTCGGTCGACCTTGACGCCAACCTCTTTCTCCAAGTGTCCGCCTGTAGTGTATGTGGCGACAAGATCGAACTTTTCAAGGATGTCCTTGTATTTCAATGAAAACTGGACCAATGAATCCTTTTTTTCGTCATGAGCAATCAGCGCGATAATAGCCATAACTGTTAATCTCCTTTATATAAGCCGAATATTCTTTGAGACTTGAAATAGCGTCTCTCTTGTAGATAAAAGATACGGACAGGAGCGAAAATCGGCAACTTCAGCCTTTTTTCCCGCCCGATTCGCTCCATCTCTTCGGAAGCATTTCCACATATTTAATAAACGATTTGATTTTCGTTATATCGCCGGAATTTGGCGGTAAAACGGTAAGCGCGGTTTTATAGATCGAAATACATCGATTCGCCTCGGATTTACTATGCTCCAGCACAGCGTTTTTATATGCAATATTGCCAAGCAGCAGATAAGTAAGCGGATCATTGGGTCTTTTTCTCAATATATCATTGGCGTATTTCGATGCAAGACGTCTATCTTCGGGAGAACCGCTCCAATTCAGCACCTGAGCGAGCCGGTTTTCAACAGGAATATCGTTCGGATCTTTCTGAAGCAGTTCGCGCCCGGTTTTAACGATCCGTTTATCGAAATAAGGGGCGCCTAAAAACGCCAACCGCATTACATTATAAGTATGAGGCGCTTTCGAAGACTCATGTATGATTGCATACGAAAGCATCGAGAACGTGCTTTCGACATCGGGATCGTAGGCATTGCCAGGAGTCTCGGCGAGTTTGTAAGCCGAATAGACAATAGCAAAAAGCGTTTTCGAACTCCCGTCGGAAACGGCTTGGAATGTCTTCAATTCAACTTTAGGAGATTGCCCCAAAGTAATCGCCCGATCGATTCTAGTTCGAATTCGACTATAGGGAGAATCGTTTTCAGTCCACGGCGTCGAAAACCAATCGCAATAGATCTCTCTGAGTTTTTGAGTCTGAGCTTTTGCCGAAGGGACTTTCTGGGATGACTGAGCCTCGCCTAGGTCATAGATCTTTTTGAGGCGCTGCTGAGCGCTCGTAATAAAGATACGATCTCCGCTTTGAGCAGGAGACTCGCGTTTCGCTTTTTCGTAAAAAGAGTAGGCCTCTTGGGCGCTTACTTTATCGGATGCCGTATAGGCCTTCGTTTCGGCAATCAGCTCTTGGAGCAGCAATACGGATTCATCATTGGGATGCCGCGATTGGAGAGCATCGGAATAGGACTCGGCCAAAGTCATATCGGCCGGCGCATCGGTCCGACAAAGCATCACGGCGAGCGCGAGCCGAATATCGTCGTCGTGCGGAGCCGCAGCCAGCAGCCGTTTTGCGATATCAATTTGCGATGTCGCGTACGTCCCTATCAAGCATGCAACACGGGCAAAATTGTGAGTTCGAGGAAATTTTCCTTTGGAAGCCGTCACGGCTTCACGAAACTCATCTCTTGCAACACTAACAGCCTCATCAAAATGGTATCCTGGAATACATTTGACCTTATAGGCCGCATAAGCATACGAAAACCACGCCTCCGGATTATTAGGATCTTGAAGGGCTTTCACCCTATATTGCTTGAGAGTCGCCAAAGGCTGAGTGTTCGAAACAAATTTGCTGTTGACATTCTTACGCAGCGCAATGTACGGGGCATCACTGTCGGTCCATTCAGAGGTTAGCCAGCTTCGGTACGACGATGCATCTTTAGCAGCAGACGTCGCGCCGAAAGCAGATGTTGCATTCATCACGAAAGAAGCGAGCGACAGTGAAATACATGCAGTCGCCGCCAGGAAAATTTTAGATCCCGACATATTGATTCCTTACCCTAATGTCATTTGCCGACAACATATGCTTTTCATGTAAACCGCCATCTGGCCACAAGCTATTCCGCAAAGCGCGCAGTAAAACGAGTTTGCGGTAAATATCACGTGCGTCCCGACCGCAAGACCAATTGCGAGAGTCGATGCCGAAAGCAGCCATCCGCAAATCAGAATAATCGAAGTCGGCCAAAGCGCCCTATTCTTCACCAGTAAAATAACCCCGAACAACCAGATTATTGCAGTAATAAAATTGATTATTCTCGTCGAATCGACTAAAAAAGCAAACATGCACGATACAAAATCCGCATTATAAAAATGGGCGGCGAGAGCGGATCCGAGTATCCAACACGAAAGCGGTAAAAGCAGGCATACCGCCGGCCGCATTTTGAATATCACGGCAGCCATCCCTAAACCGGCGGCAATCATCGCGGGAAATACAAGAAGAGACCACGAGAATAAGAAGAATGGGCCGCATACCGCATTATGATACCGCACCCACCAATTGATATTGTGTCCCACATTGTCAATATGAAGAAAATTCAGTCCAGTGAGGCTTCGAAATATCATAAGAACGCCGACTACGCCGATTGTGGCAAGCCATACCCATAGCGGCACAAACTTGAGCTCCTTTCTAACGGCCAGGAGAAAAAAAGCAACAGGAAAAACAGCCCAGCCATTCTCCTTAAAACAAGGAGCCATCGCGCTCAAAAGCAAAGCCCATCCCCACTTTTTCTTCAAGACCGCCGTCAGCGCTCCAAGTAAAGAAGCATCGAGCCACAAATCCGGCTGATCTTTCCAGTTTTGCGAAACCACCAAACCGCTCATCTGATAGTCGGGAGCCCAAAACGAATAAGAGTAGATCGGAGCAAATAGATGCGCCGCGCCTGAAAAAAAGATCCCCGCCATCAAACATTCCAGCCACGGCCTCCCAAGCGCTCGAACAAACAGGATAAGAGCCGCATCAACTAGGAGTTGGGAAATGACCGACACGATACTCCAAAGATCATACCTGTCTTCCGTAAAATAGTAACGTTCCAGCCAATCGATATGAGCGGTCAGCGGCCTCCAATAATGGAATGCGCCAGGCCAAACATGAGTCCACCAGTAAAAGGTTTGCGGGAATGTGTGGATTTGTCGAAGATTATGAAAAAGCCACTGCTGATCCCCATCGAGTTTCAATATGCTACGCGATGTTTCGACAACACGAAGACTGAACAGACAGCCCGAGTAGGCAAACACAGCCGCAAAAAATATACACGTGAGAGCCGATATAACAAGTCCCACTCGAAGCGGCGGAAGTATGGCTTTATAAAACGAACTCGCATCTCGCGGGATCGCCCAAAAATCATGGCGAGAGATCATAATATTACGCCCCTAATCAGGCTGAGCCTGGCCAGTTAACGCGTATCGAAGACGACTGCGGTATCATGCAATCGTCACACCACGTACAAGCCTCAGGCAAATCCAGAACAGAATTCAGCTTTTTTACACGTAATTAGTAATTTCGCTTTGTGCTTGTCAATGCGCGAAAAAATATCAAAACGCTATATTCTTATTCATAGCCTACCTTCCCATCCTTTAGATGGGCCCCTTCCTCCCGCCCTCGGGAGGAGCTTAACAACGTGGCGAGAACCTTGTCGGCTTTGTCGAACGAAATATTTTTCTCGTACTCAATGTCCCAAAGTTCCTCCCGTTAACGGGAAAGTAGGAGAGTTCTGAAAGAAGTTTGTCCGATAGTTTTAGGAAAAGAAGCTAAAAATAGCAATAAACTCAATTACACTTTACGGAGGGGTGATTTTAAGCGTAGCACAAGCAATATCTTAACTACAGCTTGTCATTAGCGCCGCCTTTTTCGCGCTTGAAATATCAACGCCACGGCGTCAAAACGAAAATTCTACTTTATTTCCCCACCGAGAATTTCGATGATCTCTTCGTCATTATTTTCTCGCGCATAAGAGAGAGTTTTTTTGATTTGCTTTTTAAATTGACATCGGCTCCAGTATCGATCAAGCGTATGACTTTTAAGACATCTTTGGCTTTAATTGCATCAAAAAGTTCATTATCCAATGTTTTTACCTATTAATAATGATACCTGTAAATGCCGAAGCAGCCTGTTTATTCGGAAAAAAGTGAGCCTAGGGAGTCGCCTTCGAGCTGCTCGATGCCGGAATAGGCAAGGTCAAGAGCATAAAGCCAGAGCAGAAGCAGCGCTTGAGAATCGGGAGCTCCAAGCACAGCGGAAAAGAATTGCCGAATAGCGGCTTCATAAGTAATAGGCTGGTCTTCGGATGAAAACTCAAAAATGGGAGTCGGATAGGCAGATTTCGAAATATTGTTTCGTCGATCTTCCCGCCACATTTCCTGCTGCATCTGATCAACAAATTCCCTAACGTTCGCAGGAGTCGCATGTTCGAGATTTGCGCCAAAAGCCTTGATAGCGCGTCGTTTAAACTCAGCCAAATCGATCATTTGCTTACTTACAAGCGATAAATCTTCTGATAGGTTTTCGAAATTAAGAAACACAGCCGAATAATCGCCATCCCTCCTATTTTAATATTCGATATCGATCCTCAAAAGTCCTCCGAAAAATCTCAGGACTTTCGCTTCGGCCTTACATAGCGGCGTCTCTTATTTGAGTGTTTTACATCGGCTTAGCCAAGAGATTCCGGATCGCTCAAGCCGCGATGGCTTTTTCTAAGAGTGAATACAGTATTTTGCTATTTTTACGGCGCTTTGGAAAATGCTAAACGAAAGTCCTCAACAAGTTAATTTGAGCCTGCCGATTGAGCCATTCGTTTCACTCGCATATGCACCTGTTCCCTCAGAAGGAGTAGATCATCGCCTGCCAGTTTGGGATTTTTCGACAAAAAATCGATCGCCTCATCGCGAGCCTGTTTCAAAATCGGAACGTCCCGGAAAACATCGAGAAATGGGAGATCCTGAATTCCCGATTGGCGGGTGCCGTAAAACTCTCCGGGACCGCGCAGTTTAAGATCCTCTTCCGCAATCACGAAACCGTTGTTATGTTCGGTCATAATCTTCATACGCGCCTCTCCCTCGGCGGATTTCGGATCGGAAATCAAGATGCAGTACGACTGAATATTCCCCCGCCCCACTCGGCCTCGAAGCTGATGAAGCTGAGCGAGGCCGAAACGGTCCGCATCCTCGATCACGATAATCGATGCGAGAACATCGAGATCGCGGCGCCGAAACCGCTCCATCACATCGTCTTTTTCCGCCGACTTCATCTGACCGTGCACCAGACCGATTCGAAACTCAGGATAGATTTCATGGGTCAGGCTTTCGGCGAGATCGACTGCGGCTTGAGCCTGTAGCTTTTCGCTCTCTTCGATCAAAGGACAGATCACATAAGCCTGTCTGCCTTGAGCAAGCATCGGACGAACCGTTTCGTAGACCGATAACCGCTGAGACGATTTTTTCCAGTGAGTGCGCACGGGTTTTCGACCGGGAGGAAGCTCATCGATCATGCTCACATCGAGATCGCCATACAGGGTGAGGGTCAGAGTGCGAGGAATTGGGGTCGCGGTCATGACAAGAGTGTCCGGAGAGTCGCCTTTTTGACGAAGGGCGTCGCGCTGAAGCACTCCAAAGCGATGCTGCTCATCGATCACCACAAGGCCGAGACTGTGAAACGAAACTCCCTCTTGAATCAGCGCGTGAGTGCCCACAGCGACATGAGCTTCGCCTCCCGCGATGGCTTGAAGGTTTAGGTTTTTCGATTTTTCGTTCATTGAGCCGCTAAGGAAAACCGTTTGGACTCCGAGATCTTCGAGCGCTTTGGAAAAGGTGATAAAATGCTGCTCCGCGAGAATTTCGGTCGGCGCCATGATCGCAGTCTGACGCCCGTTTCGCACGGCGATCAGCATAGCCGCCATCGCGACAGCCGTTTTTCCCGATCCCACATCGCCATGAACGAGGCGATTCATGGGGCGAGGCGCCTGCATATCGTCGCCGATTTCAGAGATCACGCGGCGCTGAGCGCTCGTGAGAGTAAAGGGCAACGCATTCTCAAGCTCATCGACTGCGCTCCGAATATTCGAGAAAGAGATCCCCTGCTCGGAACTCTTCAGGTTTTTACGATGAATGAGGATGAGCTGAAGGCAGAAAAATTCAAAAAAAACGAGACGCTTTTGAGCGATGCTAATAAGCATCCATTCGGTCGGAAAATGAGCTTCATTGATTGCAGTCTCGAAACCGATTAAGTCATATCGTTCAAGAATCGAACGGGGCAGCGGATCGGCAAGCTGACCGGCGCAGCTTGAAAGCGCTTGCCATACGATCCTACGCATTCTGGCCTGAGTGACCCCTTCGGTCAACGCATAAACCGGCGCGATTCTCCCCGCCGCAAGAGGCGAATCGTCTTCATCGGAAAGCTCCCACTCTACATGGACAATCTCTATCCTGCGCGAAAGCGATTTAAGAGAGCTTTTGCCGTAAGCGACAATCTCCCTCCCCATCAACTTTTCGAAAGTGGTCTTAATATGCTTCGCGCCGAAAAATACGAGATAAGCCACTCCGGTTTGATCCCGGACGAGAACATGATTGACCAGCAAACGACTGCGCGTTGGAACTGTCTGCACTCCCACAACCTCGCCGCAAATGGTGACGGGCTGCCCAGGCTGGACGGCGGCGATGGGAGTGAATCGGCTGCGATCTTCATAGCGAACTGGAAATTTCCAGATCAAATCGGCGACAGTGGAAATATTCAGGTTGTTTTTAAGCTTAAGAAAAAGCGCCGGAGTGACTGACGGTAATGCGCTTACGAGAGAATTCGGCGTTATAAGCTGTTTCGAGTTGTCGGTTTGGGGAGATTTTGCCTGCACGAAAAAAGTATACCTCAGGCCAAAAAGAGAAGATGAATTATATGCAAATCTTCGTCTTCAAAGCGCCGAAAAGAGCAATAAAACACTGTATTTAGTGCTCTTCTACCTTCCCTTTTTTTCAAAATGGGCCCCTTCCTCCCGTTGACGGGAGGAGCTTAAGAATTTTGCGACGCGTTTTCTCTCTGTCCGTCGCAAAACAGGATCGGCTTCTGTTTTTGTCCGAAAGCTCCTCCCGTGAACGGGAGGAAGGGACCCGTGTATGAACCGATGACATAGTTTACAG
>Ga0224529_1001898_pt1 | contig 11325 bp, 10 predicted proteins | sample CBST50metaG_FD_179893 | JGI IMG/M metagenome (GOLD analysis project Ga0224529, IMG submission 179893) | Peat soil microbial communities from Stordalen Mire, Sweden - C.B.S.T50 | ecosystem: Environmental > Terrestrial > Soil > Wetlands > Peat | place: Sweden: Norrbotten County, Stordalen Mire... | reverse complement strand
CGCACCGCCGCGCACTACGTGACCGGGCAAAAACTCGATAAGCTCGAATTCGAGAATGTTCGCGGCATCAAGGGCGTGAAGGAGACATCGGTCAATGTCGCCGGACACGAAGTGCGAATTGCCGTGGCGCACGGTCTGGCGAATGTGGAGTATGTCATCAACAAGATCCGAACCGCCAAAGAGAACGGCGATCCTCTGCCCTATCATTTCGTCGAAGTGATGGCGTGCCCCGGCGGCTGTGTCGGAGGCGGCGGGCAGCCCTACGGAGTCACCAACGAGCTGCGTCTCATGCGGGCGAAGGGATTGTACACAGAGGACGAAGGACTTACTGTTCGCTCTTCGCACGAGAATGAAGCGGTTATCAAGCTCTACGACGACTATCTCGGCAAGCCTCTGGGCGAGAAATCCCATAAGCTGCTGCACACTCACTACAAGCCGCGCCATTCATACCAGCGGTAATTCTTGCCGCTTTCATTCCCCCGATGAAGGCGGCAATCCTTCCCTGCTATCGCAATACGATGCAGGGGAGGATTTTTTGTTTATGGATCGCTTGCGCTTTTTATGGAAGCAATACGAAGTGACATGCCAGCAAGAACCATAAGGGTAACTGTTGCCGCAGCTCGATCCGGGGTACTAAATATTGGCGTATCGAATATACCTGCGGATAATAGTGAAACTGCTGAGCAGAAACTTGTATGAGATATTATTCTGTCCAATGGCGTAATGCTCTCATTCATCATAGACTTCTTAGACTGAAACACAATCTCCGTCCAAATAATAATTGAGAGGATTAGGCCGAAAATTCCTGTGTCAATAAGCGTGCTAAGTAACAGATTCTTAGGTTCGCTAACCAATGTATTATTATCAATACGCTCGAATGCTTCAAATCCGTTGCCTATTAGCGGCTTATTCATCCACAATTCATAGCTCTGTTTCCAAATAGTTGTTCTGCTAAGGACCGACTTATCGTGTATAAACGCGCCAAGATTACCATTTGCCCTCAAAAGTATTCCCACCATCGATAATGCAATACAAAAGCAAAGACTTATAAATCGATAACGTTTGTATTGAAAGGTTGCACATACTATTCCGACGCCAAATCCAAAATAAGCCCCTCGTGAGAACGTGACAATCAGAGTCCCCAAGGATGCAATACTTAGCGCTATATATAAAAGTTTCATTGCAGCAGTATGTTTTTCGGACGCTAGTTTGATAAATAAAAACGAACTAATAATACTTAACGGGTAAATCCCATTCGGAGATCCCATAATGCCCGATGCCCGATATCCGAAAGAACTTGTGAGAAATTGGTTTTCTTGGAAAGTGAATAAAAGAAGTGCAATAATCATTTGGATTGCCAGCCCAGTCGCAAAGATAGATAGCACTATATTGCGACTTGCGTATGGCAGAAAAAACGCAGCAAAAAAAATAAGCCAGCTTATGCTTGGCCAGAATACTAAACTATCTGCAATTGATCGGAAATAAAGAGTTGTTAATCCCAAAACAGATAAAAGCGCTATGCTTTCAAACTTATCGATCCCGTGCTTGAAATGAGCCACTGCGAATACTATCAGACAAGAAACAACAATGCAATTCACCACAATTGCTAATAAAGGGGTACTCCGAAGAAGATTAGTTGTTGAATTAAAAATATCAAGGACAAAAATAACTGGCGCAACGATAATGATTGAGGCTAGCGAAACAAACCATTCAGGCCAGTATTGCCGGAATGAAATATGAGTTTTTTGTTTATTAAAGAACAATATTACAGACTTTTTGGTGCTAGCTTAATAATGAGCAAACGACCGTCCCATCTATGACTAAGTGTTGAAAATGACCATATATTCTCAACACTGTTAGTTTTAGAATTAATGTCGTCTACAATGACACCGTCTATAGAATATCCGATTAACGCAACAAAATGATTGTTGTCCACATGCAATATTCCGATTGGCTTACTGAGTTTGATTTCAGCGAGTGTAGTTTGGATCCCATAGCTGCATAAATGTAACTTATCCGCCATGGTTTTTAAATCAGCAAAACTTGTTTCATTATCTCTTTGCGGTTCCAATTTTAAAATATTAGCATATGTAACGTTCAGTCCATAGTGTCGAGCGATAAAGAAGAGGCTTGAGGGACCGCACATCCCGGGATTATTTACAGCATTATCATGATGCCCATGATATTCGGAAATGATGCCCCATCCACCAATAATGACACATAAACATGCAACTATTTGGATTCGGAGAAATATCGACTTCGAATAAACCATGTTATAAATAAACTACCCATCCCTATCGCTAATAACCAAGTGTAAAGCGATTTTGGATTTCTAGGAGAAGAAGTCTGCGATATTGGCTTAAGGGGCGGAATATAAACTCCTTCCCATTTTCCTGAGGCATTCAGGGTGGATTTTATCCTCGTCTGGTCGTCATAAATATGTGAACCAACGGGATATATCCACTTAGTTTCGCTGCTTGGGACGGTATTGACTCTAATATTGCTGAATTGCCACCATAGCATACGATGCACTTTTGTTTCATTTTCTTTACCGCCGCTCATACTCGCTGATTGTGGAACCCAATATCCGTTGATTTTTGTAAAGTCTGAACACTCATACACCTGTAAAAAACCACGGATATTTACCTCCGATCTTATAATCGCATAGTTATAAGCCTTCGCTAGCGTTAATATAAGCTCCTCTCCTCCATAAAGCGGCACGCGCACGCGAATGCGGTAGAGGACCCCCAAGCGGCTATCTTTCGAGACATCAATCAAGCTCGCATGCGGATCGCTTAATACTTCGTCCAGCCATGTGGATCGATTCATGCGATACGCAAACGCAAGCGGAGTCCACTGTTCGGTATCTCTCGTTCCACCATCAACCGCAGCATAATCTAAATCTTTGCCGCGCCACTTGCCTCTCTGAATATTGTAATTTTTCTTGCCATCCCAATAAAAACTTACAGGAAACTCTGGAGGAGCATCCGATTCCCGCGGTGTATTGATAACTCTGCCATCGGCAAACGCCCAATCGGAGATCTCTGGGGGAGTTGTGTCCTGCCTTGTTACAACACATCCCATGGAGTTCAGTCCTTGATGGAGACGATGAGCTTCAATCCGGATTTCGGATAGAATTTTTTGCGAGTCAACCATAGAAGTTACCTGTTTGTCTGATGCCGAAACTTGGATAATCGCAGGAATAATTAAACATGCGACTATTTGGATTAGGAGAAATATCGTCTTCGAATAAACCATGTTATAAATAAGCTACCCATCCCAGCAGCAAAGAGACACGAGTAGAGCGATCTAGGCGTTCTATCAGAAAGCGGTTTACTTAACTGTGGTTGAGGAACATTTTGCCCTATCCACTCTCCTGAGGAAGTCAGTGTATACTTCGTATTCGTTTTTTCATCATACATTTTTGATCCGACCGGATATTTCCATTTGGTCTCATCGTTTCGAACAGTGTTAACTCTAATATCACTGAATTTGAATCGCATAACGAGTCCGGTTCGCATGAATGTTGCCGATTGTGGCACCCAATATCCATTGACTTTTGTGAAATCTGAACATTCGTGAGTATTTGGCTCTCCGTTTACGTAAATCTCAGATTTAATTACAGCGTAATTATAAGCTTTGGCCAGTGTCATCGTACAAGTTTCGCCGCCTAAAATATTCAGAAAAGTACGAACACGATATAGGGTGCCAAGTCGAGCATCTTTGGACACGCCAATTAAGTCGGCATGAGGATTGCTCAAAGCCTTGTCTAACCACACTCCTCGATTTAGGAGATATGCGAATTCAATTGGTGTCCACTGACTATATTCTTTTGTTCCTGGCATTGTCATAGCATAGTCGAGATCTTTACCTCGCCATTTGCCTCTTTGGATCGTGTAATTTTTCTTGCCGTCCCAGTAAAAACTTACAGGAAACTCACCAGGATATACAGAGAACCGTGGCGTGTAAACAGAGCGTCCCTCAGCAAAAGCCCAGTCTGAAACTTCGTTTGGCGTCGTATTTAGATTTGTCACTACGCATCCCATGGAATGCAACTCTTTATGAAGATCTTGAGTTACAGTTAGAATATCATTCAGAGTTTTTTTCGAATCTAACATAGTGCCGTCCAGAGTTGAATGAGTATTATTTGCATGTTGTTGAGCGTAGGCGATAGATATAAGTGACAGAGATATTAGCGGGATAATAACACAGAGATAGATAGCTCCAATGTGTAATTTTATTTTATGTAATATTAAATTCCGCATATCCACGCTTGGGTTGTTTGTGAGCATATCAGATCATACCCTCCTTCGATACAGCTGCCGGTTGAATAGTAATAATCACGATAACAGAAGTTGGTTGGAGGTCCGTACGTTAGAGAGTTATGACAAGTATCTTCCAATCCAAATAGTCCCGCTCCTTCGCATTGTGGATGAGGTTGATATGAACGTGTCCAATAGTAACTCCCCGTTGTACTTGGACTGCAAGGAATCGTATTTCCTGTGGAGACCGTACCAATACCGCATGTGAGGGAATACTGTGGTTTAATACAAACAGTGCTTACTGTTGGACAGTAATATCCTGTCCCATCCGCAGGCTTAGTAGGCGTCGATGTTCTCCCGACCGTTCTGCTCATTTCTAAAGCAGATAGTGAGCGGGTATATTGCGCATTTTCAGAACTATTTACAATATTTGCAGATGTTATTCTCGCGATTAGAAGCCCTGTGACTATCGGAACTATGGTTCCAATAAATATGTGACTGCATTTCATAATAAATTCTCCTATCGAGAAACTAGAACATGTTGGTGTATATACGTAAACACACCCTAACGTGTATTTGATTGTACATTTCCTGTTACTGTAAGAAGCATGTATTTCATATCGTCTTTAGAGAGCTTTATGGCAACATCCTTAGAAATTTTTCCGATCATTCCTGTAGTATCGACTGATACATTGACTGAGACTGAATGAAGTGGCTGTAGTAGATACGGTAATCTGTGGCTGATAGCAGCAGTAGTACATCCGCAGCCAGTGATAGAATTATAAACTGTTATATTGTGAATAGATATATTCGTAATCACGAATTGGTGAATAAGGGGCCTACCGCTTTTCACCATCCCACAATCCGCGTTCGTCTCGCTGCAATAGAGAGAATTGTTTACTCGACCGAGCAATAATAATGAAACTGCCGCAAACGCTGTAAGACAAAGGAGAACTGCTTGGAGAATAGAGAGTATTCGCGAGACCTTCCTTCGTTTTGTCGCGTTACTAGCGATCCCCGATTTTTTCATTATCGATATCATTAATTTTACTGCTCCTCTTGAAAATGAACACAGGCGCTCAACATCACTTCATTAAAACAGTCTTTGTTTTCGCGACGATAAATATACAATACGAAGTTTTTTATATATCTATTGATGGCAATAACTATGAATAAATTAATCCATATAAAAGCTTTTAGATGGATTAATTTCTATTAACCATAGATCTTATTCTATCGGAAGACGATCCAAATAAGGACTTTGATTCTGAACAAGTTAATAGTTGACGTAATCGTCACAAGAAGTAATATTGCTTAAAGAATAAAAGAGAAGAAGTAAAGTGGAGGGGAACAAACTTACCGTTCCAGACCAAGTACTCAAGACGACATACAAAACAATTATAAAATCGAATTAAGACATAAAGCGAAAGGAGGATCGCTTTAATTACTGGGCTTAGATTGTCGTTCTAACAAGTTTTTAAATGTCTGTCAATACCTAAGTCGAAATATTTTTCACTTTCTTTTTATAAGCTTATATCGCCTCTTAATCTTGAATCATAATTGATATACATTAATTATCAATAAATATCATTTAAATTAGATTATCGCTATAAATAATTTTAATATTAATTTCTTAGTGTTCTTCTTCGGTTTTTCTAAGGGATTTATGGGCGCTTTAGTCGAAGTTATTTTACTAAGTCTTAATGTAGTTTGGATTTTTATTTGATAAACTGTGCGCGATAAAACAGCTTTTTTTCAATCTCCCCATTGCCTCTCGGGTATACTAGGCCGTTATGCGCCTGTTAATTACGAATGATGACGGAGTGCAGGCCCCCGGGCTTGTCGAACTTAAAAACGCGCTGCTGCCGCTCGGCGATGTCTACTGTATCGCCCCCGAACGTCCCCGTTCGGCTACCGGCCACGCGATTACTCTCCATAAACCGCTGAGGCTGAACAAGTCTCGCATGGATGACGGTTCGATTGCATGGATGGCCAACGGTTCCCCCGCGGACTGCGTGACGCTTGGGGTTCACGAGCTGATGCAAAATGAAGTCGATCTGGTGGTGAGCGGAATCAACCACGGCCCCAATCTCGGCTGGGATGTCCATTATTCGGGCACGGTCGCCGCGGCGATGGAAGCGGTGATGACGGGATATCCTGGAATTGCCGCTTCGGTGGCGTCGTGGGATGAGCGGATTCACTGGAATACGGCTGCGCGATTTGTTGCAAGACTTGCGAAATGGCTGCTCGAAAACCCGTTGCCCCCTCATACCGTTCTCAATGTCAATGCGCCAAACCTTCCCGAAGAAGAGCTGAACGGAGTGGAAATCACGTCTCTTGGGGCGAGGCAGTATTTCGACCGCACCATCAAATGCACAGACCCGGCTGGGCGCGACTACTACTGGCTTGGCGGCTCGGTGATCCAGCGCGAACTCATGCGGGGCGAAGATGCCCACGCTGTCGCGCATGGGAAAATCAGCGTCACGCCCTTGCAGCTCGATCTGACCGCGCATAAACTTTTCGGCGCCGTGAGCGCAATCGAAAAATTGGGTTAAATGTCCTCCCCTACCACTCACGCGGGAAGTTGGGAGCGCTTAGTAAAATGGGGCTTTTAGTTTTGTACTCTTCAAAGCGTTGAAAAAATATCAGGAACTCCGTATTTACGCTTAGAAAAACGGCCTAGCGGCCGCTGAGCGATCCGGAATCTGTCGCCAAAGGCGACGAAAAACATTCAAAAATGAGCGAAGCGAAAGTCCTAATTAATAAACTCTTAACTCCTCCCGTTGACGGGAGGAAGGGGCCCACGTTGGTGGGAAGGTAGGATGATCGACGATACAATCGTCCCATTACGCACTCATAAATATAAGGAAATTTGTGAAAAATGAGTATTACGGTTAAATTCGGAGGAACCTCTCTGGCCAATGCCGAGCAGATCCGAAAAGTCGCGAAGATTATCGCTTCCGATTCTCGCAGAAGATATATTGTGGTTTCTGCTCCCGGAAAGCGAGTTCCTTCGGACAAGAAAATAACCGATCTTCTGCTGTTGTGCCACTCTCTCATCGAACAGAGCCTCGATGCTGGCGCTGCATTTGGAGTGGTTCGGCAAAGGTATACCGAAATCTCGGATAATCTCGGTGTGTCTGAAATTGGCGGCTGGCTCGATGAGATTAGGGACGAAATCCATAACGGCGCCTCTCGCGATTGGATCGCCTCCCGGGGCGAGTATCTCAATGCTCGTATCATCGCCCGATTTTTGGGCGCAAAATTCGTGGATGCCGCATCGACCATTCGGTTTCTCAAGGACGGCAGTCTCAATGCCTCGGAAACCTATTCCGTGCTTGGAGAAGCGCTTCAAGGCAATGGGCTCTTCGTGATTCCCGGCTTCTATGGCTCCGATCCGGCGGGCAATATACGCTGCTTTTCGCGCGGAGGGTCCGATATCACCGGCGCCATTGTTGCGCGGGCCACAAATGCCGAGGTCTACGAAAACTGGACCGATGTTCCCGGTATGCTCATGGCCGATCCTCGAATCGTAAACAATCCCAAACCGATTGCCGAGTTAACCTATCGCGAACAGCGAGAGCTTTCCTATATGGGCGCGACGGTGCTGCACGACGAGGCCGTTTTCCCCGTGCGCGAGGCGGGCATTCCGATCAATATTCGCAACACCAACGACCCCGACGCTCCCGGCACCCGGATCGTTTCCACTCGCGATTCATCGAAAAGTACGATTGTCGGAATTGCGGGGAAGATCGGCTTTACGACCATTTTCACGGAGAAGGCTCTGATGAACTCGGAGATTGGCTACGGCAAGCGTCTCCTCGAAATCCTCGAGCGCCACGGAATTTCCTACGAACACTCCCCCACCAGTATCGACACTATGTCGGTGATCGTCGCCGAAGACGAGATTTCTGGCAAGGAAGAGCTGATTATCAAGGATATCGAGCACCGTCTGCAAACCGACAAGGCGGAAATCTCGGGAGATTTGGCGCTGATTGCCACTGTGGGCGAAGGAATGAGCAAAAAGGTGGGAATTGCAGGCCGTCTTTTCAGCTCTCTTGCAAAAGCAGGCGTCAATATTCGGATGATCGACCAGGGCGCCAGCGAAATCAACATCATCGTCGGAGCCTCATCCGATCAGTACGAAACCGCCGTCAAGGCCATTTACGAAGAGTTTGACAAGTAGCGGATAGTTATAAGGCCCTCTCATTAAAAGTGAGCGGGCTTTTTTATCAATAGGACTTTTACTTAGCTTTAACCAACAAGCGTTGATCCGTAAAATAGGGGCGTAAAAGCGTCATCCTTCGCGGAGCGAAGCGCAGTCGAAAAATCCGCTTTTTCTTCTGCATTCACGTCCTATATTAGGAGTAAAGCAGATCCCTCGGCTTCGCTCAGGATGACGGAATTACTCCTGAAGCTTGATTAAGCGAAACTCTTAATAAAGAAACAATTACTCGCTTCAACCTGCTATTCAGACTTGCCTCTTTTCCCTATTCCGGCTGTATGTCCACCGATACATGCATTTTTGCTCCCTGCGGCCCCGAGTAGACGCCGCGCATGGGGAGCGCGTCGGAGTAGTCCCGGCCGTAGTGGACCGTCACATAGCGCTCATCGGCGAGAAGTCTGTTGGTGGGGTCGAATGCGCCCCAAATGCCGCTGGGCAAAAGGCATTCCACCCAGGCATGCATGGAGCCGCCGTCGATTAACCTTGCGCTTGGCGTGTTTTGATCTTTTAACGCGTCGTTGTCTCCGCCCGTTTCGGAAAGATCGATCAGCTTGAGCTGGGGCGCGACGCTTTCCGGAACTGAGCGAGTGCAAAGATAGCCGCTGGCGTAACGAGCGGGAATTCCGATGCTTCGACAGACCGCGATCATGAGATGGGCAAAATCCTGGCAAACCCCTGTTTTTGTCTCCAACACCTTTTCCACCGGGGTGTCCACATCGGTCGCGCCTGTTTGGTAAATGAGCGAATCGTGTAAAACTCGATTGAGAGACAGCAGAAAATGCGATGCGCCGTCTCCTGCGGCTTTCGCTTTCGCCGTCTCCGTAAAATAGCGCAAGTCCAGCCCAAGAGGAATGAGCGGAGACGCCGCGAGATATTCCGCGTAGTCTTCCTCAATTTCCCGATGCTCGTATGCTTTGAAATCGTCCTGCTCAAACGACATATCTCGAAACGGATCGAACGATTCCGTGGTCACTACCGACGATGCGGAAATCATCATGCTTTTGTGAGGCGCGCGAATATTGAAATGATGAACGAGGCCCGTGGAAAGATCGTAATGGAAAATCTTTGCTATCGGAGATGTTTTGAGAGTAAAACTTAAGCAAGCTTGACGAGCGTTGCTGAGAGGCGCGAGACGAGCCTCGTTGTGGTTGTCGAAAACCAAGCCCGAATATGTGTAGTGTGTAACGTGTTGAATTTTAAGTCTCATAGAAATATGGCATCGGCCGCACATCGGCATTTTTAATGGCAACTATTCAGCCGCCTCGCTTGCTCTTGTCCTACCTTCCCATCCAAGGGATGGGAAGGTAGGACTATAAGAGATAATTTCTCGCGATCGCATCGCCAATCGCCGCGCACTGAAAGAGGACTTTCTCCAAAAACATATGCAGCCCTCGTTCGATTATCTCTTCGGATGTCGTATAAGACAGATCGGCGGCGAGACGGCCGATGAGACGCGACGGCGATGGATCCTGGCTGTTTCGTGTCCAGTCGGGGCCGGCAATACTACGCAGACAGCTGTCCACTCGACCGATTCCGTGTCGCACGGAGCCGGGGAATAGCTCGTTAAGCACTAAAAACGACACCACGTTTTGCGGCGTAATTCCATCCCTGTGAGTTTTACAGAACATCTCGAATCCGCTGACAGAGCGTAGGACCGATATCCATCGGTGAGTATCGAGCGGGCCGCCGATACTGTCCGAATCGGCAAAAAACTCGTCGGCTCCTCCGTTTGACGCTCTCGCTGGAGCGCCAAGGAGAAGATCGTGATATTTTACATCCAATATGCGCGAAGTCTGGCACGCTCTTTCGAGATATGCGCCCATATTCAGCCACTCGCGCGGCTCTCCCAAGATCAGCGTGCGGTCCGTGATGCCTTGAAAAAGATAACTCGAATTTTTGACGAATGTGAAAAAGTTATGCGGAGTGGATGAAAGCAGCCTGCCGATGTCCCATTTGTTCACTTCGATATAAGCGACATTCACCGCTTCCCACATTTCGGATGAGATCAGCTCCCGAATCGATCGCGCATTTTCGCGCGCGGAAGTCCACAGGCTAATAATCGAATCGGGGTTTTGAGTATCGAAGGAAAAGAAATTCAACACATCCCGATCGGTTTCTCCCGAATAGCGAGCGACAAAATCGTTGAAATTACCCGATATCGCGAGCAGCGGCTCCCATCCTATGCCGCTTTTCTGCTGAGCGTCGGACACATAGGGCTGATTGACCTCGAGAGCCGTATGGTAATGCACATCCACCATTCGAGCGGTGGCTTCGGCCCGCTCCAGATATCGTCCAATCCAAAAACACGCATCCGCATCTCGACTAAGCATTACTGTTGTTGTGCTCCCTGCGCTTCGGCAATCTCCTGCATGGCCCCAAGAAGCGGGTCTTGAGGCTGACGCCACAGTTGGAGCGATTCACGCAGAACCTCATTGTAAGCTTTCTCGCTTGCGCTGTTCTGCTTCGCGTCGCCCTCATCGGGAGCCAAAACCCATGTGTCTTTACTGCCGCCGCCCTGCGACGAGTTGACGACATACGATCCTTTTTTCAATGCCACTCGCGTGAGCGCGCCCGGAATCAATGTGATTCCGTCGAGTCCGCACAAGAGATAGGGACGCATGTCGATATGTCGCCCTTCGAAATGATCGCCCACGAAAGCGGGCGCCTGGGACAGCGCGATGAGAGGTTGGGCAATATAGCCGCGTGGGTTTTGCTTGATCTTCTCCGCAAAATCGGCTCTTTCGGCCGACGATGCCTGAGGCCCCATCAGCATTCCGTATCCTCCCGATTCGTTCGTGGCTTTGACGACCAGCTTGTCCAGATTGGCCAGAATGTAGC
>Ga0224529_1001896_pt1 | contig 11345 bp, 12 predicted proteins | sample CBST50metaG_FD_179893 | JGI IMG/M metagenome (GOLD analysis project Ga0224529, IMG submission 179893) | Peat soil microbial communities from Stordalen Mire, Sweden - C.B.S.T50 | ecosystem: Environmental > Terrestrial > Soil > Wetlands > Peat | place: Sweden: Norrbotten County, Stordalen Mire... | reverse complement strand
CGCTCGGAGTATCTACACGTATGCCGGGTTTTGGGTCGCGTACCCACTGCGGCGGAATGATTTTCGGGCGGCAGTGCGATTGACCGTCTTGATGGCCGACGCGAATCCCGACTCGGCAGCTCGATCGGATCAGACGGGAGATGCCGTCCAGCAATTTGTGGTGCCCACGGAGTTGGCCGCCGCGCAAGGTCCGTTTGCGATGATCATCGGTCTCGTTCCTGCGGCGCTGCGTCTCTCGCTTCTTCGGTTGCAGGGTGCTTCGGACGAGGACTTGGCCTCGCAGATCGCTGCCATAGAAGACGGTCTGGCCGGACGCCCAGACGCAAATCTCGTCTCTCAGGCCCTGCGTGAAGCGGTGTTATCCGCAATGACCGCGACCGATTGTTATGTCCGAGCAGGTCAATTGATTCCATCAATGGGTACCGCGGCTGCGGGCATGATCTACATGGTTGGCAGCGCTCTCAAAGCACGGGTACCGGATGCGCTTGTCCCACAAACATGGCTCGCGCAGAATATCGAGCGCTTCTTCGCTGAGTATCCTTCGGTTCAGGACGAACTACTATTCCCGTTTCTCGAAACCTATTGGCGTAGGCAGGTTAGCGCAAACGGTCAAGAGTTCAGGAGCGGGGCTTCCTTCTCTCTCCGGATGATCATCGAGGCAGCGAGAGCTGCTTCAGGTTCCCGAACGAAGGAGTTACTGCGGAACATGGATTCGTGCATCCCAACCACTCTATCGAGCGACTCCCGTAATTGGCTCTCCTTGTAGACTGCTGGCATATTCGCTCATCCAGACGAGGAGTCAGCTTCCACCTCAAGAGGAATGGTGGAGCCGCCTAGACGATAAGTAGGCCAGCCGGACAAGCGGTCGTATCATTCAACCGTTGGTGACGGCCCATGGCGCGTTTCCAGAATCTCAGCACCTGGAAACGTGCCTCGGCGGTATGCACCAATCGAGATCGGTATTGCGGTCAACTTCCGCCATGCCGAGCACTTGGACTGGCCGCCTCAAAAACAAAGGCGCGCATAGAAATATCGTTTATGGAGGATGGCACTAGAATCTCGTTGCCATTCAACTCAGCATCAGACACTGTGCTTAGGAATGACTTCATTCATTACCCTATTCTGACCGCGCGGCGTGAGGGCGACTTCGCCGTTGTCCTCTTGCCGAACCTCGCGATTTGCGATGAGCCTAGTTATCGCGGCATTTAACGTTGGAGCTTTTTGTAGTGGTGCATACTGTCGAATTGACGCTCGGCTCAGACGGTTGCCGGCGGCGTGATTTAGCAAAAGCAATATTTCATCTGCGGCCGAAATCCCGGAAGCGAGGACTAGCGGCTTACCGTCCAGTTCGTGGATCAGAGTGTGCTGTAGCTGGACGATCTGAGCGATTGAATCGGCGATGATCTGCTTGTCTGCGGTCCAAGCGAGACGTAGGAACTCAGCAAACATCCATTTCCCAACGTGCAGAATAAGCATCGAGTCCATGTAGTTCGCGGTGTAAATCGGAGAAATATGCACCGGCCCGCGATCCGAGCGAAACTTGTAGACCAGACGGATCGCTTTGCAAAAGTGCCGACGATCGCCCTCCGCCAGGTTGTGACTGCGCTTTTTATTGAAATCTTCAAGCCAATCGCACAGTGTTCCGGGCAATTCGCCGTGTGTAACCACTCCGGAGTCGAGTTGATAGAGAGCGCGGGAAACTGCCTCGCACAGGCGGCCTCCGTCAAGCTCCGCCGGTTTCCAGTCACCAGCCAGAAACCGCTGCTGCATCTCAACGTAGCTTTCAACAATTGCTTGCGCGAAAGCAGTATCGACGGCAGTTGAAACTTCAGTGATCAGCTGTGTGGTCGAGATTCCCATCTACTTTGCCGCCTTGGCCATATCTACAGCACGCTTTGTACCGCTCGGGGTAAGCTTATAGCCGCCGTCGACCTTAATGACGAACTCCTGTGCAGTCTTCCGCTGCAGAATTGTGTCGAGGGACCTTTCCTTCTCATTGAAGGAAAAAGCATTTGCTATGAACCGCTGTATGTAGCGAGAGGAAGCAGAGGCGCCTCCGACCTTTTGGATCGCCCATAAGGCAAGAATGGCCTTATCGAGTAACGTCTTATCCTTCAGAATGAAGTGCCCGCTGACATTGTCGGCGTGCTTTGCCCATTTGGCTGCCCACTCCTCGGCCACATTGGAGCGTTTGCGCCCCACCTTGCCGGTAGTCTTGGTTTCTTTCTTATTGTCAGTTCCGGCTTTGAGATTCCGTGAATGGGACTCCGGCGTCCAACCAGGATCTGGATGATTGGGATTCAAGATTTCATCGAGAGCCTGAACTGCCTTTTCGCGACCTTCCTTCTTCAGCCGGATCGTGTCTCCGTCGATCTCCACGGCCATTTTATGTGACAGTTCGTGGCGCGTATTTGTGTCTAGTATTTTCGACGTTTCAAGAATCTTCTTAACACTGGCATATGGAACAGGCTTTTTCCCCGCCAGTTCCTGCGAGTAGATAAACAAATACGTCAGACGACGGGCATATTCAAGTCTGCTGTCTGCCTTGAGGCGATGTTCTTCGAGGCGAATATCCTCCCCGTCGATTTCGAAGATTTCTCCTATCCTCTGGGCGTCTCCAGTGGGTTGCGAAGGCGGCTTGCCATCCGCGCGCTGGGCATCAATAACTTGTCGGGCTCCGTCTACTTCGCCTGCAGATAAGAGCGGGGGCTTAGCGGCCTGACCTCCCGTTGTCCTGATCGACGGCAGGGCGCGCGGAGCCAACTTTTCAGAAACCAATTGGTTAAGAGTCTCGCCGATGCTCCCGATAGCGGCATCAGTGAAGCTTATGCGCAGAGTCCTGCTTCGGGTATCCTCTTGCAGGTCAAGTGTATTCATGGGCGAAGTGTTCTCGTTTACACGTGGACTGGCCGCGCCAGTGCCGGTGGCTGTGCCGCACATCACGCAGGCTTGCGCATCCTTTTCTAATACCTCGCCACATTGCTTGCAGCGCACTTGGACAGCGCAGGTCGCGCAAAAATACCCTCGCTCAGAGAGAATAGCGCTACACGAGGGGCAATGTTGGACTTGCGAATAATCGACCATGCTAGTCTCCGGCGCGCACTTAGTAGCAGCTTGGACCTACTCCAATATTCCATATTAAATGTTGGTCCTTCCGGGGGAGTGCCATTTCGTCAGGGAATGCCAAAGAAAGTCGGCTCATGGGAAGCGTTGGATTGCTCCCAAGCGGCGGGAAGACCAGAAGATGGGTCTCAGTTGGCGATTTCAGGCCATAGCGAGTTTCCATGATCTGTTCACGGCCATGGTGAACTTTCATGCCGTCGCGAGCGAGGGCTTCTATGCCACTCCATTTCTCTCGCCGCCGATAAGGAGGCCCGAGCTTGTTGCCGTGGGGCTCGAGTGGGGATGGATTGGGGGCAGTGATGGGGAAACCAGCCAGGAGCGGAGATTTGCGAGTCATCGCCATTGATGGCCCGCTACTCGGTTTGCAGTGGGTCAGAGGATCTTCTACCATCAGATCAAGGTAACGGTACAAACGGCTCGGCTGGTTCAGAGAAAAACTGGGGGATCAGATCGGAAGATGCTTTTCGAGCTTCAAGATAGCCGCATGCGGCCAATTCAGGGATCGTATTGGCTCTATCGAGGTTGAATTTGTTTGCCGGAACAACTGGATTGATTCGAATCACCCGCTCGTGGCCAACCAATGAGTAAGCGATCCCCAAACTTCCTCCTGACTGCCCCCTCAGCGCAACTTCGAGCGCTTTATGCATCCAGTCTTTGCCGCCCCGCGAAGCGCTGAGTGAGGCGGGGAATTGCGTGCAGCCCAAGGACAACACCTTGATGCTCTGCGGGATCTTGCCGAGCCAACTGACGGCTTCGACCACAGCGTTGCCCACAGGATTGTTTGCCCATAACCCGCCATCGATATACAGTGCTTGGCCAGCTCCCTCGTGAGTGGGGAAGTAGGTCGGCGCGGCCGTTGTCGCCAAGGCTACATCCACCATGCTCACCCGGAAATCGGTGTGGAACCGGGCGTGATGACGGGTCTTGTAAATGTGAATTTCACCGTTGTTGACATTGAAGCTCGGTATCAACAGCCGCACTCTAGAATCGCCCAGAGTGCAATTCTTGAATTCAACTTCGAGCGCAGTCCGGAGCGGATCCGGAGAATACTTCGAGCAAAAGAACTGGCTGATCAATCTCATGGGCGCCGACAGAAATGCAGCCGGGAATATGCTTGGCCCGTGCTTCTCGTAGAAGGTCGTGATAGCCGAAGCCGAGAGGCCGAGTCCCAGGCTAAGCGCGATGATTCCTCCCGTGGATGTTCCAGCAATTAAGTCAAAATAGCGATAGATTGGTTCGGGAAGGGATTTCTCCAGCTCGGCCAAGAATGCGGCAGGAAAGACGCCCTTAATCCCGCCACCATCAATGGACAGAATTCGAAACTCTCGATCTCCGTTTGCTCGTGCTCGATCTTCCACTCTCGCCTCCGCTCATCTGCTCTCGTTTGGACCGTTTCTTTTGCCGCTGGCGCCCATGCTTGAAGGATTGTCGATCACCGCATTGAAGACAGGGCTCGAAACCACGAGCGGCTTGTTAGCCGCCGCATCTTATGAAGCTTTTTGTTGAATACGCACTTTCCAACCCGCTGCCCGCACTCACACGGACAGGCTGCTTTGTTGGCGATTCTCTTCTTCATGCCCAACAATCGAATTGCCCGTTCAGCTTGGTCAGCTCGTTTGAGGCCCAGCAACTCCACGTAGTCCTCGATTTCCCCTGGCCTTCCGTGCTTGAGTTCGTCGAAGGGGAGCCGTCCTCCGAATCGCAATTTATGGCTGATGGCGTACAAATACGGAACGAGGCAACGAGAAGCATAGCCTGGCAATGCGGGTTCTTTAGACAGCTTCAATAGCAGGCGAAGCGGAGATCCCAGGCACAAACTTCCGTCTGGGTTCACGTGAAAGTCGCCATTGCGTGGGATCTTGAGATCCAGTTCTGTTACGCTCGGGAGCGCGGCCGGGAAGTCCGCCGGAACCGCAATCCGTAATCGATATGCGTCTGAAACCTCGGGGTGATCGCCAGCCGTTGCTACGAACTGGAACTGACCTTCAATGACGACTCCCTTTCCGACAACCGGGAGCAAAGTCATTCGGGGATATTGCCGTAAGAACAGCTCAAGTCCTGGGACCATCGTGGCCGCGCGCTCACGCCATCCAGGGTTTCGCAGGCGCTTCGCGGATGGTGTGTTGGGTTGGAGTGAAGATTACTGCTGGTGCTGAAAGAGTGCCGCGCAGAACGCTGGTGTTGACGCGAGACCCCAACTTTTGGAGAGCTTGCTCCGAAATAAAATCGGAATCTGCCGAATGCGCAATGGTTGAGAAATCTGCTCTAGCCTGCGCCAGCCACGCATTGAAGTTTTCCTCCAACTTGTTCTTTCGCCCTTCCGCAGTGGACCACTTGTCTGCGAAGTCTTCGGCTGGATTGACGGGATTGGGGACCCGCGGCGCGGTGGCACGCACAAATGTTCCCATGCCAGTCAGGATTCGCTCCATCGCTTCGCCCAGATCGTCTTCTCCCTGATAGGCGCAAGCTGCGAGCGTTGTGATGATAATCGAGATCGGCTGGATATCCGGATTCTTGCGAAACATGATGTCGCGATGGCGCTTCAGCAGCTGCACGCATCTCTGCAAAGGAGTCTTCCAGCGAAAAGCAGGCAAATCGTCGATCTTGGCCTTTCGCATCTCCATCATCCGCTTCTCGAGCAGCGCCTTGGCCAGTCTCATTCTCGATTCGAACCAAAGAGCATAGCCTTCGGGGTTACTCAGCTTCCAGTCGGGACTCAAATTGCGATAATTCCGGTGCCGATCGTCGGTGATTGAAACCGTCAGGCTCGCCACTTGCTGGGCGAGCATATGATCGGACCCTGCCTTGAGCATGGCGTCTTCGACTGTCCTCCTCGCAACCATTTCCTCGGGAATGCAGGGGACAATATCCATGTGGAAGCTCATTTCGTCGGCGTAGATGAGTCTCCAGCAGCGATGCTTTTCTTCCATCTGTTCCCGAATTCCTCGGGCTGCGCGGTAGCTCTCCACATCCAAGCCAACAAGATTCTTGAATTGCTCCTGGGTCCATGCTCCCTTCGTGATGCCACTTTCCAACTTGCAGCTCAGGTCCAAATCGTAAGTTGCGCCTTCATTAAGAGGGCGGTTCACGGTTCCGAGGCGGAATGATCCCTGCGGCAAAATGTGTGGCGAGAACGGACTGCAATGTGAATCAGCTCGACCAAACCAATTCCCGAGGTCGTTGTATCGAGCCTCGGCGGTCTCATAGGCGGAATCAGGAATCTCGATCGTTTGGGCTATGGCTTCGACGATGTGGTGACCATTGGAAATCGGCATGACTGTTCCTCCACCGCTGTGCCGTTCACGAAGCAGGTGAGAGTGTGCGACAACCCAAGCTGCCGATGGGGGAGGCTAGATAGTCGCCTCTTCTCGAAGCCGAAAGACCGACACTAATTTCTGTATATATTATACTTCAAATCACATTGCACCACAAATAGTAGATGATCGGTAGGGCAATCCACAATATGTTGTGGTCGTGGCGACGTTAGATACATCGAAACCTACAACCAGTGAGCCCATGGTTGAGAACGCCGAAGCCTTCTGCGACGCCAAAGGTGAGCAAGATGCATCGTGAAGTCCGCATTGTTTGTGACAAGGGCCTATCGCGCACGGTGTCTATGTCTCAGGAATCATCCTTGCTCATCTTCTGCACAGCCAAGCACATACGCAAGACGCCTGAATTTTCTTACGAGTCGTGCGCTCACACACTGGAAGAATACCGCCGATGCTACCAGTACCACTGCAGCCAGCGTCCAGCTATCGATTGGGTTCGCCAGCGGCTGATTCGCGCTCGATTTCGCGGACAGTGCAGTGATGACGATGATTTCCGGTGGATGAGGGCGGAACTGCAGGATCAGAGCTGGAATCGGCGCGAGCATTGAAAAGAATCCGAGCTTGTCAAAGAAGTCGATCTCGGCGTCGATTCTTTTCCTGCGGCGTTTCAGAACCGTCTTGGGAGCATGCTTGAGTTCACCAATCATCGCATCTTCTCGCGCCATTTCTCTTTCGATCTGAGACGCATGATTTGACGACCATCCGAAGTAAACCCGTGCGAGGTTCCAGGACGTCCAAATAATGTAGCCGATGTTCACCATGGATAGAGCAGCAATCGCAACTCGATTGAATGTCTCACGGGACTTTAGGAATAAGAAAATTCCTCCCAAAATCAGCATCAACATAACCAAGATCAAGATCAATAGCTTGAGCTTAGGTAAGTCATTCCACCAACGATTGATATGATCGCGCCATTTCTTGCTGTGTTGAGGTTCGAGTGTCTTCCCGTCTAGCTTGCGAAGCAAGTGCGTAATGGAAGGCGCCTCGGCTTTCGAATCTGGAATTGCTGAAGCAGCATCGGTGGGCATACTGCGATATATCGGCTGAAAACGGCTGACCATTTAGCGATTCTGTTGTGAATTTACGTTCGTTGAAAAGGGGTACTTCTCATACTCTCCCGGGCCATAGGAAAAGGCGTCTGCATCGGTCCTCCGGAGAGAAGCGCGGCCCTCGCCCATTCCCGTACAATTTTCCGGGGAAGACAGAACGGATGATACATGCAGAGATCGTGAAGGAACTTGATGCTGAGATTGCGTGGCTCCAGTCAGTGAAGGCGCTATTGAGTTCCGCAGAGACCGTGGCAATCAAGCGCAAACCCGGAAGACCGGCCACGAAGACAGTAGCGTCCGCGCCGACAAAGAGGATAAAGAGCAGAACCATGAGCGCAGAAGCTCGCGAACGCATCCGGCAAGCTCAAATCAAACGCTGAGCCGCTGCGAAAAAATCGGCCAAGCCCAACGTGGATGCTGCGGTGTCGCGGCTTCCTGCGGCGAAAAAGAAGGAAGCTAAAGCAGCGGCCTGACGGCCTCGCCGATCCGTCGAGTTGTTAATCACATAATTTCAAAATCATTGGGGTGAGCTCCGTAAATCATCTCAAAATGACGATCTGCAAACCCTTTGAAATCACTTTGCGAGCCTGACGAAGATAGCCACTGGTAGTCGTAATCGAATGGCCCTGGTTTCACGATCCATTGACGCGTCATGTCATAAGTTACGTTGATCGAATAGAAGGACTCGAATGTCTCGTGAACAATTGACTCGTCTTTCCCAGACAAAATCCGTGGGAAAATGCTCCCGTCGTCGGCTTTGTCCACAAACAACGCTGAGTGGCGGTCGAATAATGTGGCAATGCCTGACGAAAGACGCTCACCAACCATCCATGCGCCAGGCCAGCAAAAGAACTCTGGCGTGGCAAGCTTATCAATATTGAATGATAGAAACTGAGAGAAGAGTACGCGCAGTGCAAGGTTTCTGGGACTGAAGTTGAAAGTCTGCTGCTCGGCCATCAATGTCCTTATCCCCTCGCTGCCATTTACCCACCCTGACACTGCTTCGCCAATTGCTAACGGCGAATCAAGGAGAAGAGACTTGGTGAGTGCATCCGTCACGTCAAGGTACTCAGTCTTGGAGTAGTCGACGATTGCGGATGCGAGGTCCGGCCTCTCTGTAGCTATCGTCCGGCAGAGGAAAAGGAAACGCATTCCTGGATCAACATCCGTAACAAAGGAGGAAAAGAACTTCAAGGGTACAGGGAAACCCGCCCCCGGGTTCATGGCCAAGTCACAAACCAAGAGGAAGAGCGCAACCGCCGGGTGATCGATTGATGGCGGCCAATCGATCTCGGCCCCTTGCAAAAAGGTTTCGAATGCCTTTACATAGACTCCGCTGAGCATTCCTATAGACCTGACATCATCCCAGCTGATCTTCCGACCTGACGCAAAGTACAGATATTGTAGCTGCGCAAATCGCGTCTGCCCTTCGAATATCTCCCATACCCCGAGCTCTGCGGTTTTCAAATCGGATCCGAAATAATATCCTTCTTCCTTTTGAGACCTAAGCACGGCAAACTCACTTTCCCACCACCTCGGATCGGGCAATATCATGAAGTTCTCGTCACACGTAGCCGCAAGTATCATTAGAACATTTGCATAGGTAGTCGCGAAGGAGTGCCCCATGCACTCGAAGAATGGGCTCTCTATCACCTGCCGTACTAACGCTGGCGTTAGGGTAAGGGATCTGAAGAATTCAATATCGTAATGATTATTGACGATTGTATTTGCGAGTCCAGCCGGTGTTCCTGGAGCACTTGGCCCGTCAAGGCGATAAAGGAGCTTTTCGATAGACTTCTTCGGCCCTACGGTGGCAAGCAGGTGTTTCAAGTGTTTGTAATTAGAGTGAGCCTGCGCAGGATAGCTGAGGCTGCGGACAAATCCGGTCGTCGACCCTATATGTTGCCACCAATGGATTGTCTCGTGGAGGTAAGTCGAGAAGGCTTGTAACGAATCAAAGTCCATATTTTCTGTAACAATTCCCGAGGGCAACTCGGCGAGCTTACGATGAATTTCTGGCGACAGACGTAACACAAAATGAAGAGGATTGTAGAGTCCTCGTGCATTAAGGCACGCGTTCAAATCACCAGGATTCGCGATCAGGACGTTGTCGAGAAGATTTGGTTTTAAGTGCAAAACGCTCACCTATTGCTCATTGCCATTTTCAGAATATTCTTGCGATCGAAGAATGGCCACCCTCTTTTTCGGCCATCGGGTGGGATTGGCAGACGCTCAGTGAAGGTACACTCGACAATCCTCAAGGTCCAGGCGTTCTCGGATCGAGGTCGTTCAATTGTCATGAAACGTCTGTTCGGAATCCCTGCTCGCCAGGTATCGTCGAAAGAGAGCAAATGTGAACTTAGCGTCCCTGTAAGTATTGGCAAGGTGACTGGCGACAAATTCGCTGTCGAGGGAATTGCGAATCCTGGCGAAACGATCAGATTCCACTTGATCGAATGACGCGGCGGTGTCTGGCAAGAATTTCGAGACGGCGCCTTTCAGGCTGTGGTAACCCTGCCAGCCCCTGAGATCGTGGTGCGGTTTCTGCCATAGACTCTTCATCACATCTACCCCAATGAGCTTTTCGAGCACGATGAGATCGCATGTCCGGCCATTGAAGGTGACGATCTCATCTGCTTTCAGGAGATAAGCGAAGAGCTTCCCGTAATCTGTGAAGTCTCTGAATTTCCGGCTGGAAGAATCGAAGGTAGTGGCTGCGTAAAACTTGAATGTCTTGTCTTCAAAATACCAACGAGCCTGCGATGGCCCATTCATGAATCCATTCAAGCTGTTATGGAAGTAGTTGCTCCCGATGTCAAAACAAATCCGTTTCATTCGAACTACCTACTGCTGTTCAGTGTAAATTGGCAGAGCGATACTGCTGGCGACCGGGAGCGAGGTCACCCCGTCGGGTGGGACTGTCAAAGCCCGCCTGCGCAGCAGGCGCACGGCAGAGGGTGGGAGAAGGGCGGATTCAATTTGTCTCTTCGTGGACAATGGGAGCGAACCCTGCATCCTCCAAGTCTTCCCGCTCAATATCGCCTTTGACGACGGTGAATCCACGAACAGAATTCAGGTCTGTTTCAAGCTCCTCGGCCTCGCTCGCCGTCACCATCCCGGTCTGTTTGAGACGAGCAATGACCTGGCTGTGCGTCATGTAACGTTGCCTCCAGCAATCTTGCTGATGGTCGGTGTTCACGGCCAGGATGTTGATGCGGTCAGCCGCGACAGGAAAGAGGACCATACTGACTCTCACGGGCGTGTTCCTCCAATTTGGAACATGAACGTGCACTCCTCGGGTCAGGAGATATTTCTCTATCAGAGGCTTGGGGTGGGATAGATTCCGCCTGCCTTCGAAACAAGGATGGCACAAATTGCGGCAAAAGAAAAAGGCGTCCAGCCGGAGCTAGACGCCTAATCGAGAGACACACCGTTTATGCTGCCTTCGCGGGCTTTGCTGGTTTTGTGGATGGGACCTTCTTCTGCTTCGCCGTCGCCTTTGCTTGCTTGGCGGCAAACTCAGCTTCGACGGCTGTTCGCACCTTCGCCGCATCCACGCGATGCCGCTTGGCTGCGGCAATAAGCTGGTCGCTGTCCACCGGTGATTGGGCCTCGACACTGGCCAGCAACACGATCTCGACGATGAACTTGGAAAGCCCGTTCTCGTCCAGTTGCCGCAACAGGCGTTGCAGTCCTTTCTGCACCTGCGGAAAGGTGACCTCGCTGCCGGTGCCATCCACCATCTTGTGCCGCCGCGCCAACGTCTCACGGCGTAACGGTTCCGTCTTTTCGAGCATGGTTTCGGCAAGAAATACAAGGTCTGCGCGATCAAGCGGTGCGC
>Ga0224529_1001894_pt1 | contig 11353 bp, 10 predicted proteins | sample CBST50metaG_FD_179893 | JGI IMG/M metagenome (GOLD analysis project Ga0224529, IMG submission 179893) | Peat soil microbial communities from Stordalen Mire, Sweden - C.B.S.T50 | ecosystem: Environmental > Terrestrial > Soil > Wetlands > Peat | place: Sweden: Norrbotten County, Stordalen Mire... | reverse complement strand
GAAAAATCACGACTAAACGACACTATAATTCAACATTATTTCTGATTCCGCCACTTCTAAAGCCACCAAGCTCTGTCTCATTTCTTCCCAATCCACAGTTCTAAATACATCCCGTAAGGCACCCCAATTGTGAGTATCGTGCGCTTTTACGATACCTTGAAACGCTGGCTTCAGCGTAAACACTGGGTTTCTGGCGTTTAATACCGAGTTCTGGAAGTATGAAATTCAAGAAAACACGCTTTTCGGCGGGTTCAGAACTTTTAAAGATGCTTTCAGCGCGTTTGCAAATATCAAGTAACCTGCTGGCCGTGAGGTGATATTCTTTATCAGCCGAGCTATGATCGTTCATCTGCTGCAAAATATCGGCTTGCTTTGATTTATATTCTTTCAATTTCTTGTCGTACATTTCGGCGGTAATACGCTCGTCGTATTTGTCATCGGTCATTTTACTTATGCGAGCTTCAAAGCGATCATATTCGGTTTTCAATGTTGCCATCGCGGGGTATCTTCGATATAAGCGACAAAATCGGTATTTCTGAACCTATCTGAAAAACGGTTATAGCTATAATGGAATTTGGCGAGCTACCTCAACGATATTTTTTATCGAGCGATTCCCGGATATGACATGCTGCTATAAGCAGTTAAAAATATATAACTTACCATGTACAGAAAAGGAGTCTCGGCGCTTATTGTTAATGAAAATAATGAATTTCTTTTGGTTAACTTGGAATCTTTCGAAGAGAAGTATTTTGCGGTTCCCGGCGGCGGTATCGAACGCGGAGAAACTTTGGAGAATGCGGTATATCGGGAAATGCGCGAAGAGTTGAATATAGAGAAAGGACACTTACGACTAGTTGGCTGGAGCGAAGTTCCGGTAAAATTTAAATTTAGGGCGGTTAAGCTCACCCGTGGCGGAAAAGAATATGAAGGTTCGGAAAGATATTTTTTTGGATTCCGCTTTCTTGGCGTCGATGACGAAATAAAACTCCAAGAGGAGGAAGTAAGGACTTATAAATGGGTGCCCTTCGCGCAATTAAAAGATTATTTGCTTTTTGAAAATCAGCTGCAGGAAACCTCTGAAAAAATAGAGGAGATATTTTCGAGAGATCGTATGATGGATCAGCGCGAAATGCCGCCAACGATCCACTAATAGCTACGCACCCTACCAACAGGTTCTAGAATCCTCAATAGAGCCACTCTAAATATTTTTCGAGTGGCTATGTCCGCCATGGTTGTATGATTGCTGCGCTCATGGGGGTTGCACGAAACTTGCGAGTATATGGTTTCACTTCCCTCGGGTTTCTTTCCTGGCGGAGGATTTCATGTCGCCGCTTTTTATGTGCTTGAACATCTCAATCTGCCCAAGGCGGCGCTCCGCTCCGGCTTTTGTGGCATAGCTCCCAAATGAGCGTCCGGTTTTTTCCGAAAGCACTACATATTTCCCCTTCATCTTTTTGATCATCAGCGTTGTCACTATTATAGCGCAGAGAGATCCAATAAAGAACTTCGTGCAAGATCTCTCGTGACCATGATGGTGCTTGATTTGCGGAATTTGTGTCGATACTTCACATTCGCCTCCATGTGACCCATAATAGAGGCAGAGTTGCGGTTCAAAATAGATCCACTCAGAAAGGAGGGAGATGTGAAAATTCATCTTATGGTTGGTATCATGCTTGCCGTTGTTATGAGTTCACCGTTTGGACCAGGACAAACTCCGGCCAACAATAATGATCGCGGGCGTATGCAGGCGCAGTCTGCCTGCGAAAATAAGTTATTGCGCGATGCTGAAGCGAAGGAAGTTTTGAGCGGTGACAAGTATAAGACACTCCAGAGCGTTGCCATGGCTTTTGGACTTAACCGTGCCCCGCATCTTTACCTCTTTGAGGGAGGCGGCAATTCCTACTACATTGCCGGAAGTCTTTCTCTGGATGGCAGGGGGAAGATACTCATCTCCCGGAAGTTTGCGGATCTTATTGGGGATGGTCTGGCATTCAAGGGCGTCGTCGCGCATGAAACCGCTCATCTGGTCGTTGATGTGCATGGTGACACCGGTTGCGATCAATGGGTCATGCGCGATCCCAAGATCGAAGAAGCGGCAGACGCACTCGCAGCTGCCAAGGTCGGATTCGGCCCACTGAAAGCATTTCTCATGAGGGTCGAAAAGATGACCGGAACCTCAGGCGGCGAAACAGAATCGCGTCTTCAGGCACTCGAAAAACTTGAAGCGCAAAAAAATGGGCAGCGATGATTATCGCTGCCCTCTTCTTGGCGGGGACGGTGCTTCCAATACTTTATGGGGATTGTTATCATTAGAAATACTATAGTGGTATGCCTTTATTAATCCGACTGCCCTTTTTGAAATAAATGCCGTTATTATCGCGTTCTTCAAAATTTCGTTTTCGTGCTATCGCGGATATTATTTTCCGCAATGTCTTTCTTCTTATAAATGGAATCATTTTCGTTGTCGCGATCCTTCTTATGGTATTCGGTGATGTTCAGGAAGGAATTTTTCTCGGGCTTATTACGGTATTGAATATTATCCTGGGATGTTTTCAGGAGATCAGCGCATGGCTTGCCCTTCAAAGGTTGCAATTGCTCACAGTCCCCAGGGTGACGCGGATAAATAAGGATAACGGCGAATCGACCATTCTCGTAGAGGATATTAAAGAGAAGGACAAGATCAAGCTTGGCATAGGAGACCAAGTACCCTGCGACGGCGTTTTGATATCATCACACGGTCTTGAAGTAAATGAAGGACTGATCACGGGCGAATCGACCGATTTTCTGAAAAAGCCCGGCGACAGGATATTCGCCGGCAGTATCGTGACGTCCGGTTCAGCCACTTTGGAAGTCGAAAAGATATTCGTCGACAGCAGGATCGCGCTCATGACGAAGAGCATCAAGAAATATTCTTTGGCTCAGAGCCCGATCCAGCGTTCAATAAGCACCGTGGTTAAATATACCGGCTACGCACTCCTTTTCATCATCCTTTTTGTCATTGGGCGGGGATTTCTCGTTCATGAGTCCACGATAAATATCATTCAGACCATAGGGGCCTTGACGAGCATTCTTCTGCCACAGGGAATGGTGCTGATCGTTACGTTGCTTTTTTCGTATGGCGCCGTTCATCTTTATCACCGGCACGTGTTGCTTCAGGAGATCAACGCCATCGAGAAGCTTGGCAGGATCCAAAATCTTTGCATGGATAAAACCGGAACGCTCACCGACAACAATCTTGTGGTTGAGCACTTTTATAGAGCGCCGGGAGTGGATGAAAAATATGCAAACGGGTCCATCGCTGCATATATTGAATATTCTGGAGATTTTTCTTTAACCATAGAAGCCATCAAAAAGAAGTTCGTGGACGAGTATCCGGGCACCATTTTGGATTCCCAAAGCTTCTCTTCGTCGCGTCGATTTGGGGCTGTCCATATAAAAGATGATTCAGGGGAACGCGTTATTCTGGCGGGTGCGCCGGACGTATTCTTGCCGTATTTTAAAACCACGGAAGATAAGGAATGGATACAAAATTATATAGACACCGAAGCTAAGATCGGCAAACGGCTTATCTGTTTCGCCGAGTCGGATTCTGAAGCGATGCCCAGTGATCTTTCCGGCGTCAGGCTCTTGGCCTTATCCGTTTTTGTGCTGAACAATAATCTTCGTGAAGGGGTTCGGGAGGCGATACGGTTTTTTGAGGAGCGGGGTGTGACGATCAGGGTTATTTCTGGCGATAATCCCGAAACCGTCCGTGCCGTCGCCATGGAAGCTGGCGTAAAGAATTCTGATGCCATCGTAACGGGGTCCGAGATCGAAGCGTGGACCAGTGCGGATTTTTTCAAGAAGATCCATGACTACAACATTTTTGCAAGAATAAAGCCCGAACAAAAAGAAAAAATAATCGAGGCGTTGAAGAAGGACGGTTTCACGGCAATGATAGGTGACGGAGCGAACGATGCCCTCGCTATCAAGAAGGCCGATCTCGGGATAGCGATGTTCGATGGGGCGAGAGCGACCCGACAGGTTGCCTCGGTGGTGCTCGTAAAAAATAGTTTTTCAGATCTGCCGAACGGCGTAAAGCTCGCCGACAGTATCATTCAGAGCATAAAAATATGTGCCAGTATTTTTTTCAATCAGGTGTTTCTCGGCCTCCTCTTCTTTATCATTCTCACGGCGGCCGGCTATTCGTTCCCTTTTACATCGCTCAATTTTACGTTTACGAGTTATTTCGCCATAGGCCTACCGGGATCCCTTGTCTTCTATTGGATAGTTCGACCTGTGCGCGCCGATATTGCGAGAGATCAGAAGTCCTTTTTCAAACAAGTATTTCCGCTTGCCTTCGTCTCGGCCATCCCGCAGGCGCTCGTTGTCACGGCGGCTTTTTATGAAAGTTTGGAACATGCCGGCCAGCACGGACCGACAAGCTTGGTCCTTGTCGTGATGATGATCGTCGGTTTTATATTCTTTGCGTTCACGCCGAGCGTATATAGTGGACCGATAACGAAAATGCAGATAAAACAAATATCCGCATTGGCGATAGCGGAGATCATCGCCGTCGCTATCTTGATCAGGATCCCGATCGTGGAGACTTTTTACAATCTTGCAAACTCGCCGCTGCACGGCATCATAGAGCTCGCGCCACTTATTGCGTTATATGCGTTCGTCCAATATGGATTAGTTCGATGGTTTTTTTTGATGAAGCCTCCGGCTTTGATAGGGCCTTCCAGGATTCAAACGGATATTTGACATCACGAACCATGGCCGTACTATATATCTTATAAGGTAAGGAAAAATTAAGGATAAAAACAACCACTATGTTCTCGCAAATACCGTTCGAGCAAAAAAATATCAAGAAGGAGGACGTGATCAAGGAAATACTTCGCGTGGCGATTGCCGCCGAGTTTGATGCGATCAGCCTTTATGAACAATTGGCGGCAGTGAGTGACCGGGAGGATATAAAGAAAGTCTTTCAAGACATCGCGAGCGAAGAAAAAACGCACGTGGGAGAATTTCAAACGCTCCTCCTGAGGGAGGACAAGGAGCAGACTACGAAATTGGAGGGCGGCAAAAAAGAAGTGGACGAATTGTTGCGTTAAGGGGAAGAGTTTGGGTTGATTTTCGAAAGAAAGATGTATTTGCCGTGATTGTACGATCGAACCGTCCATGGTTATCGCGCAAAGACACTGCCCGACCCCTCTTTTTTCTCTCGCGAAAAATCGCAATGATCAAAAGAATCCGTATTTGAGCGCAAAAAAGTTCAGGACACCATGGCTCAATGCGATCAGAAACAGATTGGGATATTTTTCGTACATCCACGCAAATCCTAAACCGGCGAGGAATGTCAGTGGCAAGATCAAAAAAGGCGGATTGTATAAAATATGAAGCATCATAAAGAGAAGCGCGTTTATGATGATCACCACCGTAATCGAAGCATAGAGCCGATGTAATTCGCGCATGAGAAATCCTCGGTACAGGAATTCCTGTACTGCGCCGATCGGAAGCGACCATGCAAAAAATAAAACATAGGGATTCGCGGCGCTGGCTGGCAGGCCGAGCATTTTCATGGTTCCCGCAAGTACGATGATGCCAAGTGCCGTAAAAGCGGCGTACGGCAGGAGAGCGACTCCCAGATTATCGAGTCGCATATTCAATGCCGCAAGCATCCAGTGCTCCCCGTACATCACCGCGCACACAAGAAGCGTAGCGGCGGCCAATACCACGAGGTAATAGCTCCGCGGGACGAGATTAAAATACAGCAGCAAGACCGGAACAACGAAGATGAAAATGATCTTTAACCACGTCCAATTTTGTTGTTTACCCATTTCATTATTCTAATCCGCGGGTCGGTGATAAACAACGTGATGAATACTCTTTCTTTTTTTACATACATTTGAAAATATCGGTTTCTGATATACTGAATGAAATTGAATAGCTCAATCCATGTTCGACCTCATTTTATATGCGGGCAGTTGCTACGCGATCATCGGCACCGCGGGATACGTTATCGGCCATCCGGCCGTCGCAAGACGGTATGAAACTGCATTCCGAAGAAGCCATTCGCAGGAACCGGCGAGCCGTCAGGGGGTCGTCGCCCGTCAATTTGCGCACGCCATTCAAACAGTAAATTTTCTCTTGTGCGCCATTGCCGGATCGCGAGCCAAAGAATACCAATATCCGCCCTCAATATCGGAATTGTATGCGGAGGCAACGCGGCGCGCTTTCGATATGCGCAACCATTTTTTCATTACGACCGGCTCGCCGCACTCCCGCGCCTATTACCCGAGGAATTTCGCGTGGTTCTATCCCACGCTGCTCGACGCGGCGACGATCTGTGATCCCGAGGATATGGCGAACCGCGTCGCGCTTCTTGAGCAAAGCCTGAAGACCGTCATCATAAGCGCCCGCAACGCACCTTACACAACGACACTTGTGGCGTTCTCGCAAAAACATTTCGCCGCCGTCAACTATGTGACACCGCCATCCGATTCCCTGCTGGGTGTTCTCTGTGGCATTGAACAACTGCTTGGACGGGCTACGCCGTCATCTCCTCCGGTAAGAGCAGCTGTTCTTGCCGGAACCGCATTGCTCGGTGAGCATCATGCCGATCTTGCGACGCAGGCGCGGTATCTCCTCGGTCAGCTTTCTCCGGCGACATTCGAAACCGCCTCGGGAACGGTGACTTGCCCCTTGTTCGATATCCAAAAGAACAAATCGACGGCGACCGATACGCGGCGGGAGCGCATGCGATTCGTCGTGAACGCGAATATCTGGAGTACGCTCAGAAAAGCGGTCAGTCTCGGCATTATAGGATCGGAAGAAGTTGCCGATTGCATCGGTTGCGATCTTTTTTCCTATAAGGAAAAGATACTTGATCTTTTTGGCAGTGAGGGATTTATCCGAAACTCTGTCGACCCCAACTATCCTGCCGAAGGAATACGTGCCATCACCCTCGACTTTGCACATATAAACCGAGGTTTCTGGGACTTTTCGTCAGCACGGGAGGCTGCACTTTTTAAGAATACCGTTGCCATGATCACGGGAAGCGACGAGTTTGCGGATACTTCCGGAGAATGTTTTTTTGTCTCGGCAGAAAATGCCCGAACCGGACTCATCCATTGGATGACCGTGCCAAGCTATCATGGGCGGACGGTCTGGCCAGCCTTGAATGTTGAGTTTGCGGATCGATTACTCGATCTTGCGGACGCGACGAACGATGCCGAGTGCTTTGCCCGGGCAGCAACGACGCTTCAGCAGATAAAACGATATGTCGCCTCTGCGAACGGTTATCCCGAACTCTTGGACCCGCACGGCAAGCCCTACCGCACATGGATGTATCGGAGCGCGGTTGCGGATTCATGGTTTCCCCGTTTCGCTTCGGTCTGGTACAAGGCATTCGGCGAGAGATTGGCATAGAGCCATATCCCTTCATTTTACAGAGGCCATTTCTTCAAAACGGATTTTGACATTTTTGATCCAGGCACCCCATTTTTTTATTATCAAACGATCGAGAAGACCCCTGCCATCACGCCGTTAGGTTATGACCGATCTTTTATTTTTTGGGAAAGTGGTGGGCGTGAATGTTGCAATGACACAGGGCGCGAGCAATGCCAGCTTCCCTATGCCGATAAATGAAATCGCGGAGGTCGTTCATAAGGTTCTTTGCCAAGGATCATCACGGGAATTTGCATATCGGCTCCCTTGTCCCAGCCTCAAAACCCATTTCAAAAATAGGTCCTAAGGAAAGATGAACCTTATTTCTCCTGTTCTGCGTAGTAGTTAAAGTGAGCAATCGTCACAACAGCACATTAACAATCCATCATATCGGAGGGAACATTGAAGTATCTACGAATGGGGTTATCGCTGATCGCACTGCTTTCCATTGCGTCGCTCGGTACGGGCGGCGGCAACCCCCACATTGGATCAAGGATCATCATGAGACCTGTCGTTTCTGTGCCCGCTGAACAACATTTCGCCTATGCTACATGGTATGGGCCAAGATTTTTCGGGCGCACCCTTGCGTGTGGAAGATCATATGTGAAAAGCGCGGTATTTGCGGCACATCGGACTTACCCATTAGGAACAAGGCTGAGGGTCACGAATCTTCACAATCATCGGAGCGTTATAGTTGCCGTGGAGGACAGGGGGCCGTATAGTCTAGGCAGGGACTTAGATCTTTCCTATGCGGCAGCCCGTAAGCTTCGCATGATGCCGGCGGGCGTTGTCTTGGTCTCTTATTCCAGGGTAATACCAATACCATCAAAGGGAGGTTCTTTACAATGATCGAGTTGATCGGTGCAAAGCATCAGATCGTGAAAATGAAGAGCTTGGTTTCTTTATCCATCCGTGGATTCCCCTCAAAGCTGCCCAAAATTCCGAATGGGCATGACATAGTCTGTGAGCTTGACCATGGCGACGGGGAACGCATATTCACCTGTAAGTCCCTCAAGGATATGCAGGAGCTCTACCGCGAATACGCCCTCGGACATGCCGTCAGCATTTCGTGGTATCACACAGATGCTTTCAAGGATGCCTCGACATCATAGTCGCGGTATCCGTTCATCCACCGCTTGTATCGTTCGATACGAACCAAGAACCCTTAAGCAAGGTTCTTTTTTATTTCAAATCCGCAGTTTTCGAAAATCATTTTTGCCTCGTGCTATACTGATGTTAATAAAGGAGTTCAAAGGTGAATTCTAAAAATCTATGCATCCATTTTCATCTTTAAGATCATTCTCTCGTTCGCTGACAATTCTTTTTGTCGGAGGGATATCCATGGGGATATTTCTTTTTTTTCCGCCGCCGACCCATGCGGCTTCTTGGTATGATGCCGCTTGGCCTTATCGCAAAGCGATCACGATCAATAATACAAAGATTAGCCAGACCGGCGGCACGGTTCTCTCCAATTTCCCTGTTTTAATCTCTCTCACCGATCCTGATCTTAAATATGCCGGAAGCGGCGGCAGGGTGACATCATCCACGGGGGCCGATATTGTTTTCACCGACTCAGACGGCAGAACCGCGTTGAACTATGAGATAGAGAACTATTCCCCGTCCACGGGAAATCTCGTGGCCTGGGTAAATGTGCCGACATTGTCGCCAGCCGTGAACCATACTATTTATGCCTATTTCGGCAATGCCGTCGCGCCGACGGAAAGCGTGGCGACCGAGGAGGCGACCTGGGACAGTAATTTTATCAGCGTTTATCATCTCGGAAGCATCACGGATCTTAGAACCAACGATTCGACGGGAAATTATCCGGGCATGAACAATGGAACTGCCGTTACGACAACGGGCGAAGTTTTTGGCGGTGCAGGTTTTAACGGAAGCAGCACGTATATTTATAATAATTCTTTCGTCGAACCGACCAATTCGGCGACGCTTTCGGCATGGGCGAAATTGACCGATGCGAGCGATAACTGGAATACGATCGCCGATTTGGATTATGGCTATTTGCAGCTGCAGCTCGCCGCCCGATCCGGTGCGGGGAGCGTCAGTTGGCTCGTTTCCCATTCCGGGGGGAGCAGTCTCTGTAAAATAAGCGACACGGACATTCTGAACAGGTGGCATCTCTATGCGGCTACCTATGACAGCTCGAACAATGCTTTGTCGGTGTATGTCGATGGCAATAAACTCGGCAGTTGCACTATGACAGGAAGTCCAAATTTTTCAGGAAATTCAGCGCTCACGATCGGGGCGATCTATAAAGGATCCGGAGGCGCCTATTTTTACGGTGCGATGGACGAGGTTGAAGCGTCCGAAGTGGCGCGATCCGCAGATTGGATCAATACAGAATACAACAATCAAAGCGATCCCTCAGCCTTTTATTCCGTGGGAGCTCTCGAGCAATATGCTTCATCACCGATCATCAATTCTTTTACGGCAAGTCCTGCCTACATCAGTCACGGAGGAAACTCGACCCTTTCCTGGAACGTGACCGGCACGATAACCTCAATAGCTATCACGCCGGGTGCGTTTACCTCCCATTTAAGTTCAGGATCCGTGACGGTGACGCCGGGTTCCACGACCGTTTATACCCTTACGGCAACAAACAATAATGGCTCAGCGACGGAAAACGCCACTGTTACCTTGGGATCAACCCCGCCCACAGTCCCGGGCGATTTGAGCGTAGTGACCAGTACGCCCTCAACCATCGCTCTTTCTTGGTCAGCTTCAACAGAAGAAGGGAGCGCCATTGCCGGATATGACATTTATCGAAATGGCGAAAAAATCGCATCAATAAGCCCCAGCACGTATATCGATACCGCCGTCAATTCACCGGCATATGTTTACTACCTCGACACCGGTCTCACTGCTGGGACGGCGTATATCTATGCAGTCGACGCCTATGATGTTGTCGGTAATGTTTCCGCACAGTCTTCCGGTATCCGCGCAACGACAATGAACCGGGCTGTTCCTTCGATATCTCAATGGAGCGCGGCGTTTTGGATGAGCGGCAGCGGAAGCAGTTCCACACCGCCAATCTCCGCGATTGATTGGTCATCAATGACCCACATTATCCATGGACCCGCCATTCCTTTGGCAAACGGGATGCTTGATCTTACTACCTACTCCATTGCGAGCGATGCTCCGGCGCTTGTGAGTGCGGCTCATACACATAACGTAAAGGTTCTCTTTTCTATTATGTCGGGATGGTCGGCCCGGGATGATTTTGCGGATGCCGCGAACAATAATATGGCCACGTTCGTCGGAAATATCGTGAGTGCGGTAAATACCTATGGATATGACGGCGTGGATATCGATTGGGAAAACACCGCGAGCAGTACGATAAACTGGACGTCGATGACGACTCTGATCTCGGATCTGCGCGCCGCTCTCGGCACGAAACTTCTCACTGCGGAAGCGGACGGCGGAGATCAATCCCATTGGGCGCCATTATCCGGTGATCTGGATCGGGTCAATGTCATGGTCTATGACATGGCCGCCTCGTGGGAACCGTTCATTTGGTACGATTCTCCTCTCTATGGGGTCAGTAGCGCTGTTTCATTGGATGCATATAAAAATGATTTTGTGAATGCGGGGATCCCTGCGGCAAAAATAGATTTAGGATTACCGTTCTATGGATATGCGGTGCAGGGCGGGTGTCAGACGCTCGGATGCGCAGCGGGGATATCGGCGCCTTTGCAGATGTGGACAACGCCACCGACATGGATACCGGAAAATGAGGCAAGACTTGCGGGTAATTATGATCTGTCTTCCGCGAACTCCGATTGGCATTGGGATGTTTATGCGCATGAACCGTATTTGGGCATCGATGAGCCGGGCAATGCGAGCGATACCTTCGTGACCTTTGAAGATCAACAATCTCTGACGGATAAGATAGATTATATAAAAT
>Ga0224529_1001893_pt1 | contig 11358 bp, 9 predicted proteins | sample CBST50metaG_FD_179893 | JGI IMG/M metagenome (GOLD analysis project Ga0224529, IMG submission 179893) | Peat soil microbial communities from Stordalen Mire, Sweden - C.B.S.T50 | ecosystem: Environmental > Terrestrial > Soil > Wetlands > Peat | place: Sweden: Norrbotten County, Stordalen Mire... | reverse complement strand
GCTTTGAGCTTCTTGCTAAAAGTGACAAAGTGGGGATGATATCATGACCCCGCCTTCCTGTTGCCCAGCAAATCGAGAAGGTCACGGAAGGGTGACATATGGCTCCAGCGTTCCCACACGTCGTCACAAGCTCTCAACAAGTCTGGAAGCTAATCGAGAAGGATTACACGCTTAGGCTCTCACTCGTTGCGAACGGATGGGCCACGGAACATCTAAAGGCTTGGAATGCGGTATTCGCCGAGGGCCGCAGACGGGGGAATTCTGCCTATTATGGCACCGCGTTGGTCGATATGGAAATTGCGGATATGGACAAGCGCGCTCAGTGGGCTTGCGACATCTTTGGCGAAATATGGGAAATTCAGGGCCGAAAGAAATGCCGACCGCTTTTCCGCGCTGTGTTCGAGCAAGGTATCAACCCAATGCTTTCGACCCGTGAATCGTGCTTCCGACATGAGCTAGAACTTCATCTAAAACGCACAGGAAAAGGGGGGGTGCACAATCTATCCGCCATCGTAGGTAGCATGACGCAACGAACCGCCCATCTCAGGGCCATATGGAATACAAAACTCGAAATCTCCGCTCGTGATGCTGAGAACCAGGAGGGGTTGGTTCGTGAGCAGGAAACGCAAATAGCGTTGGCGCACACTCCGAACAGGGGGGAAGCTGCCCGTGACCCCGGACGAACGAATGATTCACCTTGGCAACAGCTATCCAGCGCTTTTGCAAAGCTCGCAGAGGAGGAGAAGGGTAGGCGTTGTCTCGGTGCCATGGCGACTCAAGAGCCGAATCATCTAGGCGAAGTAGCTGTTTGGTCGATCAATGACAGTTACTCTGAAAACTTTAAAGCACGATTCGAGCTGTTAGCATCTCAGGCGGGCAAGTCGCTCGGCCCGTTGCCTGTTGGAGCAACTCCCTTTTCCTACTGGTTACACCGGCTATTTCAGCACCTTCGCGAGGAAAGAAGCAATCTGAGCCGGTTCCAAATCTACACAGCTAAAACAGATGCGGGAAATCAAGTTAGCTTGGAATGCCCCTTAATCGAAAGTGCGTGCGAAGCATCCAGTACCTTCTGTCTTCGCCTTCAGAAACGCGAGCTCGAAACCGGTAACGAGGGGAAGGAACTCTCGGTATGTTTTCAAAACTGGATTGAAAACAACTCTGTCAGAGTGTCAATTCCGGCAAATCTCTCAGCGCGTAGCGCTGTATCCCTAGTAATGGGAAGCGCCGAAATTCCAATTCCCATTGAGTTTCTATCGTGCCGCCTACAGACGATTGGCTCGCCACGGGGAAGTACTGTGTTCGGATCGCCTCGAAACTTCCTTGACGAAGTGGGCGAAACGCACGGATTGATGTGGGCAATTACTCCGCGCGGTTTGTGGATGGCACAGCGGCCGCCAAGCGCCGGAGTATACATCGATGCAAATGGAATGCCGTTCGGTAAAAATGGTCTCAATCAAGGAGGGATTTCGATTTTGTCGGTTGGATCAGATCAACTTCATAAAGAGACGATCTGGGCGCAGATGTGGTCATGGGTCGTCGTGGGCGCTATCGACTTGTTCGTCTTGGCCGGAGGGATTGCGTTTATGACCTCTGGACACCCTTGGGCTGCAGACGGATTCTTTGGGGGAGGCACAGCGCTTTTCCTTGTCAAATTCTGGACGTGGGAAGAGGCTAGGCGGCAACCACTGCGGAGAAAGTTGACGCTTCAAGCCGGAGTGACGCTGCTCTGGCTAATGGTATTTGTAATCGCCCTCTTTTGGAACCATGCCATCAACAGAGTAGCTGCCTCCGAACAAGCGAAGCCCGGCCCACCTCAGGCGCAACCGGCACAACCCGCCGCCGCCACGATTGATAATCAGCCAAAGAGATCCGCTATGACAGCGGATGAAATCACTGCTCTTCTTTCTGAGCAGTTGCAGGTTGACAAAGCAGAGATCAAGCCCGAAAAGGACTTGGTGCTAGATCTAGGTGCCACCCCTCTGGATAAGACCGAAATCGTGATGCAGATTGAGACAGCTTACAACATACAGATTCCCACCAAGGATGCAAAGAAACTCAAGAGTGTCGGAGACATCATCAATTACGTGGAGCGTAGAGACCATACGGGAAAGACATCGACATCTGTTGCACCGCTTCCTGTAGCAAAATCCCCAATACGCGCACAGGCAGACAGATAGGTCCCGATAAGTCTTAGTCCAAGTCGCCAAGTGTTCAGGAATGTGATGCTTGAAAGTCAACTGTTGACAACAGTAGGATAACCGGCCAATCTTTCTGAGATGCAAAAATGCGAAATAGATCGACGTGGCACGGGCGCGAGAGAAGATGTATTATCTTTCAGCCGGTTTTCTTATCTTCAGACAGAGCAACTCCAGTCGTGACTGAAGTGCAGATTGGCGAGTGCTGGAACACTGAGACCTGTGAATAGCCAGGTCGGGTTCTCAACGGCCTCGGGATAGCTGGAATCCATCGTGTGCTGATGTTGCGAACGACAATGTGCAGATCCAATTAAACTGCATAACGTCGTCCTGGCGAAGATAGGGCAAGATCGGCACCTGAAACGCACAATTTTCTAAACACATCAAAATGGGCAGAGATTGGCCGGTTAACAGCCCATTGCACTCATCCGGCATGATTTACATTCCAAATTGAGGATAGGGAACGATAAACGCCGATTGCAACTGCGATCCTTACGAGAGATATTGCCCAACTCCACCTAAATCTGCGCGATACTGCGCAATGCCTGTAAGCTCTTGCCCGCCTCTTGTATCTGGGGCAAGGCCAACTTGATCGTCTCCACGATGGCCCGCTCCAGCCGCGTTGCGCGCTGCCCCCAGATGCTCGCGTTCATGCAGATGGTCCAGCTTCGTCGCCTCCTGCGCCATTTGCGCAAACGAATCTGCTGCACCCACATCGGGACTGTGTCCATGCCATCATTCCGTGTATTGAGCGTTGGCCTGTGCGCAGAAGAAATTTGCTCAGCCGAGCCCGCGGACGCAGTTGACCCTGCTTCCACCCCGCAGGCGAAGACCTGTCCGCGGGGACCCTGGCTCGACTGCCTCGCGTGCCCGCACCAGATCCAGGAGCACCTTGGATCTGGAGTCCGGTATTCATGCCGCTGTCAGATCTCCGGATCAAGGCATCCCGCCGATTTTTCTTGACCCGGTCGCCAGCCTTGAGCGGAACCAGCGTCGGAGCAATAACCTCAACGATTACTGTCGGTTGCAGTAAAGATAGGGACCAACCCGATAACTCCCATTTATCACCCGATAAATACAAAGTATTGGACATACCTGAATATCCGCGCCACTCTAGGCGCTATCCGGCATTTTCTCGATGCCGTGTGCATTTTCGCCGTCTTTCGAGGTGACTCATGGCCGTATCCTCTGATGCTTCCTCCTCCCATTTGGAACCATTTGTGAACGCCAGGGAGGCCAGCAAGTTCGTTCAATTGCACCCTGTTACGGTGCAGAGACTCGCGCGTGAAGGTCTGCTCCCTGGACATCCTGTAAGCAACGGTTCTCGCCGACACTGGAGATTCCGTCTTTCTGAACTCGGTCGATGGCTGCAAGAGCGAGACAGCGGCAATCCAAGATGATTTTTCCGACAGCGACCAATCACATTCGGCGATTGCGCATGGCTGCGGCTTCTGAGCAGCGATGTTTAAGCAGGCTTAACCTGAGCCGTTGCAACAGACGTCGAGTGGCTAAAAACAGGGACAGGGATTGCTTTTCCGGTGATGCTATTTGGGAGTTATAGTGTCATTACCGATGCATTCTGCGCCCTCAGCGAAAGGAGGACTTTATGAGGAATGCGCGGAAGCAAAATGGCACGCTTTACCTGGATAAGAACGGCAGCCGATCTCCGGTTTGGATGTTTAGCTGGCGTCATATTCTTCCCAACGGTAAGCGCGTCCGAAAGAAGAGACAAGTTGGCTCCCTTGAACAGTACAAAACGGAAGCTGCCGCAGAAAGAGCGGTGCGAAGCTGGCGACTGGCCATCAATTCCAATCAGGTACACGCATTCAGTGGAATCACGGTGAACGATGTGATCGAACACTTCCGGCTGAAAGAACTGATCGACAAAGGCGAGAACGGTCGTGCGTGGGCAACACGCGACCGGTATGAGAGTTATCTCAACCGGTGGATCGCACCTCGATGGGGCAGAGAGGAACTGGATTCCATCAAAACCCCGATTGTCGAAGAGTGGCTGGAGGATTTGAAGTTCGATCCAAACTGGCGGCTGAAGAGAAAATCTCACTTTTCCGACGGGATGGCTGCGAAGCGCCCCAAGAGGGCCGAGATGCAAGTGCTGTCTCCTGCCAGTAAAACCAGAATTCGCGATCTGATGAGTGTGCTTTTTAACCATGCGATCCGGTGGGGCTTCACCGATCGAAACCCGATCTCGGGACCTGTAAAAGGCTCGGGCGTTCGCCAAAGTTCCAAACGGCAGCGCATTCCGGACATTCTTGATGTTTCTGAGATGCAGGCGATCATTGCCGAACTTGAGTTGCGGGAGCGCGTATTGCTTTTTTTGGATATGGTGACCGGACTGCGGCGCGGCGAATTGGCAGGTTTGCGGTGGAGCGACATTGATTTTGGGGAAATGCAGATCAATGTTACCCGGTCGGTAGTGGACCAGATTGTGGGCCGCTGCAAGACTGAAAGCTCGCAGAAACCTGTGCCTATGGACGAGTACACGGCGCAAGACCTGCAAGAGTGGTATCGTCTGACCCCGTATCGCGAACCGGAAGATTGGGTCTTCGCCTCCGACAGCAGCCGGGCTGGAAAGAAACGCGGGAAGCAGCCGCTTTGGTTGTCGACCATCATGCGTTACCACATCCAGCCGGTGATCAAGCGGCTCGGCATCGACAAGCGGGTTTCCTGGCATACCTTCCGGCGCACCTACACGACGCTTTTGCAGGCGAACCGGGAAGATATCAAGGTGGTGCAGGAGTTGCTGCGGCACAGCTCGGTGAAAGTGACCATGGACATTTACGCGCAAGCGCAAATGCCCGCCAAGCGTGCGGCACAGCATAAGGTGGTGGAGATGATTCGGCCTGAAATGCCCCAAATGGAGTGCAAAATCGGGGCTTAAATGCTCCGCGAAATGCTCCGCGGCGAAAGCGGGGAATTTGAGCTAAGTAGTTGATTCTATTTGGCGTCCCCGATGGGATTTGAACCCATGTTATCGCCGTGAAAGAGACCCCTTCGGACGTAACTGATTGAAACTAAAGAGTACGGTTGGCCACCAAAAGGACGTTTTGGAACCCTCGGGAACGCTTATCGAACCCTTATCGAACCCTCGAAATCGCGTTTCTGTCGTCAATAAATCGCAGAGTAGGCGCGAATCAGCACGTATCGACTATTTCGCGCATTGCGAGTATTTCGACTATGTGCTAATCTGAAAACATTATGGCCCTTGCAGCGAAAAAACCGATCACACTCCCTGATACCGAGCAGCAACAGGTGCAAGCCCTGGAGCGGGTACTGCATCGTGGTGTGCCTGCTTTCGTCACTTCCGCCGGGGAACGGATTGAACTTTCCGGCACAGTGTTCGAGGTTCTCAGGACGGCGGTTGGTTTCATGTCTCACGGCCAAGCCGTTACGCTCGTTCCAGACAACCAGGCGATTACGACGCAGCGCGCGGCTGACATCCTTGGGATGTCGCGCCCATTCTTCATCAAGCAGCTTGAAGCCGGCTTAATGGGCCACCACCGGGTTGGCAACCAGCGCCGCGTTTACTTGCGCGATGTTCTGGCATTTGCAAAGAAGCGCGACGAGGAACGTCTTGCAGCGTTGGATAGGCTGGCGCACGATGCTTTTGAAGCCGGTATGTATGAGCGGAATGTCTTCCCCGAAGGCGGTTCGGACGAGTGAAACGTGACCTTGCAGCTCTCTTGGATGCCTGTGTTCTTGTTCCCATGCCGTTGGCGGATACATTGCTTCGCCTTGCCGCAGGTCCAGGGATCTATCTGCCGAAATGGTCCGATCAGATCATGGTCGAAGTAAGCCGAACGCTCCAGGAACGTTTCGGCCTATCCCCAGAAAAGGCCATGTACCGTGAAAATGAAATACGGCGGCATTTCCCGGAAGCATGGATCGAAGGCTACGAGGATCTGATTCCCGCGATGACTAATCACCCGAAGGATCGCCATGTCCTTGCCGCCGCCGCGCGAGCGGGCGTGAAAGTAATCGTTACTTACAACCTCAAGGACTTCCCAAGCTCCTCCCTTGCGCCATATTCCATTACGGCGCAAGGTCCATCAACCTTTCTCAAGACTATCTATAGCACAGCCCCATCGGTCGTGATGCAGACATTGGAAGCACAGGCCGCTGCCATCGGTAAGAATATGCACTACCTGCTCTCTCGGCTTCGGATCAACGTCCCGGCCTTTGTTGCGATGATTGAAGGGACGATGAGCGGGACAAGCGAGCCACACGATCCATCTGCTTTTTGAGGTTTACGGTCTATAGATTTACAGGCATCCTTTTCCAAACCACAAGCCTGTCCTTGCGCTGGCTACGAAATCAGACAAATTCCTGTGGGCGTCAGTTCCAAATGGTTACAGTACAGTTCCAAATAGTTATTGGACACAAAGTCTGAATCTGGTTTACGTTTCGGCATATCGCGGCCTTCCCAGGCCGCTGGAGGTGCCGATGATTGTCTTGCTCACATCCGCCATTCGGCGCAGAATTGCCCGATGGCGGTCTCCTCACTGGATTCGTCCATTCCTCAGCCTCTTCACAGTGCTCATTGTCTGCCCTGCGTTCGCACACGCACTGAGCAGTTCACCCTTCGATAGCGGCCTCACCTCTATGCAAACCCTGTTTACCGGAACCGTCGCCAAGGTGGCCAGCCTGATCGCCATCGTGGTGGGCGGCTACCAGTTCGCGCATGGCGAACCGGGCGCGAAGAAAACCCTGGCCGGTGTTGCCGCCGGCACGGGAATCGCCGTGATGGCAACCAACGTTTTGACTTGGCTCTGGGGTAGCTAGCCGCAGCCAGTCATCAAGAGTGAGGGGCGTCGATGCAAACACGCACCAATAGCCGGCGAACAAACCGCGTCTACAAGAGCTTGCACAAGCCCCTCACATACCTTGGCGTCGAGCGCACGCTGTTCTACTTCGTTTGCGTCGGAGCTGTTGGCGCATTCAACCTCTTCAACAGCCTCGTTGCGGGGCTTGCCGTATTTATCGGCGGATACGCTTTCGGGCGTTGGGTCACGACCAGCGACCCAGCCTTCCTGCGCATTCTCGCCAAATCCGAAAGGTACAAGCTGCGCTATGACGCGGCCAAGCAGAGCGCGCCGCGTGTGGAGGTGCTTTGATGCTGCGCCTGGATAAAGTCATCAAACCGTGGAAGGACGCCGCCGCACTCTGCGACCACATCAATTTGTACGGTTTCTGGAACGAAACGACATTCCTCACCAAGAGCGGCGACCTCGGCATGGTGCTTGGCGTCCCCGGCGTGGACTACGAGAGCCTTGACCATGCCAGCCAGGAGTATGCTGTCAAACGACTGGAATCCGCCCTGAAGTCCTTCGGGCCGGGCTTCCACGTCTACCAATATCTCTTTAAGTCGAACCGGCCTGATATTCCCTTTGCCAGCTACGAAGATCCGGTCGTGCAGGCGGCAATCGAACAACGCAAACAGTTCTTCGAGGCGAAGCGCGACCACCTCTATCAAATCGAAATCTTCTATTGCATCCTGCTCGAAGGTCCGCGCTCGAAGACCGGCCTGATGGCCGCACTGTCGCGCCTCTTCAGCGATCCCGCTGGCGCGGGCGCTGAGTTGAAGGCGCAGTTTATTGGTAACAGCATGAAGGCGCTGCTGCGCTCGCAGATCGAAAGCGACCTCGCGCAGCTCAGCCAGCGCGTGCAGGCATTCACGCGCCAGCTGAGCGACTTCATGCAGATCGAGATTCTTGACCAGAACGGCCAGTTCCGTTTCTTCCGCCGCTTGCTCAACTACGATGAGCAGCGCATTGCCGGACGGCCAAAGCACACGCAGTTTCTCGACTACCAAGTGGTCAACTCCGATCTTGAAGCGGAGCGCGACCATCTGCGTATAGGCGGGCACATCGTCCGTGTGCTGACCATGAAAGAGGCCATCGGCGAAACGCGGCCTTTAGTCCTCGATGCACTGCTCAAGATTCCGGGCAACTTCTACGTTGTGACCGAATGGGTGCCCCTTGCCGCCGACAAGGCGCGCAAGGAAGTGGACAAGCGCCGCCGTCACTTCAACATCTCGAAGACCGGATTCGTCTCGCAGCTTGGCAACAGTGACACCGCAGTGAATCCCCGCGATGTGCTGGTTGATGAGTCGAAACAGGCGGACATCGAAAACCTCGGCGACTGCCTGCGCGATCTTGGCGAAAGCCAATCGCTGGGCGAGTTCTCGCTGACCATTGTGCTTTACGGCGAGGACAAACGCCAACTCGATCAACTTGCCGGAGAATTCACCGGAGTTTTCACCAATGCTGATGGGAACTTATTCGTGGAAACGTACAACCAGCTCAACGCCTACTTTGCCACGGTTCCCGGCAACTACGCACTGAATCTCCGCCGGATGTTCCTGCTGAATACGAACTATGCCGACTTGAGTTTTCTGTTTACCATCCTGCCCGGCGAAAGAACGAATACGCACCTCGGTACAGAGTACCTGGCCGCGCTTGAGACCGAAAACAGCACGCCGTACTTTCTGAATCTGCATAACGGCGAAGTTGCGCACACGTTGATTCTCGGAATGACAGGATCTGGAAAGTCATACTTGTGCTGCTTTTTGTTGCAAAACGCGCAGAAGTACGCCCCGCTGACTTTCATCTTCGACATCGGCGGCAGCTTTGAATCGCTGACAACGATCTTTGGTGGTTCGTATCTCAACGTCGGCCAGGAAGCGCGAGACTTCACCATCAATCCCTTCTCATTGCCGCAGACCAAGGAAAACCTGCAATTCCTTTTCAGCTTCTTCCGCGTGCTCATCGAGGGCAACGAGCAGCGTTACCGGCTGGACTTCAAAGAGGAACGCAAGCTGTGGGATGCCATCGAGCGGGTGTACATGCTAGAGCCCGACCAGAGGACGCTCTCGAACTTCGCCAACATCGTCGGCGAGTTGAAGGAACGCCTGCACCGCTGGACGCGCGGCGGGCAATACGGTTTTCTTTTCGATAACGCCGAGGACACACTCTCTTTCAGTCGCTTCCAGACCTTCAACTTCCACGGCTGGGGCGATGCGCCGGATGTGTTGGAGCCACTGCTCTTCTATGTCCTGCACCGGGCATCGAATGAAATTGGCGATCCGAAGAAGCTATCCACCTTCAAACTCTTCCTGCTCGATGAAGCATGGCTCTTCATCCGCAATGAGACCATCCGCAACTATATCGTGCAGGCGCAGAAGACATGGCGTAAGCATAATGCAGCGATGATCCTGGCCACGCAGTCCATCAAGGAATTGCAGGAGTCAGGTATGTTGCAGATCGTGTCGGAGAGTTGCCCGACCAAAATTTTCCTGGCCAACCCGGAGATGGATCGGGACGTGTATCGCGAGGCGTTCCACCTGAACGACACGGAACTTGACCTGATCGCAGGTCTCGTTCCGCCGGGCCAGATGCTCATTCGCAAGATGCAGACCTCGAAGAAGGTGCAGTTGAACGTTGATTCCGTCTCGCACTGGACGGCCACCAACAATGCCCGCGACAACCTGAAGAAGCGCGATTACTTCGAGCGCTTCGGTATCGCCGATGGCTTGCGCCATCTAGCGGAAGACTTTCCCTTCCGGCCGCGCATCGCAGCCTGTCTCCAACCAACTCAACCGAAAGGAGCTGTTCGATGAATCTTAAACCTATTTGCATCGCCTGGCTTGTCCTGGCGTTTTCGCCTCTTGGAGCTTTGGCGCAGGATGCTTCTGCCCGTACTGTGCAGTATCACTCACAGGACATCGTTCCCATCCACGCCAAGCTAAAGTACACAACACTGATCGAAGTTCCGACGACCGAGAAGATCATGGAGGCCGCGACCGGCGACAAGGATTTCTGGGTTGTGGATGTGGTGGGCAACTTCTGCTTTGTCCATCCGGCCAAAGCCGGAATCAGCTCGAATCTCAATCTGATTACCGACAAAGGCAACATCTATTCGTTCACGCTTCAGGATGTTTCCGGCAGCACGGCAACGCCGGATCTGAAGGTGATCGTCGAGCCCGCCGACCGTTCCTCCATCGTCGCGGCCAGCGGCCCGCCGCAGTTTGTGCCAGCCGCACAACTTGAACAGACCCGCCAGCAACTTACAGCCGTCGAGTCGCATATTACGCAGGCCGTGGACGAGTACAAGAGCGCCTACCCGATGCAGTTGAAGTTCGACTACTCCTTCAAGGCCAATGAAGCGCCGTTCAACATCCAGTCAATCTACCACGATGACAAGTTCACCTACATCAAGACCAATGCGCCGGAAAAGTTCAGCATATACGAGATGAAGGATGGCAAACCAAACCTTGTCACCTATGATCTGCGCGATGGGACATACATCATTCCCAAGGTCATGGATTCGGGATACGTCGAATTGGGCAAGAAAAAGATGGAGTTCACACGCAAGGGATAAACGCGAGGTGCGAGATGGCAGAACCAATCATCAATTCTCAGAGTAGTGCGCCGATAGAACCGGAATTGCGCCAGACCCCGCACGAACCGATGGGCGTTTTGCGCAAGAACCTAAAGCCGCTGCTCTATCTGGGCGTGGCTGGGCTGGTCATCGCGGCGGCGGTCTTCAGTAGCACCGGCAAGAAGACGCCCGCGCAGCAGGCAGCGGCGCAACATGAGCCGCCTCAGCCAATGGTGCAGGACAACACCGACAACAACGTGCAAGATCTTAAGAACCAGCTTGCCACGGAAAAGCAGCAGAGTACACAGGCTGGCATGACTCCCGCCCAGGCCTCGGCCATGTCAGCATACGGCCCAACGGGACAGCAAACGCCGTGTGTCCCTGGCCAAACCTGCCCGCAGCAGCAGCAAAACGGCTACGGGCAGACCGCAGGAGAGCCGCAGCTTTCTCCGGCGCAGCAGGAGGCCCAACAGCTTGCCATCAAAGAACGGCAGCTTGCCTACGACTCGCGCTTTGCCTCGAATCTTGTTTATGCGCACCAAAGCAATGCAGCTTCACAGCAGCAGGTTACTCCTGCCGCTGTTTCCGGCGAGCCAGCAAGTAGCCTCGTCGCTTCGCGCGTAGCGGGCGAGTTGTCGTCCGCTACTGGCGGGCAAACTTCCGCCAAGCGCAGCGCTGAGGTCAACATTGATTCCGCCGTTGGCCAGCCTTATGTGATCTATGAAGGGACGACGCTGGATACCGTGCTGATGAACCGGCTCGACGG
>Ga0224529_1001890_pt1 | contig 11366 bp, 14 predicted proteins | sample CBST50metaG_FD_179893 | JGI IMG/M metagenome (GOLD analysis project Ga0224529, IMG submission 179893) | Peat soil microbial communities from Stordalen Mire, Sweden - C.B.S.T50 | ecosystem: Environmental > Terrestrial > Soil > Wetlands > Peat | place: Sweden: Norrbotten County, Stordalen Mire... | reverse complement strand
GCCCCCGGGGGAGGGGGGGGGGGGGGGGGGGGGACTGGGACGAACAAACAGCAAACGAAAAGCAAACAAACGACGAGCAGGCTTCATCACCGCGATTGCCCTGTGAGACCGCTCTTCGCCGCTCGCCCCTCGCTCTTGGTAAGCTTGCCTCTGAGTCAATCCATGCCCATTCAGTCCATCAATCCCGCAAACGGAGTTCTGCTGCGCAGCTTCACACCCCTGACCCACGAGGCGCTGCTACAGAAGATCGCTCTCGCCGAGTCCGCGTTCGCCCGCACCGCGGAGCTTCCGCTCGCCCACCGCTCGCTCTGCATGAACAAGCTTGCCCGCCTGCTGGAGAGCGAGTCCGCCGACCTTGCCGCGCTCATCACCTCCGAGATGGGCAAGCCCATCGCGCAGTCCCGCGCCGAGATCGCCAAGTGCGCCGCCGCCTGCCGCTTCTACGCCGGTAACGCCGCCCGCATCCTCGCGCCTGAGCCGCTCGACGCCACGCCGCTCGACGCCACCGTCCGCTGGGACCCGCTCGGAGTCATCCTCGCCGTCATGCCCTGGAACTTCCCCTTCTGGCAGGTCTTCCGCTTCCTCGCGCCCGCTCTCATGGCTGGCAACGCGGGCCTGCTCAAGCACGCCTCCAACGTCCCTCAGTGCGCGCTCGCCATTGAAGCTCTGGTCCGCCGCGCCGGCTTTCCCCGCGGCAGCTTCCAGACGCTCCTGATCGAAGCCAGCCAGGTGGAGATGGTGCTCGCCGATGAGCGCATAGCCGCCGTCACTGTCACCGGAAGCGAGTCCGCCGGCCGCGCCATCGCCGCCCAGGCCGGATGGCTCATCAAGAAATCCGTCCTCGAGCTGGGCGGCAGCGATCCCTTCATCGTCATGCCCTCGGCCTCGCTCGCCACCACCGTCGCCGCCGCCGTTGCCGCCCGCTCGGTCAACAGCGGCCAGTCCTGCATCGCCGCCAAGCGCTTCCTTATCGCCGATTCCCTCTACGACGAATTTGAATCCCGCTTCGTTGCCGCCATGGACGCCCTCAAGGTCGGCGACCCCACACACGAAGACACCCAGATCGGCCCGCTCGCCACCACCGCGCAGCTCGACGAAATCGAAGCGCAGGTGCAGTCCGCAATCCAGGCTGGAGCGCGCCTTCTCGCCGGCGGAGAGCGCATGATCGGCACCGGGAACTACTACGCACCCACCGTCCTCGCCGGCCTTCCCCGCACCGCGCCGGTCTACCGCGAAGAGGTCTTCGGCCCCGTCGCAATGCTCTTCCGCTTCTCCGGCATCGACGAGGCCATCGCCATCGCCAACGACACCCCATTCGGCCTCGCCGCCTCCGTCTGGACAGCCAGCAGCGAAGAGCAGCGCCGCTTCAGTGCCGCGCTCCAGTGTGGCGCCGTCTTCTTCAACGCCCAGGTGGCCAGCGATCCCCGCCTGCCCTTCGGAGGCGTCAAACGCTCGGGCTACGGCCGCGAACTCTCCGCCGCCGGAATGCGCGAGTTCCTCAACGCCAAAACCGTCGTCACCGCCGAACCGGAACCCGCCCCTGGAGCGGAACCAGAGTAGGTATACCCGGGGGCAATCCATCCGAGTTGCTTTTTCCTCAAGAAAAAGCAACCGTCTATACTCCTCGCGAGGGCACTGTTACTCTGGTTCCGCTCTAAACCTACTTCAGCTCAATCCCCGCGAAGAAGTAGCCGATCTCGAACGCCGCTGTCTCCTCCCCGTCCGAGCCGTGGATCGCGTTCTCCCCGATCGATTCCGCATACTTCTTGCGGATCGTCCCTGCCTCGGCCTGCGCCGGATTGGTCGCCCCCATCAGCTTGCGCAGATCGGCGATCGCGTTCTCCTTCTCCAGAACCATGGGAAAGATCGGCCCTGAGCTCATGAACTCGGTCAGCCCCGCAAAAAACGGCTTGCCCGCATGGACCGCATAGAAACCCTCGGCCTGCGCCTTCGAGATCGACGCACGCTTGATGGCCACAATCTTGAATCCTGCCTTTTCAATCTCGGCCAGAATCGCCGCCGTATGCCCCTTGCGCACCGCGTCCGGCTTGATGATGCTGAATGTTCTCTGTGACAAAGTTGTTCTCCCTTGCTGAATGTCTATCGCTGTGGATGTCTTCTTCTCAACGTGTTTTTGCGCGTACTTCCAGTGTAAAGCACCAGGAGTCGTCCTTCCGGCGCAGCCCCAGGAGTCGTCATTCTGGCGCAGCCAGAATCTCCGTATTTGCTTTTGTTGTTGTCTTTGCTTTTGCCCTTGCCGTTGCCGTTGCCAGTTCTTGCTCGTCACTCCATCGAACCACCGCACCCTGCGCTGCGCCACTGTAGAAACCCACGCGCCCCCTCCTGCGTCCAATCTCTTAGCGATGCGAAAGACATCCTGGATCTGGTTTGTCGGATGTGCGGTCTGGATCGTGGACGGAATCGTGCAGATCCACGTCCACGCGCTCCCCCACGCCCAGCTCGCCTTTATGGTCGCCCTGCTCTTCCTCGCCGCTGGCCTCTTCTACCGCAACCAGAAACAATAAAAAGCGTGGCACGCCCATCGGCGCGCCACGCTTTCGTCCTTCGTGCTCTTGAAGTTATGCCTTGCCCAGCAGCCGCGCCATCGTCGCGCCCATCTCTGCCGGCGACTTGACGACGTGGATCCCAGCCGCTTCCATCGCCGCCATCTTGCTGGCGGCCGTGCCTTCGCCGCCGCTGATGATCGCGCCCGCATGTCCCATGCGTCGTCCCGGAGGCGCTGTCTGTCCCGCGATGAACCCGACCACCGGCTTCTTCACAAACTCCTTGATGAACTGCGCCGCCTTCTCTTCCGCCGTTCCGCCGATCTCGCCGATCATGATGATCGCCTCGGTCTCCGGATCGTCGTTCAGCAGCCGCAGCGCGTCGATGTGCGTCGTCCCGATGATCGGGTCGCCGCCGATGCCGATCGCCGACGACTGTCCGATGCCGCGTACCGTCAACTGGTACACCGCCTCATACGTCAGCGTCCCCGAGCGCGAAACAATCCCCACCGAGCCTTCCTTGTGGATGCGCGCCGGCATGATGCCCACCTTCGCCTTGCCCGGAGAGATCACCCCCGGACAGTTCGGTCCCACCAGCCGCGACTTCGACCGCTTCACAACCTCCCACACCTTCACCATGTCCAGTGTCGGAATGCCCTCGGTGATGCAGACGATCAGCGGCAGCCCTGCGTCCTCGGCCTCCAGAATCCCGTCCGCGGCAAACGGCGGCGGAACAAAGATCATGGTCGCATTCGCGCCCGTCGCCTTCACCGCCTCCTCCACCGTGTTGAAGACCGGCCAGCCCTCGTGTGTGATTCCGCCCTTGCCCGGCGTCACTCCGCCAACCACCTTGGTTCCGTACTCCTCGCAGGCCTTGGCGTGGAACGTTCCCTCATGCCCGGTAATCCCCTGCACAATCAGCCGCGTATTCTTATCGACTAATACTGCCATTACTTGCCCCCTTTCGCGGCGGCGACAGCAAGGTCGGCAGCCTCTTTCATCGTTGTTCCCACTTGGAACTTAATGCCGGACTCGGCAAGAATCTTCCTGCCCTCTTCGACATTCGTGCCTTCCAGCCGCAGTATGATCGGCAGCTTCACATTCAGCTTCTTCGTCGCCTCAACCACCGCCGACGCCAGAATGTCCACGCGCAAAATCCCGCCAAAGATGTTGATGAAGATCGCCTTCACATTGGGATCGCTCAGCAGGATCTCAAACGCATTCTCGATCTGCTCCTGGCTGGCGCTTCCGCCCACATCCAGAAAGTTCGCCGGACTTCCGCCCGCGTAGCTGATGATGTCCATCGTCGCCATCGCGAGGCCGGCGCCGTTCACCATGCACGCAATGTTGCCGTCCAGCTTGATGTAGTTCAGGTTGAACTTCGACGCCCGCACCTCCAGCGGGTCTTCCTCCGCCAGGTCGCGCAGCCCCTGCAGGTCCTTGTGCCGGAACATCGCGTTGTCGTCGAAGTTGATCTTGCAGTCCAGAGCCATCAGGCTTCCGTCCTTGGTCGTGATGAACGGGTTGATCTCCATCAGCGACGCATCGCTTTCGACGTACGCCTTGTAGAGGCCGATCATGAACGACACCGCCTGGTTGATCTGCTTCTTTTCCAGCCCCAGTTTGAAGGCCAGCCGCCGCGCCTGATATGGCTGCAGGCCGAGTGCCGGCTCGATGGTCTCCTTATAGATCAGCTCCGGAGTCTCCTTAGCCACCTTCTCGATCTCCATGCCGCCCGCCTGCGACGCCATGAACACGATCTTCGCCGTCGCGCGGTCCAGCACCAGCCCAAGGTAAAGCTCGCGCTCGATGGCCGAACCAGCCTCGATCAGCAGCCGCTGGACTTTTTGCCCCGCAGGCCCCGTCTGGTGGGTCACCAACTGCATTCCCAGGATCGCCTTGGCCGCCGCATTCGCGTCCTCGATCGTCTTGGTCACCTTCACGCCGCCGCCCTTGCCGCGGCCTCCGGCGTGGATTTGGGCCTTCACCACCACCGCCAGATTGCCCTTGCTGAACAGCGCTTTGGCCGCCGTGTCCGCCTCTTCCACCGTGGTGGCCATCTGGCCGTCGGGCACGGGCACGCCGTATCTCCGCAGAATCTCTTTTGCCTGGTACTCGTGGATCTTCATGTTTTGTTTGTCTCGGTTCTATATAAAAAATTGCTCGCAGTCCGATACTAGTGGATTGCCGCAAGCAGGGGCAATCGCCGCACCCCCTATTTGTGCGTTTATCGCCCGTATTGGTCGATTATCGTTCAACTGAGCACCACGGCCCGCAGCCGCGAAGCAACACTGCAGAAACCAATTGCCTTGCAGCCACCCGCGCCTGATACCCTTTCCCTCATGGCCCTGCATGAATACATCAAGCGCGTGGTAGAGCAGCGTGAGGTCCTCTCGCGCAGCCAGGCCCGCGCCCTGCTCAACCTCGTTCTCGCCGGTAGCACCCAAGCCGATCAGCCCGGCAGCCCGCACTCGTTACAGCTCGCCGCGCTGCTCGGGGCCATCGCCGCCCGTGGCGAGACCGCCGCCGAATTGGCCGGCTTCGCCGAAGCCATGCTCGCCGCCGCCATCCCCGTCCCCCTCGACGACGCCGAGCGCGCGCTCCTCGTCGACACCTGCGGCACCGGGGGAGACGACACCGGCACCTTCAACATCTCCACCGCCGCCGCCCTGGTCGCCGCCGCAGCGGGTGCAACCGTCGCCAAGCACGGCAACCGCGCCGTCACATCGCTCTGCGGCTCGGCCGACGTCCTCGAAGCCCTCGGCATTCCCATCTCTCTCACCCCCGCTGCCGGGGCCGAATCCCTGCGCCGCCACCGCTTCGCCTTCCTGCACGCGCCCAGCCTGCATCCTGCCATGAAGGCCGTCATGCCCGTCCGCCGCGCTCTCGGAGTGCGCACCGCATTCAACGTCCTCGGCCCGTTGGCCAACCCCGCCGGAGCGCGTGCCCAGGTCATGGGTGTCTATTCAGCCCGCCTGGTCCCCATCGTCGCCGAGGCAATGCTCCTGCTCGGCGTGCGCCACGCCTTCGTCGTACACGGTGCCGTCGAAAAAGAAGCGTCCGCAAACGGAGTTGGCATCGACGAGATATCTATCTCCGGCCCAACCCAGATCGCCGAAGTGCGCGGCGACGCCGTCACCTACAGCCGTCTCACGCCCGATCAGGCCGGCCTCGCCTCCGCCCCCATCGACACCCTGCGCGGGGGCGATGCCGCAACCAACGCCGCCATCCTCCGAGCCCTCTTCGCCGGAGAACCCGGCCCGCGCCGCGATGTTGTCCTGCTCAACGCCGCCGCCGTCCTCATCGCCGCCGATGTCGTCCCATCCTCCACGCCACAGAGCCACCAGGCCTTCCGCGCCGCCATCGCCCTTGCCGCCCGCGCCATCGACTCGGGCTCCGTCGCCGCGCTGGTCGCCGCCCTCGCCCGCACGGAACCATAACCCCTCCCCGCGCGTACAATCCTCCAGCACCTCGAACCTTGAACCTTGAACCTCGCACCCAGGAGAACCCCATGTCTTCATTCCCCCCGCCGCCCGCCGCCGTTATCGATCCCTCGATGGTCACCACCGCACTCGAGCTTCCCGGCTACCGCATCGTGCGCAACATCGGCATCGTGCGCGGCATCGTGGTCCGCTCGCGCAACCTCTTCGCCACCCTCGGCGCCGGCCTCCAGACGCTCATCGGCGGCAACATAACCCTCTATACCCAGCTCTGCGAGAAGACCCGCCAGGACGCCTTCGTCATGATGGCGCAGCACGCCGCCCAGGCCGGGGCCAACGCCGTCATCATGGCCCGCTACGACGCCAACGAGCTGATGCAGGGAGTCACCGAAGTCCTAGCCTACGGCACCGCCGTCGTCGTCGAAAAACTCTAGCGACGCCTACCTTCAAGCTCGTCATTCTGGCGCAGCCAGAATCTCCGTATTTGTCTTGTAGCGGCTGCAAATAATGAAAAACAGGCCAGACCGCTTACTCCCGCTCCGCAAGCAGCGCATCGATCTCCTCGATCCGCCGCAGCTTTTGTTGCTTCACTAGCGACATTACTAGAAGAATGAATATGAAGAACATACTCAACAATACCCACGTGAACATATCGACGTGTTGATAGTGGTCATAGTGGTCATACAACCACTTGCCCAACATCCAACAGAGAAAAGAAGAAAAATAAATCCAGAGTTTGTCGCAACGCTTCAGTTGCTCTTTGTAGAAGTACGCACAGGCCACGACATCGTTGTAGATGTAGTCTTTATATGTCTCATTGAGCCTGCGCCGTTCTATCAACGAAAGCCTGCGCCATTCCATTAACAAATAAGTCACCGCAATGACCGAACCAAGAACGCCTACGGCGCAACCAGCACGTCCCAAGGAGCTTTTGGTCACTAAGAACCAGCGCAAAAACAAAGGCCCATCCATAATTGGAAGGAGCAAAACGCCCACGCTGCGGACCAGTGCCCCATCCAGGAGCTTGTACGTTGCATCAGGGACTTCGTCAAGCGATCTGAGTGGTACCGGGCGGCGATCAAGCAATACCCGTGTGCTGCCCAGCGACCAGCGCAGCGCAGCCCAGTCGCTCTCGATCACCGCAGCCTCGCGCTCCAGTCCTTCGGCCCACTCCTTGCGGCCCGGCGAAGCCCATCGCACCACTCTGCTCGAAATCCCCACCGCCAGCCTGCGTACCAGAGTCATAGGCCCACCACCCCATCGAACGCCGGTTCACCCGTCGCTTGTTCCCGAGCCACGCTCACAAGCTCGCGCGCGTAGCGCAGGCCGTCTTCGGTCAGCTTGTACATGTGCCGTGGCGGGCGGCCCGTCTCCGCCGTCTCCCAGCTCGTCTTCAGCATCCGGTGTTCGGCCAGCCGCATCAGGATGGGGTATAGCGTGCCCGACATCAGCCCCGTGTTGCGGCTGATGTCGTACCCATATCTCCACTCCTTTTCGTCCGAGAGGAACTCAGCCAGCACTAGCGCGGTCTGCGGAGATCGACGCATCTTCAAACTCATGCCGCTAACTCTACCTATATAGATTTATTCCGTCAAGCGAATTCTCTCATCGACGCACGCCGCAAGGCCGATGGCAACCCAGTACGCCGCAATGTCCCGCACGGAAAAATACCGTCCCAGCAGGATCATCCCCGGCAGCGTCAGCCGGAACGCATCCATCCCCGGCGAGTGGTACAGCTTGAAGAACTCGACCCCCGTAGCAATCGCCCCTGCGATCGACCCTACGACCGGCAGACGCCACCGTGGCAGTGCAGTCGAGACGATCCAGTAGATCATTGCCGCCCACAGCATCGATCCGCCGTACTTCACCACCGCCGGCGGCAGCCCCAGCGGTGCCATCCGCACCGCAAGCCCCGCCATTACCGTCACCAGGAACAGCGCGAGCGAACTCCTGAGCGGCCGGGGCGTCATCCTCTCCTCAAACTGCATCCGGTCTCCGCATCTTCCAGCAATAAAGCAGAAACCTGCAACTGTATCACGTCCACGGCCCATTTCTTCGCATTTTATTTGCCACGAACCATGCGGAAGCCTAGAATGAAAGTGTGCCCTTGTCGCAGACCGAAAAAATCCCCGCTACAACGCCAGACCATAAGCGTTATTTCATCGAGAAGCTCGGCCTCTCCGAGCGGCTGATGGAGCGTTGCCTGGGCGAGGCGCTCTCGGCCGGCGGCGACTTCGCCGATCTCTACTTCGAGTCTGTCACCTCCACCTCGCTCGGCATCGACGAGTCCATCGTCAAGTCCGCCAGCCAGAGCATCAGCGTCGGCTGCGGCATCCGTGTCCTCTCCGGCGAGCGCACCGGCTACGCCTACACCGACGACCTCTCCAGCGCCCGCCTTCTGCGCGCCGCCCGCACCGCCGCGCTCATCGCCAGCGGCCCGGCCAAGCAGCCCGTCGCAGGCTTCCGCCACACATCCGGCAAGCCCACGCTCTACCCCATCGCCGGGGCCACCGCCGATGCCGAGATCGCCGCCAAGCTCTCCCTCATCCAGCGCGCCGACCGCGCCGCCCGAGACTTCGACCCCCGCATCACCCAGGTTCGCGCCGGCTTCTCCGACGAACTGCGCCGCATCCTCATCGCCGCATCCGACGGCACCTTTGCCTCGGACACTCAGCCTCTCGCCCGCCTCAACGTCTTCGTCATCGCCCAGGACGCCAGCGCTGACAACGGCGCAGGCAGCACCACCCGTGGCACCTCCGGCGGCGGTGGCCGCGTCACCCTCGACTTCTTCGAGGGCACCCACTCCCCGGAGCACTTCGCCCGCGAGGCCGCACGCACCGCCATTCTGCAACTCAACGCAATCGCCGCACCGGCCGGAGAGATGCCCGTCGTCCTCGGCCCCGGATGGCCCGGAGTCCTGCTGCACGAGGCTGTCGGTCACGGTCTCGAAGCCGACTTCAACCGCAAGAAGACCTCCGCCTTCGCCGGTCTCATCGGCCAAAAAGTCGCCAGCGAAAAAGTCACCGTCGTCGATAACGGGCAGATGCCCAATCGCCGCGGTTCCATCAACGTGGACGACGAGGGCAATCCCACGCAGGAGACCGTCCTCATCGAGAATGGAATCCTCCGCGGCTATCTCTCCGACAAGCTCTCCAGCCGCCTCATGGGCACGCCGAACACGGGCTCCGGCCGCCGCGAGAGTTACCACCACATCCCCATGCCGCGCATGACCAACACCTACATGCTCGCCGGCACGGACGCGCCCGAAGACATCATCAAATCCGTCACTCGCGGCCTCTACGCCGTCAACTTCGGCGGCGGTCAGGTGGACATCACCAACGGGAAATTCGTCTTCTCCGCCTCCGAGGCCTACCTCATCGAGGATGGCAAGGTCACGCAGCCCGTCAAGGGCGCGACGCTGATCGGCAGCGGCCCGGAGGCCCTCAAATTCGTATCGATGGTGGGCAACGATCTCGCCCTCGACGAAGGCATCGGCACCTGCGGCAAGGACGGACAGTCCGTCCCCGTCGGTGTTGGTATGCCAACCACAAAGCTAGACCGCATGACGGTCGGCGGAACCGGGCAGTAAAGCATCCCTTCTCCCAGGATGTGTCGTAACTGATGTGTTTGCGCCGTTTGCAGAAGGAGCGGCATTTTGAATCTTTACTAAGTCGCATAAAAAGGAGAAATGCTCCAATGGCAGTTGAACGGGAAAAGATGTATGAATGCGAGGTCCGCCGCCGCCGTCTCAAGCCCGGCGGAGGATACGAGCCCTTCTGGAAGATCAAGAACGTCGCCGTCGCTCTGGTGGACGAAGACACCGACTTCCGATGCAAGGACTGCTCCGGCGCGGTCAAGCTGCTTGGCCGCAACGGTAAACCAGGCGCCGTCGCCTACGTCGAGCACAAGCTCGCCGCCGACGCCGAGTTCTGTCCCAGCAGCCTGATCTTCCAGCGCGCCACCGACGGCCGCGAAGCCAAACCCTCCGCCAACCCCGTCGCCTAGCCGCGCACCAGTCCGGGCACCATCGCGACCGTGATCCTGAGCGAAGGGGCGCACGGCTTCATTGTGAGCCCCGCAGTCGAAGGACCTCGATACCGCTCACATCGCCACAACCGCCAGTGCCTTTCTCCATTGAACCATTCCGTTCGCCTTGTTGAGCGCACACCAACCGCACCACGCACAAAGGAGCATCATGGCCGCCGAATCGGAAAAAATCTACGAGTGCCAGGTCAAACGCCGCCGCCTCAAGATCGGCGGTGGATACGAGCCCTTCTGGAAGCTCAAATCCGTCTCCGAGGCCCTCATCGACGACGACACGGAGTTCCGCTGCTCCGACTGCACCGGCGCCGTCAAACTGCACCGCCATCACGTCCCCGGTGCGCCGCCGCCGCACATCGCACACAAGCTCAAGACCGACTCCGAGTACTGCCCCGCAGGCCTCTTCTTCCGCAAGGCCACCGACGGGCGCCAGCCCCGCCTCTCCGAGCACCCCGTCCGCTAAGAGCATTCTCAGGCGGGTGCCCCACGTCTCGTTTTTGAGACGTGGACTTCGCGGCGGCATCCATTTCGGCTGGCTTCTTCCTGGCATACCGTTCATAGCTCACACCTCATAGCTCATACCCCATAGCTGTAAGCTGAAATCCAAACGCTTCAGAGTATTCTGAAGCAAGCGGGGTTGAAGCCATGACGCGACGCTACCTTGTCATCTACGAAAACGGCCCAACCAACCTGAGCGGCTTTGCCCCCGACGTTCCCGGCTGCGCCAGCACTGGCCATTCGCTCGACGAGATGCGCGCCAACCTCCGCGAAGCCCTCGAGTTTCACCTCGAAGGCCTCGCCCTCGATGGTCAGCCCCTGCCTCAGCCAACAACCAACATGGCCGAGGTGCCAGTGGACGGTTTTGCTGAGTGGCTGGATGTGCAACTTCCCATGGCCGAAGCAATCTCCGCCTGAGAGCCTCATAAGAGTATTACCGAGCGATCCGTCCTGCACCCCAGCATAAGAAGAAAACCCTTGCCTGCATCTGAATCCGCAACCGCCCATCCCTTTCTCCCGCAAATCCCCGCCCTTGCATTTGCCTTGCTGTTCCCCAAAATCTTGTCAAGAGTCTCGATCCGGCATCGAATCGGCAAATCTAACAAAAAAAGCATGTTAGCTGTTAAAATTTATCAAAAATAGTTGGCATGGCAGTTATGCTCCCTCTCGTACAATAGAAGTAGTAGAGAATTTCGATAGAGGAGAAGGAATAAAAAACAAGCATAGCCCGGCACTGCACAGAGGTATTTCATAACCAAAAACCAGCGCCGCTTAACTTATTTGTTTTCTTACTGATAACTATTAACCAACATTGAATCAAGATCTTGCAGGTAAAAACTCGTATTTGTTTGATTCCAGAGATCTTACCAGGTACCCACCCCCC
>Ga0224529_1001886_pt1 | contig 11388 bp, 10 predicted proteins | sample CBST50metaG_FD_179893 | JGI IMG/M metagenome (GOLD analysis project Ga0224529, IMG submission 179893) | Peat soil microbial communities from Stordalen Mire, Sweden - C.B.S.T50 | ecosystem: Environmental > Terrestrial > Soil > Wetlands > Peat | place: Sweden: Norrbotten County, Stordalen Mire... | reverse complement strand
ACACCGCCATGACCACGCATCCCAACACGGCGAAGTAGATAAGATCAGACCTAACCCTCAAGGCGCGTTTCTTAACCAGAACGAAGAAAACGACTGCGGTCGCCAAATTATTCAAAAGTCCCGGTAGGGACACTCATCACTGAGCGCCCCCCGGACAGATCCGGACGAGCGGAATTACCGCATCCGGCTCCCACCTTGGGTGAGGACGCCGAGACGCACCAGAGGATAAGGATGACAGACCGAAGCCGACGGAAACCACCGCGCAATATACCGCTGCATGCGGCGCCACGGCAGATGGTTGCCCTGACTGCGACGGCACAGGACCGTTCGCCACAGGTATCCCACCGCCCTGCGGAAAGCGCACAGCGCCGGACCGTTCATGGGCACTCCGTAATATCGGAAATGACCCAGCAGGACCGAGCGCAGGTACGCTCCCTGTTCCGGTATAGGCGTGTGCAAACGCTGCCGCAGTTCGACTTTCAACGCCCGCAGCTTCGCCTGCCACCTCTGGCGCATCGTCTGTCGCAGCACCGTGAAATGCCCCTTCCGGGTCTTCCCGCAGCTATGCGTGAACCCCAGGAAGTTGAACGTTTCCGGTTTCCCGCCGCCACGCTTTCGCCGATTCTGCTCCGCATAGCGGCCAAACTCGACGATGCGCGTTTTGTCGGCGTGCAGTTCCAGTCCGAACTTCGCGAATCGCTCGCGCAGCTCCGCCAAGAACCGCTCTGCTTCGTGTCGATGCTGGAACCCTGCAACGAAGTCATCGGCAAAACGGACGAAAATCATTTCTCCGTGCGCCTGTTTCTGTCTCCATTGCTGGACCCAGAGGTCGAGTACATAGTGCAGGTAGATGTTCGACAGCAGCGGACTGATGCTGCCGCCCTGAACGGTTCCCACCTCACTCTGTATTCGCTTGCCCTCTTCCAGCACGCCGGCCTTGAGCCATTTCTGGATCAAGCGCACGACGCGCCGGTCGGCTACGCGATGCTCGATAAATTTCACCAGCCATCCGTGATCGAGAGTGTCGTAAAACCGCCGGATGTCGGCATCGAGCACCCAGCCCACCTTCTTCGTTCCGATTCCGACAGCGAGCGCATCCAGCGCCAGATGCGGGCTGCGCCCCGGCCGAAATCCATACGAGAAACCCAGAAATTCCTGTTCGTAGATCGCGTTCAACACTTCGACAGTGGCACGCTGGACGATCTTGTCTTCCAGCGTGGGAACACCGAGCGGGCGAAGCTCGCCCGGCTTACCCACCTTCGGGATGTACACTCTGCGCACAGGCCTTGCCCGGTACGCTCCTCGCTTGAGCCGTTGGGAGAGATCGTGGAGGTTTTCCTCAAGGACCTCTCCGTACTGCTCCCACGTCTGGCCGTCTACGCCCGCGGCAGCGCCCCGCTTCACTTCCAGGTACGCTGTTCGCAGCCGGTCCACGTCATAGATGTGGTGCAGGAGCGCGGTGAACCGCTGTTTCTTATCGTTCTTTGCTGCCTGACGTACTCGCTCAAGCGCGCTGAGCGCACCTTCCCGGCTCTGAGTCCGGAGCGCGTTGCGCTCGGGCGAGTTCCCCTTGGCCAGCCCCCTTCCCTCCATCGCCTCCGCAGCCGGTCCCTCGGCCTTGTTCGGCGACTTCGCAGGTACTTTGGAGCTGTCCGACTTCCCGCTTCCGTTCATCATCGGCTTATGTCCTTCGACTTCCCGATGCGGTCTGCGGTTCTCTCTTCCGCAGACGGGCGCGGGATCTCCCGGTTCCCGAACAAGGTGTTTCCGTGCATGCACGGGGTCTCTGACCGCGCGGGATCAAGGCGCAACTTGCGATGGCGCTGCGCCCAGTGTTGCCTTCCGCAGACCTCCACGGCGTCGGCATCCCGGAGTACCTGCCGCTTGCGCGGCAGGGCATATATTTCGCGGCTCAATACCCGGCCTGCACGTTCCCCTGTCAACGCTTCGTCGCCGCCCTCGCGAGCGGCTCCGCATGACTCGGGGCCGTTGTGGTTCGCTACTCCTTCAACGTATGAAACTTCCATTCACTACACCTTGCCGGTTTAACCGGCGCACGGAGATGCTATGAACAGCAACGAGAACAATGGATCGAGGATTGCCCAGGTAAACAATGAGGATTCAGTGGAAGCGTCGCGTCAGCGGCCTCCGCTTCCGACGGAGCCTGCATTGGCTGAAGACCGCGCGGATGCGCAACAACCCACGGGCCATGCGACGAGAGAAGGCAGCGACGGCAAGGCTGGTATCGAGAAGAGCAAGCTGATTATGCTTGGCGGCGGCTTGCTGGCTGCCGTGCTTCTCTTTGCCTTGACGAGTCTGGTCCATCACTCGCCTGCAACGAAGAAGACGGCCGAGAAGCAGCCAGGCAATCCCACGCAGCAGCAAACGCTAACCCAATCCAAGGGGAGCGTCACGCCTTTGATGGAGACTGTTCAGACCAACGCTCAGGAGAATACCTCCGGGCAGGTGCGTCCGGGCGACATCAAGCGCACCAGCACTCCGGCTCCGGGCGCAGGCGATAACTCAACCGCGGCACTGCCTGCGAAGCCACATGCGGGGAGCTCGGCGGGCGCAAACACATTGGGCGCCATTCCATCGTTTTCCGATACGCAACAGAAGTGGGAGGAGCCGCAACCGTATGGCGAAGCCGGCCACGCATCGCCCGTTCAAGCGCAGCAAACGCAGAATGCTTTGAAAGAAGCATCGCTGGTCTTTGTGCGTGCCCCTTCGCAGTCGCAGCCTGCAGGCACTGTAACTCACTCATCGGCGGATACGGGACCGGTGCTGGAGATGACGCCTGGTTTGAGGATCGAGGCGAAGTTGGAGACACAGATTTCGAGCGCCGTGCTGGCTCCGGTTGTGGCCGTGGTCGAGTACACCTATGCGATCGGCGACCGCGTCGTTGTGCCTGCTGGCGCACGAGTCTACGGGCAGTTGCAGCAGGCGGATCGGTCTGGGTTTGTCGGCGTGAAGTTCGATGAGATCGAGTTGCTGGATGGACAGCGAGAGAAGATCGAGGCCATCGGCGCAGGGCTTGATCTCGGGCCGATCAAAGGGACCGTGTACGGAAAGAACACCGGCAAGAACTTCTTGATCAAGGCTGCTTCTGGTGTTGGATCGTTGGCAGCGATGCTGGTCGGCAACAACTCCAGCGCCGCTTTCTCTGAAGGCGATCTTCTGCGCGAAAGAGTGGCGGATAACGTCGGCAACGCGGGCGACTCAGAACTAATGAGCCTGAATGCGACCAGCAGAATTATCGTTTCGGTCCCAGCCGACACGAAGATCTACATCGTCTTTACCAAGCACGAAGAGAGCCAGACTGGATTGCACAGAGTGGCTGGCCAATAGTATCCATCATCCGCATTCAATGCCCCGGCGTCAGAACCGGGGCATTATTGTGCCTGCGGGCGGGCCTGACTGGTTGTGTGCCTGGCCGCCGCGAGCCACCATGACAGGCGCGATTTAGATTCCAGTCGTGGTACTAGCCCCGTTGCCTTTGGGGCGGACGTTTGACCAATTATCGGTCCGGTTATGTCATTGTGCGTTTGACATAAAACCGTTCCCGATATGTCACTGTGCGTTTGACTCATAATCGGTCCGGTTGTGTCACTGTGCGTTTGACCAATAACCGGTCCCAATGCGTCATTGTGCGTTTGACCAAAAACCGTCCCCGATATGTCACTGTGCGTTTGACCAATAATCGATCCCGATATGTCATTGTGCGTTTGACATATTTCCGCACGGCGCTCTCGACGTTTCCGCTACGGAGGATTCAATTGCTTGTGACACCCTGTTCTGCAATTGCAAGGATTTGGCAGCATTTTCGATTAACGAGCCGCCTATTGTACGAGTGTCGGCTTGAAGTGCAGATGCTTTATGACCGGAGGTTGTCGCCAAGGTGCGCTCATGCTGTGGCCGCGATTCCTTCCGCTGCCTCTATATAGGTGGGCATCACGAATACCTGTCAATATATGCAGGCAATTTGACCGAATCACGATTCTGCCTCAACTTCTCTTCTGACACGGGTGCCCCGAGCAACCGCGTCCAGGAGAGTGAGTCATGAAAACCGCATTGGCCTTCTGGCGGGGCTCGACATTGCCCGCCACTTTCCCAACGACCTATCAGCGTCCCGGTGCGATCAACTGGAGCCGTATCTCTCTGCTATGCGTGCTTGGAATCATTCTCGCCGGCAATCTCGCAGTGCCATTCGCGGCCACCGCGCAGAACCTCGGCACCTCGCCGCAGTTCGGCAAGGCAGTGCAAGGACAGCAGGCGACCACGGTCGAAGGCACGGTACTCAACATCGTGAACTGGGGCTGCAATGTAATTGCCCCGGTGATTGCAATTGCGTGCCTCGGCGTTGCCGGTTGGCATTTCAAGAGCGGTCGCGGCTATCTGGGTTGGGGTGTCACCGGCGTCGCATTGCTCGTGATCTCCGGACTCGGACGCATGGCCGAGGGCTTCATCACGCAAGCCCAGGGCATTCAATAACAAGGACAATACGCGATGCCTGTGCCGCAATTCCTTTCCGATCTTCTTCAACTGCTGTTCAATCTGGCAGTGCCAGCGGCGTTTTGCACGCTGGCTGCGGCAGGGGTGAGCCTGCGGCATGAAGGGGGCACCAACTTCCACATCAATGGCAAGACCGGAAAGTGGGTGCTTTGGACTGTGATTCTGCTGACACTTCCCCAGCTTCTTTCATGGATTGCGGCGCAGGGCATCACCGTTCCTTCGGCAAGCGGATCAGTTGGAACAAGCTGGCTCGCCAGCATGGAGTTGGTCTTCAAAACCTTTGTCAATCAAATCATTGTCGCGAAACTGGTACCGGTCATTGCCGGATACTTCGTACTCAAGGCGACTCTCGATACGGCAGCGGGAGAGAACCCATTGCCATCGATCATTGCCGCGCTGTTTCTGATGTCGCTCTCGGCTACGATGCAACTCTTTCAGGGCTGGAACTCCGGCGGTCAATACGCCACGACCGATATGCTCGGTTCGCTCTGGAACTACATCGTGGGGCAGATCATGCCCGCGGCGACTGGACTCGCCTGTGTCGGCGCTGTTGTGAACTTCGTGCGGCACAGGCCTTGGACCCGGCTTGTTTTTTCAGCGATCGGATTTCTGTGCGTGACCGGTTTGCTCAAACTCTTTCAAGCGATGGCGGCGTAAGGAGGATGCGATGAGTCTTGATGGCGCAGTTGTAAACCTTGCCTCTTGGGCCGGGAATGTCATGATGCCGACGATGGCCGGCGCGTTCTTTGCAGGGGCCGTGTATCGCTACAGCAAGGGCGGACAGTTTGAGCAACTTCTCTATGGTGGGTTTGCATCGCTGATGTGCTCGGGGATGTTGCGCGCCCTTGAAGGCTTTGTGCAGAACGCTGGACCAACAAGTGCGGACGGATATTGGACGGCGGTGATGAACCTGGTGAACTGGGTCGCCAACGTGATCCTGCCGGTCTTCGCGCTGACACAACTTGCGGCGATGGCGATGCACATGGGGGGTGTTGTTTCGGAGATCTACCCAGGCTCTACATGGATACGCAAGTTCATTGCGGCGATGGGAGCACTGATGGTTTCTGGTATCGTCCGCTTCGCCGAGTCGATGGTCACGCAAGCACATGGAATTTGAGGAAGCACGAATTGGAGGAGACGAACATGAGCCTCGATCTGACACCTGTTCATCGCAACCTGCACACCAAGGTCACGTTTCTTGGACTGGAGTTCGAGGACTTGATTCTGGTGCTGGCGCTTGCGGCGGTGATGAACATTTTTGGCCACTTCGTCACCGGGAATGCAAAAGTCCTTGGGATGCCGCTGAGCCTGTTTATGGAGTTTGTTGTGCCGTTTCTTGCAGTGCCGTTCTTGATTCTGTTCAAGTACGGCAAGCCGCGCGGCTATTTGACGGACCTCATCAAGTCGCTGATCTCGCCACGCGCGTGGTGCGCACTTGAACGAGATTCGGAGTTGGTGCAGCCTTACATCGTCGAGGACGAGGAGTGATTCTATGCGGACCTCATTTCAAACCCGCAAGGACGGATCGATGGCGATTGATGCCGATGCCGAGGCGGCCCGCGTGATCTTCGCGAGTGTGCTCTTCGCAGCGCGATTCCATGACACGATTACACCGCTTGTGCCTGTTGCGCAAAAAGGCACTCGATGCTGCGAAGGGAGAACCTCTATGCCAATGACCTATGCGGAGCACGACAAGAAGATGAAGGTCCCGGCCGTGTGCGAACTGTTGCCGCTGCGCGACCTGCCGCAAGGCGACAACGTCATGGTGCGCACGAACGGTGCCTTTGTCGCTGGCTATGAATTGAAGGGCGTGCTCTCTTACTTCGCTACTGATGAGGACCGCAATCAGTCGAAGTCGATGCTGGAGGCGCTGATCCGCGGAGTGCCCGATGTCAGTATGAGGATTCACTTCCGCTACGAGATCTCCGAGCATCTGGGCGTTCTGTTCGATGACTATGTGAATCAGCAGCGCACTCAGAAGTCAGAGGTCATGGCGCTCGACGCACATCGGCTCAAGATTTGGAAGCTTAAGGAGCAGAGCGGGTTCTACTTTGAGAACCGGCTCCATGTGTACTTCATCTGGGACCCGCGCATTCATGCCAAGCTCTACCATTCAGCGCAGCAGAACCGGCGTCTTGGCGGCTTCACACTCAGCCAGAAGAAGGCGATCCAGCGGACGCGCAAGGAGCACGATACCTATCTCGCCGAACTGGAATCGATTCTGCGCGGTATTGAAAGCTCGATGGAGACGGCCAATCTTTCGCCGCGTCGGCTTTCGACACAGGAACTCTTCGAGGAGCTGAAACATGCGCAGCACCCCACGCGGCGCGATCGACGCCCTTTCTATCCAGGCGAGGATCTCATCCAGTACCGCTCCGCGCGCGAGCAGGCGACAGAGGCCAGCATCCTCAACGAGACTGAGACTTACCTCAACATCGATGGGTATCTCTATTCAGTGGTGAGCCTCAAGGAGCTTCCCGATGCAACGTTTCCGGGGGTGCTGCAACGCTTCTCGACATTGGGATTCCCGGTTGTTATCAGCGCGCAGGTGTTTGTTCCTGACCAGGTGAAGGTTCTCAAGGGATACAAGAAACGCTTGCAGAAGATGATTGCCGCGCAGAAGGACGCAAATGGCAACTTCAAATCGAATCCAGAGGCCGAGGTTGCGCAGGCTCAGTTGATGCAGGTGCAGCGGGATATTATTTCGAGTTCGCTGAAGACAGCGAAGCTGAGCCTTTCGGTTGTGGTGCGCACCTCTCAACCGGCGGTGACCTTCGGGGATCTCGAACGGGCAGAGCGTGATCTGGCCAACCGCACCCAGGAAGTATTGAACGCATTCACTCACATGAATGGCGCGAAAGCCGTCGTCGAAACGATTGCCAAGCGCCGCCTCTTTATCGGGACGCTGCCAGGAATGGGTGAGAGCGACAAGCGCGAGCAGGACATGCTCACACCGAACGCTGCCGACCTTGTTCCTGTCGAGATGCCCTGGACCGGCACACGCAAAAGTCCCCTTATTCTCTTCGAGACGCCTTATCGGCAACTGATTCCGTATTCGATGTTCGACCCCGATCTATCGGATGCGAATGGCCTGCTTATGGCCAAGAGCGGCGGCGGCAAGACGCTCGCCGCACAACAGATGCTTTTGATGGCCGCGCGCGCAAATGCGTTGATCTCGATTCTGGAACGTGGGGATTCCTATCAGCCGTTGGTCGAGTTGATGGGCGGCGAGATGATTCAGATGTCGCTCGACAGCGATCAGACGATCAACCCCTGGGACCTGCCCAAGAACGAGGACAAACCATCGAACGATCAGCTTTCGTTTCTGAAAAACCTGACCCGGCACATGCTGGGCGAGAATACGCCGCCCGATCTCGACATTGATCTGTTGGACAGTGTTCTGCTCGAAGCGATTGCGGCCACCTACAAGCGGTGCAGCGCCAAAAGCTCGAACCCGATTCCGCTATTTGGAGACTTGGCCGCGGAGCTGGCGCACTGGCAGGATCGTGATCGGAACCAGAAGATCAATGCGATGGCGCAGATGGCCTCGACCAAGTTGCGCGCCTGGGTGGATGAAGGACCGTATGCCAAGCTCTTCGACCGGCCGACGACAATTCAGCTCGACAATCCGTGGCTCTACTTCAATGTGGAGAAGCTGAAGGACGATCCGCGACTGGAGCGCGCGATGAGCCTATTGATTGCGCATACGGCTACGCACCGGGCTTCGGGGTGGACCGGTCAGCCAAGCATCGTGCTGCTCGATGAGTGCTGGGCACTTCTGGAGTCGCCGATCCTGGCCAGTGTCGTCGTGCAACTCTTCCGCACAGCCCGCAAGCGCAATGCCAGCGTCTGGGGGATCAGTCAGACGCCGGAGGACTTTGTGGGAACACCCGACAAGCCGAATGAGCATGGCGCGGGGATCGTCAAGAATGCCACAACCAAGATCATCGGCAAGCAACCGGGCGATATGCGTGCGCTCAGGGAGCATGTTCACCTGAACGAAACAGCGCTCAACCAGATCAAGACCTTTGCCCATCCGAAGAAGGGCCACAGTGCGGAGTTTCTGATCGCCATCGGCGAGAAGGCCGAGTCCACGCACGCAATTCGGGTTGTTCCAAGTCCGGTCGATTACTGGATCACCACAACGTATGCGCGCGAGCGGACCTATCGCAGGTGGTGGCTTGCCAGGCGCGCAGGCATTCCGCTGATTGCAGCCTATGAGGCGCTTGCCGAGCGGTATCCGCGCGGATTGGCGGAGTTGGCTCCGCTCGCAGAAGAGTTATCGGGAGAAGTTCAGGAGGTAGCGACGCAATGAATAACACAAATCGTGAATCACAGGACGACTCGTTGCTGAACGGCGTGCCCTATCAGTCAGAGCGTAAATCGACGCGGAAGAGCAGACGATGGCGGTGGCTGGCCACACCAACCTTGGCACTGGCAATGGCGGTGATGCTTCCATCGCGTGCGCATGCCGGCATCTTCGATATTTTCGGTGAACTCTTCGGCACCATTCAGAACGATATGGGGGCTGCGCTCAACCAGATCAACGAATTGACGCAGGAGATGCAGCAGTTGCACCAGCAAATCGTGTGGCCTCTGGCGCTGGTAAACCAGGCACGAGGCTTCGTCTCGAACTCAATCAACGGCTATCGCGGCTTCATGACGCAGGTTTTCACGCTGAAATCGCCCAGTGCGACACTGGCCAACCCGCAGCAACTGGAGACGATTCTGCACAGTCGGCAGTCGGCACAGATTCCAGCTCTTCAGGCGAGCTTCGCAACGAACTATGGGACAGTTCCGGCGGTGAACGCGGCCTCTCCACAGGACCGGGTGGTGATGGACATCGACGATGCCTTGGGCCAGCAGAGCCTGAAGACGACCCTTATCGCGGACCAGGGCCAGGACGTGATTCTTGCGACAGCGAATCAGATGGAAAATCAGGTTGCGTTGAGCAGCCCTGGTTCCGCACCGTTCATCACTGCTCAGGCTCAGGTCGCCAACCTTCGTTGCCAGGCATTCATGCAGAAGATGCTTGCAGCGGAACTCCGTCAGGAGGCAGGCCGCATCGCTCATGACAATGTGCTGGTGAAGCGGAAATCCACGGCGGCTGGCGCAATCAACAGTCTTATCACCGGCACGTTGAGCCGGTAAGGAGGAACTTTTATGGCAGACAAGAAGAACAAGACGAACAAGTTGCGGAAGCCTTTCTTTTGGCGCCGCACGGAGGCGAGCGCCGCTGAAACAGTGCGATTGGCGTCGGCAATTGAGGCCGATCAATCCAAGGATCATTCATGGTGGCGGCCAACGGTTTGGAAGGCGGCTGGTCTGGCAGTGGTTGCCTTGATGCTTCTTCCTGGGCGCGCCGATGGACAATTCGGGATCGACATTGCAGCCATCATGGCAGCGCTCTCAAAGGTTGAGTCTCTGATGAGCACCTATGTGGCAGCGCCGCTCAAGACGATCAATCAGACACAGCAGACCGTCGCCAAGTATGAGCAGGAGGTTGTTTACCCCATCGCGGCAATCAATCAGGCCAGAAACTCCGTCACCCAGTTTGAGAACCAGTTTAGCCAGGTGACCAACCTGTTCAAGGGCAACGTATCGAGCGCAACGCTGCCGCAGTCTCAGAACCTGGAATCGATCCTGCTCTCTCGCAATGTGGGCAGCCTCTCGACGGTTTCGCCTCAGTTTCAGAACGTTTATGGCGTGGTGATGGCGCAGAATGCCGCATCACCGCAGATTCGCAACATGACCGACATGACGGACGCACAGGCGCAGAACGCGATGAAGCGCGCCATTCAGATCGACGCACTGGCCGATGCGGAGCTGGCCGAAGCGGACAAGATGGGCCAGCAGATCTCCACAGCGGCTCCAGGGAGCGCACCAATTTTGGAAGCGGAAGCAGATGTCTGGGTGGTTCGGGCAAATGCGTACACACAGTCGGCTCTGGCTGAGTTGATGCGCACACGCGGCATCGACATCGCCAACCAGAGCAAGTTGTCAAAGCTCGCGGCAACGGATTCGACAAGCAGTAATAGGCTCATCAATGGCGTTCTGACGAATAGGTAAATTCGATGATGCTTTCCGTTCTCCATCCCGGCATGTCGTCTCTTGCGTTGATCTATTCTTCGCAACTGAACCTCTTTGAGCAATTCCTGACGCAGGCTGTTTCAGGGATCGACTCGACCAGCATCACGTCAGGGATGCAGAACGTGGGATACGTCGTTCTTGTGATTGGATTCCTCTGGCAGGTATACCAGTCCGCGCTCCATGGCGGCGATGTACGCGGATTAGGGACTGGCCTCATCAAGTATGTTGCGACTGCGATGGTGGTGATGAACTACCACGCCGTTTTTACGACGGTCAACCAGGGCTTTGTGAATGCTGGCAACTGGATAAGCAATGCCTCAGGAGGACTCAACCTTCTGGATAACTGGAGGAACGACATCCAGACGCAGTTCAGCCAGATTGGCTTTCAGAATTTGTGGGGCCTGGTTACCGGTTCCGCTGCTGGGTTGATCGACGCCCTCCTCATAATTGTTGCTTATCTTCTCTATCCGCTGGTGATCGTGATCTTCGGATTCTTCTACATCCTCTATGGGAGCATCCTGTACATCTTTGGACCGCTGGTAATTTCGCTGATGCCGCTGGGGGCGACCAACCGCATCGCCAAGGCATATGTGGAGAACGTCTTCATCTGGAACGCCTGGCCGATTCTCTATGGCGGATTCGGCGCACTACTGAGCGCAGTGCAGATGGGCCAGGTAGGCCAGATGCTCAGCCAGAACAGTTTCTTAGGCGGCCTTGGCAGCCTGGAAGGATCTGTCCTGATTGGTTTCGCGAGCATCATCTTTTCGCTGGCTATCGCGGTGATCC
>Ga0224529_1001882_pt1 | contig 11411 bp, 10 predicted proteins | sample CBST50metaG_FD_179893 | JGI IMG/M metagenome (GOLD analysis project Ga0224529, IMG submission 179893) | Peat soil microbial communities from Stordalen Mire, Sweden - C.B.S.T50 | ecosystem: Environmental > Terrestrial > Soil > Wetlands > Peat | place: Sweden: Norrbotten County, Stordalen Mire... | reverse complement strand
CTTTTGGTCCGTCACGTGCTGGAATCTGAAGTGGCAGTTTCGCGTACAGGAAGGCTATGGAGATGCTCACGGATCTGAAACTCGCGCTGCGGCAGTTGCGCAAATCACCCGGCTTTGCTCTGACGGCGATCATCACCCTGGCGTTGGGCATCGGCGCCAACGCCGTCGTCTTCAGCGTGTTGAACGCGCTGATTCTCAAGCCGGTCAACGTTCCCCATGGGCAGAATCTCTACATGGTGCAGCGGGGCCAGTACCCCTCGCAGTCCTATTTGGACTATCTCGACATGCGTGATCGGAACCGCACCTTCGAGAGCCTGATGATGGCCCAGATCGTGGGCGCGGTGGGCGTCGATACCGGCGGAAATCCCTCGACCGCGTGGCCCGAACTGGCCAGCGGAAACTACTTCGACGCGCTGGGTATTCATCCTTACCTGGGCCGCTTTTTTCACGCCGCCGACGAAAAGGGCTACGACAGCGCTCCCTACGTTGTGTTGAGCTATAGCTATTGGCGCAGCCATTTCGATGGCGATCGCGGCGTAGTGGGCCGGACGGTCTCGGTCAACAAGCATCCGTTTACGATCATCGGCGTGGCGCCAGAGAGCTTTCGCGGCACCGAGTTGTTCTTTGCGCCGGCCTTCTGGATGCCGCTGGTTGATGAGCCGATGGTTGGAGGCTTCAACGACCTGCAATATCGCGGCAATCACTCGCCGTTTATCCTGGGGCGGCTCAGGCCGGGCGTGACCCCGGCGCAAGCGATCGCCGATCTGCACTCTCTGGCCATCTGGCTGTCCAAAACCTACCCGGCCGAAGACGAAGGGGTCCAATTCTCGCTGGCTCGCCCGGGGCTGTACGGCGATTTTATTGGCGGCCCGGCGCGCGCCTTCCTGGGCGGACTCATGCTGCTCGCCGGGTTGATTCTACTGGCGGCCTGCGCCAATCTGGGCAGCCTCTTTGCCGCGCGCGCCGCCGACCGCGCCAGGGAGGTGGCCTTGCGGCTGGCGCTCGGCTCCAGCCGCAGCCGGATTCTCCGCCAACTGCTCACCGAAGCCCTGCTGATCTCGCTGGCCGGCGGCGCGGCCGGTTTGGCCGCGAGCGTGGTGATTCTGCACGGCCTCAGCGCCTGGCAGCCGCTCTCCACGATGCCCATTCAAATTCCGGTCAATCCCGATCTGCGCACCTACATCGTGGCGCTCGGGTTGTCGCTCGCCAGCGGTCTGCTCTTCGGCATCGTTCCCATCCGCCAGGTTCTGCGCGCTGATCCCTGGCAGACGATCCGTTCGGGGATGAGCGGCACGCTGGAGATGCGCCGCTTCACTCTGCGCGATCTGCTGCTGGTGGTGCAGATCGCCATCTGCACCGTGCTGGTGACCTCCTCGCTGGTGGCCGTGCGTGGCTTGGTGCGCTCACTCCACAGCAACTTCGGCTTCAAGCCGGAAGGCACCATGCTGGTCGAAACCGACTTGCAGATGTCCGGCTACGACAAAAACAACTGGGCCGCGATGCAGCGCCGTATGCTGGAAGCCGTGGCGGCGATCCCTGGCGTCTCCGCCGTTGGCTATACGGATAATCGGCCGCTCGCTGTTGGCGGCGATGACTGGGACGTCTTTCCGGACAATGTGACCGACTTCCGTCCCACAAACGCCATCGCCGACCCGATGACCTACAGAATCTCGCCGGGCTATCTGGACGCCGCCAGCACCCGGATGGTGGCGGGCAGAAACCTAGCCTATACCGACAGCAAAGACGCGCCGTCCGTCGTGCTGATCAACCGGCACTTTGCCGTCAAGGCCTTTGGCTCGGTTCAAAAGGCCCTTGGCGGGCACATCAAGTTCTGGGGCGGCAAGCGAGCCGAAGTTGTTGGCGTGGTCGAGGACGGCAAATACCGCTCCCTGACCGAGGATCAGAGGCCAGCCATGTTCGTCTCTTTCCTGCAGCATCAGAACAGCAATACGTTGCTGGTGGTGCGGTCGCGGCGTGATCCGGCAGAGATGGCCGCGGCGCTCGAGCGCTCGCTGCACGGGTTGGACTCCTCGCTGCCGCTGAAGATCAGGCCCTGGACGCAGGCGATGGATACGGCGCTGTTTCCGGCGCGTGTGGCCTCGATAGCGCTGGGCGTGCTGGGTTTGCTGGGCGCCATGCTGGCCGTAACCGGCGTCTTCGGCATGGCCTCCTACGTGGTCAGCAAGCGTCTGCGCGAGTTGGGCATTCGTGTGGCGCTCGGCGCGGGGCGGCGCGAGATTCTGCGCACCGCGCTGGGCCGCGCGCTGCGTCTGCTGGTAATCGGCTCGGTTGCCGGTCTTGTACTCGGTCTGCTGGCGACGCGCCTGCTCTCCTACATCGTCTACCAGGCCTCGCCCCAGGACCCCTTCGTCCTCGCGGGCGTCACCATCACCATGCTCGCGCTGGGCCTGATCGCGGCCTCGATTCCCGCCCGGCGCGCGCTGTCCGTCGATCCGTTGATCCTGCTGCGAGAGGAGTAGAAAGCTTCCCGGACGCGAAGCAGAAAGGATGGAGCGCGCAATTGTGGAATCCGCCGGCCGGGAAATGCACGCCGCATTTCCAGAATTTGCTGCGCGCTGGTAAGATAAAAAAAGATTGTGGGGCTGTAGCTCAGCTGGGAGAGCGCCTCGTTCGCAACGAGGAGGTCAGCGGTTCGATCCCGCTCAGCTCCACCAATATATGGCGTGGTTGTTTCTGCCGCCAATCCAACTCCTGTTTCAAATCTTTCCCGGTTCTCTAGAGCTCTGGAAGCTTGATTTTGTACCACCGCTGGGTGCCCCAGGTCTCGGGGCCCCCGGCGACAGGTCTTCGTCGCTGGGGTGAGGATTGGATTTTCAGACCTTGGATAGCACGAACGCACCTCTCCCACTCTCATCCATCCACAAATCCACCGTGCCCCATCCTTTCGCCTTTTTTCTGGCGAAAGGGTGGGAAAGCACGAACCCCAACATCCCACATGCAAACTCCTCACGACCATGGGTGCCCCAGGTTTCGCGGGGTCCCCGGCGACAGGTCTTCGTCGCTGGGGTGAGGTCTCGATTTTGAGACCTGGGAAAGCACGAACTCAATGGAACTTTTTCATCCGGTCAAAGACCTGGAGCGGAACCAGAGTAACTGTGCCCTGTTGAATATTGTGCAGGGTCGCCGCTCTCTGTGGGCCGCATCGACTTGAACGTTGAATGCTGCGGCTTCGGGATACATCAACTCTGGTTTCGCTGTAATGCTTTGATTTAAACAATGCTGGCGGTATACTTGTGCCGTCCTATCGAGTTGAGTGCGTACTCTTCCTCTTGGGGCTGATGCATTCCCCACCGCGTTCGCCCAGTTCCGCCAGATCTTTTTGACGAGGTAAACCGTTGTCCCAGATCATCTCTCAGCAGGAATCCGCCGCCGTAGCGCTTCGACCGCTCTGTGTCGATCTGGACGGAACGCTGGTGAAGTCGGACACGCTCGTCGACTCCTTGCTGGTGATGCTGCGAAGACGCCCCTCGCGTGTATGGGGACTGCCCGGCCGGCTTTTCCATGGCAAGGCAGCCTTCAAGGCGTACGTAACCGAATCGATCTCCCTCGATGTGACGCACCTGCCATACAACCGCAAATTGCTGCAATATCTTCAGCAGGAGCGGAGGCAGGGCCGCGCAATCTACCTGGCAACGGGTGCGGATCTGCGGCTGGCCCAGCGCATCGCGGACCACCTGGGCATCTTCAGCGGCGTGCTTGGCTCGGAGGGCACGACCAACCTGACCGGAGAAAAAAAGCTTGCCGGCTTGCGCGGCCGGATGGGTTCAAGTGCGTTCGACTATGTCGGCAACGACGTACCCGATCTGCCCCTGCTGGCGCACGCCACCGAGGCCATGGTGGCCAATCCCACCCTGAGACTGCGCATGAGGATGCGTTCTCGCGGCATCCACCCCACGCGCGAGTTTCAGGAGCGCAGCAGCATAGCGAAGTCTGTGCTGAAGGCGTTGCGCGCGCACCAGTGGGCCAAGAATCTGCTCATCTTTGTGCCGCTGCTTCTATCGCACGTTGTTGCCCTCGACCGGTTTCTGACCGCGCTGCTGGCTTTTTTCTGCTTCTCGCTTGCCGCCTCCGCCACGTACATTGTCAACGATCTTCTCGATATCGAGGCAGACCGCCGTCATCCCCAGAAGCGCTTGCGGCCCTTTGCCGCTGGAGATCTATCCGCCTTTTCAGGAGCGGCGCTGTCCGTAAGTTTTCTGCTGCTGGCGCTCAGCGGGGCGCGGCTGCTGCCCGTGGAATTTTACGGGTGGCTGCTTCTCTACCTGGGCACGACACTGGCGTACTCAACGATCCTGAAGCGGATTGCGCTGGTGGATGTGTTGATTCTCTCCGGGCTGTATACGCTGCGGCTGCTGGCCGGCAGCGCCGCCACGCAGTCGCACATCTCGCACTGGCTGGCCGGTTTCTCGGCCTTCCTGTTCCTTTCGCTGGCAATTGTGAAGCGCTTTGCCGAGTTGGAGAACCTGCGCGCCAGCGGTGCGCCGCCGAAAAACGGGCGCGGCTATCTGGTGGCGGATATCGATCAACTGCGCAGCTTCGGCACTGCCAGCGCTTTTTCGGCAACGGTAATTTTTGCCATTTATATCAGCGGCAATGATGTGACAGCGCTTTACCGTAAGCCGCAATTGCTGTGGCTGAGCATGCCGCTCATGATTCTATGGATTTGCCGGGTGTGGTTGCTGGCCTCGCGAGGAACGCTTGACGAAGATCCGGTGGTGTTTGCGCTGACGGATCGCATGAGCCTGTTCATCGGAGCGGCGGTCGTAGTGATCGCGCTTCTGGCAATATAAGCAGCGATACAATTGCTGTCATTGCATATAAAGTGATATCATTGATATCGTATTGAAGAGGGGTGAATCCTATGCCCGCCGTTACAGTTCGCAATCTACCTGAAGAAATCCATCGCGCACTCAAGTTGCGTGCTGCGCACAACGGTCGCAGTACAGAGGCCGAGATTCGGGTCATCCTGGAAGAAGCGGTTTTTCCTAGGACGCGCATCAAGATCGGGTCGGAACTTGCCGCCTTTGGGCAGCGTTTCGGGGGAATCGACCTCGAAACGGCCCGCGACCGAACACCGGCGGAACCGGCAGTCTTCGAATGATCGTTCTCGACACCAACGTAATTTCGGAACCGATGAAGGCACATGCCAATCCAGCCGTTGCGGCCTAGCTGGACCGGCAAGCAGCCGAGACGCTCTACCTGACGTCGATCAATCTTTCGGAGTTGCTGTTCGGCATTGAAATCCTGCCCGACGGCAAGCGAAAAGCAGGAATGGCGGCTGCATTGCAGGAGTTGTTGGCTGCTCTTTTTGGGGCGCGGTTCCTGAGCTTCGATAGGGAGGCCGCAGTGGCCTATGCCTTTCTTGTGCGTCGTGCGATGTCCAGGGGCTTGGCGATTGGCGTGGCCGATGGCCAGATTGCCGCTATTGCAGCCGTGCATGGATTTACAGTGGCAACCCGCGACACAGCCCCATTCCTCGCCGCAGGCGTGCCCACCATTAACCCATGGGAAAGCTGAACGAAGTGTGTTTCCAGCTTTCCCATGGGTGATACCACTCTAGTTGAACAGATCCTTCATTTTTTCGATCAGACTGGGTGAGGTGGGATTGTTGTTCACGATGAGCGACTCGCCGAGCTTGGCCACCAGCTCGCGCTGGGCGCGGCTCAGCTTGCGGGGAATCTGAACCACGACTTTTACAATCAGGTCGCCGTGCCCCTTGTCACTGAGATGAGGAACGCCGCGTCCGCGAACGCGCACCTCCCGGCCGCTCTGCATGCCCTCGGGAATCTTGATGTTGATGGGGCCGTCGATACCCGGAACCTCAAACTCCGCGCCCAGTGCCGCCTGGGGAAAGCTGATGGGAATGACGCAGTGCAGGTCGTAGCCCTCGCGCTCAAAAAAGTCGTGCGGGCGTACGGCAAGCACCACATAAAGATCGCCCTTCGGACCGCCAAAGCGGCCCGCGTCGCCCTCGCCCGAGTAGCGGATGCGGGTGCCATCTTCGACGCCGGGAGGAACTTTGACATTGAGCGTGATCTCCTTGGAGACGCGGGTTTCGCCGCGGCAGCTTGAGCAGGGATCGCTGATGACGGAGCCCGTGCCGCCGCAGGCGCCGCAGGTGCGCGCCACGGAGAAGAAGCCTTGCTGATAACGCACCTGCCCGTGCCCCTTGCACTGGCTGCAAACGCTGGGGCCACGGCCTGAGGTGCTGCCGCTGCCCTTGCAGGCGGAGCAGGGCTCCAGGCGGCGTATCTTTGCCTCGGTTTCCGTGCCGAAGATGGCGTCCTCGAAATCGATGGTCAGGTCGAAGCGCAGGTCGTCGCCGCGCTGCTGGCGTGAGCCGCGCTGTGCCCCGCTGCCTCCCATGTTGAACATCTCGCCGAACAAATCGCCAAAGATGTCGCCGATATCCACGCCGCCGTTAAACGGACCGGAGCCAAAGCCCTGTCCATTCAGGCCGGCCTCGCCGTAGCGGTCGTAAGCGGCGCGCTTGTCGGCGTCGCTGAGCACCTGATAGGCCTCGCTGGCCTCCTTGAACTTTTCCTCGGCAGCCTTGTTGCCGGGGTTGCGGTCAGGATGATATTTGAGCGCCTGCTTGCGGTAGGCGCTCTTCAATTCCTGGTCGCTGGCCTCGCGGGAAACGCCCAGAACCTCGTAAAAATCTGCTTTGCTCACGCTAGTATTAAAACCCATTCTTTAGTTTGCGATTCAAGCTCATTTGCCTGCCTGTTGCTCAAACTTATTCGCTTGTTTGTTTTGGATTGTGCGCCACGCGCACCATCGCCGGGCGTAGCAGCCGTTCGCGCAGCTTGTAACCGCGGCGAATTTCCTCGGCCACGTGCTGGTCGGGCATGTCGTCGCGATCCACCGTGCCCAGCGCCTCGTGGACGCGGGGATCGAAGGCCTCGCCCACTGTGGGAACCGCAAGAACCTGCATCTGGCGCAGAACGTCTTCCATCTGTTTCACAATCAATTCGATGCCAGACCGCAACTGCTCCGCTGAGCCGTCGGCCTTCAGCGCCAGTTCGAAGTTGTCCAGCACGGGCAGAAATTTTTCCACGACCTCGCCGGTGGCATAATCGCGAAATTCGAGCTGCTGCCGTTCGCCGCGCTTGCGTGCGTTGTCGTATTCCGCCTGCATCCGTGCAAGGCGGTCCACCAACAGGTCGCGCTCAGCTTTCAACTTGTCATATTCTGCCTGGCTTACGGTCTCCGCGGGGCTGATGGGCTCAACGTTGCCGCCGGGCTCTGCGGAACTCGTGGAATTTTCGCCGGTCACGGCCTCGTCAGTCGCGGACTCATCCTGCGGCCCGCTTGGCGTAAGCTCCTCGGGTTCCGGCACATTTGACTTTGCATCCTGTTTTGGCATAACTCCACACAATCTCCGAATCGTCTCTTGCTTCTATGATAATTTGCACGGCAGCCGCGCGCCTTTCCGGTACTTGCCGGGAGCAGAGCGGGCACCGTTCAATCGGCGGGAACTTCCAAGATGCGCTCGGAAAGCTGTGCAATGTAGCGCACCGTCTGAATCATCTCCTGGTACTGAATGCGTGTGGGAGCAATCATGGCGACCGTTCCCAAATTAGCGCCGCCCAGCCGTGCCGGAGCGCCGATCAGCACCAGATCCTGCATGGCCGGCGAAGTTTTGTCTAGCCCCACCACCACGCGCACTTCCTGTTTGCGCCCGTCCACATAGGCGTTCAGCAGCTCCACCAGCCGTTGCTTGGCTTCCAGGGCAATCAGCATCTGGCGCAGCCGTTCGCGGTCAATCTCGTCTGTGATGAAATTTGCGATTCCGTCCACGAACAGCGCCGGCGCGGTGTCCATCCCCGCCAAAGCGCCCTTGCGGCAAAGCTCTTCGACCGAGGCCAGCATCTGGCGATAGGCTTCCTGCTCGGCATTTACGCGGCGCTCCACCTCGGCCAGAATGCGCTCAATCGGCCATCCGCGAAAATTCTCGTTCAGATAGCGCGCGGCGGTCTCCAGCTCAAGGTGGTCCAATTCGCGGTCAAGTGTCAGGACGCGATCCTGAACCGCTCCAGCCTGTGTCACCAGCACTGCCAGAACCCGCCCCGTGGAGAGGCGCGAAAAATGGATGTGCTCCAGCACCTGCCCTTCCGTGGCGCTGGCCAGGGCCACGCCCAGCCCGCTGGAGATCAGCGCCAGCACGTGCGACGTGCGTTCCAGGTATTCATTGGAGCTGGTGACGCCGGAAAAGCTCTCCTCGATCTGTCCGCGGCGGGCGTTGCTCAGGGGCGCAGAGCCCTTCGGCACGGAGCCTGCATTCTGCGCTCCGGCTGCCATGCCGCCCGTATGCGTAATCTGTTCGACGTAGTAGCGGAAGGCTGCGGCGGTGGGCACGCGGCCGGACGAGGTGTGCGGCTGCTCCAGCAGGCCGGAGTCGCCCAGCGTGGCCATCACGTTGCGGAGCGTGGCGGAACTGAGCCCCTCCCGATTGGCAAAGAAGCGGGCAAGGGCATGCGACGCCACCGGTTCGCCGGTAGCGATGTAGAGCTCGATAATGGCATTGAGTACCAGCCGCTCACGCGGACTGAGGCGCGTATCGGGCATTTCCCCTGCTCTCCATCCAGCTTGCCGCACGGCGGAAAGGCTGCCGCCTGCCAGCTCAAACCTGAGCCAACGGCGCTCTAAGCACTTATCTTTCTGCCGTTTATATCGAGAAAACGGTAAAGTTCTCCTCTTTAATTCTAGGGAGGTCCGAATCGCGCTGTCAAGGAAGCCGCAAAGGTAGTGGAGGGGCAGCTTTTGGGTAGGCTGTTATCTGCACGGAACTCGAAATCTGTTCTTCGACTTAGACGTAATGGACTCTCGTTTAGTGAATTGGCGATTTACTAAACGTCGAGTAGGCCTTTCGGCATCACTGGCATAAACCCTGTTTGTTGATACCAACTCTCGGCGGTGTAGCCAAAGCTCGAAAGGGGTACGCCTCATCAAGGCTGCGAGAGAAAGCCGAGTAGCCTTTTTGTAATCCAGAGGCGAGAAACTGCGAAATGAAAGCTATTCGTGATTGAGCCAACCAGCAGCACCGAGACGATGGTTCCTTCACGAATGCCACGGATGGAACCAAAGGCGGCTAGAGAAAGAATCATAGCGATAACAGTCAACGTTCCATCAAAGAGCACTTTGACGCTTCCGAAGCGAAAGCCCGTCCTTTTTGCGATGGTCCGTACGACACCTTCTCCCGGATTGATGATGGCGTTGGCGATGACCTCCAGATACACGCCGAGGGCAAGAACAACGCTGCCGATCAGGAGCACTGCTACCTTGTGACTGTAAGAATGTGGATTGATCCACGAACACAAGAACATGCCGAGATCGACAAACGCACCGAACAGAGCGCCAACCAGCACCTGAAGATATTGCAGCCTGGGAAAAGTGTTCCTCGAGAGCATGATCTGAACGGAAACAAAGAACAGGCTGAGCAGAAAAGTAAGCTCGCCAAAAGTGAGCGGGACTATCATACTCAGGACGTAAGGGAGGCTCGAGATCGGAGTAGTTCCCAGATTCGATTTCGTTGTGAGGCTGATACCCAACCCCATAAAGAATAGCCCGCAGAGAAGAATCGTATACCTAAGTGCCAACCTGATGCGTATCAAATTTTGCATACCCCTAACAACCGGAGGCTCGATTCCGCAAGCGGACGATGACTGAGAGTACTTCTACTTTTCTGCCGTCTGTCGCCAGTATGAAATAAAGCCGACTGTGCGAATGCAACAGCCACTTCCCTATTTTATTATTTCTCTGCTTCTGTTCTTGTGCAGGCCATGTCGTGGCGAAACGTGTTGAAGCGCTTGCAGGGGCCGTAGTGCCTCATGCGCGGTGGAACCGCGACCGCATTTTGAAAGTGGCGAAGGAGGTGTTTGCCATTCATAGATTGGCCTCCGATTGGATCTCAACTGCTGCGAACAGTCCAATACACTCACTGAGAAGTTCGGACCGACCTAGCAATAAATGCTCCCGCTTTGATAGTTGGCAACCGTCGTCAGAAGTCCCGACTGGTGCCGCCACAGCATAAAAGGGATACCCTAAACAAAAGTATCATGGCTCAGGAAGCTTTCACGCGGAGCGAGCCGAACGCTCATCAGGCCGTGCTCCGCCGGGAACGGTTGCGGAGTCTGTGCAAGCACGGTAGCCTGAAAGTTTGTGACTTTTTTGAATTTACCCGATTTTTGGCGCATAAGCCATTTGTTTTCAGTATCGATTTTTGTGTGAAAACAAAAAAGTCACAAGCTCTGAGACAGAAAAAGGGGAATTGCGAGCGATGAAGAGGCGTCTGACGGGCCTGGGTGTGTTGACTTTGATGTTCCTGTCCACTGGCTGGGCCACGGCCGCCCGGGCGCAGTCTTCCGCCGCTGCAACGGCTGGAGCGGATGAAGCATCGGCGTGGCAGCAGGATCTAAGCGTGTGGCGCGCCCAGCGGGAGCGCGAGATCTCCGCGCCGGACGGCTGGCTGACGCTGGCGGGGCTGGAGTGGCTCAAGTCCGGCATCAACTCCGTCGGTGCGGGCGCGGATAATCGGATTCGGCTGCGCGCCGGGGCTCCCGAGCGCCTTGGCCTACTGACGGTGAGCGGCGAGACTGTCCAGTTGCTGTCGCCCGCGGGCGGCTTTCCGGCGGAGCTGACCATCGACGGCAAACCGGCTCGCGAAGGTCCGTTGACCGTGGACAACGCGAAGCCCTCGACAATTGCGTGGCGGGGAATGACGCTTGCCGTCCTGAAGCGCGGCGACCGTTTCGTGCTGCGCATCAAAGATGCCAACTCACCTGCACGAAAGAGCTTCAATGGGTTGAGCTGGTTCGCGCCAGACCCGCGCTATCGCATTACAGCGCACTGGGTTCCCTTCACGCCGGCGCAGGTGGAGGAGATTCCCACCGTGCTGGGCATCGCGCTCAAGCTGCCCGCGCCGGGGCTGGCCATGTTCATGCTCGACGGCAAGGTCCGGCAGTTGGAGCCTGTCATGGAAGACCCCACGGGGCGGACTCTGTTCTTCATCCTGCGCGACCCGACCAGCACGACCACGACCTACGGTGGAGGCCGCTTTCTGCATACGGAATTGCCGGACCACGGACTTGGACAGCCCGGCAGCCTGACGCTGGACTTCAACCGTCTGGAGAATCCGCCCTGTGCTTACACGACTTTTGCCACCTGCCCCCTGCCGCCCAAACAGAACCAGTTGGATGTGCCGTTGGCAGTGGGAGAGCGGCGTTACGAGCAATGAGAACCCGGCCGCGAATTTTTCCCGGCGTACTCGTTTGTCCCATATTCGGCATCTAGAGCATTTTTGCTTTTGCTGTAGACTTCCGTGCCCCATCCTTTCCGCTTTTTTCTGCGGAAAGGGTGGGATACCAATGAAATTTGGGTCTACACCA
>Ga0224529_1001881_pt1 | contig 11412 bp, 5 predicted proteins | sample CBST50metaG_FD_179893 | JGI IMG/M metagenome (GOLD analysis project Ga0224529, IMG submission 179893) | Peat soil microbial communities from Stordalen Mire, Sweden - C.B.S.T50 | ecosystem: Environmental > Terrestrial > Soil > Wetlands > Peat | place: Sweden: Norrbotten County, Stordalen Mire... | reverse complement strand
CAATCAAGGAGTGGACTTTTGTCTGATTCAGAGCCCACATCGCCAGGCAAGACCGGCCTCGCGGCAACGCCGAGGTCCATGGAAATTCAGCAGCCCGGCCCCGACGCGCTTTGGAAGCCCCGAGTCAACCCCTGGCTGATTGCCATGACCGTGGCGCTGGCCGCTTTCATGGAGGTGCTCGACACCTCCATTGCCAATGTGGCGCTGCCCCATATCGCCGGCTCGCTCGGCGCCAGCACGGATGAGGGAACCTGGGTACTCACCAGCTATCTGGTTGCGAACGCCATTGTGCTGCCTATTGGCGCCTGGGCCTCAAGCGTGATGGGCCGGCGCAATTTCTTTGTGCTCTGCATCGTGATTTTTACCGTCTCCAGCTTTCTCTGCGGAGCGGCGCCCTCGCTGCCCATGCTGCTCGTCTTTCGCATCCTGCAAGGAGCCGGTGGCGGCGGAATGCAGCCCATGGCCCAGGCCATCATGGCCGACAGCTTTGAACCGCAGAAGCGCGGCCAGGCCTTTGCCCTCTATGGCCTCGTCGCAGTCCTCGCTCCCTCCATCGGCCCCACCCTGGGCGGCTGGATTACTGACAACTTCTCCTGGCGCTGGATCTTCTTCATCAACATTCCGGTCGGCATTCTGGCCTATTTCCTGGTCACCCGGATGGTTGAAGATCCACCGTGGATCAAAGCCGACCGTTCGCGCCTGCGGCACATTGACTATCTGGGTTTGAGCTTCCTTATCGTCGCCATGGGCGGCTTGCAGCTCATGCTTGACAAAGGCGAGGAGAACGACTGGTTTTCATCCGGTCTTATCCGCACCTTCGCCCTCCTCTTCGTCGGCGGCATCATCGCTCTCATCTGGTGGGAGTGGCGGCAAAAGAACCCGCTCATCAATTTGAAGCTCTTCCGCTACAAAAACTTCGCCATCTGCTGCTTTCTCATGGCGCTGGTGGGTGGCGTACTGAACGCCAACACCGTCTTGCAGCCTCAGTTCATGCAGCAACTGCTGGGCTGGACCGCGACCACCTCCGGCATGGCGCTGACCGCGGGCGGCGTCGTGCTGCTCTTTGTCATGCCCATGGCCGGCTACGCCACCGGCAAGGTCGCCGCGCGCTATCTGGCTGTGGCAGGCTTCATACTCTTTGTGCTCACCTTCCGCTATGCGGCCGACGTAACCACGCTAAACATGACCTTCTCTGCCGCATCCTGGCTGCGCGTCATTCAGATGATGCCCATCCCCTTCTGCTTCATCTCCATCACCACGGCGGCCTACGTGGGTATGCCCAGGGAGCAGAGCAACCAGGTCGCCGGGCTCATCAACTTCGTGCGCAACATCGGCGGAAGCATTCTGATCGCCGTCACCAACGCGCAGGTGACCAGCCGCGCCATGTGGCACCAGCAGCATCTGCAAAGCGCCATGACCTCGGCCAACCTCGCCTTCCAGCAGCACACCCAGACGATGAGCGGCTTCTTCGCCGGCCACTTCGGCGGGCCCAACGGCAAGGGCATGGCGCTGGCCTCCATTTACAACCAGCTCAACCAGCAGGCGCAGATGCAGGGCTACCAGGATGTCTACATGGAGCTGTCGTGGATGTCGGTGGGGCTGGTCGTGCTGGCCTTCATGTTGAGCAAGAACAAGCCGGGCGCGGGCGCGGAAGCCGGAGAGGCGTCAATCCACTGAGATCCAGCCGCGGTGAACCGTTGTCAACACGAAACTGTGTGCTCCCGTCTTGTCAGGCATCTTTGAGATGGAGCCATCCCCCTGATCTAAACTTGAAGCAGGAATCCAACTGATTTGCAACCTCTCCTGGCGGAATGCCCGTCCGGAGTTGCGAAAGGAAAAGAACTGAATGGCACTGATGAAGACATCCAATCCGGCACTGAGCGAAAACACGTTCCGCAACCTTTCCAGCGCGCAGTATGGAGGCGTGATCGACGAAACCACGCGGATGACGCTGACCGGCACGGTAAACAAGACCGGCATCCTGCTGCTCTGCGCCCTCGCCACCGCGGCCTGGACGTGGCGTCTCTTCCTTCAGTCGCATGATATGGCCGATGTGGCTCCCTGGATGCTCATCGGAGTCTTCGGCGGGCTGATCTTCGCCATGGTCACCATCTTCAAGAAGGAGTGGTCGCCGATAACGGCTCCCATCTACGCGCTGCTTGAGGGCTTGGTCCTCGGCGGCTTGTCGGCGCTCATGGAATTGCACTATCCCGGCATCGCCATCCAGGCCGTCGGCCTCACCTTTGGCACACTCTTCGTGCTGCTGCTCGCCTATCGCTCCGGAATGATCCAGGTCACGCAGAAGTTCCGCCTCGGAGTTGTCGCGGCCACCGGCGGCATCATGGTCTTTTATCTGCTACAAATGCTGTTGAGCTTCTTGGGCTTCCAGTTCACTTCCATCAACGGCTCCGGATTCATCGGAATCGGCTTCAGCCTGATCGTCGTGGCCGTCGCGGCCTTGAATCTGGTGCTCGATTTCGACTTCATCGAGAGAGGCGTGCAATACGGCGCTCCCAAATACATGGAGTGGTATGGCGCCTTCGGAATCATCGTCACGCTGGTCTGGCTTTATCTTGAAATGCTGCGGCTGCTCTCCAAATTGCGCAGCAGAAACTAAGTTCCTGTTACTGGAATGTGGGTGCCCCAGGCCTCGATTCTGAGACCTGGGAAACCACGCCCCCACTCACAACTCTTTGCGAACATCCGGAAAACGCAAGAGGAGCAAGTCGCAACATGAAGGCATTCACCCGCGATCCCGCTTGGAACCTGTCGCGCTGCCGGATCGCCGCGGTGTTGGCCTTCTTCGCTTTGAACCTCGCGGTCTATCTCATTCGCATCCACAGTGTCTGGCGGTATGGCGCGCTCTTCTGCGCCACCTCCGTCGAGTCGCCCATGATCGATTCGATCTGGAGATGCATGCACCACCGGCCCGTGTATGTGTGGCCATTCACCTTCCCCTTTTCGCTTTCGCTGTATAACTACCTCTTCTACGATGCCTATGCCGGCGTCCTCCGGCTGATCGGCGCATGGGATGCCGGCATCCTCACCTGGGGACGCCAGCTCACGCTGCTCTTTGCGCTTGCGGGTGGCCTTGCGCAGTGGCGCCTCGTGCGCTCTCTCCTGAAGCTGCGCGGCACCGCCAGCGCTCTTTCGCTCTCGCTCGCGATGGGCCTCTGGCTTTGCACTTCGCTCGTCAAGTATTGGGCCATTGCCATCCGGCCAGACATGGCCGCCGCCGCGCTGGTGATGATTGCCCTTTGGGTCATCGTTCGCCAGCCCAAGCTCGCCTTTGCCTATGCTGGTGTCTTGCTCTATCTCGCCTGGGCGTTCAAGCAGTCTGTGGTTCTCGCCTTCGTGAGTCTCTGCCTCTGGCTGCTCCTGAAGAAGCGCTGGCGCGATCTCGCCGTGCTGGCCGGGGTCTTTGCCGCGCTGGTTGCCACCACACTTCTCCTGGGAACGCCCGAATACCGCTTCAGCATCCTGGTCGCGCCGCAGATGGTCAAAGGATTCTCCTTCGGCCTTCCCTGGATTCTGCACGCACTCGGAACCGGACTCACCGCCGTCTTCCTGAATCTCTACTGGGTCGCTGCCCCCTTCGTACTCGCGCGCGCCTCGGTCAGGGTGCCGAAAACAGACGCAGGAGCTAGAAAATCCTCGCTCAAGACTGGATTGTGTCAGGGCACGACTTTAGTCGTGCCGCAAATGCAACAAAATAACCGTTGGGCTTTAGCCCCTGGAAAAATCTCTCATTTGCAAGAAGGACTTGGGCAGAGATTCCTAAGCCTGCTCACAACCGTCTTTGCCATCGCATTGATCGTCGGCCTGGCTGGCATGGGAAAGGTCGGCGGAACCTCCAACTACCTCTTCGAGGCCTTCGTCGCTGGCTCGACTCTGCTGCAATTGGCCGTCTTCACCGTGCCCGGAAGGCTGGTAACCTCCCTGCTGCTCTTCGGCTGCGTGCAACCGGCAGTTCAAATCGCCGGTGTGGCCATCGGATTTCATCACCAGGGCAAGCGGGATATGGTCCCCATCGCCACGGCAACCGAATACGCCAGCGCCGTAACTCTCCGCGACCGTTTGGCGGCCATGAAAAAGCCCCTCTTTACCACCGATGGAGCTTTTCAGCTATCCTGGCTCTCCACGGACAACGGAGCCCCAGCCATCACCATCGATCCCAACTTTCAGGAAGTCGCGCGTACACGCGAGCTGAATGGCGGCATCGAAGGTATGCTGCAACGGGGTGAGATTCCCACCGTGATGCTTGCCTCCGGCGATCTGGTCTATCGCAGGAGCCTGAATCCGAGTTACCGCAAAGTTGGCGAATCCATCCAGCAAGGCATCGTCTACAGCATCTATCAGTTCGACTCCATAGCCCCTTGATCAGTCCATCCTCTGAAAACCGTACTAAGTCTGGGTGCCTGGGAAACCTTGGCGCTGAAGATGCAAAATCAAATAGCCAGCATTCCTGGAGCATTTTAGCTTTTGCTATAAACTTTTGTGCCCCACCCATTCCGCGTATTTCTGCGGAATGGGTGGGATACCGACAAAATTCCGGTCTACACAATTTCCGAAAAAGCCTGGCTCTTGGCGAACATCTGCTTGATGCCGCGTAGCGCTTGGCGCGTCCGCTCTTCATTCTCGATCAGCGAGAAGCGGACATGGTCGTCGCCGTAATCGCCGAAGCCAATCCCCGGCGAGACAGCCACTTTAGCTTCGTCGAGCAGCCGCTTGGAAAATTCGAGAGACTTGAGAGCCTGAAAGGCCTCGGGAATTTTCGCCCAGACAAACATCGTGGCCTTCGGCGATGCCACCGGCCAGCCGAGCTTGTTGAGGCCATCGACTAACACATCGCGGCGCTTGCGATAGATCTCGCAGATTTGTTGAACGCACTCCTGCGGGCCTTCGAGAGCCTGGATCGATGCAACCTGAATCGGCGTAAAGGTGCCATAGTCAAAGTAGCTCTTGAGCTTGGCCAGCGCGGCCACCAGGCGCGGATTTCCAACCATGAAGCCGACGCGCCAGCCCGGCATGTTGTAACTCTTCGAAAGGGTAAAGAACTCCACGGCCACGTCCTTGGCGCCCGGAACTTCAAGGACGCTGGGCGGCTTGTAGCCGTCAAAGGCGATGTCGGCGTAGGCCAGATCGTGAATGAGGTGAAAGCCGTACTCCCGAGCCAGCTCAACCAGCCGGGCCAGAAAGGGCAACTCGACGCACTGGGTTGTGGGATTGGACGGGAAGTTGACGATCAGCGCCTTGGGCCGCGGCGTCATGCGCGGAATCAGGTCCTCAAGCTGGGCCAGAAACTCTTCGCAATCGTGGATGGGGACGCTGACTACATGCGCGCCGGCAATCACTGGGCCGTAAATATGAATGGGATAACTGGGGTTGGGCACCAGCACCGTGTCGCGCGAGTCGAGGATGGCCAGGCAGAGGTGGGCGATGCCCTCTTTCGATCCGATGGTGACGATGGCCTCGGTCGCGGGGTCAAGATCGACGTCGTAGCGCGTCTTGTACCAGTTGCAAATCGCCTTGCGCAGGCGCGGAATGCCTTTGGAAACCGAGTAGCGATGAGTCGCTGGCTTCCGCACCGCCTCCACCAGCTTGTCGACGATGTGTTGGGGCGTGGCTCCGTCGGGGTTGCCCATGCTGAAGTCGATGATGTCATCCCCGCGGCGGCGGGCAGCCATCTTCATCTCCCCCGTGATGTTGAAAACATAAGGTGGCAGGCGTTGAATGCGGCTGAATTCTTCCATCGATTTAGTTTAAGACAATGAGCGCCGGAGCGGCAGTGAGGGGACCGCGTCGTTTACGGGCGGCGCGGAGTTTACCGCCTTGGTGCAGCTCTGCCGATGGTTTCCCGGCTTCTTGAGGCGAATACGTTGAAGCCGGGAAGCCCAAGCGGAAATTACGCTCCCGTGGTGAGCACCACGCGGAATCGTGCCTTGCCGCTCATCATGCGGTCAAACGCCTCCGCGGCTTGCTCCAGCGGGTAGGTCTCAATCAGCGGCTTCACACCGGCGAGGGCGCTGAAATTGAGCGTATCTTCCGAGTCCATGCCAGTGCCCGAAGCCCAACCGGCAATGGTGCGGTTGCCCATGATCAGCGGAGTGGCGCTTACTTCAAACGGCTTGTCGGGCACGCCGACAATGATGAGCTTGCCGTTGGGACCCAGGCCGTTGACGGCGGAAGCAAGGGCGTCGGCGTTGGTCAGCGTGGACAGAATCACCGCGGCTCCGCCCAGTTTCTGGAGTTCAGCAGCGGGGTTCTGCGTGGTGCTGTCAATGTAGAGGTGTGCGCCGAGTTGGCGGGCAAGCGAGGCTTTGTCCTGGCCGCGGGCAATGGCCATGGTGCGGTAGCCGCTCTTGGCTGCGAACTGCACAGCCAGGTGGCCTAGCCCGCCGATGCCTAGAATCGCCACGGTGTCGCCGGGACGGGCTCCGCTGTTGCGCAGGCTGTTGTAGGTAGTAACGCCGGCGCACATCAGTGGCGCGGCGTCCACGTCGGCCAAGTCCTCCGGAATCAGCGCCAGCGCATTCGCCGGAGCAATCACGTAATCGGAATAGCCGCCGTCGAAGCTGATGCCGGAGATCTGCTGGTTTTCGCAAAGAATGAAGTCGCCGCGGCGGCAGGGCGCGCAGTAGTTGCAGTGGCCACCATGCCAACCCAAACCCACCCGCTGGCCAACTTTGAATAGCGGCACATCTGGCGCCACGGCATCCAGCACTCCGGCAACCTCGTGGCCGGGCACGCGGGGATAGGCAATGCCGGGAAAGGCGCCAAACTTGGTTATCGCATCGCTATGACAAACGCCGCAGGCCTGCACGCGGATGCGCACATGCCCCAGGCCAGGCTCGGGAAACTGTTTTTGAACCACTTCAAAGGTTCCGCCCGCAGCGGGAATCTGTACGGCACGGCCAGTTACTGAAGGCATCGTTTGTACTCTCCAGTACCTTGGATGAAGGCAGTGGAGTGCAAGTTGCAGGAGAAAAGCGGTTGGAATAAACGCGCGCTCCAGAAACGCCCTGGCCGGCGAACTTTATACTTGAATTGATATGTCAGAATTTCTACCCGTCGATGAACAGATGGACCTGCTTCAGAAGGGCGCCTCGGAGATCATCCGCGTCGCCGACCTGCGCGAGCGCCTCGAAGAGAGCCGCAAAACCGGCCGCCCGCTGCGCATCAAAGCCGGCTTTGACCCCACCGCGCCCGACCTGCACCTCGGCCATACAGTCTTGATGCGCAAGCTGCGCCACTTCCAGCAGCTTGGCCACCAAGTCATCTTCCTCGTGGGCGACTTTACGGCGCTCATCGGCGATCCCACGGGCCGCAACGTGACCCGCAAGCCGCTCACCGTCGAGCAGATCGGCCAGAATGCCAAAACCTATCTGGCGCAGGTCTTCAAAATTCTCGATCAAAGCGCGACCGAGGTCCGCTACAACTCCGAGTGGCTCGGCAAACTGGGCTACGAGCAAACCATCCGGCTGACGGCGCACTTCACCGTCTCGCAGATGCTGGAGCGGGACGACTTCAGCAAGCGTTTCCAGGCCGAGCTGCCCATCAGCCTCCACGAACTGCTCTATCCGGTCATGCAGGGCTACGACTCGGTGGCGCTGGAGTGCGATGTGGAGTTGGGCGGAACGGATCAGAAGTTCAACCTGCTCTGCGGGCGCGAGTTGCAGCGCCACTACGGCCAGAAGCCGCAGATCGTGCTCATGACGCCGATTCTCGAGGGCTTGGACGGCGTGCAGAAAATGTCCAAATCGCTCGGCAACGCCATCGGCATCAACGAGCCGCCGGCCGAGATGTACGGCAAGCTGATGAGCATCAGCGACGAGCTGATGTGGAAGTATTGGGTCCTCTTGACCGACCTCAAGCAATCGGAAGTAGGCGCGCTCGAATCCGAGGTAGCAGCGGGCGTGCTGCATCCGATGGAGGCCAAGAAGCAGTTGGCGCGGACTATCACCGCCGGCTTCCATGGCGAAGCCGCCGCCGCGAGCGCCGATGAAAATTGGGCGCGCATGTTCCAGCAGAAGGAAACAGCGGAGGACCTCGAAGAGGTTTTGATCCGTTATGCGGATGTTGCCGGTTCAGAGCCAAATCAGATTCGCCTGCCCAAGCTGCTGGTGCATCTGGGCTTGGCCGCCAGCAACGCCGAGGCCAACCGCAAGATCGCCGAAAAGGCCGTCAAGCTCGACGGAGAAGGTGCCGCGAGCAATCTTATTTCTGTTGCCGCCCTGCCCGCGCGCCTCGTCGTCCGCCTGGGCAAGCGCGCCAAAGTCGCGGTCATCGAGTAGACTATTGTCCAAAATCATCTGGTGCGGATGTTTCGGTAAGTCGGTAAGCGGGGGTTGGTGGGTTCCCAGGTCTAATAAATCGAGACCTGGGGCTCACGGCTCCTGGGTTCTGAGCCATCCGCTGCGCGGCATCACATAGGGTAAGAAGTCTGTCTCCTGAAAAAACAAGAAACACTACGACGCTTTTAGAAATAAAACAAAATCAAATAAAATTCAATTCGAAATATATTGACTCACAATTATTTCCCGCATATGGTTGCTGCTAAAATTCAGATAATTGATATAAGTTAATTATTTAGAATAAGTTATAAAACTAGGCATGAGGATGGATCGCTGTTCAAGCTCACAGAGCCTAAGCTACGTTTGACAGTATTGAACCTAGTGGAGTATGTTTTCATTATTTTTAGGAAAGGTCCTCATTTGGGAGGGCAAAAACCGAAATGAAAACGTACTCAGTTAGGACGCTTGTCGCCATTCTCGTGGCGATCTGTTCATATGCGGTTCTTGCCAGAACCCAGGACTTTGCCTGCCAGGTAGGGGGGAACCGGAACCCAATGCGACGCTGATTGAGAACCGGCTCGTTGTCAAGACAATGGTGCCCTCTACCGACTGCATCCCGGTGTACAACCCCTCTGGCGTTTGCCATTTTATTGCAGCCGCTGGCGGGTCAACTGCGTAAGGCAGGCAAGCGCCTGAACAAGAGGGCCGTGCTGTTTTTGTTGCTAGTCGCTGGCATTACCGCAACGGCCGTCTGATCAGATACGGCGGGGCACGTAGGCCTCCCGATAACTACAACATCACGGTGACGGGCGCCTCCGGTGCTTTGAGCCATTCCACAAATTTTTTTCTTACCGTGGAATAAATCAGTAGTCTGCAAGGGTTTTTCAATCCAGAAAACCACCTTGAGGAGAGTCGATTTTATGAAAATGAATTTTGTGAGGCTGCTCGCTGTTGTTGCAGCATTTTGCGCCTTGGCCACTCTGGCAAGCGCTCAGGATCTCATCTACAACGGCAACGGTTTTGGTCAGATACCGATCTTCGAAAACCAGGTAAATGTAAAGAGCGCAGTCATCGACACGTATTTTGGCATGATTGCAAATGACTGGGGCTATGGCGGCATCCAGATGAATGACACTACATCGACGCGAAGGGTGATCTTTTCCATCTGGGACCAGACCACTTCGACAGGCGCCGAAGAAAGCACAACCATCGCTTACAACTCCGCCTTGGATATTTATCGGGTGGGCCGCTTCGGCGGTGAGGGGACAGGCGCCCAGTTCCTCGCAAATTACCCCTGGGCCTATGGCACAAACTACCGGGTCGCATACCGGATGTTTGCCGAGCCGGATGGAGCGCATATGCGCTTCAATGGTTTCTTCTACGACGCGAGTCTGGGCACATGGACCTACTGCGTAACCCACAGAGCGAACACCGGCGGAAAGCTCATGAACACGGGCTGGATCTATTCGTTTAACGAGAACTACGGCGGAACATACGGAGTTCGCGATGCAACCATGAGCAACGCCTGGGTGTACAACACGGGAGCCGGCTGGGGAGAAATAACCAACGGCTATGTGTCCAACATCCCGCACGGTCCGAACGATTACGGCACGGTCAACACCAGTACAAATGGCTTCGAGTATTACTCCAGCCCAACCCCAACGGACCCCGTGATGGCCGTGGGCACGCCCGTCAGCTACAGTCCCTCATCTTCGGAAGCGCCCATCGTGATCCCCTACAACATCAGCGTTGGCAACCCGAACGCGGCCGTCCCCACCAACGGCAATGCGGCCAACACTTGGGAGCCGGATAACTACTGGAACGACGTTGCGGGAGACTCGCAGGTGTCTTCCACCCTTACGGCCGTCAACACGTCGCTGATCACCAACCCCGCTCCGCCAACCGTCTATCAGAGTATGCGCAGCGGCAGCGACTTCCAGTACAAGCTGATTGGATTTCAGCCGAATACGAGTTACGCCGTCACGCTTCAGTTCGTGGAGACCACCGCCAGCGCTTCCGGCCAGCGCTTGATCAACGTCACGGCCAACGGTAACCCAGGCTTGACCAACTTCGACATCTTCGCGACCGCCGGCGGACAGTACAAAGCAGTTTCGAAGAGCTTCAACGCCACCTCCGATGCCACCGGACAAATCGTCCTCGAATTTACCGCGGTTTCGGGAGGATATCCGGCGGTTGTCAGCGCCATAAGCACCACCGGGAGTGACTTCACCCTGACAACCGCTCAGAACACGGTCAATGTTGCACAAGGCGCCAGCGCATCCACTACGGTGACGGTCACTAGCGTTGACAGCTTCAATGCTCCCACTGCGCTCAGTGTCGTCGGACTGCCTGCTGGAGTTACTGCGTCGTTCTCGGCCGCCTCCGTAACTCCACAGGCCAATGGTTCCGCGACCTCCACACTCACCTTCTCCACGTCCTCTTCGGCGTCCGTCGGATCCTCCACGGTAACCGTGGTTGGCACTTCCGGTTCGCTGGTCAGCGGAACAGCCATCACCTTGAACATCCAGAACGCAAATGGAATCAACTTCGTGCAGGTGAATGCAAATGACACCTCCACGGTAACCGCATTGTTGAATCCCGTGGAAGTCGCCTACACCGAAGCACAGATCGCAGGCGATCTGAACATCATAGCCATCGCAACGGAAGACACCACCTCCACGATTTCCTCCGTCGTCGACTCCAACGGAAACACCTACAAGTTGGCTGTAGGGCCGACTATCTCCACGGACGTTGGTGGTACCCAATCCATCTACTACGCCAGCAACATTAGAGGAGCGGCTCCGTTCGGCAACATCGTCACGGTTACTTTCAATCAACAAGCATCGTATCCAGATGTCCGGATCGCCGAGTACAGCGGTGTCGGCGTCCTCGACGCAGTGGCTACCGCTACCGGTGTCACTTCGGATGGCAACATTCTCCTCGACAGCGGTCCCGCCACCACTGTGACCGGCTATGAACTGCTGTTCGGCGCATCCAATGTGCCGTACTGGACCGACGGTCCTGGTGCCGGATATGCTGCGCGCCTGACTTCTGACTGGGGCAACATAGTCGAAGATAAGGTCGTATACACCACCGGCACCTACGATGCCACCGCAAC
>Ga0224529_1001878_pt1 | contig 11425 bp, 7 predicted proteins | sample CBST50metaG_FD_179893 | JGI IMG/M metagenome (GOLD analysis project Ga0224529, IMG submission 179893) | Peat soil microbial communities from Stordalen Mire, Sweden - C.B.S.T50 | ecosystem: Environmental > Terrestrial > Soil > Wetlands > Peat | place: Sweden: Norrbotten County, Stordalen Mire... | reverse complement strand
GTTTGGCAAGGGGGATGTCTGGCTTTTGCCGGCCGAGGCTGGAGAGTGCGTATTTCAACCCCGCGGAGAGATCGCCCTGCTGGAAATCGCGATCCCTTGATGGTCGAAGAGAATCATCTGAGCAACAGAATCTCAGATTGGGAGACCAATGAAAAAGCTCATCGTGTTCGATTTGGATGGGACTCTCGCGCCCAGCAAGTCGTCTCTCGACCCACAGACGGCGGGGCTTCTGCGCGACCTCCTGGACATTATTAAAGTGGCAGTAATCTCTGGAGGCGCATGGACGCAGTTTGAAATGCAGCTTCTTACCGATCTTCCCAAGAACAGTCTCCTTGCGAACCTGTCTCTGCTTCCGACGTGTGGAACAAAGTTCTTTCAATACAACGGAACTTGGGAGGAGCTTTATTCGGAGGATCTTACGGCGGCGGAAAAACGGAAGATTCGTGACTCACTGGATAGGGCGGCTGGAGAGGCGGGCTATCGCGCCAAGAAGGTTTGGGGAGAAGTGATTGAGGACAGGGGAAGTCAGGTCACATACTCTGCGTTGGGCCAGCAGGCGCCTCTGGCAGAAAAGGAAGAGTGGGATCCCGATTTTGCCAAGCGGAAAAAGATCACAGCAATCCTGGAGACGCTTATCCCGGAGTTTTCTATTCGTATAGGCGGTGCGACTTCAATCGATGTAACCAAGCCTGGTATTGACAAGGCCTATGGCATAGGAAAGCTGCGCGACACTCTCCACCTGTCATTCAAAGAAATGATTTACATAGGCGATGCATTGTTTCCAGGAGGAAACGATTACCCGGCGGAAGAGGCGGGTGTTGTGTCGATCCCAGTAAAAGGGCCTGACGATACCAATCTGATCATCTCGACGATCCTTGCCTGCCTTGGCGACAAGTGAGCGTGGGAGACGGAGCAACCGGGCGAGGAGATTCGATGAACGGCTTCAAGTTGCAACGCCTGGGTATGATCATGGAGCCGGAGCCCGGTAATCCGCATGAAGTGGGCGGGGTTCTGAATCCGGGAGCCGTTCGAGGCCCAGATGGCGAACTGTATCTCTTCCCGCGGCTGGTCGCGAAGGGGAATTATTCGCGGATTGGGATTGCGCGCGTGCGGTTCAATGACGCCGGCGACCCAGCGGGTGTGGAGCGCCTTGGCATCGCGCTGGAGCCCGAAGCCGGCTATGAATTGCGGACCGGAGGCGGTGGATGTGAGGACCCACGTGTCACGCTCGTCGAACCGCTGAAACGCTACATAATGACCTACACGGCATTTTCGCCGCTGGGACCCAGAATTGCGATGGCCGAATCCGAGGATCTCTTCCACTGGAAGCGACTGGGGCTCGCGACTTACGCGCATTGGCACGGCATCGAATTAGGCAATGTGGACGACAAGGATGCGAGTCTCTTTCCTGTCGCGATACCGGACTCGACGGGAAGACTGGAACTGGGTATGCTCCATCGTCCGCTCTTTGCAGGTACGAGGCCGAAGGAGACGGCGCGCCACCCTGGAATGCGTGCCGTGGATCTTGACCGAGAGAGCATTTGGATTTCATACTGCCCGCCGGCATTGAAGAGTTGCGCCCCTGATCAACTGGGCAAGTTTACGTCTCATCATCGGTTGGCGACTCCAGTGTCGCCATGGGAGCGGCTCAAGATCGGCGCAGGAACTCCCCCGATTCTGACCAAACATGGCTGGTTGATTGTTTACCACGGCGTGAGCGAACTGCCGGGTACTGGTGGCGGTCATTCTCTGTGCTACTCGGCCGGAGTGATGGTGCTCTCAAAGCAGCACCCTCGCCTAATTCGCTATCGCTCGGTTCAGCCGGTGTTGACGCCGATACTTCCCGATGAACGCGATGGAGCCGTTGCCAATGTCGTTTTCCCCACAGGCATCGACCGGCGCGACGATCTTGGAACTCCAGATCGTTTCGACGTCTACTACGGTATGGCGGACAATCGGATTGGTGTGGCGCGCCTTGACTTGCCGGAACGGCTACCGGCGGGAGGAGTCGCCGACGCGCCGGAAGCAAGAGTATAAGTCGCGGGCCATTGCGAAAGAACTGAAGGTTAACCCTTTTGAATAGGTTGGCAGAAGCAATATCGCTTAATGGGAGCCACTTGGAAATGACTATTCATGACTCGACTAGACTGGCTGTTGAGGCTCACCGCTTGTTCGTTGGTCGCAATCCAGCATCACGATGGACCTGGAATTGACTCTGTAGCTCGAATCTCGCACGTGGAAGGCGGTCAGTCCGGCGGCAATGTCGTCTGGAGTGGGAAGAGAAGTGTCCATGGAGCGGAGCCAGCCTCCATGTACAACCCCGGTGACGAATGGAAGTTCAAACTCCAGGGGCTTCCAATATGCGTTGATCGCGATGTAACGCACCCGTGTGCATGCGAAGTTGTGCATGGACAATGCGAGACTGTGCGAGTTCCTTCCCCAGTCAGGCTTTCCAATTTCAATGCCGTGCCACTCGATGCGGCTCTTCTTGAGGTAATCCTCCAGCGTTGTTTGTCCTCCCGCAGTTTTCTGGTCGAAATGGAGGCGGAGATCGATCAACAGCCGTACGAAGCGCAGCAAGTCTGCATTGGTGTCACACAGACTCCAGTCGAACCAGCCGGTTGCGTTGTCTTGGCAATATGCGTTGTTATTTCCTAGCTGGGTTCGGCACACTTCATCTCCCATGAGCATCATCGGTGTTCCAACGGAGAGTAGATTGAGGGCGAGGAGATTCCGGGTCTGCTGCATTCGCAATCGGTGAATGGCGGCACTGTCGGTTGGACCTTCGACCCCGCAATTCCAGCTATGATTGTTGTCTGTTCCATCCCGATTGGCCTCGCGGTTTGCCTCGTTGTGCTTCGCATCGAATGAGACAAGATCGTTCAGGGTGAATCCGTCGTGGCAAGTGACGAAATTAATGCTTTGCGCTGCGGGCCGGTTCCGCTCGCGATAAAGATCTCGGCTCCCCGCGATGCGTTCTCGAAGCCTCACGACGGTGTCCGGGTCGCCCTTGACAAAACTGCGAATATCGTCACGAAACTGCCCATTCCACTCCTTCCACTTATCCCTACCGAAGCTGCCAACCTCATATAGACCGCCGGAATCCCACGCTTCGGCAATCAACTTTGTGCCTGCAAGGACCGGATCGGAATCGATCTCCCAAACGATCGGGGGATTCAACATGGGCTCGCCCGACTCGTTGCGCGAGAATATCGACGCCAGATCGAAGCGGAAGCCGTCCACATGCATCTCTGAAACCCAGTACCTCAAGCTGTCGAGAATCAAACGCTTTACAACGGAATGGTTGGCCTTGAGAGTGTTGCCCGTCCCGGTATAGTCCGCGTATTTGCTCCTATCTTTCTCCAGCATGTAGTAGAAGCTGTTTTCAATCCCACGGAAGCAGAGCGTTGGCCCATTCTCGTCGCCTTCAGCGGTGTGGTTGTAGACAACGTCCAGAATAACTTCGATGCCGGCACGATGCAGTTCTTTCACCATGGTTCGAAACTCATCCAAGCAGATAAGTGGGTCATTGCCGCTGCTGTATCCGAGATGCGGGGCAAAGAAGGACACTGGCCCATATCCCCAGTAGTTAGTGAGTCCAGGAGGAGCGCCTTGAGTATCGAATTGGAACACCGGCAAGAGTTCGACAGCTGAGATTCCGAGATGCTTGAGATACGGGATTTTTTCGATGAGTCCCAGATACGTTCCTCGTTTGGATTCGGTAACGCCGGAGTTCGGATGGCGCGTAAATCCAGCTACATGCATTTCGTAGATTACCGTGGTGCGAAACGGATGGTTGAGCGGCTGATCTCCTTGCCAGTCGTAAGAACTCAAGTCAGCAACAACGCTCTTCATCGAGGTCGCCGCGTTGTCTCCGGGATGGCTGGCAGCGGAACGATCATAGTGCTGGCCTACGGAAACGCCCTTTCCGTATGGGTCAATCAGAACTTTGTGGCAGTCAAACCGATTTCCGTCGTTGGCCTCTCCAGGACCATCGACGCGGTATCCGTAGAGTTGCCCAGCCACTATTCCTGGCACAAAGATGTGCCAGTAATGTGAAGTGCGATTGGTTATTGGGTTGAGCTTTATGCCCCGGGCTGGTCGCTGGGCGTCGGCGTGCTCAAAGAACACGATCTCTACTTGCGTGGCATGGGCTGAGAAGACGCTGAAGTTCGCGCCATCTGAAGTTAACGTTGGGCCCAGGGGGTACGTCTGGCTTGCGCCTTCGCCCGGCATGGCAGAAGCACGAGAGACGGCGGAGTTCCAAAATGCGTCCAGGATGTCCTCCTTGCAGCTTCGATTGAGTATTTTGAACTGACTCGGCTCACGGTTACCGAAATCGCCAACCTCTTCAGCGCTCGCTCTAGCCAGAAGCAATGGCGAGGAGAAGCATCGAAAGAAGCACAAAGCTGAGGATGGCGGTATCCGACAGCGCTCCTCTTTTCAGAAACCGTGATGGCGTGAGAGTGTTCTGTCGCGGGTTCAGGGCATTGTAGTAAACAGAAAAGACCTCGCCTTGCGCCCTGGCTGCAGGCGATACGAAGTTGTCGTAGTATGTTCGTGCGTGGGCGTAATAGGTGAAGGAAACGATCAGTTTGTTGAAGTCATTTGTGATTCGCAGGGTTAACGCACTTGTCCGAACAAGCTCGTGCCGGCAATCCGTAACTCTGGCTTCCGTCTCCATCCAAATTGGTTGAGGAGTGGATTGCGCGGCGCCGCCACTGCGCTCCGCGTTTGGTTTGTCTGTGGCTCGCCTGTTCTTGACCGCTGGTTCCCCTACGACACGACCTGCCGCACCCAGGAGTTTCCTCGCCCTTTCCATGATCCCGAGATTGGTCATCAGCGTTGCCAGACAATCCGGTCTGTTTCGAGCGGCACGAGGGCGTTGACATGAAATGGGACGATTCGCGCGGTGTAGTCGCTGGCGAGGCGAGTTGCGGAGACCTGAGTTGAATAAGTGAAAGCACCCGGCGTGTCTGTGCAGGGGCCCGTGGCGTTCATCGCTTCAAGAGAAGAGCCCGTCCCGTGAGATGCATCTGCGTAGAGTTCTACTCTAAAGTGATCCGGAGTGAGCGATCCTGGAGCAATGTCGGCTTCAAAGAAATGCTGTCCATCGTGGGTGTTGATTCGAATGCTGACGAATCGTACATTGCTCCAGTGCCGATCAAGGTCCAGCTTCCATTGGAGCAGGCTCGAGCCGAGCGCACCATCGTCCGCTGCACGATCGCGATAGCGCAACGCAGCAGGAAGGTAATGACACTCAGTGTATTCGCGGATAGCGCGCGTCGCGGAAAACTCCGGCGTGAGCCGCGCCATGCTCTCACGGATACGCCCGAGCCACCTGGCTGGCAGGCCGGATTCATCGCGTTCGTAGAACTCCGGAATGACTTCACCTTCCAGCAGACTATAAAGAGTCTCTGCCTCCTGGGCATCCCATCCTGGGTCGTCGCCATGTTCCTGGCCGTCCCCAATGGCCCAACCTACTTCGGGCGAATAGGCCTCCGCCCACCAGCCGTCCAACTCGGAAAGATTGAGCCCGCCATTGACAAGGACCTTCATGCCGCTTGTTCCGCAGGCCTCCCACGGACGCCGGGGTGTATTGATCCAAAGATCGATCCCCTGGACCAGCTCCTGGGCCAGCATCATGTCGTAGTCATTGAGGAAGACCACGCGATCTTTCACTTCGGGGCGCTTAATGAAATCCTTCCATTGCTTGATCAACTCTTGTCCGGGAAGATCCTGAGGATGAGCTTTTCCCGCGAGGATTAGCTGAACAGGGCATCGAGGATTCGATAGCAGCCGTACCAACCTCTCGGTATCGTGCAAAAGAAGGTTGGGGCGCTTATAGGTGGCAAAACGGCGCGCAAATCCCAGGGTCAGCACCTTTTCATCGAAAAGTCCCGCAGCATACGATGGATCGGCGCCTTCCGCGGCCAGTTGGCACTGGTACCGCTTCCGCATCCGTTCGATCAGGCCTTTTCGCCCTGCTGAGCGCAATTCCCATAGCTTCTGATTGGGGATTTGGCGGATGTCATCCTCGACCGGGCGATCTCCGCGCCAACGCTTCTGGCCGCAGGCCGAGGTCCACAACGCATCGGCTTCTACAGAATCCCAGGTCGGCACATGAATGCCGTTGGTTACGGACCCAATTGGGACTTCCTCCCTTGGCCAGCGGGGGAACAAGGGCTGGAAAATCTCTCTGCTCACTTTCCCATGGAGCTTGCTGACGCCATTGATCTGCCCGCTGCCGCGGACCGCGAGATAAGCCATGTTGAAGGGTTCCGAATTGTCTTCCGGATTCTGCCTTCCCGTGGCGAGCAGGTCATCCACCGAGATTGCAAGCTCATCCACTGCATAATGAGTCAGGTAGGTGCGAATGAGCCGGGGATCGAATCGGTCGAAGCCGGCACTGACGGCGGTGTGCGTTGTGAATACATTCCCGGCTCGCGTGATATTCATGGCAAGATCGAAGGGCTTCTTGTGATCTTCCATATAGGACCGAGCGCGTTCAAGCACCGCGAATGCTGCGTGCCCTTCGTTCAGGTGACAGACCTCAGGCGTGAGGCCCAAAGCTCGCAATAAACGCCATCCGCCTATGCCGAGGACGATCTCCTGCTTCAGACGCATCTCTGCGTCTCCACCATAAAGCTCACTGGTGATTCCGCGGTGTGCCGCGGTATTGGCAAAGTCGTTGGTGTCGAGAAGATACAACTTTGCTCTTCCTACCGACACCTCCCAACAGCGAAGCCAGATCCTTGAGCCGGGAAGTTCGATTTGCAACCGTAACCACTGGCCATTTGGCTGCCGCAGGGGCCGGATCGGCAACTGCCCCGGATCATTGACCGGATAGAGCGCCTGCTGACGGCCTTCCGAATCGAAGTCCTGGCGGAAATATCCCTGCCCATAAAGCAAGCCCACTCCGACGACCGGAACGCCCAGTTCACTGGCCGCCTTCATCTGATCGCCGGCTACGTTGCCCAGTCCGCCTGAATAGATGGGCAAGGCCTCACTCAGCATGAACTCCATGCTGAAGTAGGCAACTGTTGTGAGCGCCGTGTCTGGATGCTTATGCTGGAACCATGCGTCGGTCTGATAGGAGTCCCGATTCCGCCGAAGCAGACTGTCGAGCTTCTGGCGGAACTCAGGCGCGGCTAATGCAGCCTTGATTTTTTCGCGGGAGACCGTGCGCAGGATAACCCATGGGTTTTGAGTGGTTGCCCACAGGTCCTTGTCCAGAGCTTCCCACAACTCGTCCGCTGCATGGTTCCAGGACCAATGAAGATTGAGCGCCAACTCAACCAGCGCATCAACTCCATCAACCTTGAACCAATCAGATGGTACTTTCGGATCGTTCAATATCTTCTCCTGCGTACCGAGCCTGGGAAGCGGAGACCGCGATCGCAATGCTTATGCGACGGCAACCTCCGCTTTGATTTCAGCCGATTGGAGTCTAGCTATCAGTGAACATGGCCTTCTGCGGATGCCCCTTGGCAAGCGGAGCCGGGGCGGTGGCATCACTAAAGTCCTTCGTCCACTGCCAATTCCTGATCTCAGGCATATCTTCCAGGTTTTCACGGATGTAGTCGTGGTGGCGTTGCAATTCCTGATTGAAGAAGTTGATTGCATGTTCGGCCTGCATGCGGAGGCGAGGGGCATGCTTCAGCGCGTCGAGCGCCAGGTGGAAACGGCTCATTTCGTTGAGAACCACCATGTCGAATGGCGTGGTGGTCGTTCCGCGGTCCATGTAGCCGTGAACATGGAAGCGGCCCTCATTGGAGCGCCCGTGAACAAGCGTATGAATGAGCCAGCGATTGTTGTGGAAGGCAAAGATCACCGGGGCCGTCTCGGTAAACAGCTCGTTGAACGACATTTCGTCCATCCCATGCGCATGTTTGTCGGGAAACATGAGAGTCATCAAGTCAACAACGTTGATCACGCGCACCTTGATGCCCGGCACATGTTTCTGCAGAAGCCACGAAGCCGCGCAGGTCTCGATGGTCGGCACATCTCCAGCGCAGGCGAGCACCACATCTGGCTCCCCACCTCCATCGTTGGTTGCAAACTTCCATGTGGATGCGCCGCGCGAGCAATGCTCCAGAGCCTCATCCATGTTCAACCACTGAAGCTGGGGTTGTTTGCCGCAGGTCACAACATTCACGTAATTGCGGCTGCGCAGGCAATGGTCAAAGACGCTGAGGAGGCAGTTGGAATCCGGTGGATAGTACACGCGGATCACTTCACTCCTGCGCGCCAGAGCGTTGTCCACGTACCCGGTCGCCTGGTGGCTGAATCCATTGTGGTCGTTGCGCCATGCATGACTTGTGAGCAGAACATTGAGAGACGCGAGCGGCCGGCGCCAGGGATACTCGCGGCATTGCTCGAGCCACTTGGCATGTTGTGTTGTCATCGAATCAACTACCTGTGCGAAAGCCTCGTAAGAGGACCACATGCCATGACGCCCGGTAAGTAGGTAGCCTTCAAGCCATCCTTGGCAAAGGTGCTCGCTCAGCACTTCCATAACGCGTCCATCGGGGCCGAGTTTATCGTCGATCGAGACAATTTCAGCCATTGAGCAGCGATTCGTCGCCTCAAAAATCGAGTTCAAGCGGTTGGAATTCGATTCATCGGGACAGAACATGCGGAAGTTGGTCAGATTCATTCGGAAGATGTCGCGGAAGAAATCTCCAAGTTTGCGCGGCGCCTCGGCCAGAACCTGACCGGGGCCGGGGATTTCAAGCGCATAATCGGTGAAGTCGGGCAGCGCGAGGGTGATCAGTTCACGTCCGCCATTGACATGAGGATTACCGCCCATTCGTCGATTGCCCACCGGCGAGAGTGCCGCGAGTTCATCAATGAACTTGCCGTTTTCGTCGAATAGTTCTTCGGCCTTGTAACTCCTCATCCAGGTTTCAAGGATCTTGAGATGTTCAGGATTGTCCTTGACCGACGCCAGCGGCACCTGATGCGCGCGGAATGTGCCTTCGATGGGGATCCCATCGACTTCCTTGGGGCAGGTCCATCCCTTGGGCGTGCGGAAGATAATCATGGGCCAGACGGGCTGCTTTTTGAATCCGCTCTTACGAGCCTCCTGCTGAATTCCCCGAATCTCAGCGTAGCAATCCTCAAGCGTTTGCGCGAGGAGTTGATGCACGACCTCCGGGTCGTCACCCTCGACAAAATAGGGCTTGTAACCCCTTCCTACATAAAGGGCCGTCAAGTCGGCGTCGCTCGTTCGTCCCTGAGCCGTTGGCCCGGAGATTTTGTAGCCATTGAGATGAAGGATAGGCAGAACCGCGCCGTCTCGCACCGGATTGACGAAGTTGACAGATTTCCAGCTTCCTTCGAGGGGACAGGTTTCGGACTCGCCATCGCCGACAACACAGGCAACGATCAGGTCTGGATTATCGAAGGCCGCGCCGAATGCGTGAACCAGAGAATAGCCAAGCTCCCCGCCTTCGTGCATCGAATTCGGTACGTGCGGCCCGCAGTGACTGGGCACGCCGCCCGGAGTCGAGAACTTGCGGAACATAAGCCGCAGACCGTCTTCATCGTGCGTGATCTCCGGGTGAACCTCGGTGTAGGAGCCTTCCAGATAGGAGCAGGCATTGAGCGATGGTCCTCCGTGCCCCGGACCGGAAATGTAGATGATATCCGCATCATGCTCTTTGATCAGCCTGTTCAGATGAATGTAGATGAAGTTCTGACCAGGCGACGTCCCCCAGTGGCCGAGCAGCCTCGGCTTGATCTGCTCTGCCTTGAGCGGCGAACGAAGCAGAGGATTGTCAAAGAGGTAGATTTGGCCGATGCAAAGATAGTTCGCGGCGCGCCAGTAGCGATTCATCTTGTCCAGCATCTCGGGCGAGAGAGGACCCTTGGGCTTCGGTGCTCTCTCTTCATTCTTGCCGTCGGCCGCAACCGCGGTCGACAGGCTCACGTCGAAGATGAACCCGGACGAATTGCCGAACTGATCGAAGTTCTTGCTGAAGGGCTGAGGCGTGTCGTCTTTCTCAACCTTGATGGGGGCTTCAGTGGTGGCCATCGTAGCGTATCCTTTCTCGTTCTCCGCAACTGCTCACATCCTGGCAGCGGCTCTTAGACATCAGATCGTTCTGCTTAGCCCGTGATAGGGCACGCCTTTACTTGGCAAGCATTTTGCGGATTGATTTCAAATCGGCTCGATGCTTCTGGGTTGTTGCGGGATAGGACGATTTGAGTTCCCGTAGCGCATCAAGAACGATCTGAGAGACAATCAGGCGAGCGTCGTCCTTATTGTCTGCGGGAACTACATACCAGGGGGCATGATGCGTGCTGGTCGCGCTCAGGCACTCTTCGTAAGCCTTCATGTATTCCTTCCAGAACTTTCTCTCTTGAATGTCTGCGAGGCTCAACTTCCAGTTCTTGTCCGGATCGTCGATGCGTGCCAAAAACCGCTTCCGCTGCTCTTCCTTCGAAATGTGCAGGAACACCTTGACGACGCGAGTGTTGTTTCGGTCAAGGTGCTTCTCGAAGTCCACGATGGAGCGATACCGATCGTCCCATTTCGACTTATCATCCTCAAGCTGTTTTGAGAGCCCTTCGTTACGAAGCTCCTCCGGATGGACGCGGACGACGAGTACTTCTTCGTAGTAAGAACGGTTGAAGATGCCGATGCGGCCGCGCTCGGGCAGACGGCACGCGGTGCGCCAGAGGAAATCATGTTCCAGCTCTTCGGCGCTGGGTTGCTTGAAGCTGGAGACTTCGCATCCCTGCGGATTGATTCCGGACATGACGTGGCGTATGGCGCCATCTTTACCGGCAGCGTCCATGCCCTGGAAGATGAGTAAAAGCGCATGACGGTTGGAGGCGTAGTGAAGTTGCTGCAATGCGCTGAGATCCCCGACGTGCTCCTCAAGGAGCTTCTGATAGTTCTTCTTCGATTTGGTCAGCGCCGGCACGGCTGTTGGCCATTCGCTCAGGCTGAGCTTCTTGCCTGACGGCACGTGGTAGGCCTTGGAATCGATCGGCATGTTTCTCATTTACCCCTGCAAATCAGTTGGCTGAAGACAATTCGCTCCTGGGACTGGCGGCGGGGCAATGCGTCGCACCAGTGGTTGAGACTCTCCGAATCAGTATCACGTTTGATGCATCTCGAATCTGAGCAGTTGTGCTCAAGAGGGGCTTTGAAGCACCGGGTGGTAAGTCATTCAACGCGGCCGCCGGGCAGCGGTCAATGCCTCGTAACCCGATATGACATCAAAGAGTTCCTCGTCAATAGACTCCTGGCGAATGCGATGCAACTTGAGGTTCAGGTCTTCCAGAATCCCGTCAATGTTCTTCTCCGCCCGCTGCATCGCAGCCAGGCGGCTGGCGTTTTCGCTGGCAAGCGACTCGGCGCACGCTTGAAACAGCAGGACAAACAGGTATTCGCGTATGAATGCTCGCAACG
>Ga0224529_1001877_pt1 | contig 11426 bp, 10 predicted proteins | sample CBST50metaG_FD_179893 | JGI IMG/M metagenome (GOLD analysis project Ga0224529, IMG submission 179893) | Peat soil microbial communities from Stordalen Mire, Sweden - C.B.S.T50 | ecosystem: Environmental > Terrestrial > Soil > Wetlands > Peat | place: Sweden: Norrbotten County, Stordalen Mire... | reverse complement strand
AATGCGGATTCCCTTGCAGCAATTTGCGGAACTGCAGGCTCCTCGACTGCCACGCACACGGCGTCATGTTTTGCAAGACATCGTGTTGATCGCGATGGCAGCGATTCTGCGTGGGGCCGAAGGTTGGGACGACATAGAACGCTACGGCAAGGCCAAGCAGGAGTGGCTGAAGAGTTTCCTGGCGCTGCCGTACGGAATGCCCTCGCACGACACATTCAACCGCGTTTTTCCCTGCCAGATCGTCAAACAGAAAGGCGACTACGTTTTGGCGGTGGAAGAAAGCCAGCCGTCGCTGCTCGGTTCTTGCCGATTTGAGCCTGATCGACAACACGCAGGACGGGGCTTCGCTCCGTTCGGTTGTGCGCATCGAGGCTACGCGCTATCACAAGGCCAGGGACCCCGCGGACAGGTCTTCGTCCGTGGGGTGGAAAGCCACCGGCAAGCTGGAGCGGGAAACGCGCTACTGCATTTCCAGCCTGGCGGCCGACGCCACGCGCATGAATGCCGCTATCCGCCAGCACTGGGGCATCGAAAATAAGCTGCACTGGGTGTTAGATATGGACTTCGGCGAAGAGACCAGCCGCAAACGCGCCGGATACGCCGCCCAGAACTTTTCTCTGCTCAACCGCATTGCCCGCAACCTGATCCGTAAAGACATATCGAAGGGCAGCATCCGTGGCAAACGCTTGCAAGCCGCCTGGGACGACGCTTTCCTCTGGCATCTGCTCATGAAGAACAACTCATGATGCGTTTGCCCTGGGGTTACCGACCAGACGCCGCCGCGGAGGCCACCGTATGCGATAGAATTTTTCTCAAGCGCCGCAGTCTCGCGCTTTTAGCGGATCATTTCATAGCAGGGTGGACGTCAGCTCCCGCCGGGCAGGTTTCCACCGCTCTCCAAGCAGAAAGAAAAGAACCATGAAATACGCCGGATTGCTGGCCATGCCCGCCGGATTTTTTCTCTCCGCCGCCGCGCTGGTCCTGTTTTCCGCGCCGGCTCCAAGGCTGATCTTTGTGCTCTGCGGGCTGGCCGTCGAGGCGATGGGACTGGCCGTCGCGGTGCGCGGGCACATGGAAGAGCGCGGAGTACGCCGCGGATGAACGCGATCGCTCCCATGCCCGACTCCCTTTTTGCCCTGACCCTGGCGCTGCTGCTGCTGGCGCCGCTGGCCATTGCCGGCCTGGCGCTGGTCAATGCCGGGCTGGGGCGGTCGCGCGCGGCTGCCCAGTCACTACTGGGCAGCCTGGGCATCGTCGCCGTCGCGGCCATCGTCTATGCCGTGGTGGGCGCAGCCTTCGCCGGCTCGCCCGGCGGCGCAAGTCATAGTTTTCATCTGGCGGGTAAAAGCTGGAGCTGGCTGGGCGCTGGCCCATGGCTGCTGGGCGGGTTAGATTCCGCCGCGCCGCGCGCCCAACTGATGCTGCTCTTCGAGTTTCTCGCCGTGGCGATGGCCGCGCTGATTCCCTGGGGCTCGGGCGCGGAGCGGCTGCGGCTGGTGGTGGGCGGCGCAGTGGCGGCGCTGCTGGCGGCGCTGTTCTTTCCGCTGGCGGCGCACTGGATCTGGGGCGGCGGCTGGCTCGCGCAACTGGGTGTGAACTTCGGCCTGGGCGCGGGCTTTCTGGACGGCGGCGGCGCGGCCACCGTCCACCTGCTCGGCGGCCTCAGCGCTCTGGCCGTGGTCTGGATCGCCGGAGCGCGCCGGGGCAAGTTTCCCAAGGAGGGGCTGGCCACGGCCATGCCCGGTCACAACACCGTCGCCGTGCTCTTCGGCTGTCTGCTGGCCCTGGTCGGCTGGATGGCCTGGAATGTGGCTGGCGCGATTCTCTGGCTCCATGCGCCCGCCTCGGCGCTGGCCTCCACGGCCCTCAATACGCTGCTTTCGGCTTCGATGGCTATCATTGCCGCTTTCACCGTCACCCGTCTCCGCTTCGGCAAGCCTGACACCAGCATCTGCGCCAACGGCTGGATGGCCGGCCTTGTGGCCAGCAGCGCCGGCGCGGGCCTCATTTCGCCGGCCGCGGCGCTGTTGGTGGGCCTGATGGCCGGCCTGGCCACGCCGCTGCTGGTCGAGTTGCTAGAGCTGGCTCTTTCCATCGACGATCCATCGGGCGCCATCGCTGTTCACGCCGGCGGCGGAGCGTGGGGCATTGTGGCCGTGGGCATCTTCGCGCCGCAAGCCGGTCAACTGCTGGCGCAACTGGTGGGCCTGGCCGCACTGCTCGGCCTGGCGCTGCCGCTGATCTATCTGCTTTTCTGGCTGCTGAACCGCGTGCTGCCCTTCGCCGCAAGCGACGAGGCCGAGCGCCTCGGCATGGACCTGCAAGAGCTGGGCAGCAGCGCCTATCCGGAGTTCGTCATTCACCGCGACGAATCGCGCCGGTAAATCAACTTGAAGTTGCACTTAATCTGGGTGTATTCGGCATCGGGAGATGGGCCAACCGCCGCATCTTAAATCTGGCACAATTGCCGGGGAAGGAGGAGTGTTTTCGCCGTCCAAAGTAGTGTACTTATATAACCACACGAATCAAGGAAAAACGGGTACAAAATGCGCAATTTCGCGCGTAAACAAATCTGTATGTTGTTGAATATAAACGATAGTATTTGGAAGGACGTCCTTCAAATCGCTAAACAGGCGATCCGGGAGCATGAAACGTCCCGATGCGGAGATATTCGGTGCGGCGCTGGGGTCTCAGTTCGCACAAGCCGCTCACCGTTGCAAGGAGCGTTTCTTGCAACGGTAAGCCAGAATCAAGCATGAGTTGGAAAAGAGGCCAACGAGGTTCGTGGTTCCCACCCTTTCCGCCCAGAACGCGGAAAGGATGGGGCACCCGGCGGGCCGCTAGTGGCTATGAGTTCAACTGCTCCTGGAGCTTGTTCAGCGTGCGGTGCAGGTCCTTGTCGGTGCGGCGCAGCTCGTCGATCTTGCCAATCGAGTGCATCACCGTGGTGTGGTGCTTGCCGCCGAACTGGCGGCCGATCTCCGGCAGGCTGGCCTCGGTCATCTGCTTGGCCAGATACATGGCGATCTGGCGCGGCACAACCACGTTGCGCGAGTTGTTCTTCTGCTTCAGGTCAGCGACCCGCATGCCGAAGTTTTCAGCCACGGCGCGCTGAATGGCCTCGATGGTGATTTTGCGCACCTGCAAATCGATGAAGTTCTTGAGGCACTGCTGCGCCGCAGGCAGCGAAATTTCCATGCGGTTGAGCTGGCACCAGGCGATCAGCCGCACCAGCGCGCCCTCCAGCTCACGCACATTGGTGCGGATGTTGGAGGCGACAAAGAGGGCGACGTCGGTGGGCAACTGCACCTGCTCGCTCTCCGCCTTTTTCTGCAGAATGGCGACCTTGGTCTCCAGATCGGGCGGCTGAATGTCGGCGATCAAGCCCCACTCGAAGCGCGAGCGCAGCCGGTCCTCGATCTCCGCCAGCTCCTTGGGCGGGCGGTCCGAGGCGATCACGATCTGCTTCATGCTTTCGTGCAGCGCGTTGAAGGTGTGGAAGAACTCCTCCTGGGTGCGCTCCTTCTGGGCGATGAACTGGATGTCGTCGATCAGCAGCACATCGACGGTGCGGAAGCGGTCGCGGAAGCTGGTCATACGGTCATTGCGCAGCGAGGTAATCATCTCGTTGGTGAATTTTTCCGCCGAGCAGTAGCAGATGCTGGACATCGGCTGGCGGCGCTTGACCTCATGTCCGATGGCGTGCATCAGATGGGTTTTTCCCATGCCCACGCCGCCATAGAGAAACAGTGGATTGTAGGCACGAGAGGGCCGCTCGGCCACGGCCAGGGCGGCGGCGCGGGCAAACTGGTTGCCGTTGCCGATGACGAAGGCATCGAAGGTGTAGCGCGGGTTGAGCTGCGCCGCGGTGGACCAGTCAAAGCGCGCCTGCTCGGGCGCACGCGCCGGGGCCGGGGCGGAGGGCGCATGAGCAGCCACCGGGCCAAAGCCGCCGTCCTTGCGCTTGGGCGGAATCGACGGATCCTCCTCGGCGGTGACGAAGCAGACGTCGTCCAGCTCGAGTTCCTGCTGTTCAATGGCCTCCTGAATCAGGTCGCCGTAGCGGTCGCCGAGCTGCTGAAACTCCGGCGAGGGCACGCGCACATAGAGCGTGCGACCGGCCACATGACTGTATCGCGTGGGTTTGAACCATGAATCAAAGGACGGGCGAATTACCTTTTTCTCAAGAGCCGAGAGAATCTGGAGCCAGGGGTTAAGAGCCGTCACCGGTGAAGTTGCAAATGCCATCATGCTGATCCTTGCCTGTCCTTGCCTGCATCATCGTTTCACGCCGCACAGCCCATCCATCCAATTTTGGCAAGCATTTTGGCAAGCAAGCCGCTGAGGCGCAAAGCCGGTGGCTTTCCGTCCAATTGCTCTTACCGATAGCTTGGCTGCCGCTGGCCGACTCCTGAATATGGCCTTGGGGCGTGGAATGAAATTGGTTTTGTTAGGCGCTCAAAAAACTTTCTGGAACGGTCCCAAGAGTAGCACATTTTGAGGGCGTTGCAATCCCTCATTCACACAACTTTTGGCGGGCGGGACGGAGTTGCACCATTGGTGGTGAAAGACGGCGGTAAGGTTACCAGAGTGTCATTAAGTTCCGGCCAAAGCCGCATGAGCTGGGTTCTTTTTGTTTGGCTTGCTGGCCAGCCGGCGAGGGATAAATCCGCCCCTGGCGCACTTCCCGCTGGCTTCCGGGCGCGATCTGCGATACACTTAGTTGTCGCCGTTAAGGCGCAGATTTTCTTCAAGAAACAGGAGTGAATTTTCATGCCCAAGCGCACTTTTCAACCCAATCGCCGTAAACGTGTGAAAATCCACGGTTTCCGCGCGCGCATGAAGACCAAGGCGGGAGCGGCGATCCTCAGCCGCCGCCGCGCTATCGGCCGCAAGCGCGTGGCTGTCAGCGCAGGTTTCCGCGACTAGGTTTCCGATTGCATTTTTTTCTACCTCTAGTTTGTGCTTTCCCAGGTTCCAAAATCGGGATATCCACCCCAACGAGCAAAAATCGCTCGCTGGGAACCCCGGACCTGGGGCGCCCAATTGGTTTTTGCGACTCATTGCCGCGCGTTGTTTTGCCCCGATCTTTTTCTTTGCCGTTGGTTGAAGCCGGAAACGGGCGCGGAGCAGCACCTTTCCGGTCCAACACCTTCCGTGGCATTGCCATGAATTCTTCTTCCTCGTCTGACCCGATTCATTCTTCCCGGCGCTCGCTGCAAGATGCGCGCCTGCGGAAGCACGCCGACTATCAGCGCGCATATAAGGCCAGCCGCAAGCGTCAGTCCGCGTCGATGAGCTGGTTTTTGGCTCCGCAGAGCGCCGCAATCGCTCCCGTGGAGGGGCCTCGCGTTGGCCTGACCGTCGGCAAGGTGTTGGGCAAGGCGCATGAGCGCAATCGCATCAAGCGCCGCATGAGAGAGGCTTTGCGCCGTCACGTGGAATTGCTGCCGGAGGGGTGCGACCTGATTCTTCATCCGCGCCGCGTGGTTCTCACGGTCGATTTCAGGAAACTTGAGGCAGAGGTCGCGCGCATTCTTCAGCAGGCCAAGAGCGATGCGGAGCGCCTGAAGCCGCCAAGACCGCCGCAGGCGGCCGGGACAACTCCATGACCCGCATCCTGCTCGGCCTGCTGGCTTTCTATCGCCGCTGGCTCTCTCCGGCGATCCACTCGCTTCAGCCCAGCAGCGGCTGCCGTTATGTGCCCACCTGCTCGGAGTACGCCTCGACGGCCATTGCGATGCACGGCCCCTTGCGAGGCATGGCCCTGGCGCTGTGGCGGCTGCTGCGGTGCAACCCTTTCGCCCGTGGCGGCCTGGACCCGGTGCCGCCGGCGGCAATTTCACACAACCTTCCCCGCGAACCATTACCATAAGATAAGAACAGAGGCGGCCTGACGGCGCGTTCTCCTCACGAATAGGAAGTTATCCATTGGCAGAATTTCGTAATCCCAATCTTGCAGGGCCAGGCGGCAAAAGCAGCGGTAGCGGCGGCGATATGCACGGCCTGGTTTCGATGTCCGTTCTCGCCCTCGTCGTTCTTCTTGGCTTTCAGTTCTTTGCCAAGCCCAAGCCGCCGGTCAAGCCGGCGCCCGCTGCGCAGACGCAGAGCCAGCCGCAGCAGCCGGCGCCTCAAGCTGTGGCGTCCGCTCAGCCAGTTCAGCCGCCGGCTTCGGCCGGGACGGCGCCGGCTGTTACCACTCCGGCCATTGCCGCGCCGACCATCACGGAGACGACGGTCGCCAACGAGAATTACCGGATTGTGCTGACCAATCAGGGCGCTCAGGCGGAGCACTGGATTCTGAATCGTCCGCAGTACAAGGACCATCCCGACCCAGGCGGCCACCAGCTTGATCTGGTGAATCCGAAGGCTGCGTCCTTTGGCCTGCCGCTCAGCCTGTATACATACGAGCCGGCATTGACCAAGCAGTTGAATACGGCGCTTTATCAGGTCACGGTCTCCGGCGCCACCTCGCCCACGGGCGTGCTGCAAATTCCCGCCTCGGTGACATTTCACTATGCGGCGAACGGCCTGGACGCCGTAAAGACCTTCCGCTTCGACGCCAACTACGTGGTGACGGCCGAGGTTCAGGTGCGGCGCAACGGCGTTCCGGTGCGCGCTTTGCTGGCGTGGCCCGGCGGGCTGGGCGACCAGATCAGCACCATAGACTATTCCTACGGCAAGTATGCCTGGTCGCTGAATGGCAAGGACGACTCGACCGTGGGCAAGAAGGTCAGCGACGGGGCGACGCTTGAGCAGCCTTACGAGTATGCGGCGGTGATGGACCTCTACTTTGCCGCGGCCTTTTTGCCGGATGCGCCCGCGCGCACGACGGTGGTCACGCTGCATAACTCGATTGACGCGCTCAGCGATCCAAGCGACCCCACCAGCCAGAAGCGGCCGGCCGACGTGCTGGGCCTGGCCGTGGGCGACACCAGCGGCACAACCCGCCTGCGCCTTTACGCCGGCCCGAAGCGGCTGGACCTGCTGAAGGCCATTCACTCGACCGATGCCGACGGCAAGCCCGACGGGCCATCGCTGGAGGCGCTGATCCAGTATGGCTGGCTGACCGTGATCGCCAAGCCGCTCTACCTTTGCCTGCGATTTTTCTATGAGCACGGCGTCGGCAACTGGGGCTGGGCGATTGTCATTTTCACCATTCTCTTCAATCTGGCGCTTTTGCCTACGCGAATCTGGTCGACCAAGTCGCAGGTAAAGATGATGCGCATCCAGCCCAAGGTGGATGTCATCAAGAAGCGCTATGCCAATCTGAAGCCCACCGATCCCAAGCGGGCCGAGATGAACACCGAGATGATGACGCTGTACAAGACGGAGGGCGTGAATATGTACGGCGGCTGTCTGCCGCTGCTGCTGCAGATGCCGCTCTTCTTCGCCTACTATCGCGTGCTGCAGAACACGGTTGAGCTGCGTCAGGCGCAGTGGTACTGGCTGACGGACCTCTCGTCGCCGGATATGCTGCACATACTGCCGATCTTCATCATCATCAGTATGTTTCTGGTGCAGTTCATGACGCCGGCGCCGGGCATGGACCCCGCCCAGCGCCGGATGATGGCCGTGATGATGCCCGTAATCTTCGGCTTCATGCTGTGGCACCTCGCCTCGGGACTGGCTCTCTACTGGGGCACGGGCAATCTGATCAACATGGCAATCCAAATGGGCATCAACCATTCCAAGATGGGCAAGGAGATGTTTGCCCATGCGTCCAAGCGCGCAGCCAAAAAGACTGGCTACAAAACTATCCAGGGCCGCCGGTAACCGTTTTTTCAGCGCCCAAACTGCCCCGTTCAAGTGCAAACTTGAGCGGGGCTTTTCTTTGGCGCGAGTTAGCCTACGCTGAAGCGGGAATAGCGAGTTAGCGGATTAGCGAAGCTGGGTCGCTGGCATAATCTTGTGCAGAGATTCTCTTAAGGAACAAAAGTGACGCGACCCGCTGGAGGATTTCTACTTTGGGTTGAGTTGCCGCGTTCGATTGACGCCATACGGCTCTGCGAGAAGGCGCTCGATCAGGGAATCAGTATCAGTCCCGGACCAATGTTTTCTGCTCGATTACGTTATCGAAATTTCATTCGCATCAACTGCGGATTTCCTTGGTCTCCGCTGATCGAGAGCGCGATTCACCAAGTCGGTGATTTGGCGCGCAGCTTGGCGGCAGTGCGCTAATGGCACATCTCAAATCATGGACGATGACGTCATCCTGCATGTATGCTCCGAAAACCACAACATAATCGACATCGATCTATCCACAGCAGGATTATCATACGCACATCCGTCAAGCTGATGAGCGTCCGAGACGACCGTCTCGTCAGCCTTATTTGGCTTCTTGAGGATACAGACAAGAGGAACCGTACAGGCAGCGACAGCCGCCATCATCCAAAACGAATTGACATAGCCTCTTGATTACAACACCGGGGCCAATGTGCAGGAGTTCTCCAGCTTTTGCCATGTCACTCGTTTCAGCCAAAGCCACAATGGATGTCAATTCCTCCATGTCCACCCGCGGATATCGCATGGAAAAACCGCATCTACAAGTCTTTGTCGAATGGACTCCAAAGCAACCAGAATTAACGCCGTCTATGTCACACTAACTCGTCCATGTTCCGAACGTGTCTTGCTAAATTGACTCAAGGCAAACAACGGAAAATAAATATAGAATTCAATTTATGATGATAAATTTGTCAGACCAATGAAGATTTTGTGCTCTAACCGAGATGTCTATCTCGATGATGTTTATCGATTAGTCTGGCATAACAATGAGGTTTTGCAGTGGTCGCTGGCACGGACCAATTGTTGCGAAGAGCCGGCCATTTCTATCGATTACGGGTTCCGTTTGAAGGTAGAACCTAAGTAGCGATGACGTTCAGGCGAAAGGCCGAATTGCCGGCCAGGCTCGGATCGGTGCCGGTTCCGGTCGCCCCGCTGATCGCCAGGAAAGTCTGAGACTGTTCCCCATCCTGGGAGCAACGGGGACCTCGAACATGCAACCGGCTTTACCTCCCTGGCATAGCGTCTCGCAACCGGCGACCATAGTCGTCAAAGTCGTCGAGTTCCTCCCTTGGCCTAGAATTCAAAACCCGCGTAAAACGCACACTTTTACAGTTTCTCGACAAGAGCCTTTTTTGGAAAGCTACAATAAGCGCGATATGCGGAAGGTCGGCATCAATGCGCATTTTGTGCAGGACAACCACTTATAGACATACTTCATACCGATCTCAAAATCAGCCGGCGCCATCTAATCCCTGTTCCCTGTCTCTATCCATCTTTCCAAAAAATCTTTCAGCTCTGCCGGCGGGCGCAGCCAGGCCTGTGCCGCGGTCTCCCGCCAATTCCGCCGCATGAGCACACTCAGCCCGCGCCGGCCAATCTTGTTGACGGCGCGGAAGCCCGCCTCGTCGGTCAAATCGTCGCCCAGATACGCGACCGGAGAGCCCGCAGCTCCCGCGCCCTCCTCGGCCAGAATCGCGTCGACCGCGCTGCCCTTGTCGCGGCCCACGCGCAATTCCAGACCGCCGTCGAACTCCATCAGCGCCAGCCCTTCCAGCTTCGCCAGCGGCTCAAAAAGCTTTCGTGTTCGCTGTTCAATCAGTCCGGCCTTCTTGCGCGAAGCTCCGCGCCAGTGCATTACAACCCCATTGGCCTTGTCCTCGAAGAGGCCGCTCAGGCTGTCGTGCTTGAGAGACTCGCGCAGCTCTTCGAGTTTGGCCTCGGTTGCGGCCGAAGCCTGTTCGAGTTCCCGCCGTCCGTCCGGATAAAGCCGTTCTGCGCCGTGCAGCCCCCAAACCTCCAACGGCGGCGTGAGCGCCAGCATGGGTGCAATCTCCGCCGCTGGCCGGCCAGTAATAACCGTCATCCGCGTTCGGCCCTGCCGCTGGATGGCCGTCAACAGCTCGCGCACTCCGGCCCACGGCCGCGCCTGAAAGCGGTCCACGCGGAAGGGCGACAGCGTGCCGTCGTAATCCAGCAGCAAAAGCGGGCGCGCGTGACCCGCAAACCCGTCGAAAAACAGATTCAGTTTTTTTGCCGCTTCAGAATTCAATCTTGACCCGCTCTCTCAGCGATCCGGCATGAAATGAATTCATGGTGGTCTTCCACACTTTCCGCACAAAACGCGGAAGGTATGGAACCACAGCCAGTTTACCCCTAACCCCTAATCCCCCCCGATGCGCTATCCTGACGGAGAGAGTGGCGCATCCTAAACTCCGCACTCCGGCTAACGCGATGGCGATCCTGACAATCGAGAATACCGCCAAGAAACTCGTGCTTGTGGTGCAGGATTACTCCCTGTTCGCTTGGCGCGCGCTCTCTGATCTCTTCCATCCGCCGGTCTACTGGCCTGAATTTCTGATGCAGGCCGACATTGTCGGCTTCGGCTCGCTGCCAATTGTGATTCTCTCCTCGCTGACGACTGGCGGTGTGCTGGCGCTGCAATCGGCGGCCACGCTGGCGGCCTTTGGCGCCGCCGCCGTCACCGGCCAGTTTGTAAGTTTGATTATGGTCCGCGAGCTGGGGCCGGTGCTGACCGGCATTATGCTCAGCGGTCGCAACTCGAGTTCGATGGCCAGTGAACTGGGCTCGATGGTCGTCACCGAGCAGATTGACGCCATGCGCGCCTTGGGCGTGGACCCGGTGCGCAAGCTGGTCACGCCGCGCATCTACGCCTCCATCTTCTCGGTATTTTTTCTCACCATTGTCGCCGATGCCAGCAGCATCCTGGGCGGCGGCCTGGTCACCATCTTCATGAATCACCAGAACGGCATGCAGTATTTTTCGATGGCCTGGGAGCATCTTCGCATTCCCGACATCATTCAAGGATTGGTGAAGCCGCTCTTCTACGGCTACATTCTCAGCTCCGTCGGCTGTTTTTATGGCATGAAAACCACGGGCGGAACCGAGGGCGTGGGCAGCTCGACCATCAAGGCCGTGGTCACCTCCTCGGTGATGATCCTCTTTGCCGATTTTCTGCTCACGCAGGTTCTGCTCACGCTCTTTTCAGGATGGATGTGAGCGCCGCCCGCTCGCCGCTTTGCCAGAACCCGGCCCCCGCGGCGGAGGCCGCTCCCGTCGTGGCCTTTCGCCACGTCTCCATTGCCTTCGACGGCCCGCCGGTGCTTGAGGACGTCAGCTTCTCGGTGGCGGCCGGGGAAACCCGCATCCTGCTCGGCCCCACCGGCGTGGGCAAGAGCGTCCTGCTGAAGCTCGCCAACGGCCTGCTGCGTCCCGACCAGGGCAGCATCCTGCTCTTCGGCGAGGAGATTGCCAGTATGCCGGAAGAGCAGCTCTTCCCGCTGCGCGCGCGCATCGGCATGGTCTTTCAGGAAGGCGCGCTCTTCGATTCGCTCACGGTCCGCGACAACGTGGCCTTCCAACTGATCCAGCAGCTGGTTCCCGACGAGGAAATCGACCGCCGC
>Ga0224529_1001876_pt1 | contig 11426 bp, 14 predicted proteins | sample CBST50metaG_FD_179893 | JGI IMG/M metagenome (GOLD analysis project Ga0224529, IMG submission 179893) | Peat soil microbial communities from Stordalen Mire, Sweden - C.B.S.T50 | ecosystem: Environmental > Terrestrial > Soil > Wetlands > Peat | place: Sweden: Norrbotten County, Stordalen Mire... | reverse complement strand
TGCTGCACGGTCTGACGAAGAACACTCCGGCAGTAGAGGAAGCAGACAAGCGTATCGGCAGCGCAAGGATGGCAAAACACGAGGCTCGTTTAGGCTCGAAGCGCCCCGCCGGGGCCAGACGCGGAAAAGGAGAAGGAAACAAATGACCGCTTGGGATAGCTACGTAAAAAAGGAACTCCGTAAGCCCGCAGTCAAGAAGGCGTACGAAGAGGAGACGCAGGTATTGAAGATTGGTCTGGCGTTGGCGAATCAGCGGCGGCAAAAGGGGCTGACTCAGGCAGAGGTCGCGAAGAAGATCGGGACCAGTGCTCCGCAACTCAGCCGAACCGAGCGCAAACCGGAAAACGCCAACATGCGAACCTTGATCCGGTATGCCGCAGCCGTTGGCATGGACCTCGACATTCGCCTTGTTGCACGTGGATAACGTACTCGCTAGACGGGCGAAATAGGGCAATCTTAGTGGCTGTTTTGATGGCTGTTGGTTTTTACAGAGTGACATGCTGGCTGTTTTGGCTTCGTGCGGTGTTCTTGAGAGCCTAATCACATTTCCCGGATTTTACCTATAGCTTAGCTTTTGTGAGGCGACGCAGAAAGCTATCCTTGGCAGCATGTGTTTTGCGAAGTTCTTCCATTGTCAAGAGGAATTCATCTTCACCTCCCTGACGGATAGCCAAATCATGCAAGTCGGTTAGCAGTATCACAGCCCGGTCGTAATCATTTGGCTGCCGCTTCAGAATGTGCGCATCCACCTGTTTCCAGACCGCCTTTTCACGCTTTGCCATATTGTCTAGATATAGCGCACGGCGTGCCTCTTCCTTAGCTTTCTCCCGCGCAGCTTCCGCTGCTCGCTGTGCGTTCAGCTTCCGCATACGTTCCTCGGTACGGGCATGGGATGCTGTCAAAAGATCGGCGATTGAACGTTGCTCTACTGTGCCGTGATCTGAGGCAGAAACGTTCTCATGCTCGAAGCGCCATAGCAGTTTGATCCTCCATCGTTCATCTGGCTCCGATAGCGCGTTTACGAGCAGGCCATCTTTCTCTTTTTCGGTCAGGCCGCGAATCCATTCTGCAAGATCCTTGCGCGATGGCCCTGCTTTTAACGGCTCTGAAGCAGAGGCGGCAACTTCGACGAGGTCCTCATCGATTCCGAGAAACTCGATCAACGAATCGTATGGCGCGGAAAGTTCGCGCAGGCCAGCAGGCACGGGAGGCTCCAACACTTCGTCGGAGAATTCCCCATTTTGCACACTAAAAAGCCATCCGAGGTAGAGACAGCGGAAGTCGCCGCGAAGCAGATCACCGCGCAAAGAAATCAACGATCCCATCCAGCCTGTCCCGTCATCCCAATCGTCGTCCGGCTCCACTTCGCTTTCAAAGGAAAGCATCGCGAATTTTCCAGAACTGCGCACCTGCGCTGACTTCCCTGGGAGCATTGCCTTGACTTGCTTCGCGTCAACCAACTCCTGCGGCAAACGAAGATGTAACTCTCGTGTCCCCCAATTTGTCACATAGACAAATGCATCGAAATACTTTTCCAGCAGTTTGAGCGGATCGGCCTTCAGGTCGCCCCACTCATAGTGATTCGTGAAACTCGTAGAAGTAATAACGGCGCGCGTGGATATGGACCGCAGGGCAGCCATCTCGGTTTTTGTCAGTGCATGATCGATTGCTTTGAAGTCGTAATACTGGTATTCGCTCATTAGAACCCTTTGCGCCAATAGCTGTATGCTGCAATCCACTCCGCGCCTGCCGGTGCAGGTTTGGGCAGTGTCAGATCGAGAATTTCAATTCTCTGTTTCATCCCATCTCGTTGACAGACCGCGACAATCCGGCCATCGCGGGTCATATCGACTTTCTCCACAACGGCCTCCACGCCGAGGATGATCACTGAAAATGGAAGCGAGAGATGCTCTTGAATCATCGTGAGCAAGCCAACTTTTTGCTCGTCTTCGCCGTAAGCATCGACGATGGCTTCCTCGATCAGGGCTTCCAGCCTTGCCTTGCTGAGAGTCGGAAGATTGGTTTCCGGTTCAGGTTTCAATTTGCGAATATCCATGTGGACCACCACGGGCTTGCTTTGTTTTGGTGTCATAATCCTCCGTTTTCTCTGAATGGTTCCGTATTAACCGACCCAAGTTTTTTTGTAGAACGCTTGCCACACGCCATCATTCCCGAACAGGCCTTCGGTTTTCATAGAACCAAATCTGCGGATCGCAGACAAAGGCAGCGCTCTGATCCTGATACGTGGTATGAGTCCACACCTGCTGCGCACTCTGCCAGAACACATCGATGATCTGTTCATTCACTTGCCCTGAAAGATTCTTCGGCCACACTACTGAGAACTCATTGCCAGACTTGTTGATCATGAAGCAGAAAACATATTGAGTACAATTCTTGAAGGCTTCAAATAAGCCTGCCACTCGCACCCAATCTCCATCCGTATCAACCGGAAGATGTGTCAGTGAAAAGAAATACGTCGACTCGGACAGGGATGGCTGAAAGTGTGACCAGTTGTTACCTATACAACGTTTCGAATAGTACGCTGCAACCGGATTACTGTTCTCTACCGTATTGAGGTGGATTTCGTCGTTGTCTCGGTAAAGGAGGCTTGCTTTGAATGCATCCAATCCTGGTCTCAAGGATGTAGCAATCCCTCGCCATATGGTAACTGTGTCAGATGTCGTAGCTCTGTTGTGACCAATCACATTACGAATTTCGATTACTTCAGATAGCATATTTATCAAAAACGCCTTCTCATAACCGCTGAATTCGTGCACAAATGGCCATATAGAATCCATCGTCAAAATGGCCTGAAGATCCTCCATTGTTGTGATCCAGATTGGGTTCCTGCTGTTCTCGCAATTCAAATAGATTCTGTTCGAAAGACTATTGAGGCGCCCCTTCCATTTGCGGAGCAATCCGTCCGGAAGAACATCTTCCCATTTCACGCCCGCCTTGGCCACAAGGGCTGCGTGTGCAAGTCTTCGAAATAATTGCTCATATTCGTAAAGCTCACGATAGACAAGAGCGTTTGTCTCCGGAAAGGGCAACTCAGACACAAACTGTACGTTCGCGTTCATTGGCTGCACTCCTTCACTGCTAGCATTATCATGGTAACTCGCGCTCATGTCGTCGTTATGGATTCGGAGATACTGTCTTATTGAGCGACCACCGTACCTGCCCTGCGATGAAGTTTGCGAAGGGGCGCACATCGCTTTCGATGCTGGCATGATCGAGCGCGCTTAGATACTCCGTACGATCATCTACACGAATGACTGTCCATGGATACCCGCCCGATGCCAGCAGGACATTCATCAGAAAGCGCGCCATGCGGCCATTGCCGTCAGGATAGGGATGAATATAGCCAAAGAGCCAGTGCCCAAGGACTGCGCGCACACACGGTTCCTTTTCACTCTCAATCAAATCCAACAGGGCAGGCATCGCATCCCGGACCGCTTCCCAGCGTGGTGGAACATAGCGTGAATTGCGCAAGTAAACGGCATCATTCCGATAGCCCGCTAAAGCTGACGCAGGAATCAAACCGGCGGCGACGCACGGTTCAAACAGTTCTCTGTGCCATTCGCGGTGGTCTGTTCTGACTACGACACCAGCATTTTTGCCTTCAAGAACCTTGAGTACGCTTGCCTTGACCTGTTGGAAAGCCTGCCAGTAGCCGCGCGCTGCCAGCGCATCGCGATTGTGTTTGTCGGCCTCATTATGTTTGGGGTCCCATTGTCCAGAGATTACTCGTTCAATCAATTCCGGGCTTACGCGATACCCCTCAATCGACAACGAGTGATAGGCGTCGTTCTTATAAATGTCATCCACATGCGCGAGATATGCCTCGGCTTTGTCGGGCAATCCCGGCGGCGTCGGAAAGATTTCCAGCACGGCATCACGCGTCGATACCCATAGAGCTTGAATTCGGCTGACAATTGGAGCCTCTGTGGGGCGAGTCACGGCAAAGATGGTTTGTCCGTTCGCGTATGGATCTGACTCGCGTACGTCGTATCCGGCACGCTTCATCGTGGAGAGGATTTCGTCTGCCTGTTCCGCGCGACCGGCACGGCGCAGCGCGCCAGCGAGACGGCCCGCGACGGCTGAATGACCGCCATCCAATAGAATGCGCAGAAGATTCGAAGCGTCTGTGACGCGCGCAAGAACGACTTGGGTTTCCAAGGAATGATGACGGAAGAACGATTCCGGGACACGCACAAGCGCAGCTTCGGGCGTAAAAAGCCGCAGGGCATCACGACGCGCCAATTGGTTTTGCGGCGGCATTTTCGCCTGCTTCAAATCGTAGAGCGCCGTGCGAAAAGGAAGCGCAATTGTATTGTTGTGCCCCTTGCGACTGTAGACCGTGGCCTGAGCTGGAACAACCGTGTTTTCGGCATGAAGCAGCAGCGACTGTTCCGGCGAAAGATGCCAGTCTGTACCGAATCGTTCATTGCAATACGCCGCGCAGAACTCCCAGAACGACGCAAACCATGCGGTACTATCTCCAGGACGTGCACCGGGGCTGGTCGACATAAGCCACCCTTTGACGACTGGCTGCAGAAAACCATTCTTCACCAGCCGGCCGCGGTGAACGCGACTCATCTGCCCGGCTTGAAAGACATGCTGCCCGTTCTGTTGAAGCTTGCGGAGAACTTCCAGGGAAGCGGCGAGTTTTTCATTCGGAGTGGCCATGGCCTTCTGCGCCTCTGTACGTTTGTTGTGATATTCGGATACAAGTTTATTATGACGTACTAGTGCAAGTCTATTGCGACGTGATGGAACAAGTATATTTTGTTGTTCATGGGCAAGTGTTTTCTGTGTCTAGATTATGCGTCGGCAATCGAACCGGAAGCCGCTACGCAGAGAATCGCGCCGCAATCTGTTCACATCGAAAAATTGCTCGGGGACGCAGATTAGGGCTTGTAGCGCCAGAGCGGATAATGACATTCCCCGGATAGACAGAGCATAGCCGAGGCCGGACCGGAGTCAAGGCCGCGCTGAAGCGCGCCGCTGCGCGGTCGTAGAGCCTTGACACCGGCCCTCGTGCCTCGGCACATCTTCCAATATCCGGGGAATGTCAGCTCCTCTGAACGGCTATTCGGAAGCAGACGCGATTCGCTCCACCACAGACATCTTATGTGCAGGGGAAAGGTGGCTGTAACGGGCGGACATGATGATCGACTTGTGACCCGCCGCTTCTTGAATCTCTTTGATCGACGCGCCAGCCATCGCCAGCCAGGAACAAAATGTGTGCCGGTTTGAGTGCCTATCAGACGGGATGAAATGGGCCAATCTTAGTGGCTGTTTTGATGGCTGTTCGCTTCCAACTTTTCTGCGTTTCGGTGCGATTCTTTGCAAAGAAGAATCGCACTTTATGTTTATGAATACAAATACGTTATTCGCTTACGTGCAACACATTGCGATGTGGTGCAAAACGCTTAAAATGTGACTCATAATCCCTTGGTTCGGGGTTCGAATCCCTGCAGGCCCACCAAATAAACAACTGAAATTAAAAGGAATTAAAATCCACGCAGGGCGCATCTCCTGCGAGCATTTTTTGTTCGGTACCTGTTTTGGTGCATGTTGGTACAATCAGCGCATCGAAGGCGCTATGAAGCGAACAGGCACTCCAAAAGTGAGAGAGTGAGAGGCGTATTCGAGCGTCCGGCTGGTTCCGGTTGCTGGTGGATCAACTACTACGTCGACGGGAAACAGTACAGAGAGAAAGTCGGTCGCCGCAGCGATGCACTCGCGCTCTACCAGAAGCGCAAAGCTGACGCGCGGCGCAAGGTCAAGCTCCCGGAACTGGTTCGCGGAAAAACCGTCACCTTCGGCCACTTCAGAGATGGCAGTAAAATACGCCGAGACGCATCTCGCCTCCCCCGATCACTACAAGACCAAGGACTCTATACTGCGAGAGCCATTAGGCGCGCGCTCGGCCTCTGCGATTACACCGCAGGAAATTGACGAATGGCTCACCAAGCATTGCCGGACGAACACCACGGCGAACCGATACCCGGCCTTTATTTCCCTCGCCTATCGCCTTGGAATGAAGAATGGAAAAGTCCCGTCGAACCCTGCCCAGCTTGTCCGGTTGCGGACACCCTTTGACGACTGGCTGCAGAAAACCATTCTTCACCAGACGGTCACGGTGAACGCGACTCCTCTGCCCGGCTTGAAAGACGTGCTGTCCGTTCTGTTGAAGCTCGCGGAGAACTTCCAGGAAGCGGCGAGTTTTTCATTTGGAGTGGCCATAGTCTTCTGTGCCTCTGCACGTTTATTGCAACGTGCAACTACAAGTTTATTACGTCGTGTCGATACAAGTCTATTGCGATGCAATAGCGCAAGTATATTTTGCTGCACCGGGGCACCTTCGCCTGAAATCTAGTTCGCCCGCGATAGTCCGGCCCGACCATCAGGCCAGCTCTACCGCGAACAAAGTAGGCGCAGGCGCAGCCTTTCACGTGGTCAACAGCGTTATGCTAGACCCATGAAGATTGCTCTTGTTCATGAAGATGGCACAATGAATTCGTACTCTGAACGAATCGTGTTTGATGGGAGGTAGGATGTTATCGCACTGGAAGACCGTGGCTTCCCGGTATGTAGTAAGTGATCGGTGGTTAAAACTGAAGGCTGACACTTGTGAGCTTAGCGGTGGTGCGACGGTCGCGCCCTTCTACGTCATTGAGTCAGAAGATTGGGTAAATATCATTCCGCTTACAAGCAGATTTGATGTTGTGCAGGTTCGACAGTATAGACATGGTATTGGAGCGATTGTCAGCGAGTTCCCATGTGGTGTTTGCGAGCCGAACGATGTAGATCCTGCATCTAGCGTCACACGGGAGTTAATGGAAGAGACTGGATATTCGGTTGAGGAACTGATTCCGCTGGGTTGGTGCCATGTGAATCCAGCGAGGTTCAACAATCGAGTGTTTTCTTTTGTTGGCTTTGGCGCGAGGCCAACAGGACCTTCTTCGCCGGATACAACGGAACAGCTCCAGCTTGAACTGAGACCACTAAAGGAAATCTGCACTGAGCTTTGGAATGGTACAAGTCCTCTTCAGGCGATGCATCTGGTAACCCTATTCCGCACAATAGAATGGCTCAGAGCATATCGTCCAGACATTATGCAAGGGTTTTCTGCATGACTCTGAAGGGGCCACATTCACGCCATATCGGTCGATTTTGCTGCACTTCGCAGATAGCCAATGTCTTTTTGTCTGAGATCCCGGGGTGAGGCGTGGCGGCGTGTACACGAATAGCGAGGCCCCATACCCGAGCATTCGAACCGCTCACGTTCTCCGTTGATGTCGGTCGTCCTTTAGACGGATCGCTCGCTTTGGCCGAAGCATTCTGGCGGCCGTGGAGCGAACTACGCAAACTACAGCAATCCGCTGAGCGGTGAAGATCAGAAGCAATATGCCGTCGTAGGGCTTTTGGACGGCCCCGGAAAAATACTGTTACTACTGGCAATCTTTAGCAGACACCTGTGCACGCCGGAATCTATTCGGATGCAGAACATCTGCGTTGTCCCAACATAGCTTGACAGCGAGCCGAAACCAATCTACGAGAAAACATCGATACCAACACCGCCACAGGACGGTGCTTCCTTTCGATGATGGGAGCGATCCATCAAATGGAACGGGAGCTGCGGGCCGAACGGGCAGCCGCAGGACGGGTTTCCGCGAAGGCTCGAGGGAAGACAGGAGGGCGGCCACGCACCGATGTCGTCAAGTTGCGAGACGCCAAGGTGCTCTACGACAACTCCGGCAAGACAGCGGCGGAGGTCTGCAAGGTCGTTGACGTAGGCAGACGCATCTTCTTCGCCTACCTTGCTCAACAGAGAGATCAGACCTCAGCAGCTCTCACTGCCAATTAGACCTTTTCGAGGGGTTGGGCAAAAATAGCCCTATAGTGCGTGCTGCACTTTGGAGCAATCCACAGTGCAATGGATTGCCCTGGGATCAGGGCTTGGGCGAAGCATCTAAAGGATAGATGGAGCAACTGCAAAACATTAGCCAACTCGAGAGGCTCGGGCTTATGCGCAACCCAGTACTTCCAATGCGCTACATGGTGGCACTCTTGGAGACGCCCTCTGAAGAATTGAACATGACCCGAAAGGAACATGCAGAGATTCTGTGCGCGCAGCGGTCAATCCATCTCTTATCAGGAATAGTAGGTTTACTGGAAGGGATGGGTGGATTGGCGGAGGTGAGGGAAATCCCCCCTTCAAAGAATTCGGACAAATGTGGATAGCTTGCTTAGACAAATGGACCGATGAGTATCGCGTGCCTTATTTATTTTTTTAAGTACATACAGACGACTCCAGAAATCAAATTGGCTGTATATTCTCGCTTGCTAGAAAAAATAGGGGATCAGGAAGAATACAAAGAGCTGCGGAACGAGGTAATCCGGTCTTGTGACCCCTTTGATGATGGGCCTGTTCTCAAGGTGGCGTGGAATGATCCAGATGAGAAGTGTCAGGAAATCGCAAGAGAGCGCGTCGGCAGATTCAGCGGATTCTTGGGCCTGAGAGAGACAAATCAACAGGCTTAACAATAGTTGACACGGTGATATGGTCAAATTCTGTGGAACGAATCGGGCAGACTGGCTTTCAGCCCTTGGACAGCTCAAGCGGGGCAAGCAGCGTTACAATCCCTTCAGCAGTTCCGAGAGTGTTGTTTCGAGGGCAGTGGCGATCTTATTGAGGGTGTGCAGCCCCGGCTCACGGGTTCCACGCTCCAGGTATGAGATGTGGACTTCATGGACGCCGGACTGCTCGGCAAGGTCGATCTGCCGCCAATTTCGGGCGCGGCACAGCTTTCTGATCCGCTCACCCGTCGTAGAGCGCTTCGTCGTGGCTCGTGACAGGCCCTCATCCTTGGAGAGTCTTGCGTCCGGCCTGCCTCAAGGCCGCGAGTTGCAAAGCCGTATCTGGTCGTTGGTCGATACGTGCATAAGATGCACGTTCTGTCCCCGAGGGATCCCCCAGATAGGATAAGATAGAGTAAGCAGAAATATACATCTATTTTTAGCGTATATATCCTAAAATAGATGTATATTCCTACTATGACAACCCTTCAGGAACTCGGACAGGCGGTAGCTCGGCTCCGCAAGGAACGTGGGCTGACGCAGATGACTGTCGCCAGCCAAGCGGGTATCACCAAGGACCTGCTCTCGCGTTTCGAGCGGGGGACGCTGGCGGAGATGGGTTCGCGTAAGCTGTTGGCGGTGCTCGCCGTGCTGGGCGCAGAGCTGTCGGTGGTGGAGTCCGGCCTGTCGGGCACGCTCGATGAGTTGCGCCGTGAACGGGGTGCCGCATGAAGCTTTCTGTCTATATACAGGGCCGCGAGGTCGCCGTACTCGAACAGGTTGGCGACTTCAAAAGCGTGCTGGCCTACGGTCCGCTGGCCACAGAAAGCGATCTGGTCTCGCTGACGATGCCGGTGCGGACCGAGTCGTACGTCTGGGACGATACACTCCATCCCATCTTTCAGATGAACCTGCCCGAGGGCTACCTGCTTCAGGTCTTGCAGGAGCAGTTCGGGCCGCACGTCGGTGCCGATCCGCTGGCGCTTCTGTCAGTGATTGGCAGGAACATGGTGGGCCGCATGCAGGTGGCTGCCGCCGGAGCCAATCTGGAGCAATCCGCCCAGGCGGTTGAAGTCAAGGAACTGCTGCAGGGCGACAACTCGGAGGAGGCCTTTGCCGAACTGGTGCGCGAGCACGCGGCCAGTGGCGTCTCCGGCGTGTTGCCCAAGTTTTTCGATCCGGCGAAGGAGCGGGCCAGCAACTTTGAGCAGCACAAGAAGGCCTCCGTTCTGGTTGGCAAACACATTCTGAAGGGCTCAACCAGCAAGCTGCCCTTTGCGGCGCTGAACGAGCATCTTTGCATGAAGGTGGCGGCACGAGTGCTGCCCAGCGCGCGGACCGAGGTCTCCGAGGACGGCAATTTGCTTGTGGTGCATCGCTTCGATCTGGACGAAGCGGGAAACCGCTACTGGGGCATGGAGGACTTCTGCTCGCTGCTGGGCCTGCGTCCGTCGGCCAAGTACGAGACCACATGGGAACGCATCGCCAAAGCCGTGCGCGATCACGTTCCCGGCGGGCGTCAACACGAGACCTTCCAGCAACTGGTGGCGACGCTGCTGCTGACCTACGCGCTGCGCAACGCCGACTGCCATGCCAAAAATCTGGCGCTTCTCTTCACCAGCCGTGCCGACGCACATCTGGCCCCGGCCTACGACTTCCTGACGACCAGCGTCTACGCGGGCTACCAGCACAATCCGCCGGGTATCAGCTTTCTCGGCAAAAAGACCTGGGTTCCAGGCAAGACGCTCTCGCGCTTCATTGCGACGACCTTCGGCATCGCGCCCAAAACGCAGTCGGTGCTGCTGGAGTCGATCTGCGACGCCATCGCAGAGGTTGTCCCGGAGGTACGAGCCAGAATGGAGGACCTGCCTGCCTTCCGCGAGACCGGCAAACGCATATTGCTGGCCTGGAAGGACGGCGTGGACGGATTGCGCAGCCAGAAGGTCTACGCTCTTGGTAAGCTGCCAGCGGCGGCTACTTTCGAGAGGATTTCGGCTCCGGCCAAGCTGCCGAAGACGCAGGCGGTCATTGGGCGGTTGCCACTACTGGGCGGCAGGAAGCGATCGTAGGAAATGCGGAAAGAGACGGGCACCGAGATTCGTAAGGTTCCAAAAGTGATTTGCTGTTAGCCGTCAAAGATACGGTACTGTACATCGAGTGGTTCCATCCATATCCAGCGGAGAAGTAGCGCGGCGGCGTGGCAACTGGTTGAAGAACATCGAAAGTGCGTTGGCCATGCATTAATGGAAGAGGAAAGGGCGCTCGCCGAAAAGCAAATAGTCGGTCTGAAAGAGGCTCCGCGCACTTTTCACGAGGCTATAGCGAAGTCGGCCAGTACGGTTGCCGGCCCTTGCGACGGGGACTGACAAAAAGCCAATCGTCCGGCTGGTTATAGGCGCAGCGAAGCCTCCACGCCCATAACGTCTCCGCAATTTCCGCATCCATCGGGACCGGCTTTCTTGATGCCTCTGTCTTGCATCGCTCGATTCTCTGCTTGACCACATCGCGGCTGACACAGATTTCAATCGGCTTTCGCCTCGCGGGCGGTCTTGGCCGTGGCGGTTCTACGGTCGGCTTGCATGGATTTGTGGACGTACTCGTGTACCAAAGTTGCGAGCGTTTCGGCATCGGAATATCCCGTCGCGAGCCGGATTTTCCTCCGCAGCTCAAGCCCAAAACCGACGCGATCTGCGCGGAAAACTCGACGGCGACACCCTGCCCATGGATGAATATAAGTAGCCGATTCAGGTGCTCGGTCGCATCCCCTTAAACGCCTGGCGTTGCGGGTAAATATTCCCAATCGGCCCGAATTTGGCATTGCCCGTGTAATGTCCAAA
>Ga0224529_1001875_pt1 | contig 11435 bp, 10 predicted proteins | sample CBST50metaG_FD_179893 | JGI IMG/M metagenome (GOLD analysis project Ga0224529, IMG submission 179893) | Peat soil microbial communities from Stordalen Mire, Sweden - C.B.S.T50 | ecosystem: Environmental > Terrestrial > Soil > Wetlands > Peat | place: Sweden: Norrbotten County, Stordalen Mire... | reverse complement strand
TAGCCTTCTCCCATTCGGCCTCGCTCGGCAACACCAGCCCGGCCCAAGCGCAGTAGGCTTGAGCGTCGTCCCACGAAACCATGACCACCGGATGACAATCCCTGTCCTCACCCAGCTTGCCGTCGAAGTAGGCCTTCTCTGGTTCGGCTCTGCCAATCGCGGCGCAAAACGTTTTGAACTGCCCACGCGTCACGTCGTTGCGACCGATCCAATAGGAGTGCTCCATGGGGTGGTTATGCCTCGGCTTTTCCCAGTCGGGCGCGTCCGAGTCGTCCGCCCCCATGACGAAGTCGCCCGCGGGCACCGCGACCATTTCCATGTCCGAGCCGTCCGGCAACCGGAACAGGTAGAGTGGCACTTGTGTCCCCTCCGCCGCCGGCACGTCTCGGCCCGCGAGCCGTAGCCCCTCGGGCAGCTTTCCGTCCTTATTTACCTGAATGATTGAGTCCATAGTATGTACTCCTTTTTTGTTGTATTGCGTCGGACGGTAGTTGATCGTTCAGGCATAGGGTGTGCCATTCATCGCGGCTTTCAAGCCGACGATTCCCTGATCAACAAGAGCGAGAAAGGAGGCTTTCGCTTCATCTGTATCTTTACTTTGTCGAAAGACCCAGTGAGCTTGGCTGGTGGCCACGGTCCACGTTGTCAGGAACAGACCGGCCGCCAAACGAGCGCCAGAATCGGTCGATTCTCGCCCTAGGCATTCGGATAGCGCCGCCGTCAAGAGTTCCGCGCGCTCGTCGCATATCGCCCTGGCTCGCGCTTTGAGGGTTTCGCTGCTCTCGATCGTCTCTATAAACTGTTGGCTCGCAGCGGAGAATTCAACGAGCGGGCTCTGGCTAGCGGCGAGGCGATGAGCTAGCAGGCGTAACGTCTCGATTGGAGCGATACGGGGATCACGCTGCTGCAAAGCTTCGCACAGGGTCTCGCGGAACTCCTCGTCTCTATCGAAGAACAAGTCCTCCTTGCGGGGAAAGTGATTGAACACCGTTTTCCGCCCGACGTCAGCAGCTTCCGCGATCTCGTCCACGGTCACATGATCGAAACCCCGCTCGTAGAACAGGCGTGTGGCGGTATCGGAGATGCTCTGCCGCATAGCGAACCGCTTACGGGATGGACGATCTGAAGACACAAAAATAGATTACACTGAGTATATATTTATATCAAGTGTACTTATGTACTAAATATACCAACATGAAAAAATCTGGCATCTGGCGCACTCCGCGTGTGATCGACTCAGGCATTGATGATCGGATCTCTCGGACTGAAGCTGCTGCGTTCTTCAATCGACGATCAACCGGATCGGTAGGTTCTCACCAAACGACTGAGCAAACTGGTGGCAGCGCCTCTACCACCGCCACAGTTCCTTAGATCGGAATCGCGGGATGAGCTTTCGGTGTCGCGGAACCGTGGATTGCGGAGGTCAGCACCTCCTCGCACCACTGGCGGAAGCTCGTCGGCGTAGAAGAGGCTGCGGTGCGCGGTGCGATGTTAGCGATGCCCACGCCTTGAGCTTTGGCCACCATCGTGTCGACCAATCCCTGGGTCATCGCTTCCGAAGCGCCGGACTTGAGTATCTGTTGCTTGTAGGTCTCGATTGAGATCTGCTGGAAGTGAATCGGCTGGCCTAGAACGTCAGACATGGTAGAGGCCATGTCATTGAAGGACAGGTCTTCGGGGCCGAGTAGTGGGACATGATCCTGGCCACTCCAGGACAAATCTAACAGCAGTTGCGCAGCCACCGAGGCAATGTCCTGTGTAGCGCAGGCCGGCATCTTCAAGTCGCCGTCGAGAGGCGAAAAGAACATACCCCTGCGTCGGATCGTCTCCGTTTGGCGCAGCATGTTGTCCATGAACGCCGGAAGCATCAGGGCGCGATAGGCGACGCCCGCAGCGGCAATAAGGTCGTCCATCTTGAGCGAGCCTGTGATGATGCCGGCGTGGTCGACCATCGGATGGCCGCGGCCGAGCACCGTTACGCCCACGACGCGCTTCACGCCTTGAGCCTTGATCGCCTCGCAAGCCGGACGGGTGAAATCGACGAAGGCGGCATCTACGCTCACAGCCCGGAGATTCGGAGGGGTGATCCAGAAGACGGCGTCGGCCCCGGTAAAGGCTCGCGTGACCACGTCGAGATCCTTGTGCGAACCTTCCACAACCTCGACGCGGTCCCGCACTTGTGGCGCAAGACGGGAGGAATCGCGGACGATCAGGCGTATGGGGACATCGCTTTTGAGAAGGTGGTCGACGACCTGTTGGCCAATCAATCCGGTAGGCGTGGTAACAACAATCATGGTCTTTCTCCACGTGGTAGGGCCGGTCGGCTCGAATGCTCGAACTCTTCGAGTACCAGCTTCCCGATCATCGTACCCTTCTCGATTTGTGCGTGTGCCTGCTTGAGGTTTTCAGCGTTGATAGGAGAGAGCCGTTCCGTCATGGTCGTTCGGATCATGCCTTGATCTACGAGGCCTGCGACCTTCGACAGAAGCTTGCCCTGTTCTTCCATATCCGCGGTTTGGAAGAGCGAGCGAGTGAACATGCTTTCCCAATGAACCGATACCGACTTCTTCTTGAAGGCCGATATATCGACCGATGGCGGATCGTCGATCAGCGCGAAGCGGCCCTGCGGAGCAATCAGGGCCGCGATCTCCGAGAGGTGTTGGGCTGACTGTGTTGTTGAGAAGACAAAGGCAGGCGCGCCCAGCCCAAGTTCCGAGATTTGCTTAGCGAGCGGTTGGCTGTGATCGATGACTCTATGAGCGCCCATTTTGGTTACCCAATCCACGGTCTCCGGCCGGGATGCGGTTGCAATGACTTGCAGCTTCGTCAGGTTTCGGGCGAGTTGAATGGCGATAGAGCCAACACCGCCGGCCCCTCCGATGATCAAAAGAACAGGCGCAGCACCTGCCACTGGTCGCCCAATCTCTAGTCTGTCGAAGAGCCCCTCCCATGCGGTGATTGCGGTCAGGGGCAGAGCGGCCGCGGAAGCCCAATCAAGGCAGGTCGGCTTCTTGCCAACGATACGTTCATCTACGAGGTGGAATTCGGAGTTGGTGCCAGGGCGATCAATGGCGCCCGCGTAAAAAACGGCATCGTCAGGATGAAAGAGAACAGCCTCAGAACCTACCGAGCGAACGATGCCGACTGCATCCCAGCCCAGCACCTTCCATTGGCCCGCGTCAGGACCGATTCTCGCGCGGAGCTTTACGTCCACGGGATTCACTGAAATGGCTTTTACCTCCACCAACAGATCCCTGCCTGTGGGCTCTGGCGTTGGAAGATCGATGTCCAACAGTGCTTGCGGTTCGAGGAGAGTGCCGGGGTCCTTGTAGCCGACAGCGCGCATATGAGAGAGGTCCTTTGCGCCTCCGAAGCAAACATATCGTGTATGCTCGTTCGTGTGAAGTACGCACATATTTCGCCAGTAGGCACAAAAAGGATACTGCCATGTCGAGAAAACGTCACCCCGGCCCACATTGCAGTCCTGGCTGCTCCGTCGAAGCCACCCTCAGCCTCATTGACGGAAAGTGGAAGTGTGTCATTCTCTTTCACTTGTTAGAAGCCACTGTGCGCTTTAACCAGTTACGTCGACTCATCCCGAATTTGACACAGCGAATGCTGACTGCTCAGTTGCGCGAGTTAGAAGCTGATGGCTTGATTGTGCGTAAAATCTATCCTCAGGTTCCCCCAAAAGTTGAGTACAGCTTGGCGCCCCTTGGTCAAAGTTTGACACCGGTTCTCGCCGCACTGAAGGATTGGGGGGACACTCATCTTGACCTCTTCAACAACAAGACCTAAGAGAAAATCATTGGCTGAGCAGGAGGTACTCTGTAGTGAGGTTGAACTTGTTTTTTTAGCAATTCAAAGTGACGTCGCTCTTCCGCAAGTTGTTGAGGGCCGAATTCTCCCTCAGACTTGCCGATAGTTCACAGCTAGTGCCCGTAGCCTTCGGCGTCGGTGGGGACTTTGCCCCAGAACTGCCTGTAGACGATAACGGAGTACATCAAGGCCAGAGAGATCCCCACCGACCACCAGATCAGGCCGACGCGCAGTGTATGAGGATCGGAAATCGCTCGATCAATGGTGATGTCGCGCCCCGCAATTCCAACGGCGGGAAGAAGAACGGGGAAGAGACCGGTCGCGGCTCCCACAAGCATCGAGATGAGGTAGACACACGAGCAGAGGAAGCAGAGCAGATGCGAACCCTTAGCCATGGTGTAGCGCATCATTCCGAGACTTGCTATGACCGCGAGTGGGGCGAGGAACGCAATAGGATGCCCTTTGAAATTATTGAGGGAAGCCGGACGCGCCAGGACTGTAGCCGGAATGCCCGCGGCGGTGAGAACTACAGTCGCTCTCCAGATACGGCAAGCGATGCAGAGGGCGCGGCGCTCCAGGTTGCCTTCCGTCTTAAGGGCGAGGTAGAGGGCTCCGTGAAGCGAAAGAGCGGCGAGGGCAAGTACTCCGGCGAGGACAGTGTACCAATCGAGGATTCCAGGATTCGCTCCCGTCTGCCAGTTGGTCCACAGAGGCAGGAAGAAATAGTCATCAGCACCTATCGGAACGCCGCGCACAACATTGCCCATGGCCGCCCCAAAGAAGATGGTGAGCAATACGCTTGAGAAGCTGAAGAGCGCATCGAAGAAAGTGCGCCAGAGCGGGTCAGCGTAATGGCCGCGCAACTCGATGCTGACCCCGCGCAGGATGAGCAGCCAGAGAACCATCATTAAGGGGAGGCGGAGATAAAAGCCGCTGAATGCCGAGGCATAGAGAAGCGGGAACGCGAAGAAGAGCGTGCCTCCGGCCGCCAGCAACCCGTTGGACGGGTCGGTGTTCAGAGAGTGCGAAGAGGCACCCGGTTGGAAGTCATGCCTAGATTGCTCCACATTTGAACCATTGAGATCTGGGTCATTTTCGTACGATCAGACGGCTTTATTCTGCGGCTGAGCCGCGCACCGATTGAGCAAGCTGTCCCTGAAAACTCGAGAACGGCTATGCAAGAGAAATGGTAACGGTAGGTCGCCCAGTGTCCCGGTTTCTACCTACTGCCGACGGCTATCGGTTCGCGGCCGGAACCGCGTTTGCGGGGACAAATTCAGAGTTAGATGGCGCAAGGGCAGATCGCATATTCCTTCCTTGCGCCTCTCTCGCCTATAGCGAAACCAGAGTCGATGTATACCGAAGGCACGACACTCAAGTCGACGCGACCAACAGGGAGCGGCGACCCGGAACAAGAGCTAATCAGGCCACAGGAACTCTGGTTTCGCTCTAGACGGCGTTCACTCCACCATCGACGAATAGTTCCACTCCTGCCACAAAGCAGGAATCATCGGATGCGAGAAATACAGCAGCCTTGCCGATGTCACTTCCTTCTCCGATACGACTGCGCGGCACCATGTTGGTTACATACTCTAGAACCTGCTGATTCTCAGCGAGCATGGCGGCATTTCCCGCTGTATGGATCGGCCCCGGACTGATGACGTTTACGCGGGGACCTACTCCCCTCAATTCCGCGGTGAAGCTACGCGCGAAGCTGCGTACTGCAGCCTTTGTCGCCCCATATACGCTCATTCCTGGATAGCCTGCGCTGCCGATAAACGAACTATTCAGGATGATGGAGCCATTCGTGTCCATCAGTGGGATCGCCTTTTGAATCGTGAAGAACACACCTTTTGTATTGATGTCGACGCATTTGTCGTAGAAATCCTCGGTCACCTTGTCATAGGGCATCTGCTCATAGATGCCGGCATTGGCAAAGACAACGTCGAGTTTGCCTTTCTTCTCCTTGATCTCAGCGTACATTCGATCCAGGTCATCAAGTTTCCCGGAGTCCGCTTGGATTCCCGCCGCACTCACGCCCAAAGTCTCAACCGCTTTCTCGAGCACAGGCTTCCTGCGCCCCGTGATAAAGACGAAAGCTCCCTCACGGATGAACTCCTTCGCCGTGTCGAAGCCCATTCCTTCGCTTCCGCCGGTAATCAGTGCAATCTTTCCGTCCAGCTTTCCCATTCTTTACTCTCCTTGGTGATGCTCACCTAGCGTATTGGATGATCGGGATTCCTCAGCGAATTGAACGATCCGACAGAAGAATTGCCTGATCCTACAAATTTCTGGATCGCGAGTTGCTCTGTAGCGTCCAATGAGAGAGTGTCGATGAGGAGCGAAATGCCAAGGATGGAGCAACTGGCAGTCATGATTAAAAAACTGTGTCCGCGTGACGGCTCACACGGCACAGACATTGACGGTCTCTTTCTTACCCGATACTCCACGACCGAAGTGCCACGGACATCGTTGCATCAAGCAGTATTCTGCGTGGTCGCGCAAGGCGCAAAGTCCACGCTGCTGAACGAACAGCGCTTCATCTATGACCCCAGCAAATATCTGCTCGTTTCGCTCGATCTTCCTCTGGTGGGACAGATCGAGGGAGCGAGCCGCAAAAGGCCGTTTCTGGGCTTGAGCCTGGTTCTTGATTTCGAGGAGATCGCATCGCTCATGCGTGAGGCTAATCTCCCGCACGAAAGCGCTCCGCCCTTGCGCCCTGGCCTGATGGTCGGGTCGATGGATGACGATCTGCTGGATGCGGTTAGTCGACTCACCGGCCTACTCACGAAGCCCACACAGATATCGATTCTTGCACCGCTTGTGCGGCGCGAGATCTTCTACAAACTGTTGCTCAGCGAACAGGGCGGTTTACTGCGCCGCATGGTTGCGGATAGTGGCAATGTTCAGCGTGTCGCCGCCGGTCTTGCATGGCTCAGACGCAACGTTGGCCGGCCAATCCGAATGGAAGAGCTTGCTCGCGAAATGCGAATGAGTCCTTCCGCCATGCACAGTTGGTTCCGCGCAGTTACTTCGATGAGCCCGCTTCAGTTTCAGAAGCACTTGCGGCTCCAGGAGGCTCGCCGCCTCTTGCTTGCGGAGTCTCTGGATGCTGGTACAGTGAGCCGACGCGTTGGCTATGAAAGTGCCTCTCAATTCAGCCGGGAATACCGCCGATTCTTCGGTGCCCCTCCGATGCGCGACATTGAACGTCTGCGTTCAGCATTGACGGATCGGGAACGCGGAACCGAGTTCGTTCAAGCCAGATAGTGGTCACCGATCCGCCTGAGCACAATTCTCAGTTGACACCAATTGCGCTAGGCGACTACCCATGCTCATTCGCCAGGTGGTATTGGGATGTCGTAAACCCAGAGTCCATTCTGGTGCCTGCCGCGTTTTCGGATACCTATCCTGCCTTTCTCGCGCAAATCATTTTGGATGAGCTATTTGCCTACTGTTCTCGACACTTGAAAACGCCCCGCGCGGATCGCTTCCGTCAGGACAAATTGCGCTTGCGTTGCTAATATCCAGATATGCACAAGCGCTGGAAGGGCTCAGGGGGACTGTTCGTTTCTTTGCTGACATTAGCAACAGGATTTGCACATGGCCAAGCCGCATCACAGCCCGACCACGCGATGCAAACAAAGATGGATGAGGTCGTCAGACGTTGCCTGCGGGAAGACGGAACCCCCTCTGCTTCCGTTGCTATCGTTGAGGGCGGTCGAATCACGTATATGGCTGCCTTTGGGGATGCCGTCATGCGCCCAAAATCTGCAGCGACGGAGACGACCCGTTACCAACTCGCCTCTATCTCCAAAACGTTTGTCGCACAGGCGGTTCTTCTGCTTGAGGCAGACGGCAAGTTGTCGCTGGAAGACAGGGTAAGCAAGTGGTATCCAAGCCTCACCGGTGCGGCGGACGTTACGCTACGGGAACTTCTGAATCATACCTCCGGTTATCCAGATCACTATCCAGAGAGCTACCCGGCCGGGGCAAAAGCCAAGGCTGCCGAACCGGATCAAATCATCGAGGAGTGGGGCCACCATCCGCTTCTATTTACTCCGGGCACGCAGTTCCATTATTCGAATCTGGAATATGAGATCGCAGGCCGGATCGTGGAGAAGGTCTCCAGGCGACCGCTATTTCAGTTCATGCAGGAGCGGATTTTTGCGCCTTTGCATATGGACGCTACTATTGACTTGGACACGATTCCTAATGGCAGTCCGGCGCTCGCAACGGGCTACACGCAGACTGCCCTAGCACCTCTAGAGCCCGCTCCATATGAAGGGCCCGGATGGTCGTTTGGCTCCGGGCAGGTGGTGACCACCGCTAAGGATGTTGCTCTTTGGGATGTGGCATTCCTGGAGCGGCATGTTTTGCCGCGAGAGCAGGCCGCAGAAGAGGTTACGCCTGCCCACCTCGCCAACGGATCGACTTATCTATACACTCTCGGCCTGTTTGTCTCGCATGAACAAGGCGTTCTCCGTTACTACCATTCCGGGCAGGGACAAGGCTTTGAAGCAATCAACATGATCTATCCCGATACATCGCGGGCCATTATCGTACTGACGAACACAAGTGCCAAGCCCACGTTTATGAAGATTGCGGATGAACTGATCTACCTGCTCTTTCCGCCCTCAGCCGACGATCAATTCGCCCGAACACTGTTTGCTGAGCTGCAGAGCGGAAGCCTGGGCGATTCCATCTTGAGCGAAGATCTCAAGCAATATCTAACTCCCAGCAGACTGCGGGAGTACAGTTCCAGCCTGACGCCACTCGGACCTGTAGAAGCATTCTCGTTGTCACATACGCAAACCACAGATGGGCTAAGAACCAGAGAGTATGACGTGATCGCGGGAGGAAAAAGGCTCCGCCTGCATCTCCTGCTGCTTCCAAACAACAAGGTGGAGGATGTCACCGTCACTGACGTTCAATGAAGATTATCGGGATGATTCGTTCTGCAAAACGCGCATGTCTTTGCCGATCCTCGCTCTGAGCGTGCTAAATCGCCATAAGCGGCCAATCGGTGCCCATTTTGAGGTGTGTGAAACATTGCGCATTGCGAGGCCCATGAGGCTATATCTTCACCAGTCCGATACTCCGCGATAGGACGAGAATGCAAGTTCTCGTTTGTGCCTCTGCAACGCACGATGGATCCCCGTAGCAGAGGCCCGCCACGGGGCTAACTCGTGCCGCTACGTGGCACTCAAGCCTCAGCAACGGCCGATCCGCACTCAAACAGGAAGTGAAATCACTCTGTTGTAAGTCCTCATGAATTGCTTCCTGTCACCAACCTTTAGTGCCCCACACAGGCTCGGACGTAATTTCGCAACACCAACACCAGTTCGCGCTGCATCACCTCAAATTGCTCCTCTGGCATATCCGGCTGCAATAGCCCCCGCTTCATCCCCGCGATGACGCTTTGAAGCACTGTAGCCATCAATTGCAGATCCGTCTTCAACATCTCAGGTGCGCTCTTGAGCAACCCAACAAGCGCATCTTTCGCTCTCGCCTCTGCATCGGCCGCAATCTTCGCGCCCTCCACATCGGAACTCACGGCATACAGCGCGCGGCCCTTTTTCGGGTCACGCAACTTCACCGCCAGAGATGCCACCGCCAGCGCTTCAACCATCTGCTCCACTGGCCGTCCCCGCTGCGCGACGCAAACCTTATCTACCTCTGCAAGGATCTCCTCCACATGAAGCTTCAGAGCTGCTCGCAGCAAAGCGCGCTTGTTGGGAAAGTACTGGTACAGCGTTCCCACGGACACCCCGGCTCGCGCCGCCACACGCGTCGTCGTCAGCTTTTCCTTGCCTACCCTCAGCAAAACCTGAACAGTTGCCTTCAGTATCGCGTCTACACTTGCGGTGGAACGTGCCTGCACCGGTGATTTTCTTGGCTCTAAGCGGGTTGATGTCTGTGGCGTCAAATGCGAAGTCCTAACCTGAAGATTTCTTCATCTAAACATATATCAGAACGTCAAAGCGAGCACTCGCAATCGGAGACACACACATGACGAAACAGAGCAAACTCGGCGGTACATTCAACTTCCCTGGAACCACACTCACCGTTCACCGCATCGGCTACGGCTCCATGCAACTCGCCGGTCCCCACGTTTTCGGCCCACCCCGTGATCGCCCCGAAGCCATCGCCGTTCTGCACGAGGCCATCGATTCCGGCGTCAACCACATTGACACCAGCGACTTCTACGGTCCGCACGTAACGAACCAACTCATTAAGGAAGCCCTGCATCCTTACCCGAAAGACCTCACCCTCGTCACCAAGGTCGGCGCTCGCCGTGGCGACTATGGCTCCTGGATTCTCGACCGTTCTCGAGAAAATCTGGTCGAGAGCATCCAAAACAATCTGCGCAATCTCGGCCTCGATGCCCTCGATATCGTCAATCTCCGGATGGGCGGTCTTTCCGCTCCAGAGCCCGGCTCCATCGCGGAACCATTGCAAGTGCTCATTGAACTCAAGCGGCAGGGGCTCATTCGCCACATTGGCCTCAGCACCGTGACGCCAGAGCAGCTCGCCGAGGCTCAAACCCTTACCGAAATCGTCTGTGTCCAGAACTTTTACAATCTCGCCAACCGCGGCGATGACAGCTTCATTGACGACCTCGCCAAACAAGGCATTGCCTACGTCCCATATTTCCCCCTCGGCGGCTTCAGCCCGCTGCAGTCCTCAGTCATGGACACCGTCGCAGCCTCGCTCGGCGTTACGCCTATGCAGGTTGCACAGGTCTGGCTCCTGCATCGATCACCCAACATCCTGCTCATCGCCGGAACGTCCAAACGCACTCACCTGCGCGAAAACCTCAGCGTAGCCGAACTGGAGCTTGCACCCGAGGTCATCGCACAGCTCGATTCCATCGGCGTCGCAGCAAAGGGGCTTGCTTGAGAAAGCAAGTCCTGTAGAGGGACTTGCATAACAGCGATGACGTCAGGCGGGGGACGCCTTGAGCCTTGTTGGAGGTAAGAAATCCAGCCAAAAAAATAATACAACGTGCCTCCCACCTGCGCTGCATCAAGCATTTCACATTTCTTCGATTCAAATACATTGGCCGGTTATCTCCGCCTAGTCACTCGTTGACGCCAGGTCAGTCCTGAAATGTCGCCCTCCCACAAGTTTTCCTTGACCACAACGCCAATCCGGGCATTAACAGCAACTCGCCCCCGATGCATTTGTGGATCGACCGGTCGCCATGACCGCACTTGGAGTGCATTTGCTGTTTTGCTTCATATGCTCTGGCCGAGGTAGTCGCTGCCAAAGATAAAGGCCCTGAGGTCGATAGCCTCGGGGCCTTTATGCGTGTGAGTGAGCGCGGGCTACTTTTCTGCGGAGACGGCCAAAGCTGCTTTAGCCGCTTTAGCTGCCTTGTTCTTTTCCCGCTTAACCTTGGCCCACCGTTTTTGCTGAGCAGCAGCGATCCTGGCTCGGCCCTCATCGCTCATGCCGCCCTTAGCTGCCTTTTTTGCTGGTGCCTTTGTTCCCTTGGCTGTCTTAGCTGCGGTTGCCTTAGCCTTCGGTGCAACAGCCTCACCTTTCAAACACAAGACACGTGCCTTCTGCAAGGCATTGATGCCGCGATCGATTTCTGCCAATAGTTGCTT
>Ga0224529_1001873_pt1 | contig 11438 bp, 9 predicted proteins | sample CBST50metaG_FD_179893 | JGI IMG/M metagenome (GOLD analysis project Ga0224529, IMG submission 179893) | Peat soil microbial communities from Stordalen Mire, Sweden - C.B.S.T50 | ecosystem: Environmental > Terrestrial > Soil > Wetlands > Peat | place: Sweden: Norrbotten County, Stordalen Mire... | reverse complement strand
CGCGATTTCCGCAAAGCGGAAGCTAACTCGCTGATTTTGTTGATAACGTTCTCCATTCAGCCCTTTGTTCATGAGGAGCGTCGTGAAGGATCTCCATCTTCAACGCATTCCGCACAGCAACCAGGCCTCCGGCTATGCTGTGAACTCTAGACTCATCACACGAACCCGGAACATTGGAAGATCAACTTGAACATACGATATCCGCAGCTTTCGTTGGAGTCGGGTCAAGGATCGGTTGAAGCGACAAACTAAGGCAGGTGGAGGGTCCAGGAACGCACCCCCTCACCCACCCGAGTCCCAGTCTGCCCCCGCCCCCTGTTCCCTGGATCCCTGTTCCCTGTTCCCTGCTTTACAGAACATTACCGTCCACGCGCGCACAATAGAAATGTGAGCTTAATTCCGGTCGCCAACCGGAGTGGAGAGAGCCGAAAAATTTAGCATACTTTCACCTTTTGTTCGCTTTTGGCGAAGACATATCGGCGCATCTCTATAATTTTAAATAACTTACAAACTCATAAATCCGTCCAGATCTCCAGTTTTCCACAGGCTATCAATTTGTCAAGTCCAATAGAATCAATGCGAGCGCATGTGATTTCTGGGCAAAATGCGGGGTTTTTTACCCAAAATTGGCCTTTTTCGCAGGAAAATCGGGTGCTTGTTTTCCATTTTTCGTGTCTGCTTCTTCCTTGGAGAGAAAGGAAAACACGACCTCGCAAAGCCACTGAGATTGGACGTCACTCCAGGATCACTCGGCCTTGGCAAGGGCGCTCTTGCGCTCGCCGCCGGCACAAAGGGCACCGGCACGGTAAACTAGCTCAAGAGCCTGCCTGTGCGCATTTTAACCCGCTACATTCTCGGTGAGATTCTCTCCCACACGCTCATAGGCTGTGCGCTTTTCACGTTTATTCTCTTCATTCCCAACCTCAACCAGATTCTTGAGGCTGTCGTCCGCAACAGCTCCAGCTTCACCAACGTGATGGAGATTTTTCTCTTCATGTTGCCCAACATCTTCAAGGTGACCATTCCCATGGCGGTGTTGGTCGGCGTGCTGCTCGGCCTCAGCCGACTGGCCTCCGACAGCGAGATCATCGCCATGCGCGCCTCCGGCCTGGGCATCGGCTACTTTGTGCGCGTCGCATCTATCGTGGCCATTGGCGGCACGCTGCTCGGGCTGGTCAACTCCCTCTTTGTGGCGCCGCGCGCCAATCAGGCCATCCTGGAAATGCAGCAGGCTTTGGAAACCTCCCAGGCCTCCTACGCGATTCAGCCGCGCGTCTTCTACGAAGAGTTCAAGAATTTCGTTCTGTACGTGCAGGATGTGCGCGCCGGAGCAGGTGCGGCCAACTGGCGTCAGGTCTTCATGGCCGACGTCACCGACCCCGCGAATCCGCTCATCACCACCGCGGCCTCGGCCACCGTGGCCAACGACTCCACACAGGAACTGCTCATGCGCCTCCGCGACGGATCACGCCATGAGACCAAGCCCGGCCAGTCCCAGCAGTACGACATCTCCACCTTTGCCAGCACCGATATGCCTCTCACTCTGAGTCCGCAGAGCAACATTCACCTGGGGCGCATGGACACCGTCATCTATGCCCTGCCGATGAACGATCTGCTGCTGCGCATCCACGGACCCGACTCCAAACGATTCCTGATCGAGTTGCACAACCGCTTCTCTTTCCCGGTCGCCTGTCTGGTCCTGATGCTGGTCGGTGTTCCGCTGGGCGTGGCCTCGCGGCGGGGCGGCAAAAGCTCCGGCTTCGTCTTCACCATTCTGCTCGTCTTCGTTTATTACTTCCTTTCCTCCACCGGCATCGCTTTGGGCCGCCAGAACAAACTGCCCGCCTTCTTGGCCGTCTGGTCGGCCAACCTCCTCTTCGCGGCTGCCGGCAGCTTCCTGCTTTGGCAAATGGCCTCAGGCGGGCGCATTCTGAGCACCATCACCGGTTGGGCCACGCGCTCCCACAAACAGGCCTCGTCGCTCAAGCCGAACGGCGCCTCGCTCAGCGAATTCCTGAGCCGCTTCCAGCAGCGCCCGCAGCGTTCCTCCTCCCGCGGCGTCTTTCCCCGCATTCTCGACGAGTACGTGGTGCGCGAGTTCCTGAACACGTTCTTCTTGGTCCTGACCGGCTTTGTGATGCTCATGCTGGTCTTCACCTTCTTTGAGCTGGTGGGCGACATCCTGCGCAACCACATCCCGCTCTCCACGGTAGGCGCCTATCTGGTCAACCTCACGCCCTCCATGCTTTACCTGATTACGCCCTTGGCCGTTCTGATCGCCGTGCTGGTCACCTTCGGAGTGCTCAACCGCAACTCCGAGCTCATCGCCATGAAGGCCACCGGCATCAGCCTTTACCGGCTGGTGATTCCCATCGTCTCCATCGCCGCCATCCTCTCCGTAAGCCTCTTCCTCTTCGACGAGTTCTACCTGCCCCAGGCCAACCGCCGCCAGGAAGCTCTGCGCAGTGTCATCAAGGGACGCCCGCCGCAAACCTTCCTCCACCCCGAACAGAAGTGGATCTTCGGCCAACCTCACCCCGGCGAGCCCGGCCGCATCTTCTACTACCAGTTCTTCGATCCGGACCGCAACGAATTCGCCAATCTCTCGGTCTTCGAGTTCAATCCCTCCACCTTCGCACTCTCACGGCGCATCTTTGCCGCACGCGTCTATTGGGATGCGGACGCCGCAACCTGGCGCTTCCAGAACGGCTGGCAGCGCGACATGAACGGCGCCAATGTAACCGAGGGCGCCTATCGAGAGTTCAACCAGACCTCCTTCTCTGAGTTTCATGAGGAACCCAGCTACTTCAAAAAAGAGAGCCTGCAATCGCAGGAGATGAACTTCGGCCAACTTGACCGCTACATCTCCGACCTTGGCCAGAGCGGTTTCGACACCATGCGCCTGCGCGTTGCTCTCTGGCATAAACTCGCCTATCCCTTGGTGGCAATCGTCATGGCCATCCTCGCCATCCCCTTTGCGCTCTCCATGGGCCGGCGCGGCTCGCTCACCGGTATTGCTGTCGCCATCGCCGTGGCCCTGGCCTACTGGGTGGTCGACGGCCTCTTCGGCGCCATGGGAACGGTGAACTATCTGCCCGCCGCCCTCGCGGCATGGTCCTCGGATGTTCTCTTTGGGCTGGTGGGTGGGTACCTCCTCCTGCGAACGCCTACCTAAACCGGCCTGATGCCGCCTCCGGGCCCATGCCACCGTACAATAAAGTCATGTTTCGCGATCTCGCCCCGCTCTTCTCCTACATGCGCCGCTACCGATGGGGATACCTATGGGGCACCCTTTCCTGCGTGGCCACCAACACCACCTGGGTCCTCTTCCCCTGGGTCCTTGGAATGGCCATCGACGCCCTCCGGAAGAATCAGGCCACACACGCCAGCATCCTGTACTTCGCCGGCCTGCTGATCGCCATTTCGCTGGTCAAGGGCGTCTTTCTCTACTCTCAGCGCTGGATTCTCATCGGCATCTCGCGGGAGATCGAATTCGATCTGCGCAACGACCTCTTCCGCAAACTGGAGAGCCAGGACTCGGGTTTCTATCAGCGTTACCGCACCGGCGACATCATGGCCCGCCTCACCAACGACCTGAATGCCGTGCGCAACATGCTTGGCCCGGCCCTGATGTACAGCGCCAACACGGTCTTCTTCACCGTGGGCGCTCTTTTCTTCCTGCTCCACATCAGCCCCTGGCTCACCCTGGTCGCGTGGGCGCCCATGCCCCTGGCCAGCGTCCTGGTGCAGTACTTCGGCAGCCGCATCCACGACCGTTTCGAGCGCATCCAGGCCAGTTTCTCTGAAATCTCCTCGCAAGCCCAGGAAAACTACTCCGGCGCACGGCTGGTGCGTGCCTTTGCCCGCGAAGAGTCCCAAATAGGCCTCTTCGAGCGGCTCAACCGCCAGTACATCGCCCGCTCCTTGCGCCTGGTCCAGTTGATGGGAATGCTCTGGCCGTCGCTCGAGTTCATTCTTGGCATCTCCATGGTCATCACCCTGCTGGTGGGTGGTCACATGGTGCTCTCCCATGGCATCTCGGTGGGCCAGTTCGTCGAGTTCAACACCTACATGATCCTGCTCACCTGGCCCATCATCGCCATCGGATGGGTGGTGAACCTCTTCCAGCGCGGCACAGCCTCAGTCCAGCGCATCGACGAAATCCTGCGTTCACAGCCGACCATCGATGACTCGGCCGCCGATCCTGCAATCCCAACGGACACCATCTTCGCCGGCGAAATCGAATTCCGCAACCTGAGTTTTGCTTATGGCGATAGCCTGGTGCTCGATGGCGTCTCGTTGACTATCCCCGCCGGCTCCAGCCTGGCCATCGTCGGACCCACCGGCTCGGGCAAGTCCACGCTCGTCAATCTCATCTCACGGCTCTACGAAGCTCCCGAAGGCGCGCTCCTGATCGACGGCCGAGGAGTGCGTGAATATCCTTTGGCTCTGCTGCGACACAACATCGGCATGGTCCCCCAGGAGACCTTTCTCTTCAGCTCGACGATCCGCGAAAACCTCACCTTTGGCGCGCCCCGGTCTTCGGAAGAAGAGATGCTGGCCGCCGCCGAAGCTGCTCACATCCGTCAGGAGTTCGAGGAATTTCCGCAGGGTTTTGAAACCGTGGTGGGTGAGCGCGGCGTCACGCTTTCCGGCGGGCAAAAGCAGCGTGCGGCCATCGCCCGCGCCTTGTTGCGGCGACCGGCCATTCTCATCCTCGACGACGCGCTGGCAAGCGTCGACACCTACACCGAAGAACGCATTCTGGGCGGACTGCGGAACTATACCTCCGCAGCAACCACCATCCTGATCTCGCACCGCGTCTCAACCGTGCGCAACGCCGACCAGATCGCCGTCCTTGACCACGGCAGAATCGTCGAACTGGGCCGGCACGACGAACTGCTCGCTCTCGACGGCTACTACGCCAGCCTCTACGGGAAACAGCAACTGGAAGAAGAACTCACCGTCGCCGGATAGCTCCTGCGCTGGCCGATCTCTGAAGGCAAACGAGCCCGGGCGGTTGAGCTTTCAGGCCGTCCAGTGCGCCGCGAGAACGGCTTCCCTATCCGGGTTGCCTGCCCTGTTCGGCAGGTGTTGAGTCGCCGAGGTGGCCTCGTTGGGTGAATCCTCTGGTACGCCAGGGCTCTTCGCCACCTGGCGCCAGGCATCGCGCACATTGCGTACACACTCGATGGCGTGTTCGAACTTCTGTCTTGAGGACGACTGCGAGGCCTGCAGGATCTGCGCGAAGATCGAGGCGTAGAACTCGCTCAGCACTTGCGCCGGCCGTCCGCCCACATCCATGCGCAACCGCGCCTGCAGGTGAATAATGATATCCAAAGCCCGTTTGACGGCAATGCGCCTGCCCGGGGCATCGTCGCGCTCGACAGCGGTCGACGCTGCATAAAGAAAGCGGAGAATCCCGTCGTAAAGCGCCACCACCAAGTCAACGGCAGATGCACCTTCCAACGCATGTTCCTGATACATTCCCATTGAGGTATGACTCCTTATCCATTCGAAGTCTGGTTATAGCCCGTGATTGCCGAGTAAAGCTCGTTGACGCTGTCCAACTGCGAGGGAAGTTCCTGCATGATTTCGTTGGCACTGGTCAGTTCTGCCGTGAGGCTCTTCTGCTGCGCCGAGATCATGAGGTCTTCCTTCGAAATGTCGGCATTGAGGTTGGATTCCGAGCTGCTGTTGGCGTTCTCAGCAAGCTTCAGAACACCTGTCGATGAGTTCGTGCCGGAACTCGTCAACATGTTGGAGAAGGTTTGTCCCCAACTATTCGCGTTCTGAAAGAAACCCACCACGCCGTTATAGTCGGTGTTCAAAAGCGCATCCAGCGAGCTTGCATCGAGGCTCAGCGACCCGTCGTTGTTCACGCTGATACCCAGTGTCGTCAGACTGTTGATGTCCGACCCGCCGGTGTTATAACTGAGCGCCTTACTCGTAGTCGTGTCATTGATCGACGAGTTCACCGTCAACGCCCCGCTGGCTCCCGAGGTGTTCGACACCAGCTCCAATTGCGACCCGCTGCTGTTAGTCACCACGTTGGCCGTGACCCCGGCATGCGCCGAGTTGATCGCAGCGGCCAGACCCGCAAGGGTGTCGTTTCCGGACGAGGTGGGAACCTGAACGGTCTGGGTGGTGGTATCGGCGATGCTTGAGTCCACGGTCAACGTTCCGGCAGTCCCAGAGGTTCCAGAAGTCAGCGAAAGGCTGGATGACGCATCGCTGTTCGTCACCACCACCGCATTGACCCCAATATTGGCCGAGTTGATGGCCTGGGCCAGCCCGGCAAGCGTGTCGGGGGTAGATGAGTCGCCGACTTTGATGGTTTGCGAACTGCCGCTGCCTACCTGGATAGTGATGGATCCCGAGAGAGTATCGCTGGCGTTCATGATGGGCGCCAGGGTTCCGGCCGAGGTCGTGGCGCTGGTGCCTGCCGTGGTGTCGGCGTCAGCGCCCGCCGTGCCGGAATAACCGAGCTGCAGACCGCCGGCCAGCTTGATGTCGATGGAGCCCGAGAGCGCATCGCTCGAATTCGTGATCGAATCCAGGTAGCCGTTCGGATTCTGCGTATTCAGGCCGCCCAGCAACTGTTGCTGGAGAAGCGAAAGCGTCGGAGAGCCGAAGAGCGGCTCGTTATTCCCGGAGCTGTCCTTTCCCTCCTGGACGTTGATCGCACTGACCAGAGAGTTGTAGTCCGAAACCATGCTGGACACGGTGCTCTCGACTAAGGAGTTGTCGTTTGCGATCACCACTTGAACCTGGTCCAGACTGTCATCGGATTCCTTTGCGCTGGGTGCCAGAAGCTGGAAGGTCACGCCGGGAATGAGATCGCTCACCGTATTCGAGGAACTGGTCAGACTCACGCCGTCCACCGTCAGTTGCGCATCCTTGCCCGCCACTGGAGAGGTGTACGCCAACGCCGCATTTTTGTTGCTGGCATCAACGAGCGTATTCGCGGTGGCGTCGACAATGATGTCTCCATTCGCCCCCGAAGTACCCGAGACCAGGCTCAGCCGCGAGCCCGAGGAGTCGGTCAGCACGCTGGCGTTAATTCCTACTCCAGAAGAGTTGATCGCCGCGGCCAACCCGGCAAGCGTCTTGGTTGTCAGTTTGTCGACGTCGATGGTCTGCGCGGTGCCCGAGGTGCCCACCTGCAAAGTGATCGAGCCGGAGAGAGTATCCGAGGCATTGCTGATCTCCGTCAGATAGCCACTCGAGGTCTGGGCAAGATTCGTCACGGTGACCGTATGCGTTCCCGCGACCGCCGAAGAGGTGGCGCTGGTCAATTCCAGGACGCTGGTGTTGGAACTGGAGCCGGTCTTCTCGGCCAGGATGCCCTGAAAATCAGTCAGCAAACTCATGTCATTGGAGAGGGTCGAGTAAAGCGTCCCCAGGCTGGAGATCGCCGTGTCCTGACTCTCCAATGCCGTCAACTGGGTCTTCCATGGCTTCTCCACATTCTGCAGATTGCTCACGATCGAAGCCACGGTCGAGCTCACATCGAATCCAGTACCGCTGGTTGGCGACCCAAAACTCAGCCCGACAGTGCCCATCGCACCCTCCCTTTCCAGTTGAAGCAGCCGGAGAACCGCTCCCGAGCAAAACGGATTGGAAAAACTCAAGAATCTCGACTTAGACGCAAAGAAGGGCGCCCTTCACGGACGCCCTTCGATGGTTGGCGGCTTTGGGCCGGTTCGCGTTACCCCAACGGAGAAGACCTGTCGCTGGAGAGCCTGAATTACTGCAACAGCTTGGTCACTTCCTGCTGCACACTGTTGGCCTGTGCCAGAGCGGAGATGCCCGTCTGGCTCAGAATTTCGTACTTGGACATAGCGGAGGTTGCCGATGCATAGTCGGTGGCCTGCACCGCGTTCTGCGCAGCGACGATGTTCTGCTGCTGCGTGGACATCACGGAGCTGGCCGCATTCAGCGTATTGATCTGAGCGCCAATGTAGCCGTCCTGGGCAGCCACATTCGCGATGGCCTGGTTCAGCACGGTGAGCGAGCTCTGTGCGTTCGACTGGCTGGACAGATCGTAGGTCGTCAGGTTGGCGCTGTTAGCGGTGCCGGCCAGAAAGCTGATTTGAGCGACGCCCGTGCCCGAGGCGGCCGCAACCGCGCCTGCGGCATTGGTATCCGCTCCGTCCTTGAGTTTGTTGGTATTCGCAATCCCAATATAGCCGGTTGTAGAGCCTATGACGGGCGCCCCCGTCCCGACGTTGCCCCGGATCTCAATGCCGAGATCGGTCTTCGTGGCACTCGTGTCATTCGTCGCCTGCGCGCTGGTCTGCACGCTCGCGGTGACGCCGATACCCGCAGCATTGATCTTCGCAACCACCGAATTCATGGTGTCGTTCGCGTTCGTGGTGTAGGTGAACGCGGTCACCGCCGAGTTCGACGCCGCATCCCATTTCTGAAAGGTGATGGTCTGACCAGTGCCGATCAGGTCGGTGGCGGCGTCAGTCACAGCTCCGCTCTTGGTGACATCCATGAATACGCCCGCGCCTTGGCTGTACACCATCGTGCCGTTGGCGTCGCCCACGCTCGAAGAATCGAGCGTAGCGAAATGCAGGCTGTCGGCGGAGGCTCCGGTGGTCGAAGAGTCGCCCATGTAGATGCCCACATCTGAGCCGCCAAAGACCTTCTGCTGGTTGTACGTGGTCGTTGATCCGATGTTGTTGATTTCGGAGAGTATCGACTGGTATTCCTGGTTCGCCGCGGTGTCCTGTGCGCTGGTGAGGGTGCCGTTCGAGACCTCGGTGGCCAGCGTTACGGCACGGTTGAGCAGGCTTGTCACTTGCGAGAGTGCGCCATCGGCCACTTGCAGCAGACCCACGCCTTCTGTGGCATTGGTTTGCGACTGGGTCAGGGCCGAGGAGTTGGCTGCCAGGCCATTGACGAGTGAAAGACCGGCGGCATCGTCCGCGCCGGAGTTGATCTTCGATCCGGAAGACAACTGCTGCAGCGTTTTCGACAGGCTGTTGCTGGTGTTGTTCAGGTTGTTCTCCGCGTAGAGGGCGGAGAGGTTGTTCAAGACACCCAGGGACATGGGGTTCTCCTTGTGGGATGCGTTGGTTTGCGGTGCTTCTCCGGAAGTGCTCCCATTTTTTGTCCTACCCTGGGTCGCTGTTTCCGGTTCGGCAGTCGCTGCATCTGCCCCTTTCTTCGGCGCACCCCAGGGGGACTTTATGCGCCCAGCAAGACTGTCCTGCCACGGACAGTTACGACCTTCCGGCTCTAATCTTTGATCCTTTGCATCCGCCCGCCGATGAACCCTGTGAAGGAGTTCTACGGCCATGATTGAACTGACCCGGCTCAACGGCAATCCCATGGTGCTGAACAGCGATTTGATCAAGATCGCCGAGGCCTCTCCGGATACCATGCTCACCCTGATCAACGGAGAAAAGATGATTGTGCGCGAAGAGTGCGGCGAAGTGGTGGACCGGGTGCTGGCCTACCGCGCGCGGCTGCTGGCCCAAGTGGCCAGACGGTTGTCTTCCTTGGGAGAGTTGCAGCGAGTTTCCGGCCTGAGCAGCGTTGACGTCTCTGGCCAGCCGGATGCTGCAACGCCGCACAGGCCGAGCTCACAAGAGGGCCATTGAAGAATGCCTCCGCGTGTGCACACATGATCTTCCCAGGAGCGAGTCATGGATAAAGCGAGTATTGGAGGAGTTCTTCTGGCCGTCGTCGGAATCGTTGCCGGGCTGCTGATGGAGGGCGGCAACCTGGGCCAGATTCTGCAGCCGACGGCGGCGCTGATCGTCTTTGGCGGCACCATGGGTGCGGTGCTTCTGCAATTTCCGCTGACGACCGTGGTGGCGGCATTCCGCCGCATGGCGCACGTCTTTGCGGCGCCGCGCAAGCACAACGACCAACTCATCAAGCTGCTGGTCGCCTTTGCCAACAAGGCCCGCCGCAACGGCGTTGTCTCGCTCGACGCCGACCTGCAGAGCATCCAGGATCCGTTTCTCAAGCAATCTCTCATGCTGGCCGTGGACGGCACCGAACCCGCGGAGCTGCGCAAGATCATGCGCGTCAGCCTGGACTCCACCACCGATAGCGAAGAACGGCTGCCGGCGGTCTTCGAGTCGGCCGGCGGGTTTTCGCCCACCATCGGCATCCTCGGAGCCGTTCTTGGATTGATCCAGGTGATGCAGCACCTTGACAACATTCAGGAGGTGGGCCGCGGGATCGCGGTGGCCTTTGTGGCCACAATCTATGGAGTGGGTGCAGCCAATCTTCTTTTCCTGCCCTTTGCCGGCAAGATGCGCATCCGGATTCACGACGATCATCAGCGGCGGGAGATGATGTTGGAAGGTGTTGTTTCAATCCTGGAAGGGATGAACCCACGGATGCTGGAGGTGAAGCTGGCAGGCTTCCTGGACAAGTCAAGCCGCGAGAAGCCGGAGGCTGCGATATGAGCCGTCGGACGCCGAGGGCGCGGGTGAGCCAGGATCGCTGGCTGGTTTCGTACGCCGACTTCATCACCCTGCTTTTTGGGTTCTTTGTGGTGTTGTACGCATTTGCCAAGGCGGATCAAAAGAAGCAGGTCGAGGTGGCGGAGTCCATCGACGTGGCATTTCGCACGCTGGGTATCTTTTCCGACGCGAGCCGGCGTCCGTTGGGCAATTCCACGACCGCGTCGGGAACCGACAAGGCGGCGATTCCGATGAACATCGTGATGGGCGAGGATGTGCTTTCGCCGGCACGGGTCAAGGACGATCTGGAGCAGGTGCGGCGGGAGTTGGAACAGACACTGTCGAACCAGGTGGCCCAGCATACGGTCTCCATCCAGATGGGACGCGACGGGCTGGTGATCAGCCTGCGCGAGGCTGGGTTCTTCAACTCCGGGTCGGCCAGTCCCAAGCCGGAAACGCTGGGCACGCTGCGCCAGATTGCCACTTCGCTGGGCCGCACGCCGTACGATCTTCGGGTCGAGGGCCACACGGACAATGTTCCCATCCATACCGAGCAATTCGACTCGAACTGGGAACTCTCGTCGGCCCGCGCCACGCGCATCGCACGGCTGTTTCTGGAAATGAAGTCCATGCCCGCGGAGCGGATATCAGCGGCCGGATATGCCGAGTTTCACCCCGTGGCGAGCAATGAGACGGCAGACGGGCGCGCGGAAAACCGGCGCGTGGACCTGGTGGTGCTTCCCCGCAGCAGGATCAACTTCGCCGCACCTCAGGTACCGCACGCCGCGGTTGGATGGCGGAAGATTACGGACGAGTGAGCGCCCTGGACGACAGCGCGGACGCATAAATCGGTTTTTTTCGTCACATTTCGAGCGGTTTTCTCCGGTTTTTGTCCGGGTTTCGTACGGTTCCAGACGGACCATTGCATTTTTCAATTTTTTATTATGAATAACTTACGAACACAAAAGCGAACAACGGGTGAATGCACTCCCGGGGGGTGGGGGAGGG
>Ga0224529_1001865_pt1 | contig 11523 bp, 9 predicted proteins | sample CBST50metaG_FD_179893 | JGI IMG/M metagenome (GOLD analysis project Ga0224529, IMG submission 179893) | Peat soil microbial communities from Stordalen Mire, Sweden - C.B.S.T50 | ecosystem: Environmental > Terrestrial > Soil > Wetlands > Peat | place: Sweden: Norrbotten County, Stordalen Mire... | reverse complement strand
CCACCGGCTTTGCTGGCGCGGCATGAACCTCGACCAAGCGCAGATTCTTCTTGGCCGCGAAGCGCTCGCGAGCCTCAGCCGAGAAGCTAGGGGCGGCAATCGCCTCCACAAAAAGCTTGGCAATCTCGTTGGCGGCTTCGGCGTCCACCTCGCGGTTGATGCCAATTACCCCACCGTAAGCCGAAATCGGATCGCAGGCCAGAGCCTTGGTATAGGCGTCCAGAATAGATGTGCCGATGGCTGCGCCGCAGGGGTTGGTATGCTTCACAATGATTGTGGCTGGCTCATCAAATTCCTGCGCCAGCTCCCAACAAGCGTCTAAATCGACCAGATTGTTGAAGCTCAACTCTTTTCCTTGCAATTGTTTAGCTCCGGCAATGCCCAGACCCGAGCCGTCCGCGTAAAGCGCGGCGCGTTGGTGTGGATTTTCGCCGTAGCGCAATGCTTGCGCCAAAGGCAGGTTGATGCGTAGCGTCGAGGGTAGGGAAGTTGTATCCGGTGTGGCGGGCAACTCGGCCGCTGGAGCCTCGGCAATCCGGTCCAGGGTGTTGGCAATCGCCGTGTCGTAGGCTGCTGTGGTGGCGAAGGCCAGCTTGGCTAGCCGCCAGCGGGTTTCGCGGCTCAGCGCGCCGTCGTTGGCCTTCAATTCCTTGCTCAGCGTTGGGTAATCGGAAACCAGGGTCACAATCGCAACATCTTCAAAGTTCTTGGCTGCCGAGCGCACCATCGAAGGGCCGCCAATATCAATATTTTCAATGATTTGACCGAAGGCGACGTCGGGCTTGGCGGCAGTTTTCTCAAAGGCGTAAAGGTTCACCACCACCATGTCAATGGGCTTGATGTCGTGCGCCGCCACTGCTGCTTCGTGCGCGGCATTGCCGCGTTTGTATAGCAGCCCGCCGTGAACCTTGGGGTGCAGTGTCTTGACGCGACCGTCCAGCATTTCGGGGAATCCGGTCAACTCGCTAATATCTTTGACGGCGAGACCGGCTCCGCGCAACGCGCGCGCCGTTCCGCCGGTCGAAACCAGTTCCACGCCAAAACCAGCCAAGGTCTGGGCAAATTCCACCAGACCGGTTTTGTCGGTCACACTCAGCAACGCCCGTCGTATCTGTTTTTCTGCACTCACTGCCGCACTCCTTCTCTTTACCAATCATTCAATCGCCCGTGTGGGAGCGACCAGATTCCAGAGTACATCGAATTGAAGGGCACGATCTCACATCGGGGGGAATCACATGGCGGAACGAAAAAGCTGGCCATGGAAATCTGCGTAATCGGCAAAGAGCAATATTTGGGGCGCAATTCGTTACGATGGAATCAGTTGAGCGCGGCTTCAGCCGGTTGGGCGACTTTTCCACGCGGCCCAGTCTTCACAAATGCTATAGAGTTGAGTTATGGGAAGTTACCCCCCGATCCCCGAGCCTCAGATTCTGCCGCCTGACGGCGGATACACCCTCCCGCCTCCGCAGCCCGTGCGCCGTTCGCGGCCTTCCTGGATGCTGTCGCCAGCCACCTACCTGCTGGTGGGCATCAATTGCCTGGTCTTTCTGGCCATGGCAGCGCACCACGTTAGCATGGCCAATCCCACTACCGATCAGTTGATGTTCTGGGGTGCGGACAACGCGGGCAACGTGTTGTTGCTGGGCGAGTGGGGTCGCATTGTCACCGCCATGTTTGTCCATGTCGGCTTTTGGCATCTGCTGGGCAACATGTGGTGCCTGTGGAACCTCGGTTTGCTGGCCGAGCCGCTGATGGGTTCGATGGGGCTGCTAACGGTTTACATCCTCAGCGGAGCGGCGGGCAACTTGCTTTCCACTTGTGTCAACTGGTTTGCGAGCAACCCGGACTGGGAAAAATACCACGATCTGGCTGTTTTTCCCGCTGGCGCCGGTGCATCTGGAGCGGTTTTCGGCATTGCCGGGGCGCTGATCGTGTTGCTCAAGTCGGCGCGGCTTCCTGTGCCTCCCGTGGAGTTGAAGAAGCTGCGCAAGTCGGTGATTTACTTTGCCGTCATCAATCTGGTGATCGGCTTTTCCATCAGTATGGGCAACATGGTGGCTCACTCCGGTTTGAACATCGACAACATGGCCCACCTGGGCGGTTTTACCAGCGGACTGCTCTTCGCTGCGCCCATGGTTCCCCGGCTGGGCTCGCCGCGACCGCTGTTTTGGCGGCGTTTGCGCCTGACCACGCTGCTGGTGGTGGCTCTGCTGGTGCTCTTCGGCTTCTACTTGGCGCAGTTGCCGGGATAAATGCTTGGGGCTATCAATTCGTTATCTCGCACATTCTTCAACTGCGTTTTTCGCCAAACTTCCCCGAACTGCTTACTGTACACTGGCTCACTGCGCTGCGGTGGCGGCGAATTTGCGCACCATGGTCAACAGCAGTTTGCGGTCGCTGTCATTCAGGCTCGACGAGTAGCGAGAAATCTGGGTCAAAAAGCGCAACTCCTCGTCGCTGAGTTGCTGTGTATTAATCTGTCGCCCAAGCGCTTCATCGGCGAAAAACTGGGAGATTGGAAGATCCAGCGCCATGGCGATTTTAGACAAAGTGTCGAGCGAAGGAACCGTGTGGCCGTTTTCTACTCGCGACAAGTAGCAGCGCAACAGCCCCGTTTTCTTTTCGATGTCTCCCTGGGAAAGACCCTTCTGCAGTCGGTGAGCGCGAATAGTGGTGCCGATCTTCATCATGGGGAATCTCCTTTTTGATGCCTGCCAGCGTTTCCTCGCGTGACAGAAATCAAAAGATTGTTGACGCAATAGTAAACAGATGTAGACCGTGAATGCAAGTTCATTCCTTTAGGAAAAACGATTGATTAAAACCGATCATGATGTTGACGCCTCTTTGGCGCACACGCATGCACTGTAAACTTCCGTCGCATGTAGACCGTCTGTATGGGTGTGATCAGAAAATGACTTGGAGCGCAGATGCGGCGAGCGTTGATGTGGTGTTTGGTTGCGGTGGGGATGATTCTGGCGGTTGTCCTCGACGGGCAGGCGCAGAGGCCGACTGTGTCGCAGATAAATTCTGCGCCGAATGCGCAGTCACCCGCACCGGAGGTGCCGCCCGGCACATTGCAAGGCATGGTCAAATGCGGCAACATTTCGTTACCGGGGGTGACTGTTACCGCCCAGAACACGTTGACTGGCAAGCGTTACTCCACCATCACCGGCTTGAACGGTGCCTGGTCGCTCACGATTGCGCAAAATGGGCGCTACGTGATTCGCACCCAGTTTGCGGCTTTTGCTCCCAGCGTCAAGGAGGCATTGCTGAACGCCGCCAGTCGCCAGGTAACCGTTAATTTTGACCTGCTCCTGGCCTCGCGCGCGGCGGTGCAAGCGCAGCGCGAAGAGGACGGGCAGAGTGGCTTGCCTACGATTCGCTCTCTAGCTCAACGTGGTGCGCAGAATATGAGCCTGATCAGCACTTTGAGTGCAGGCATCGAGGCCCAGGCAGGAGCACAGGGCGTCAGCGGCGCGGCGTTGCCAGCAGCGACCAATAACACTGACTTCAGCGGCGACTCGGTGGCCATCAGCGGCCAATCGGGAACCGTGAGCCCCATGGCCGGGATGGATATGGACCGGATGCGCGACGCCATGGAGACGATGCGCGCCCAGGGCGGCAACTTTGGCGGCGGCGGGCTGTTTGGCGGGGGTGGCCCTGGTGGCTTTGGCGGACCCGGTGGGCCCGGTGGCGGGCGCGGCAACTTTCGCGGCTTTAATCCCGGCCAACCGCATGGGGCGATCTTCTGGTCGGGCTCGAATTCCGCGCTGAACGCGGAACCGTTCAGTTTGCGTGGACAATCGCAGGAGCAGCCGGCCAGCGGCACCAACCGCTTCGGGCTTACTTTCATGAGCGCACCGTATTTGCCGGGGCTAACCAAGCCCAGCGGCAAGGACAGCATTTTTTTGACACTGAGCGGGCAGCGTAGTTCAAGCCCCAGCGATCAATACGCCACGGTGCCTACCGACGATGAACGCGAAGGCAGTGCAGTCGATCAGGCCAAGGCGCTGCTTTGCCCGAAGTCACAAGCATCTGCACTGAAATGCACTCCATATATTCCGTATGCGAATCTCATTGGCGATACCCAGAACTACCATCTGCTAACCACCTCGCAGTCCAACTCCACCCAGGCTGGTGTACGTTACATGCGCAGCCTCGGAAAGAACGCCACTCTCACCGGTAATCGTCGCAGAACCCAGAACCAGGGTCTCCGTCAGAGCGTTAACGGAAACTATAACTGGAGCCGTTCCGCGCAGGACGACGTGAACCTATTGCCGCGGTTAGGTGGCAAGGGATCGTCGAACTCTAATTCCATCCAGGCCGGTTACACCATCGGATTTCATAAAGTAACAAATATCTTCAATGTCAATTGGAATCGCGCAACCAGCCAGACCACAAACTTCTTTACCAACAAAACTGACATTGCCAACGGGCCCAATGGAATCGGCATTCAAGGCACGGACTCCAGCCCGCTTAACTATGGCCTGCCCAATATCGTGATAAGTAACTTCAGCGGCATTAGCCAGCAGCAGGCAAATTTTTCCGTAACGCAAACGATCTCTGCTTCGGAGACGCTGAGTTGGATGCACGGCAAGCATAATCTGCGCTTTGGCGGCGACTATCGAAGAGTACATCGTGACTTTTTGGGCGGATCCAACTCGACCGGGACTTTCTATTTCACCGGCACATACACGGGTTCGGCGCTGGCTGATTTTCTCGCGGGCAACGCACAAGAAACGACCATCGATGCGGCTGCGGCCAAAACTTATCTACGCCAGAACGTTACGGATTTCTATGCAACCGACGATTGGCGACTGCGTTCCTACCTGACCCTCAACTATGGCTTGCGCTACGAATATTTTTCCCCTTTCACGGAGAAGGACGAACACCTTGCTGTTGTCAGCACCAATCCCGACGGAGGATTTACCCAAGTTGCGGAAGTGCAGGCTGGTGTCGAGACAAACAAGCTTCCGGACTCGCTGGTCTACCCATTTCGCACCGGCTTTGCGCCGCGTCTGGGAGCTGCCCTCCGGCTGCCACAACACACCGTAGTGCGAGGCGGTTTTGGCCTCAACTATACCAACAGCCAGTACGCCACCTTTGCCTCGACCATGGCTCGTCAGCCCATGGTCAAGGACGCATCGTTTGTCAACGAGCAGACCAATGAAGCTGCCACTGCGGGTGCGCTCACGTTAGCCAACGGGTTTTCCAGCCCGGACGCAACGGGAAATTACGCGCTCGATCCGCACTATCGATTGCCTTATGTGATGGCGTGGAACGTTGACGTGCAGAAGACATTGCTATGGGGTTTGATGATGAATGCCGGTTACAACGGATCGCGCGGCAATCGGTTAGACATTACCAGCGCGCCTCGGCTCACTTCCTCCAGCCATATTTTCAATTATGAGCAAGCTGCGGCGTTTTCGCGATTCAATGCCGGTACTCTGCGCGTGAACAAGCGCATGAGCAAGGGGCTGGGTCTGGGCGCGAATTATCAATATGCGCACTCCATCGACAATGCCGGTTCGGTGGGCGGAACTTCTACCGTGGTGGCCCAGAACTGGCAGGACTTGAAAGCCGAGGAGGGTAACTCCAGCTTCGACGTGCGGCATTCGGTGAGCGGAAATTATGTGTACGAGTTACCTTTTGGCAAGGACAAGCAGTGGCTCACGACTGGCACTGCGGCCCATGTCTTTGAAGGGTTTCTGATCTCTGGTAACTTCACTTTCGCCACTGGCACTCCGCTGACGCCAAGTTATCAGGCGGACTCTACGGATGTTGCGCGCGGTACGGCAGGAACGCTGCGGCCGGATCGAGCCACGGCAAATGGGAAGTTCGTATCAATTACTGCCGGTGGTGGCTCGCAGAAAAAATGGTTCAATACTGCTGCCTTCACTCCGCCTGCAGGCACCTACGGCACGGCTTCGCGTAATTCCATCCCCGGTCCAGGTACGGTTTCCAATAGCATGTCGCTTTCCAAAACCGTTTCGACGGGCGACACGCGCAGCATGGAGATGCGAGCAACTGCTAACAATGTTTTCAATACCGTGCAGTACGCGGGAGTGGACACAAACGTCGACTCACTAACCTTTGGGCAGGTAACTTCGACGAGTTCGATGCGATCGTTTAGCTTTTCTGCGCGTTACAGATTCTAAAAATAGTGGAATTGGCGGAGTTAGACGCGCACGCATGTTAGCGGAAGGGTAAGGCTCTTGATGACGGATTGGCAGCAACAAATAGGTGCGGGAGTCGTGGCGTTGGCGCTGATGTTCACATCGGCCATCGCGCAGGATGCGCCGGTGGTCGAGAGCAGCACCATGACTCTGAAACTAAATAGCGATCTGGTGTTGACCAACGTGGTGGCGCGCAACGCCAAGACCGGCGAGATAGTCACCGGGCTCAAGCAGAGCGACTTTACAGTTTACGAAAATGGCAAGCAACAGCGAGTTTCAAGCTTTGACTTTCAAAGCGTGGATGCGTCCATGCCGCTGAATGAAGCCACGGTAAGCGGGCTCGCGTCCAGCAGCGGCACGGCGGTCGTGGTGACTCGCCCAGAAGACTTGCGCAATCATCGCTTGATTGTGATGTTTTTCGATCTGACCTCGATGCAGCCCGAAGATCTGGATCGTAGCGTGGATGCGGCGCAGGATTTTTTGCGCTCCAAGATGCAGCCGGCCGACTTGGTGGCCCTGGTTTCGTTGGGCGATACGCTGAAGGTGGATCAGGACTTTACCGCTGATAAGAAGGCGCTTTTCAATGAAATCGCCGTCTACAACGGTACCGAGGGGCAGGGCTTTGCCGAAGGCGCGACCAGTAACTCGAATCAAGCGGAAGATAGTTCTGGTTACACCCCTGACGAAAGTGAATACAACGACCTGAATACCGACCGTGAGTTATTTGCGCTGCGAGCCATCGCCAAATCACTAGAGAAAATATCACAGAAAAAGTCGCTGCTTTATTTTTCTGGAGGCATTTCGCGCGATGGCATCGAAAATCAGGCTTCGCTGCGCACGGCCATCAACGCGGCGGTGCGCGCCAACCTGTCAATTTATAGCGTGGATACGCGCGGGTTGCAGGCAATCTCTCCGTTGGGTGATGCGTCTACTGGGAGTCTGCGGGGCACCGGCGCCTTCAATGGCGGCGCGCTTGGCAACAACATGAGCGCCAACTTTGCCTCACAAGAGGTGATGGCAACACTCTCCAGCGACACTGGCGGTAAGGCCTTCTTTGACTCTAATGACTTTGCGCCAGCTTTTGCTCAGGTGCAGCGCGACACTTCGGCTTATTACGCTATAGGCTTCCACTCTTCCAATCCTTTGCGCGACGGACGCTACCGCAGGCTAACCATCAAAATCAACCGTCCTGGAGTTAAACTCGAGTACCGTCCCGGTTATTACGCCCCGGCCGACTTCAAGCACTCTGGCAAGGAAGATCGCGAGCGCGAGTTAGGTGAGCAGTTAGCCAGCGACTTACCGGCCACGGATATGGCTGTCTATCTGGACGCGCTTTATTTTCGGCTCGACGAAAACCGTTTTTATGTGCCGGTTTCGTTGATTGTGCCCGGTTCGCAGATTCCCTTTGTGAAGGGCGGCGACAAAGACAAGGCGACGCTCGATATTATTGGCGAGGTCATCGACGAGGCCAAGCGGCCCATCGGTCAGGCACGCGAGACAGTTAAGCTGAATCTCGACGCAAACCAACAGGCGCGGCAAAAAAATATTCAATACACCACCAGCTTTAATCTCCCGCCGGGAAAGTATAAGTTGAAGTTTGTGGTGCGTGAAAACCAGACGGGGCAGATGGGGTCGTTCGAGGCTGAGATTACTCTCCCGGAGATGAAGAAGGCTCCTCTCAAACTGAGTTCAATTCTGCTGTCTTCTGCGCGCCAGCCAAGCAAAAAACAGAGCCCGCTGATCCGCGATGGACAGGAGTATGTGCCCAACATCAGCCATGTCTTCCGCCAGGATCAGCACCTCTATTTGCTCTATGAAATATATTCTCCCGCGCATCAAAAAATCGCGGAGGGCCAGCCCAAGGGAGCCAAGCCTGGGATCAACCTCCTGAGTAGTCTGGAATTATTACAGGGCAACACCAAGGTCTATGAAACGCCGCTGGTGCGGGCGACGGCGATCAATGTGGAAGGGCGCGACGCGGTGGCCATCGAACTCGACGTGCCGCTGACCGGGCTCAAGCCAGGACAGTATCTTTGCCAGTTGAATGTGGTGGATGATGCGCAGGGCAGCTTTGCTTTTCCGCGTTTTGCGGTGCTGGTGCGCGAGGCGCAGGTCGCACCGCCGCCCGCCGCAGTTCCGCAATAGGAAGTTCGGACGAAGGTGTGTCTTGATAAAATCGGAGAATGACACTTTCCGCTGAAGATCGCGCTCGGCGCATCAAAATCATTCTCTTCGACGTCGATGGCGTTTTGACCGACGGAGGCATCTGGATTCTTCCCATCCCCGCCGCCGATGGCACCACCCACGCGGTCGAGGTTAAGGGCTACAGTGCTCACGATGGCACGTCAATTTCACTGGCCCGATTAGGTGGCTTGAAGTGTGGCATCATCACCAAGCGCATCTCTGAAACCGTGGCCATGCGTGCGCGCGACCTCAAACTTGAATTTGTCTACCAGGGCGCGGCCTATAAGATGCAGGCTGTGCGCGAAATCATGGAGAAGAGCGGCGCTTCGCTCGACGAAATAGCCTACGTGGGCGACGACGTCATCGACTTGCCGGTAATGCGCGAGTGCGGCTTTGCCGTGGCCGTGGCTAATGCGCGCCAACAGGTCAAGGCTGCGGCGCACTACGTCACGCCTAATCGCGGTGGCGAGGGCGCGGGGCGCGATGCAGTCGAATTCATTCTTGCCGCTAAAGGTGTGCTCGACCAGTGCATTGAGTCTTACATCGACGAGAGCAATCCTATTTCGCCCTCGATGGACATCGGCAAAGGGGGAGACCTGAAGTGATGGAAACTGAAACCAAAAAAGCAGTTGTGTTGTTGAGCGGCGGGCTCGATTCGTCCACGGTGCTGGCCATTGCCAAAAGCCAGGGCTATGAACTTCACGCGCTTTCATTTTCCTATGGGCAGCGGCATGTGATCGAACTCGAAGCCGCCAAGCGTGTGGCCGCAGCCATTGGCGTGGCCGATCATCGCACCGCGATCATCGACCTGCGCGTCTTTGGCGGTTCGGCGCTGACTGCCGACATCGCCGTCCCCAAGGGGCGCGACGCCAACCAGATGAGTCATGGCATTCCCATCACTTATGTGCCCGCGCGCAACACAATTTTTCTCTCCTTTGCGCTGGCTTGGGCGGAGGTGTTGGGATCGAGCGACATCTTTATCGGCGTCAATGCGCTGGATTACTCAGGCTACCCCGATTGCCGACCAGAGTTTATCGAAGCTTTCGAAAAGATGGCCAACCTGGCCACCAAAGCTGGTGTCGAAGGCCGTCAACGGCTCAAGATTCACACGCCGCTGCTGGCGCTCAGCAAGGCGCAGATCGTGAGTCGGGGTCTTGAACTCGGTGTGGATTACGGCCTGACCAGCAGTTGCTACGATCCGTCACCCAAGGGTGAGCCGTGCGGGCAGTGCGATTCGTGTCTGTTGCGGCAAAAGGGATTTCGCGAAAATGGAATCACCGACCCGCTGCATTATCGATAAACCAGCGGTGCAGCTTTTTCATCTCGCGGCGGGGTAAAAAATGAGCTACGCGGTCAAGGAAATCTTCTACACGTTGCAGGGCGAGGGGGCGCAGGCAGGTCGCGCGGCGGTCTTTTGTCGCTTTGCCGGCTGCAACCTGTGGTCGGGCCGCGAGGCGGATCGCGCCTCAGCGATCTGCCCTTTTTGCGATACGGATTTTGTGGGCGTCGATGGCTTGGGCGGCGGCAAGTTTGACTCCGCCGCTGCGTTGGCTGCGGCTGTTGAGAAGCAGTGGCCCGCGAAGGCTACGGCGGGCAAGCGCTTTGTGGTTTGCACCGGCGGCGAACCCCTGCTGCAACTCGACGCACCGCTGATCCAGGCGCTGCATGAGCGTGACTTCGAGATTGCGGTTGAAACCAACGGAAGCATCAAGGCCCCGCAGGGGCTGGACTGGATCTGCGTCAGCCCCAAGGCGGGAGCGGAGTTTGTGCAGCAAAGCGGCGACGAGCTGAAGCTGGTTTTCCCGCAGGCCGAGGCCGATCCGGCTGGCTTCGAGCGACTGGCCTTTCAGCATTTCTTTTTGCAGCCCATGGACGGTCCGCGTCACGCTGAAAACACGCAAGCGGCTCTACGTTATTGTTTGGCGCATCCGCAGTGGCGTCTGAGTCTGCAAACTCACAAGATCCTGGGCATTGCGTAGAGGTTGCCGGCCTGATCAGGCCCTAAAATAGAAGCAATGGAAATCTTTAAGGAATTCTCGATTGAGGCGGCGCACTGGCTGCCGAATGTTCCCGAGGGGCACAAGTGTCGGCGCTTGCACGGGCACAGCTTTCACATTGCGATTCACGTCAACGGGCCGGTCGATCCGCAATTTGGCTGGGTGGTGGATTTTGGCGATGTGAAGGCTGCTTTCAAGACCATCGAGGATCAGATCGATCACCGTTGCCTGAATGAGGTCGCGGGCCTCGAAAATCCCACCAGCGAAAATCTGGCGCGTTGGGTGTGGAAGCGGCTCCGCCCGCAGTTGCCCGCCTTGAGCAAGATTGTCGTTCAGGAAACCTGCACCAGCGGTTGCATCTACACTGGCGAATTGGAAGTCTGAAGCAAGGCCGCCAAGACCTTCTTTCTCAAACTTCAGCCCGTTACGATAAACTCAACCCCATGCGCGTTTTCGGCATCGATTGTGGAACACAGATCACCGGCTTTGGCGTGGTGGAGTCGGATGACGCCAGCGGCCAGCCGCGCTTGGTGATGAAGGCCATGGGGGCAGTCCATCTGGTCAAGTCCAAAACCACCGCCGAGCGGCTTGAACAGGTCTATCGCGCTCTGAGTGCCGAACTGGAACGTTGGCAGCCGGATACGGTCGCGATCGAAGAGGTTTTCTACTCGGTCAATGCCAAATCGGCGCTCAAACTTGGGCAGGTGCGGGGCGTGGCTCTGCTGGCGGCCGCAATCCAGGGCTGCCCCGTGGCGGAGTACGCACCCCTCAAAATCAAATCTAGCGTCGTCGGTTACGGGCTGGCTAAAAAGGAACAGGTCCAGTTCATGGTGGCGCGATTGCTGGGGCTGGACGAAGTGCCGCAGCCGGCCGACGCCGCCGATGCCCTGGCCGCCGCTATCTGCCACATTCACACCGCTCAGACCCTCAACGCGCAGGGTGCAGGGCGTTGAAAACGCTCTGCGAAGAATAATATGCTTCCAGGGTGCCTTATGACGCGACTTTTGGTTGCCCTTGCGGGTTTCCATAGAGTGACGGTAATCGAAGAACGATGCTTTTTTGAGAAAGGCGGCAACGCCATGAAGTGCAAAGGTTTGGTTGTGAGCGGAGCGGTTCTGCTGGCGGCGGTTCTGCTGGTGCCAGCTTTGTGGGCCGGAGATGGGAAC
>Ga0224529_1001864_pt1 | contig 11523 bp, 10 predicted proteins | sample CBST50metaG_FD_179893 | JGI IMG/M metagenome (GOLD analysis project Ga0224529, IMG submission 179893) | Peat soil microbial communities from Stordalen Mire, Sweden - C.B.S.T50 | ecosystem: Environmental > Terrestrial > Soil > Wetlands > Peat | place: Sweden: Norrbotten County, Stordalen Mire... | reverse complement strand
CTTAAGCCGCTTGTAGAACGGCACGGCAACCTGCTTGGCCCGCACACGATTGGCGCGAACCTGCACCAGCACATCCTGCCCGCTGGTGGCCACAGCCGCCGGCACTAGCGCAAAAGCGATGTTGGTCTTGAGAAAAGGGGCCGGTGAGCCAGAGGTGATTGTGCCGATTTGGCTGCCGTCCAAAGACAGGACGGCGTATCCATCACGAGCAATGCCGCGCTCCACCATTTCCAAGGCGACAATTTTGCGCTTTGGCCCGCCAGTCGCCTGGATAGCCAGCAATGCTTCGCGGCCAATGAATTCACCCTTGTCGAGCTTGAGCCAGCGCTCCAAGCCTGCCTCGAAGACATTGATCGAATCGGAAATCTCGTGTCCGTAGAGGCTCATTCCGGCCTCAAGGCGCAAGGTGTTGCGTGCGCCCAGGCCGCAAGGGCGAATGCCAAACTCCGCGCCCGCTTCCAGTAGCGCGTTCCACATTTTTTCCGAGGCTGCCACGTCTGAGGCCAGGTAGAGCTCAAATCCGTCTTCGCCAGAGTAGCCGGTGCGCGCAATCATGACGTTGGATTGCCCAGCCACTTCACCCCAGGTGAACCAGTAGTTTTTGATGGCCGTCAGGTCTGTAGAGGTCAGTTTTCGCAGGGTCTCGACCGAGCGTGGCCCTTGCAGAGCCAATTGCGAGTAGGAGTTGGAGCAGTCCGTGATGCGCACGGCGGGCCAATCGCTGAGCTGTTCGCTGATCCAGGCGAAGTCCTTGTCTTTGGTGCCAGCGTTGACAACCAGCAGATAATGCTCCTCGCTGATGCGGTGAACCAGGATGTCATCAACGAAAGCGCCCTGGGGATTCAACAGCGCTGAGTAGTGTGCCTGGCCGTCTTTCAGGCGGCTGGCGTCGTTCATGGTGATCTTCTGCACCGCCGAAAGCGCGCCCTCGCCCAAAAACTGAATCTCTCCCATATGGCTGACGTCAAAGAGTCCCACGCCAGTGCGCACCGCCTTGTGCTCGGCAATCAGCCCGCCGCCGACTCCGGGATACTCGACCGGCATTGACCAGCCGCCAAAGTCGACCATCTTGGCCTTGTGTGCGCAGTGGGTGGCGTGGAGCGCAGTTTCCTTGAGAGGGGGGGCAATTAACACAGTCGAGTCGGCCATCGGCATTCCTTTTTTAACCTCATGCGGCAGTACTAAGCTTACGATAAGGACTGAGCGCCAAAGGGTCAAACCCTTCGTCGTAGATTCAGAGGCAAGAGGACACACTCCTCGCGAAGGAATGAAGAATGAATCAGATCCGTGGAGTCGTCATGCTACTTCTGGGAGGATTTGCACTCTACCAGGGGTGGAAGATTCACTCTGGCAACCAAGCGCTGTGGGCGTATGGATTAGGCATAGTGGCTATTCTGGTTGGTATTTGGAGAATTACCCGCACGCCGCTTAAACCGCAGGGCTAGGGTGTCAGAGCGCAAAATCGATCGCAACTTGTACGCGCGCTTCACGTCCAATCAGTATGGGGCCGGACGGCGTGAAGCGGCTTACGGATGAGAATACGCATGGCTGGCCAAAATGTTTGAGAGACTGAATCTGATCAGCGTGGGCCGTTTTTCTCAAGCACTGACTTGGTGAATTTGCGCAAGGGAATTTTTCAGGGAAAGAAGTCTTTCAGCTCTATCGATTCCACAGACACCAGAAGTGGCAGTGTTGTAGACATTTTTGCTAATAAGTGGCGAAATGTTGCGCTTTGACGTTCACTTTCGCCGAGCTCGCCAGAAAGAACTGATGCCCAAGTACAGAAAGAGCACCATCACGCCCGCAGTTAGCAGGAAGGTACGGTGGTCGGGGCCTTGAGCATAGCTGGAGCGGATGCGCCAAAGGTTGGGTGCAAAAACCAGAACCGGCAGCAAGAAGAACACACCGGTCACTTCCAACCACAGAATGCGGCCAACACGTCGAAAAGGGCGCAGAAAGCCGCCCGTGCCGCGCGCCAGCCCCTTGGTGGCGCGTACAGCAGTTCGCCCGGTCTGTAAAGCGCGAGCCTGCACAGAAATTGCTGGTTGGTGCGCCGGAGAGGCTGGTTTTGCGCCAGCGGAGATGCGCTGACCTGCGACTTTTGCGGCGACGCGCAGGCCAATTCCCAGGGTGCGGCCGATGGTTTGCGGTTTCATCTTCGATATGATGGTATCAGTGGCGGTAGGAACGACGCTTTTTGAGGCATTTTCTGTCTCTCGCAGTTGCCTACGTCAGGCAATGGAAGTAAGGTATATAAATCCCACGCAGCAACGCGCATTTTTGGCGCGCTGACCGCAATTTTTGGAGGCACCCATGACATCCCGTCTGCGCGAACTGATTCAGCAATTGGGCGAGGCCATCCATGAGTCGGTCATCGAGAGCGAAGAGATTGCCGGCGTGGTGCAGGAAATTCGCACCCAGGGATTCGATGTGCTCCTGATGTTGGAAGCGACCATCGGCCTCAATGATTTGGCCACCAAAGCCGACGAGGGTGACGAAACCGCATCGGGAGAGAATGGCGAGAGTTTGCCCTTTACCCAAAACGATTTGCACTTCCTGCGTTCGCTACGCATCTCTGTCACCGGAGACGAGGATGGCGCGGGCGATTCACAAATTGGCTAGGCTGGCTATTTCGATAACTCTGCAATGTGTACACGATAGGGTTCCAGCAAACTTCCCGCTGCGTGGCGCAGTGTGGCCAGCGCGATCTGATAGTCGACTTGTGTTTCAAGCAGCGATAGCTCTGCCGCAGACATTTTGGTTTGTGAATCCAGCACAAAATAATTGTTCTCCGAGCCCAAGTCAAATTTACGTTGGTCGGAGGCTAGAGATTTTTGCGCCAGATCAAAGGAGACCGCACCGGCCACCAGAGCCAGCTTGGCCTCGTCAAGCTGGTGGAGCGCGTTTTTCACGTCGCGGGTAATCTGCTCGCGAGTTTGCTGCCCGGTGTATAAGTCGCGGGTTCGTGAAACCAATGCGGAGCCCAGGTTTGCCTGCCCGGCGCGATTTCTTACGGGAAGAGTCAGCGTCAAAGTTCCGCCATAACCTGGATAGCCGAAGCCAAAGAGTTGGCTCATCGACGAACCAAAACCGCCGGATACGATCTTGGTTCCTTCCATTTGATTTCCACCCAAACCGTTGCTTTGATAAAAGCCATTAAGAGACAGGCTGGGCTTGAGTTGATTGCGCGCGAGGCGAATGCTGGCATCATCGATAGTTAATGACTTGTTGGCAACTTCAATTTCTGGACGCCGGACAAGCGCGTCGGCCAAGGCGGTCGCCGCATCAATGCTTTCCAAATCGCCCGTGGGTTGCGGTTTTTCTGTCAGGTCAAGCTCCAGCGATTGAAACTGAGGATCCTGATCCGCGCCGATTGTTATGAGCAGTGCTTCTTCAGCTTGCGTCAGTGCGTAGGCAGCTTGAATGACAGAGACCTTGCGCGCTGCAACCTCTGATTCGGAGCGGTAAATATCCAACGGAGGCAGCGCTCCCAACTCCAGCGAACGCTTGTCCCGCTCATAACTTACTTGAGCCAGATCGAGCGATTTCTGCTGCACTCTGAGTGCACCGCGCGCCTGAACTGCTGTCCAGTATTGGCTAATCACTTGCAGGATAGCGTCGTTCACCTCGGCCTCGAAGTTGGCTCGCGATTGCTCTAGTGTGCGCCGGGCAATGATGACAGATGCTAGATTGGCAAAGCGTCCAGCACCGCGCAACAGCGGCTGAGTGAACTGGAAATTGACCGTGGAGCTATAGTATGGATTAAAGAAGTTATAAGAACTGTTTGTGGAAGACTTGCTGCTGGAGATTTCCGCGACGATGTTAGTGCCGGGAGTAAAGGTTTGCGTATAGGTCACCTGCCCGGTCTGACTAAGGGAGTTGAGAGTTATATTGCCCGTCGTTCCCGTACCCTGAAGCTGACTGTAAGTTGGAGAAGAAGAGCGATTGGCGTTGAAGGTGCTCTGGATGGATGGATCGAAGAGTTGAAACGAACCCAGCAGAGTAAACTTCTGCGTCTCGATTTGTGTCTCGTCGATCTGGATGGCGCTGTTGTTTTCAAGCGTCAGCAGAATGGCGTCGCGCAAGCCCAGGCTGAGCTTGCCGTTTTGTGCATAGTTTTTCAGATGCGTAGGCGGAGGCAGTTTTGCTGAGCGCACGCGTTTAGTCAGAAGCCCGTGATAACTTTCCGGCGACTGCGCTGGCGCCATAACAGCCGTAAACAGCAACATAAGCGATAGCATTCCCCAGCAAATAAATTTCATATCTGGACTCCAGGATTGTTTCAAATAAGATGCGAGCATCCTCTGCGCACAGAAGACAAAGCTCCTACTCATAGCGAATGGCCTCTACTGGATCTAGGCGCGCCGCTTTGGTCGCCGGATAAATTCCAAAGATCAGCCCTACTGAAATTGAAACCAGGAATGCCAGCGCGATAGAACCGAAGGTGACAATCGTCGACCATCCGGCAAGCCAGGCAATGAGCCGTGAGATGAAAAATCCGAAGATCACACCAATGGTCCCGCCAGCGAAAGAAATCATCGTGGCTTCCACCACAAACTGCCGCACAATGTCTGATTGCCTCGCTCCAATGGCGCGGCGCAAACCGATTTCGCGGGTTCGTTCCAGTATGCTGGCCAGCATGATGTTCATGATTCCGATGCCGCCAACCAGCAGCGAAATCGACGCGATGGCAACCATTACAGTATTGAACAACTGTTCGGTGCGTTTCTGTTCGGCCAGCAATTCGGCGGGAACAATCACGCTGAAATCATCCGCTCCATGATGCGACGATTCGAGAACCGCCCTGACTACCTGCGCCGCCTGCGAGATATTGGCATTCTCGTTCATGTTGAGATAGATGCCGTCAATCTCGTCCCGGACATCGCTGTAACTATCTTCAAGGCGCAGAAGTGCGGCTTTCAAGGGAACATAGATGTTGTTATTGACATCCACGGTCGGCGCGCCAGCTACTTCTGTTTGCGAACTGAGCTGCGGACTTACAACTCCGATCACCCGAAACCATTGCTCGTTGACTTTAACGTATTGGTCCACGGCATTCGACGAACCAAACAGGCTCCACTTAGCCGCTGCGCCCAAAACGCAGAGCGGCGCACCTTGGTCTTCCTCCCCTTGATCAAAGAACCTTCCATTCAACAGATGCAGACCGGCAATCTGCTGATAGTTGGGTTTGACGCCATAGACAGTGGGCATATCCTGCTGCGCCTTGGGAATAATCTTGGAAGGAGTAAGCCGCTTGCGAGGCGTGGATGTGGCAATGCCTTCGACGTCGTCATTCATCACACGATAGTCTTCGAGAGTAAGTCCGGGAGAGATTTTGCGGATTTTGGTGTGGGCTTGCCACTCAGTGGTTTCCTTGGCTTCGACAATAAGATTTCGGACGCCCATTTGCTCGATCAACGCCATCACGCGCTGACGCGCTCCGGCGCCAATGGAGAGCATGGCGACAACCGCCGCAACGCCAAAAATCATGCCGAGCATCGTGAGTAATGATCGCAAGCCATGCAGCATGAGGTTCTGCATGCCCAGACCTGCATCGCGAGCCCATTGCTGATAGACGGTAAGTAAATGCGTGGGAACGATCGATTTGAGGTTGGTCATCAGGGTTTCCCTTCAGTGCTTGCAGCAGCGGATGCGCCTGAAGTTTTGCGTGGCGCGGTAGGATCAATGAGCGCGACTTTGGTTCCTTCTTCCACTCCGTTGATTTCCGCACGGCTTTCGCTTTGGCTGTGAACAGTGACGACGCGCTGGTCGTAGCCGCTTTGCTTGCTCACGTATACCACGCGCTTGCCATCCTTCAGAAAGAGCGCTTGCCGCGGCAGATAGAGTACATTCTTTCTGCTCTCGCCAAGGAAGACAATTTGGGAGGTAAATCCAGAGCGCAGACGAGCGTCCGAGTCGGTCAGATGAATCGTGACGTCAAAGCTTCCCCCGGAGCTAGCCTCGAAAAAGCGCTGCATCGACATTCCACTTACATTCGCAATCGTTCCATGAAAGGTGCGGCCCGGTAAAGCATCGAAGTTGATTTCCACGGCCTCGCCAGGCTTCACGTTGTCGCGCTCCTCCTCGCCCACCTTCGCTGCCAGTTCCATGCCTGTTGGATCGACAACCTGCGCGATAGCACTGCCGGGCTCAACCTGATCGCCGGGACGATAGTCTGGCAATGACATTCCGGAAAAATAGAAACCGCCGGATGCGTTCTCATTCTTCTGTATGGATACAACTCCATCCATGGTCGCGGTGACCTTCATCTTATCGAGATTCTGCTGGGCTTGATCCATGGCAAGCCTTGCCTTGTTGTGCTTTTCCTGCGCTAGATAGATCGCGGCCTGATCCGAGGCCTTGTGCGACTCGATGTCCTTTTCCAACTCCGCAAGCACGCGCTTGGCCTGCAGCAATGCAAGTCGGTTTTTTTCGCCGTCAATTTTGCTCAACAGCTCGTTCTTCTGCACGTCCAACTCCGCGCGGCGTACACCGTAGCGAGCTTTCAGCAGAGCTACTTTGTCTTCAGCCGTAAGCACTTCGGCGTCCGCTTTGGCTTTGACGATTTCCTGTTCGGCCTCTTGCAACTCCGAACGATTCTGCTCCAGCTTGTAATGCTGCTCGCTGGGATCGAATTCGACAATCACATCCCCCTTTTTGACTAACTCTCCAGTGCGGCTCAACTTAGTAATCTGAAGGGAATCGCCACCGATGGCTGGGGCTGTAAGCATGATGGAGTGGCTGGCGCGAAGTTCGCCGGTCGTGTGTACGCGCAGATCAATTTCACCGCGCTTGACCACGGCGAGTGGAATCTCATCCGTCTTGGCAACCGGATGCGCGCGCCGCAACACCAGCACCGCGCAAACCGCCGATGCCGCCAAGATGCCGATTGCTGCCCATGCAATAACTCGAGACCTTTTCATGTGCAGCTTCACTCCTTCCCCGTAGGATCTTGCAGTGCCACCCTATCGCCCGCGTTCAACCCGCGAGAAACCAGGACACGATCACGACTGCGGCGTTCAATTTGAATCGCTCGCTCCTGAAACTTCGATCCGTCCCAAACATAGGCTACGGTTTGCCCGGATTTCAGATACGAAGCCTGCGCGGGAATGGTGATGGAGTTGGGAATTCGATCTACAATCACTGTGATCTGCACCGTCATTCCAGGTTTTAGACGCTGGTCCGCCTGATCGATTGCAATCTCTAAATCGAAGTTGCGAGGAATCGGCCAGCCTGCGGAAAAATCCGATGACGCAATGGTGCCGATGCGCTCGATCTTTCCAGAAAACTGCCGATCGGCAATAGCATCTAATTGCAGAGTCGCAGGCAGCGAAAGTGCCAGACGGCCGCGCTCGGTTTCATCCACCCGGGCCGCGATACGCAGAGAAGATGCGTCGGGCAACTCCGCAATTGGTGCGCCCGACCAAGCTCTTTCTCCCGGCTTGAATGGGGTGCGCCCGCCGTTGTGCCAAAGCGGGATTAAACTAATTGTTCCGCTAGCCGGCGCTTTCAATGTCATTGCGGCCAGAGTATGTTCAGCACGCGCCGCGTCATAACTTGCCTTGCTGCTAGCCTGTTTTTTGCTTTCAATAGTTGCGTGATTGACCGCGCGATCAGACTTCAGTTGCTCCTCTGCCTGGTGCAAAGCCTGCTGCGCATCGGAGAGTTTCAGATTAGCTTCGGCGCCTTCAATCTTTGAGATAATCTCGCTCTTGCTGGCATCCAGTCTGGCCATTTCCACGTCGTATTGGGCTTTGGTCACTGCGGTCGTATCCTGCTCTTCGGTAAGCCGCCCTTGAGCGCGTACTTGGTCGATCTCAGCTTGTGCGGACTTGAGAATAGATTGGTCCTGCGCCAAGTCGTGCTGCGTCTTTGATGGGTCGAACTCGGCAACAATATCTCCCGCTTTTACATGGGTTCCATCCGCAGCCAGTTTGAGAATCTGTAAATCTCCGGCATCCGGAGGCGCGGTGATGGTTACGGATTTCATCGACTTCAACTCGCCGCGAAATTGCAGCACATCGAGAAACTCCTCACGCTTGACTTCAAATGTGGAAACCGTAGGGGGCTTGTGGGGATGACGAATCAAAGCAAAAACGACGGCGCTGCAAGCGGTCAGAGTCATCACAATAATGATCGCCCGACGCTCTCTCCATAGCTTCCGCAGCTTGGGCATCATTTCCTTTGTCCTCCACCACCAACCTCTAACTCGACTTCAACCGCGGAGGATAGATCCGGCATAAGTCTGGGGTCATTGCCTTGAATCGAAAAGGTCGCAGAGAAGTTGCGCAGCTTGGGCGAAAAATCACCGCCATGGCCCATGGGATCGATCGAATCAAGCTGGCCATGAAAAACCAGATCGGAATAGGCGTCGAGGTGCACCAGTGCCTTTTCGCCCACCCTCAAGCCGAGTAGATCCTGCTGATTGACAGGCACCTGTACTTGCATGACTGAGGGATCAACGACCTGCATGAACGGAACGCCGGGACGAACCTGATCGCCCTCCTCCACCTCTCCCATCTTGCCCTGCTTCCAAATGGTGTTGAGGACGACGATACCGCTGATGGGAGCATGAATCTGCATGAGCGCGGCGTTGGCCTGGGCGTGCAACATGGTTTCGCGAGTACGGTCGCGCTTAATTTCGAGAATGTGTATGGAAGCTTGTGCCGCTTTGCGCTTCAAGTTATAGGTTTCCTTCAACTGCGCCAGAGTTGCTTCTGCTTCGTCCAAATCCTGCTTGGCTTTTTCGGCATCAATACGCGAAAGCAGCTCTGACTTCTGCATTTCGAGCTTGGCTTTGCTCAGACTGTTTTCCGCCTGCTTGATTTCGGTTTCATCCTTGGCGCGCGCAGCGGCTTCCTTGGCCTGGGCTTCCAGCACACTGTTGCTCTGGTCGCTGCTTTGAGTTTGCTTCTCGATGAAATCGCGCATTTGCGCCTGACGGTCAAACTCCACCAGCAGGTCACCCTGCTTGACTCGTGCGCCGCTGGTCGCCAATTTGGTAATGGTGAGCGAACCGACCTGCTGACCAGCAAGCATAGGCGCCATAATGGTGCGTGCCTCGACGGCTTGGGTGGTACCCTTCAGGCGCAAGGTGTGCGGAGCGGCCACGTATTGGCGCGATGGAGAGGCAGGCGCACCGCCTGCCATCATCTTGCAGCCACTTACGAAAAACGCAGCCGCGGCTGCCGTAAGAAGACAAACGGACTGCCGACCGTCACGCCAATGCAAAATAGGAAAGCTGGCCCGCTCACACATGTAGGCCTGCTTCACTTGCGTACGTATCCATGCGGGCTAACTCCCGTACCATTTGTATCGTGTTAAATAGACGCCTTTTTCCATAGACGCATGAGTTATGTAGAACGTTTCTTGATCTCGGCCATTATCGCAAGAATTTATCGGGTTTGTATTTAGCTTGTTGCGAATTAATGCAATGCCAAAGAAAAAAGCCCAACCGCAGAGGGTTGGGCTTTAGGGAAGGACAACGGAAAGTTCAGGCTCGACCTGCAAACTCTCGCGTTTCGGTGAAGACCTTCACTTTTGCACCGACTTCAATATAAAGAGGCACCTTGAGTTCCAGGCCGGTATCGAGACGGGCAAACTTGGTCACGTTGCCGCTGGTATCGCCACGCGCGCCGGGCTCGGTGTAGGCCACTTCGAGCTCGACTTTTTCTGGCAATTGCAGGCCGATGGGGTTGCCGTTGTACTTGTGCAGTTGCAGCAGTGCACCCTCAACGAGCAGCTCTAACGCACCGCCAACTATCTCCTTGTTCAGCGTCAGGGTATCGAAGCTTTCCTGATCCAGAAAGTAAGAGCCCTCGCCGTCCGAGTAAAGATAGGAGCACTCAACCATCTCCAAATCCGGATCCTTGAACTTGTCGCTGGCCTTGAAAGTCTTGTCGAAGACGGCGCGGGTGAGCAGGTTGCGCATCTTGAGGCGCACCAGGGTTTGGCCGCCACGGGCAGTGGGAGTGGAAACTTCCGCTTCCATACAATAATACGGAGTGTTTTCAAACTCGAAAAACATTTTGCGTTTGACGTTAATAGCTTCAAGCAGTGCGGCCATAGGTTCCTCAAGAAACTGACATTTGGAGGCGATGATTCTGGGAATCGCGCCGTGCTCCTTAACCATTATAGGGGGAAGCGGCGCCACGGCTTGCCAGCCGCCCCCTCCACTGGCGATACTCACACTAAGCCCGTGTTGCGGGCTTTACCTTTTTTCTATGAGAAAAGCCATGGCGCATGAACTGCTTACCGCACGTCTTGCACAAAAAGCTTGTATCTCCGAGTCGTCCCAGTGTTATCGCTTTGAGTTCGTGATCGACAAACAGGAGAACTTCCCTTTTACCGCCGGGCAGTTTATCTCTGCCGTGGCCGATGACGCCAGCGGCAAGCAGCAAACCCGCGCCTACTCGTTGGCCTCGGCTCCCCAGGGCAATCGCTTTCAGCTGTGCGTGAACCGGGTCGAAGAAGGGTTCTTCTCCAACCACTTAGCCGACCTCCCCGATTTACCCATCGGCGCAACGATTCAGATTCATGGCCCGCATGGTCACTTCACCTTGCGCGATCCCGTTACCGACTCAATTCTGGTGGCTACTGGCACTGGAATCGCGCCGATGCGCGGTTTTACCCAGTGGCTTTTTCCTGAGGTCGGCCCAGACCGTAGCGCGGGAAAGCAGATTTGGTTGGTTTATGGCACCCGCCAGGAGAGCGAGCTGTACTTTCGCGAGGAATTCGAGGCGCTGGCGGCGCGCGAGCCAAATTTCCACTACCTGCCCACGCTGAGCCGCGCGCCGGAGAGTTGGGCGGGTTTGCGCGGCTATGTGCAGGAGCACGTGACCCGCATTGTTGAAGAACGCGCGGCGCGGCTGGGTCAATCACTGCCTCTGGCCGCACCTGACCCGACGATTCCACCTGCCGAGCTGCGTTTCGACGTGAACGCCTACATCTGCGGGCTCAACAACATGGTTACGGCGGTGCGGGAGCGGCTGGCCGGATACGGCTGGCACCGCAAGCAGATTGTCTTCGAACGCTACGACTGAGCGATTCTAGGCTTGAACCTGCAGAAAGTTTAGGGCGCGAATGAGGTAGGATTTCAGCTCCCGACGAGGAACAACCGCGTCCAGAAACCCTTTTTCCAGCAGGAACTCGGCGCGCTGAAAACCCTCAGGCAGCTTTTGGCGGATGGTCTGCTCAATGACGCGCGGGCCGGCGAAACCAATTAGGGCACCGGGCTCGGCAATGTTCAGGTCTCCGAGCATTGCAAAGCTGGCGGTGACGCCGCCCGTGGTGGGGTCGGTGAGCACGCAAATATAGGGAACTTTGGCGTCTGCCAACTGGCCCAGCGCGGTCGAGATTTTGGCCATCTGCATGAGGCTTGCCACGCCCTCCATCATGCGTGCGCCACCAGACGCGGACACCACAATCAGTGGTTTGCGACCCAGCCGCGCTCTGTCCACGGCGCGGGCAATCGTCTCGCCTACCACCGCGCCCATCGATCCGCCGATGAAGCTGTACTCCATG
>Ga0224529_1001858_pt1 | contig 11561 bp, 8 predicted proteins | sample CBST50metaG_FD_179893 | JGI IMG/M metagenome (GOLD analysis project Ga0224529, IMG submission 179893) | Peat soil microbial communities from Stordalen Mire, Sweden - C.B.S.T50 | ecosystem: Environmental > Terrestrial > Soil > Wetlands > Peat | place: Sweden: Norrbotten County, Stordalen Mire... | reverse complement strand
CTGTGCCCATGCTTGACCTGAAGCGTCAGTACCGCCCACTCCACCAGGAACTGCTCAATGCTCTTGGGCATGTGCTTGAGACGCAGCAGTTTATCCTTGGTGAGCCGGTAGCCGTTTTTGAGAAGGCCGCTGCGGAAAACCTGGGCGTTGCGCACGCCATAGGCTGCTCGTCGGGCACGGATGCCCTTTGGCTGGCATTGGCCTCTGCCGGAATTGGCCCCGGCAAGGCTGTTGTGACCACTCCGTTCAGCTTCTTCGCCTCGGTCAGCTCCATCCTCCGCGCCGGAGCCACTGCGCTGCTGGCGGACATTGATCCGGCCACCTTCAATCTTTCGCCTACCGCTGTCGAAGCGGTTCTCGACAGCGAGCAGGGCAAGAGTGTTCGCGCCATTCTGCCTGTTCATCTTTATGGCCAGTGCGCCGATTTCACAGCCTTTTCCCGCATCGGAAAACAGCGCGGCCTCACCCTCATTGAGGACGCGGCCCAGGCATGGGGAGCGGAGTGGCAGGGCGTCAAGGCTGGCGCTTTGGGCGATCTGGGCGCTTTCAGCTTTTATCCCACCAAGAACCTGAGCGCCGCAGGCGATGCCGGTCTGGTTACCACCAACTCCGACAACCTGGCCGAGCGCGCCCGCATGTTGCGCCTGCACGGTATGCGCCGCCGCTACTTCCACGACGAAATCGGCTGGAACACCCGCATGGACGGCTTCCAGGGCGCGGTGCTTTCCGTCAAGCTCAAGTACATTGCCGGCTGGAACGAAGCCCGCCGCGCCGTGGCCGCGCTCTACGATTCGCTCTTTGCCGCTGCCGGCCTGGCCGAGGCAGGTCCCTATCCCGTGCACGGTGTCGTGCTGCCGCACGTGGCCAAGGGCAGTCTTCACGCATGTCATCAGTACGTTATCCGCACCAAGCGCCGCGATCAGCTCCGTGAGTTTCTGGCCGCGCGCAAAATTGGTTCGGAGATTTACTATCCCGTACCGCTCCACATGCAGGAAGCTCTCAAGTGCCTCGGCTACTCGGAAGGCGACTTCCCCGAGGCAGAGCGCGCAGCCCACGAGGTTTTGGCCCTGCCCATCTTCGCCGAACTCCGCGAAGACGAGCAGCAGACCGTGGTCAACGCCATTGCCGAATTCCTCAGTTAGTTCTTTGACCGGATGAAGAAGTTCCATTGAGTTTGTGCTTTCCCAGGTCTCAAAATCGAGACCTGGGGCACCCAGCGGTGGTACAAAATCAAGCTGCCAGAGACCTAGAAGATTTCACGAGTCAGGACACGCAAAGGGCGCGGCCAAATGCCGCGCCCTTTGCGTGTTCTGTTGCAGATATCGCGCTTACGCCGGCCGCTTCACTTCCACGTGCGACGCGCCTTCCACAAATGTGGCAATCGCCGCGTGATCCAGATCGCCCTTTCCGTCGCCCATCAGAGACAGCAGCATCTGCTGCACCAGTGCGGTCAGCGGCAAACACATATGGGTTGCCTCCGCGGCCTGCAACGCATTGCGCAGATCCTTCTGATGGAGCCGAATTCTGAATCCCGGCTTGAAGTTCCGCGCAATCAGCATGGGTCCCTTGGCATTCAGCACAGCCGAGCCAGCCAACCCGCCCTTGATCGCGTTGACCACTACCTCAGGATCGAGCCCGCACCGTGTCGCCAGCGCCAAAGCCTCGCCCATCGCGGCGATGTTGCACGCCACCATGATCTGGTTGGCCAGCTTGGTCGTGTTGCCCGCGCCCACCGGCCCGGTCAGTGTTACGCTGGCGCCCATGCACTTCAGCAGCGGCTCCGCTTTACGGAAGGCTTTTTCGCTGCCGCCCACCATGATGGACAGCTTGCCCTCAATCGCCATCGGCTCGCCGCCGCTGACCGGCGCATCCAGAAATTCCACGCCCTTGGCTGCGCACGCCGCGGCAATCTTCTGCGAAACCAGCGGATTGATCGAGCTCATGTCGACGATCATCGAGCCGGACTTCGCGCCTTCCAGAATGCCGTTCGGCCCCAGCACAACCTCTTCCACTTCGGGCCCATCGGGCAGCATGGTGAAGATGATATCGGCCCGCGCCCCCACGTCCTTGTTCGACGCTCCGCGCGCGGCTCCGTCGGCAACGCAGGCAGCCAGCTTTTTCTCCGTGCGCCCGTACGCCACTACCGTGTGCCCGGCCTTCAACAGGTTCTTTATCATTGGCCGGCCCATGATACCGAGCCCTACAAATCCCAATTTTGCCATCATCCGTCTCCTTTTGTGCGGAAGCGTTCGCGCTCCACTCAAATCTTCAAAAAGCCGCGCCCAGACGCATTGCCCGTGCATCGTCGCAGGCCGTCGTATTCAGCATCTCACGCCGGATGCGCTCGTTGAAGTGCATTCTCGCTCATTGTTCGAAGCGTGCTCTTCTCCGGCGGCGGCTGCGAGGTATACTCGGTCTCAAACCTAAAACCAGAAAACGCGAGTTATGGTGGGCCGAAAAATATAGGGCAGAGCAACGCAAAGTTTGATCAGACCGTGACGAGACAAACATCCGAATGGTCCTTGTGCCGTTGCCGCCTTTCCAAAGGGAGCAAATATTCATGCTTGATTTTCAGGAACTGGCGAAGCTGGCGCTGGCGCAGCAAACGCCCACGCGCGAGCAGGCTCTGGCCGCGCTCAGAATCGCGGATCAGGACTTTCCCGCCCTGTTCAGCGCGGCTTGGCAGGTTCGATATCACTTTCACGGTAAGCGTGTAAACGTACAGGTGCTCAGCAATGCGAAGAGCGGCCTGTGCCCTGAAGATTGCCACTATTGTTCGCAGTCGTGCGTTTCACAGGCGGAGATTGCGAACTATCCTGTCAAGTCCTGCGAGGCCCTTGTCAACGAGGCCAGAGCGGCCCGTCAATTGTCGGCGCATCGTTTCTGCATGGCGCTGAGCGGGCGCACTGTTGCTGACGCTGAAGTCGACGTACTCTGCAAGGCGATCAAGGAGATCAAGACGGAAGTTGGCATTCCTCTTTGCTGCTCGCTGGGCTTTTTGAAGCTGGAGCAGGCACGCCGTCTGCGCGCGGCCGGGCTGGACCGCGTGAATCACAACCTCAATACCAGCGAACGCTACTACTCCTCAATTTGCACGACGCACACATTCGCGGACCGGATGCGCAATCTGACTGTTTGCCGGGAAGCGGGATTGGAGCTTTGTACGGGCGGCATTGTGGGGCAGGGGGAAAGCGACGAGGACGTTGTGGACCTGCTGATGGCGCTGCAAAAGGTAGCTCCGGAATCCTTGCCGATTAATTTCTTGATTCCGATCGATGGCACGCCATTTGCCCAGGTAAACCACGGGCTTACTCCGATGCGTTGCCTCAAAGTGCTGGCTGTGGCTCGCCTGCTGCATCCTGCGGCGGAGATCCGCGTTGCTGGCGGACGGGAATACCATTTGCGCAGCCTGCAACCGATGGCGCTGTTTTTGGTTGACTCCATTTTTGTGAATGGCTATCTGACTGAAGGCGGCCAGTCCCAGCAGGAGGCGTTCCGCATGATTCACGACCTGGGTTTTCAAGTGAACGCGGAAAATGCCTGATGCACAAGGATGACTGGCGGGGGGGCACGCTCTCAACGGCCTGAATTATGCAAGGAAATGGGTGGCTAGAGCGAAACCAGAGTAACTATATCCTGTTGAGCATTGTGCAAGGTCGCCGCTCCCTGGAGGTCCAGCAATTCTAAATGGACCTCCACATTGGCCATCCCATGAGCAGCGCATCGGTCTGCTCCCGTAGGGAGCCATCGAAAATAGCCCAGGGCAAGCGGAGCGCAGCCCTGGGTAAGAGGCAAACAGAGGGCATCCGCCCCGGAGGGGCGGATCGAACGCTCACGCCACGGATTGCTGAATCCAATGACGGTGCTGGGCTTTCACACCGCCCCTCCGGGGCGGGAATCCCTTGCTCGAACCCTTCCCCAGGGTTTCACCCTGGGCTATTTTCGTCTCTTCCCTCCGGGAAGAACTGCGCTGAATGCCTCGTTATTCCCCCACTTAGAACCGCTGCTGGAGGCCGCGTCGACTTGAACGCTGCGGCTTCGGGATACATCAACTCTGGTTCCGCTGTAGGTCTTGATTTTGAGACTTGGGATAGCAAAACCCCACTCCGGACGAACAGCGCTTCGACCTTCACGTCATCATCGAGTGACGGCCCCTCGAAAACTCCGCCCCCAGCGGTTCTCCAATTGCAGCACCCCGAAACCACGGCTTTCAAGTGGCTTTTTCCTCAAGAAAAAGCCGCCTTGCATGGTGTTGCAAGCACAAGTGGATTGGAGAACCGCCCGCAAAGCGCATACAATTCGCATTGAAATGGCCAAAGCGAAAGATAAGACCTTCGAAGTTGCCTGCCCGGATTGCGGTGCGATGCTGGTGATCGACGCCGTCACCGGCTTGGTGGTGAGCCACACAACGGCTCCGCGCAAACGTATGTTCGAGGACCTGGAAACGGCGGCCCAGGCCATGCGCGAGCAGGACGAGCGCAAGGAGTCCATCTTCCGCCAGTCCATCGACGCGGAAAAGAACAAGGCAGACCTGCTGGAAAAGAAGTTTGCCGATGCCATGCGCAAGGCCAAGGATGCTCCGGAAGGCAAGCCCTTGCGCGACTTCGACCTCGACTGAGCGGCGGAGCGCTGAACCTTTCTGGGCCGGGCTGCAGAGGAATATTCCCACGCCCGCGGGGTTTAGCGAGATACTCATTACAGCGGAACCAGAGTTGATGCATCTCGAAACCGTAACGTTCAAGTCGACGCGACCCTCAGGGAGCGGCGACCCTGCACAAAACTCAGCAGGATAAAGTTACTCTGGTTCCGCTCTACACCGCTTCTGTTGCGCCGCGAGTTACGGCCCGGAGCGGAAGGAGACAAGATGGTGGTTGCGCACGTGTCCAAGCCCGCAAGCGATAGAGTGAAAGCGCCGTGCGCCTGTCGGTGCGACGGCCAGTTTATCCGGATTGCCGCGGCTGGAACCCTGGCCACCGGCGGCGTTCTGCTGTTGACCGGCCAGCGCCGCGCCGGCCTGGTTGCCGCCGCCTCGGGAACGGCTCTGGCCATGCTGGACCAGAGGGAAACCCTCTGTGCCTGGTGGAACGCGCTTCCCGCCTGCCTCGACGAGGTGCAAGGCGTCCTCAGTCGTGTGCAGAAGGCTGTGGACACGCTGGCCGACCAGCGCGACAAGCTGGGCAGGATGCTGCCCGCGAACCCCTTGGTCCCGGTCAGCCAACCCCGCTGATTTGCCTATTCTGGCTCCCGCTTTTCCGCTTTACTGCCAAATGGAAAGGCCCTCACCGTGCGGTCGAAAAGCCGCACCGCGAGGGCTTTTCCGTATCAACAGAGCCTAATTTTTCCGTTCGACCAGGAAGCGGGCGAGGGCTTTCAGGCCGTCGGCACGGCTGCCATACGGCTCCAGCGCCACAAACGCCTCTTTGATCAGCCGCGCCGCGTCGCGCTGGCTCTGCTCAATGCCGTAAACCGCCGGCCAGGTGGCCTTTTCCGTGGCCTGGTCCTTGCCCGCGGTCTTGCCCAGTTGCGCCGAGTCCACGGTCATGTCCAGCACGTCGTCCACAATCTGGAAAGCCAGCCCAGCCTTCGAGCCGAACAGCGTCAGCCGCGTCACGTCTTCCGGCGTTGCTCCGCCATACACGCCGCCCGCCACCACGCTTACACGAATCAGCGCTCCGGTTTTGGCGCGGTGAATGGCATTCACAAGTTGCGGGGTGGGCTTGTGGTGTTCGCTCTCAATATCCAGTACCTGTCCGCCGATCATGCCTTCCACGGTGCCCACGGCGTTGGCAATCAGCCCGATGATCTGGACCGTTGCCGCTGGCGGCGCTTCCAGCCCGGCTAGCACCTCGAAAGCCCGCGTCTGCAAAGCGTCTCCGGCCAGGATGGCAATCGCCTCGCCGAAGGCCTTGTGGCAGGTCGGCTTGCCCCGGCGCAGATCGTCATTGTCCAGCGCGGGCAGATCGTCGTGGATCAGCGAGTAGGTGTGCAGCATCTCCAGCGCCGCGCCCAGGCGGGCAATTCCCCTGGGCAAGGAACCGGCAATCGTAATCCCGGCCTGCATGGCCAGCACCGGCCTGAGCCGCTTGCCGCCAGCAAACACGGAGTGGCGCATCGCTCCATGAATCGACGCAGGCACAATTTCCGTGCCGGGGAGCAACTCTTCCAAGGCCCGGTCAGCCAGCGCCGCGCCTTCCTTCAATAGCGATTTCACATCTGTCGACATTGCTTCCATGATAAACGAGATCAGGCTCGTTTTCTCTCTAACAAGAACACTCCGGTGAGCGCCAGCAGTGCCAGCACGCTCAGCCAGCGCCCTGCCAGCACGTCGGCGGTCGTTGTCCAGTCCACCGCGAGCTCCACCGGCCCTTGCGGCACGGGCACGGCCATCAGACCATCCTCGCGCCGGGGCAGGGAAGTGACGGCGCTGCCGTTTACCCTTACACGCCACGCCGGGAAGCTCCTCAGCCGCAGCACCAGATAGCCGGCGCTGTCCGTAACTGCATGAATCCGCAGATGCTCGGCCCCGGGCTTTGCCGCGGCCCCGAACGTGGCCTCGCAACTGTGCTGGGTGGCGTCCCAAGCCAACAGATCTTCGTCGTCTTCGGAATCGGTCTTCCTGCCCAGCTCGGTGGCCGGGTCGCTGACCAGGCACGCCAGAGGCAGACTGGTTGCGACCAGCGAATTGTCCGCGCCGATGGGCTCATACTCGTTGGTGCCGATAAAGCCCTGTCCCGCATGGTAGGCGCTTAACATGCCCGGTATGGCATCTTCTTCCTCGCACCCCTGAGAGAAGTTTTTGCTCGCGAAAACGGTCATCGCCACGAAGAGCGCGATGCTGGCGACTGCAACGGCAATGCGTCGCCAGGGCCGCGCGTAATCCACTGCCGCCGAGAAAAAGATGGCCATCGGCGCTTCCAGAACAATCAGCCAGCGCCAGGGGAATTGCAGGAAGCGGAGCTCGGGCAGCAGATTCCACACTGGTCGCGAGAATGAAAACTGGAGAAAGAGAACGACGAAGGGAATCAGCGCAAGAGGAATCCACCAGCGCCGTTTTCCGGGCAAACAGCCGCGCAGCCAGCAGATCAGCAGGCTGATGAGCGTGACAGCGATCATCAGGACCACGATCATCGAGGCTGTGTACAGCACTTCATCGTGAAACGCCAGCACCGGGTTGTTGTGAACCGCAAACAGCCAATTGTTTTCGAGCGTCTGTCCGGGATCTTCCGTGACCTGGTGGATATCCACCCAGCGCTGTTCCCAGGCCGCGGGGAGCAGGTAGACCGCTATGAGTCCAATTCCTAGCACCGCGCCAACCGCGGCGCGCAGCACGGGCGCCAACGACCGTGAAAGCAAAGCCTGCGTCAGCGTCACGGCGGCCAGCAGGTAGCAGGCCATTACGCCGACAGTCGGATTGGAAAGCCACGCTCCAGCGACGGCCAGCGCCAGGGGGACGGTGGAGCCATCCAGCGCGCGTTTCCAGACTGTAACTGCGGCGGATGTGTTGTCCTTTACGGCGAAAAGCTGTCGCTTCCGCGAGGCCAGCGCAAACAACAGCACCAGCGGTATCCACACACCGCCGGCAAGCTCCGCGAAGGCCGATCGCTCATACGCGGTAAACAGCGCATAGCCGGAAAACAGAGCTATGCATCCGGCCAGTGTCGCCGCGCCCTCGTTGAGCGCCTGCCGCGCCAACGCCCTGGTCGCGAGGCCCGTTCCGGCCAGCAGCAGAAACGTCAGCGCGATGGGGACCAGAGTCCAGGGCATGACGAACCCCAGAGCCGCGCCCAGCATCCAGGTCAGCGGAGGATAAAACACGAATCGGGGCTCACCCGCGCCGTAGTTCGCGCTCGGCGTCCAGTGCGGATATACAATCCCCTCGCGCCAACTGCTCTGCGCATCGAACCACGAAACCAGATGGAAATCGAAGTCGTGTCCGCAGGAGATGCCGTGAATCAACTGAGGCGTTACGGCCATAGCAGCAGCCAGCAGAATTACGGCTGGGCCGATGAAGCGCCTCCAGCCAAAAGACGCCCCAGGCCTCGAAAGCGAGACCTGGGGCGTCCGGTTGTTCTTGAAAGACAAAAGCATCAGGGCACCAGCCGCAGCGTATGCCGGGTTTCGGCAGTCACGGCTTCAGGGCTGAACGGCAGGGCAAATGTTGTGCCTCCGTACCACGCATTCCACTGGTCGCGGAAGTAGGGGCTCAGGGGGTTGCCGCTTTCGCCCATCACAATGTTCTCCGTCGAGCCGTCCACGCTGCTCCAGTCCATGGTGAAACGCTGCGACGGTCCGAAGCTCCGGCCCACCTGCTTCACCGTGGTGGTGTCGCCGCTCTGCGGTAGAGGGCCGGTTCCGGCAATCCGCCCGATAAACGGCAGGTACTTGGCCAGCGGATGCTCAATCTCCACCACGTGCCAACTGCCATAGTTCCACCGGCCCACATCGGCCGGCGCTTTGCCGTCATTCATTCCCTTGCGGACCGCGGTGGTCAGCAACTCGTCCCAGTTTTTGTAGTTGGACGGGAGCCAGTCGGCCTTGGCGTGCATCATGATCTCTTCCTCGGCAAAGTCCTTTTCCATCCAGCGGTATTCTGCTGCGTCCTTGCCGAGCTTGGGCTCCAGAATCAGCGGCCACAGAGCTTTGCGCGTCTGAGCCACAATCGACGCGGCGGCTGAATCTGTCGTCAGCTTTCCGTCCCAGCTCCGCATCAGATCCGCGGCTTTGCGCAGCCGCGCATCCGTGTTGTCGGCGTGGTCAATGGCGTAGGCCAGCCGCTGCCCAATCTCCTGGTCAACCTCGCTGTACACGTCGGTTTCCACGGTCAGCATGTCCTTGGGCGTCAGTCCGGTGCGTCCCTCCAGAGACTTGTAGATGCGCTCGATGCGGTAGGGGTCCGCCCACTCCAGCGCCAGGGGGGATGCCGATGCAGACGTTGTTACCCGCGCATTGGCCGTGGCTACAAAGCCCGACGGCGGATCCTCCGCTTTCGGCATTGCGTCATACGGAATGTATCCCTGCCACTCGTGCCCGGCGTCCTTAATCGGCACGCCCTGCAAACCACCCGGTCGCAGCGGAACTTTGCCAATGGCGTGGTACGCAATGTGTCCCTGGTCGTCGGCGTACACCATGCTCTGCGTTGGCCAACTCCACGTGGCCAACGCCGCGGAAAACTCCGTCCAGTTTGACGCCACATTCAACTGATATTGCGGAAGTGCGTTCAGGGTGGTGTCATAGAGCGTCCACTTGAGCGCAATCGGCCGGCTTTCCTTTTCCAGAATGGGATTCAGCAGCGGCCCGTGCCCGGTCAGCTTTACGTCCAACGTTACGTCCCGCCCGCCGCGCACATGAATCACTTCGCGATTCACGGTCAGCGGTTTCCACGTGCCGTCCGCGGCCTGATAATTTCCCTTGCCGTCCAGCTTTTCCACGTACAGGTCCTGCACGTCGCCCATCAGAGCGGTAAAGCCCCAGGCCACGTGCTCGTTGTGTCCGGCAATGACAAACGGCATTCCCGGCAGCGTTACGCCCGCCGCATGGTAGCCCGGCGCTCGCAGGTCGGCCGTGAACCAGATATTCGGCTCGGTCAGCTCCAGGTGCATGTCGTTTGAGAGCAGCGGCTTGCCGCTGGCTGTGCGCTTGCCTGCGACAACCCAGTTGTTTGAGCCTGCCGCGCACCCGTCGCCGCAGGTGGGCAGTCCCAGCAGCTTCATCAGCGCCTGTGTATCCACGGCTGCCGGTATTACCGCAGGAGCCGGCCTAGCCATCGTTTCCGTGTTCTCATCGTCTTCGTCCTCATCTGTCGAGAGCGGCGGCTCCGGGTGCGGCTGGCTCAGGTCCAGCAGAATCCCGGTTGGCGGACGGTCACGCCACGAGCCCACGGGATAAAGATCTGCTTCCATCCTCGGGTTGTGCAGCTTGGCCGAGATCCGCTCCCGCCCCAGCTTGTTCTGCCAGTGCGTGTCCAGCATCTGCACCATCGTCAGCCCAATGCACACCGAGTCCACGCCGGTCCACGGTTTGGGCCGGTATCTCAGCAGATGGAACTCTGCCGGCAGTGAGTTTTTGTGCTGATCGATGAAGAGATTCACTCCGCGGGCGTAGTCGTCGAAGCGGGCGCGATCGGCTGCGGGCAGGTTCCAATAGATCCGTTCCGCTGTCGCTTTGAATCGAAGAACACGTTGCGCCTCGTCCTGCTTTACCATCGAGGGGCCCATAATCTCCGCCAATTCGCCGCTCGCATAGCGACGATAGGCGTCCATCTGCCACAGCCGGTCCTGCGCCGTCACGTAACCCTGCGCCACGAACAGATCGTCCTGCGTCGCCGCGTCGATGTGGGGCACTCCGTGGCTGTCTCGCCGCACCGTTACCGGAGCCGACAGCCCCGCCGCCTGTACCTCTCCGTCCAGCTTGGGCAGCGCCATCCATGCCGCCGAGCGCAACCACAACAAGCCAACGCCAACAACCGCCAGCGTGAGGGCCAGCAGCCCTCCCGCCGTCCATAGCAGAATCCGTGCCCAGCGCCGAATGGCTTTGCGGGGCAGGGAATCCGCTTTGCCCCCAAATACCTGATCGAGTGAATGTAAATTATCCATCTGTTACAACAGGATACCGCTGTATGCGATTCCGCGAACGCGCTCTTCAACGAACCGCAGACCCTCAATCCGCTGTTTGTGCGGCCCTTTTCCCCCGCCCATAAATTGCCAGCAGCGCAATGAGCAGCAGAATCACGGCCAGCACCAGCAGGCTGCCCTCGGGCCCGTTCGTGCCCCCGCTCCAGATCACATTGCCCGTCGGATTGGTCGTCTGGTAGTGCCCGGTCGCCACGTTGCCGCTATCGGCTGCGCCGTAGAAGTAGGTTTCCGCCCAGTCCCACGCCGCGTGGAAGCCGATAGCCCACCACGCCGACCCCGTCACCCGTATGCTGACGCAAAACGCAAACCCGATGGCCGCAGCGGCAAAAATTCCAATCCAGTTTTCACCGTTGTTGCTCGTGTGGATGAAGCCGAACAGCGTCGAAGTCACCCACGCCGCCTGCCAGAAGGCCGACTGCGGCCTTTTTTTCACGTGCAGTCGCAGACAGGGAAAAAGTCCCAGCAGCGCGATTCCGTACACGCCCCAGACTTCGTTGCCCTTGGTTTTCAGCGCCAGCGCGCCACAAAGCAGCGCCACTACGCCCAGCGCCCACCAGAAGTTGATTCCTCGCGTCAGCGTCGATTGCAGGTAGCAGCGGAAGAGTCCCTCTTCCACGCAGCCCACCAGCAGAAACGCGCAGCCCCACAGCGCGGCGTACCGCGCCACGTCGGCTCCGCTGAGCGCGACGGGCCCGAAATACAGCCAGCCGCCACACTTCAGCGCCCCGACCAGCGCCGACAGGGCCACAAATCCCCCGGCCAGCCCGGAGAAGAAATGCGCCGTGCGTCGCGCCCCCCCAAGGTTGAAATCCGCCAAGCGCCGCCGCTCGATCAGCGCCACCAGCGCCGCCGCTCCCAGCAGGGCAATGAACGGAATCAGTTCGCCCCAGAATGCCGCTGCGGCAGAGAACGCGGCGTGCTGGCTCACGA
>Ga0224529_1001857_pt1 | contig 11567 bp, 12 predicted proteins | sample CBST50metaG_FD_179893 | JGI IMG/M metagenome (GOLD analysis project Ga0224529, IMG submission 179893) | Peat soil microbial communities from Stordalen Mire, Sweden - C.B.S.T50 | ecosystem: Environmental > Terrestrial > Soil > Wetlands > Peat | place: Sweden: Norrbotten County, Stordalen Mire... | reverse complement strand
CGGCCGCCCTCGCCCGCCAGCCACCGCCGCGCACATCAGCCCAGCCGCTCCCGCGCCCAACACGATCACGTCGAATTGGCGGGTAGCGGCAACCATTGGCTCTCGTTCAGAGTAGCCCATCTAAGATATTTTCACCGGACAGATTCTTATCAGTCGTCCACCGGCGTAACCAACCCGCCGCACATGAAACTGTAGCGCTGGCCTCCCGGCCAGCTGGAGCGTGGACCTCCTGGTCCACGCTTGTTTCTAGTCAGAATCGCCGCACTTACTCCGGCAGCTTCTGGTCCAGCACTTCCTGAGCCCGCGCCTTGCGCCATGCCGCCAGCCGCTCGTAAAGCGCCGCGTCGTTCAACGCCAGAATCTCGGCCGCAAACAACGCCGCGTTGCCCGCTCCAGGCTTGCCGATCGCCAACGTGGCCACCGGAATCCCCTTCGGCATCTGCACCATCGAAAGCAGCGAATCCAGCCCGTTCAACGGCGTCGAGGCAATCGGCACCGCCAACACCGGAATCAGCGTCTTGGCCGCAATCACTCCAGCCAGATGCGCCGCCCCTCCCGCTCCGGCAATGATTACCCGCATCCCATTAGCCGTCGCCGATTCCACATATTCAAAAAGCTGATCCGGCGTGCGATGCGCGCTCAACACCCGCGCCTCGTGGGGAATTCCAAGGGTGCGCAAAATCTCTATCGCGGGCAAAAGAACTTCATAATCACTCTTGCTGCCCATCACGATTCCAACCAACGGTTTCTCGCTCATCCATCAATTATACGAGAACCCTACACCGGGAAAATGAAGTGTAGCACCGGCTTCAATGCCGATGCAGCGCCTCCACTGCCACTTCAATCACTGCAAACAAAACGCTCACCGCCGCCAGAAATCCTTTGGCCCGCTGCCAGTTCTGCTCGTGCCGCTCCATCCGCCGCTCTAATTCAGCCACGCGTCCGCCGTTGCCATCGCCCATCAAACCGGTCATCTGCGTCTTTAGAACGCATAGGTCGCTCAGCACTTGCGCTTCAAACTCACTCATCATCCGCATCCGCCGGACTCCATCCGCTCGTCATTTGCGCCGCAATGTTGTGGTTCACGATCCCAGCGGCAGGTTGATCAACAACGCCACGGAAAACTCCGAGTAATTCGGCGGCGTCGCCCCATCAAACATCCGAATATAAAACTGATCGTTGGCCGATTCACGCGCGAAAGTCATATTCGGCTCAGTCGCGCGCATCACAAGGTCTGTATCTTCGCCCGCCATGAACGCGAAATCCCTGCGTCGTATCTCGAATCCTCCGCCCGTTGGCGGAGTTACCCCCGCATTGATCGTCACTGAACTCCCGCTCAGCGCGGTAACCGTCAAGCCCGTAAGATTGGCCAGCACCGTCGGTGCAACCGGAGCTGGAAGCCACGTATCGACGGGCACTGTCGCGCTTGTCTTGATAGCCAGATCGTCTGCCCAGTCATTGGCAAAAGCAATTGCATACTCCACCAAATCCGGATAACTCGCGCGATAACTTACCTTCACCGCCCGCACCACGACTTCTGCGTTCAAGCCACACGAAGGTGCGTTCAGCAACAGCGCATCTCCTGGCCACACATCCGCGGCAAAGCTCCATCTGTTTCCCTTGTACGTGCCGCTCCATAGCGCACTCACTCCCGCCGCCGCCTGTTCAATCACTTGCGCGGCGTTACGGCAATCCTGCGAACTACGTACAGCGGGAGTCGTTACCGAGCCAATCCACACCGACTCGGACGGCAGCCCCGCCTGCATCAGTGCCTGCTGACTTGCGCTGTTCACCGCGCGTCCCACCGCCCGGCCCACGGTTCTGTAACTCACCGCGATCTGCTCTCCTTGAGCCGGTACATATCCGGTATAAAATACCAATGGTCCGGTGCGCTCCACGTGACACTCAGCCGCCTCCGCCGCTGCACCCACGCGCCGTGTACGTGTAACTCCGCTTGACGGCATACTGACTACCCAGCCCGAACCAAGATTCTTCAAACGCAGCGCGCGCATGGTTCCGATTAGATTCGTGCTACTCGCAGCCAACACCGAGCAAGCTCCCGGCAAACTCGAAATCGCGCCATCATAAAGCGTCACCGGCGTTCCGCCCATGCCATTCACATACTCCTGAATCTCCATCTGCACATATCCGGATGCCACTCTCCACTGCCCGCCCTGTGCAATCGGCCCGCTGTCTCCATTCGAGCGATAGATTGCCAGTCCCCGCTCATTCTCCGCGCAATGCACTCTAACTCGCAGCGCATATTGATTCGAGGAATTGATTGCGTACGCCGCTCCTGCCTGCGTTCCTTGAATCAGCGGCTGCAAAGTCACCGCGCCGGTTCCCGACTGCGCGGTCACCTGAAAACCCGCCACACAGGCGCTTTGCGTATCCAGCCCATTGAAGAATCCCGCGATAACTCCGGTGCTACCACTCGACAGTGTGACCCCCGCAGCCTCCAAAAGCAGCGTTCCTCCCATCTCCACCGGATCTAGCCAGCTCAGCAGCGTTTCTCCGTCAATCCCATTGCCGCCGTTCATCACCAGCCCGCCTGCGCCCAGCACAAAAGAACCCGCGCCGCCCGTATATCCCCACACCGCTTCGTTGATCTGCGGTTCATTGAACAACTCGCTGATGATTGTCGATTTCGATGCCGCCAATGCAAATGGCGCGGACGATAAATTGAATTGCGTTGTCAGTCCGTCGCCCAAAAAATATTCCGTAACATAAGCGACCGGCTCATGCTCGCCACAAACTGTTACATCATTAGCCAGCGCACGCTTGGCGCTCGACGTAAAGGCTAGGCTGGCCAGGTTCAGACTTCCGTCCCCCTCGCTCAGCGGATACACCGTATTCTGCACCGGAGTCAGCGACACCGCGCCATTGATCACTCGATACGATGCCCGCGCCAGGCTCGCTACCTGCCCCGCGCTCTTGCTCCACGACGCCCCGCGCTCCGGAACAAAGTTACTTACCGGTGCATTCAGCGTCAAGTTCTGTGTCGATAGCGCTACGCTGCCGCTATGAGTTACTAGCTTCGTCATCAGGGCTCCAGCGGTTTCTCCCGTTGCCCCCGCGCTCACTGGCATCAGCAATTGATCCAGCAGTATCTCATCGCTCCACGCCTGAATCGCGATCCGATAGCGCGGCCCCTCCATCGCCAGCCCCGCATATTCTGGCAATGGACTTACCGCGATGTACCCCGTAAAGTAATACATCCCGTCATCGCCAATCACGGATATTTTCTGATTGCGAACCGGCGTCGCGAAGTTAGAGTTACTCGGCAGGCTCAGCCATAGGCGGCACAGAGTCGGCTCATTCAGCTTACGCTCGATCGTCAAAGGATATTGTGCGTCGAGCGCCGCCGTGTAGTCCTGCCCGTTGATTGAAATTTTCATCGTAACTCTCCGCCCTTGCCTGCCATATCTTCACCAGCTCGACACCACCAGACATACGCCGGCTCTTCAGATCAACCCTGCATAACCTGGAGGGTCGATCATTCGTTTAACTCTCAGATCGCTGCATTTGCCGCTGGCAAAAAACTCCGGTAACACAGCAGTCGCTCTCCATCTAGAGGGTCCATCACCGGCAGCGCCATAAATTGCCCCGCCAACGAAACTCGCTGCAATCCGGCTTTGTTGTTTCCGTTCAGCGGCAGCAAAGATTCCTGTGCGCTTGTCATGCTCTGCAATCGCGGATAGTAATAGAAAATCCGCTCGCCCTGGCTTCCCTGCACAACAAACAGAGCCGACCACTCCTGATAAAAACTTCCGCCCTCGCGGTCCACAAAACCAGTAATCGCTTGCAGCTTCGAGCCCGCGGCGGGAGCCCCGCCTGGTAGCGGCTCTGCCAACGTTAACCCGTTCGAACTGACTTTCGACACCAACGCAACATTGAATGTCACGCGACGAACATAATCCACATCGGTCAGCGCTTGACGTACATATGCGCCAAATACAGGCGCGCCCACATAGCCGGTCTGGCCCGTATAGTCCGCGTCCAACGCAATCATCGATCCTGCGACGAAATTCGCCGCATCCGCCGAAGCCAATGCCACAAAACTCGCCGTCGATCCAGCAGTGGTGGTGACCGCCAGTGCGGCCTGCGCTCCGGCTGCGGACGCTGTCACACCGCTCGCTACAGCCAGCAGATTCATATGCTGCGAGCCCGTTGCCAAGGCCATAGTCAGCTTTGTCCAACTTAGAAACTCAAGGCTGACTTGCGCTTCCAATGTCTCTCGAACTTGCTCCAGCGGCGCAGCAGGGATTCCCGTCAATACCGCACCCGTCTTGCTCGCCGACTTGCGTGTAAATGCCCGAATCCAGCCCAGGCTAATCCATGGAGATGGCGGAGAATCCAAACTGAATCCGCCTTGCTCGGCCGGATCAAATACCACCGGCGTTCCCGTCAACCGATTCACCGGCGCAAAATATCCTCGCACCCGCCGCGCCACCGGTGCGGGAGCCGCAAACCAATTCGCTGCCATCTACTCCCCCTGCTCCTGATAGCTGTAAACCATCACCTTTACAGAACGGCTCAGCCGGTCGCGTTGAATCACAGTCGAGGCGAAACCCGGCTCGTCCCAAAACACCCGAGTCTGCATCGTTGCTGGCGGAGTGGCCGTAAAGTCGAGCTTGGGTGTGTGAAACGGGTCCAAAATCGCCACTAACTCTGCGTCCATCTGGCTCAGCGAGCGCCCGCGATCCAACCCGCCAAAGCTCTGCGTTCCGCACGTTTGATAGATCACTTCGCACTCTTCTGCCGCCATCGTGGATGCCAGCTCAACATCCGTCCCCAAGCCTAGCCAACGTAAAATGAATACATCGTTGGGTAGCTGGCTAAATGGAGCCTCCGCCTCTTCCACCAGAATTCCTGGGCGCACTGCTCCACGCACCAGGATCGCCCGCTCCGAATTGATCGCCGCTAGGCGCGTGCGCAGCGCCATATAAAACGAATCTTTTGCATTTTGCATGGAGTTGATTTCCTCGTGCACTGCGCCATTGCCTTGCATCCAGCCACTCGCAGCCAAGTTGCTTTTTCTTCAGTTGATTCCTTGCCCTCAGTTACACCGCTTGCTGCTTGGTTTCACGCAATAGCAGGCGATATAGATAGACCTGACCAAACGCTTCGTTGGAAGCGACTGACTCAATCAGATAATCCTGTTCCGCTACAGTCACGACCAAGGTCATCGCAAACAGTGCTTGAGCCGACGTCAAATCCAGCGCATTCACCTGCTTCTGAACTCCACTGGCCGACACCAGCAGTTCCCACTTTGACTCGCCGTCCTCGTTCCACGACGGTCTCAACTTGCGCATGACCACCGGACTTACAACTACATTCCCGAACGTCGTCGCTACCAACCCCAGTTCCGACATATTGCTTTCTGTGTTTGCTCCCGTCACTCGCAGAAGGGCTGTCGTCCCCGCTACACTCCGCAGCAAGGCATCGGCCAGCATCTGCGGCGCTCCCACCGGGTTACGCGGCGCTGTGTCACTCATCGCTCACCCCAGCCTGTTCGCAATGTAAGGACGCAGCCATGTCTGCACTGTTTCGTCTACCAGCGAACTTGAAAAATACTGCATTTGCATCGTGTCGATCTTGGTCTTGCTCGCGTTCAGCGCCGGCGTCGACTGCGCGTTACGTACAATCTGCGCGCACGCAGTCTTCACGTCACCGCCGATTGTCGATAGCCCCGCCGTATAAGTCACTGATATTTCGTTGTAAGGAAGACCCAACACATTCCATGGTAGCGAAAGCTCCCCTGTGTTCGAATCAAAGTCCACCGCGCGCGGATCGATTGCCGTCCACTGCCCCGGCAGTGAAAATGCCATTACCACATCAAACAGCGGATCCGCCAGTGCCTCTCCCCGCAGCGGCTTCGCGTAGCGCCCTTCAATGCTCACCAGTGGAGACGTTGCCGTTCCCAACGGCGTCAATGGCAGATAACTCAATAACACCGTCTGCGCTCCGCTGGTAACTCGCAGTCGCTCCGTGTATTGGATGACATTCAGGTCCGGCCGCCTGCAGTAGCTGTTGATCAATGCCGTGGCGGCCGTGATCCAGTCCGCCGTCGTAGCTGCCGGCAATCCATAGTTCAGGTAATCCGCGGGCTGCAGATATGCCATACACCACCCTTCCTTCTTCGTTCCACTTATCCAAGTGATAACTCGACGACACCGGGGGCTCCGCCATGCGAAGCCCCTTCGTCAACGCGCTAGCCTATTGCTTGATTCCTACCGGTCAACCAGCACCTGGTAATGCGCGTAGTTAGCGCCCTTTACCACCGGAGCGCCAAACTTCACCGCCACATACTGGTAAGTCAGCGAATTCGGCAAGCCAAGTTGGAAAATGCGAGGAGTCGGATCGCCAAGCCAGTGATACTCGATCAGGTCCTCGGTCACGATGTAAGCCGGCAGCACCGCCGAACCGGAACCAGGAGTGCCCGTATAGCTCAGACTCCAGTCAGGAATCAACGGCAGATCGCCCGCCTGCGTTGATAGCATCTTCACCCTGAATCCACCTGTGATTACATCCGAGTTCAATATCACGTTGAACTCCGACTTCATCTCGCGATCAATCAGGTCCAGCAGCACGGGATTGGCATAGATTGCTGTCGGACGCGCATAATAGCCACTGCTGGCCACCATCTGCGCCACGGCCGACTTCAACCCGTCAACGATCGAAGCCGTTGTGCCAATTGACAGAGTGTTTCCGCCTGCCGCAATCTGAGCAGTCACGCCCATATACTGTGTGGTCGTCGGGGTGCTCAGACTGGTGTCATTGCCGTTCCACAATGCCACGTCATGAGCCAGCATCACACCACTCACCGTGTCCACTAGGTCTTTGGCCTGAAGATATGCAAACTGCTTCTGCTGATCGCCCAGTTCAATGTCGAACAGATTGTAGTTAATCTGCGAGACGATCGCCTTCAAAGGCACACTCCGCTCCACACGCGTCGGACTTACCACCGGAGCCACAATGCTGCGCGGATTCACAAAGCCGGCTGTGCCCGGATTGGGAATCGCTGTCTCCTCAAAAAAACGCGACGGATGACCGGTCGCAGGCACCTGCTTGATGCGCTGCCCAAAAGGACTCGAGCGGCGGCAGATGTCAAAGATCTCGGTCTGGTACAGAGGAACTTCAATGGCGCCCGGCCCGATAAAATCTGCTGCCGCGTGAATGTCTGCAAAGGTTGCGTTCATAGGCTTTTCCGCCCCCTCCATGGGGCCAGTCGTTGCTCGAAATTTTGCGCCTAGCTACTAGCTTTCAGCTACTCGCTTTTCCTTCCGAGCAGTAAGTCATCTTGTTACCGGCAAGGTTCATTTCGATTCGTTCTTCACCACCGAACTGACTCCTTGACGCTCCTCCTCGGCGTGCTTTACTGCCGCAGGCCCGAGATCTACGCGACTCTTCGCTAAAAGCTAGTAGCTACAAGCCGCACCGCCGCTTTAGGCAATCGCGCCCGCTCGCAGCAGTTGACTCTTCACCGCGATGCGCTGCTCCAGGCTCAGACCAGCCAGCGCCGCATCCAGAGTCCGCACATCGACCGGACCCTCTCCAATCCCGTGTTTGGCCAGCATCTCGCTGGTCGCCGAAGGCAGTGTTCTGCGCAGCGGATTCAGCGCAGTCGGCGCACTCGCAGCCTTCAGATCAGCCAACTCCTGCTCGGCTACGGCCAGCTTCTCCGCCAGCTCCGACTCGCGCCGGCTCTGTTCCACTGTGGCCGAAATCCGCTCCACTTCTCCGCTCAACGCGCCTTGCCGCTCTTCCAGCCAGCTCAACGTACGCTCCAACAGTGTTGTTGCGGCATCCAATCGCTCCGCAATCTCTTGCTCGTTGTTTTCCATGCCATTCCTTTCTTGGTTGCCGTGAATGTCGCCCGCGAGTTTCACTGTTTTGATAACTCGCAAACAAAACAGGCTCCGCCATGCGGAGCCTGTTCGCCAATTTACCAACTTGTTTGCAGCTTAACTCGCCATGCGGAAGCTTGTAGCTCGATATGCCGCTTTTTCCCGCAGCAGGATTGCAGCTCCGGTAAACGTCACCCGCGTTAGCTTCCATATCTCCGCCCGCATATCTTCTACTCTTGCGTCGGCCAATTCATAACTCATGCCCATCGACTCCGACTCCTGCGCCTGAATCTCTCCCGCCACTTCCGGAAAATCCCGCGCGTACAAATAGCCGCGCACCACTAACCGCTGCCCAATTAGATTGGCCTCAGTCAACAGCCCAATCTTGCGGCGTGCATCGTGCCCATCCCATCCCGGGCGGTAATCCACCGCCATGCCCAGCAGTGAAGGCAACGCCTTTTCCGCCGCCTCTTTTGTCAACATTACCCGGTGCCCCCGCGCTCCAGCCGGTGCCTTGTCGCTGGCCGCATTCACCACTGTCAATACCCCCTCGAACTCCACCCGGTTGGGGTGACCGTCCACATGGGGAATCTTTACCGCCATCGCTTCCAATCGCATGCGCTCTCCGCCCATCTGATTTCTTTACTTGGCCTTCCGCCTTGCCCCTGACAGTGCGGCCAAAAGAAAATACTTCATCCCGCTTGCACCGTTGCCGCTTCCGCTGCTCCACCCGACAGTTGCGTCGTTCCGCCCTTTTCCATCGGGCTTAGCCCACGCATCGCTCGCACTTCATCCACCGTGTACACACCAGCCTGCAGCAATTGCACCTGCACCGCCAATTCCGTATCCTCGTCCCGCGCATTCAATTCGTTGAAAACAAACTCGAATTCATGCCACCCAATACACTTGCCGAAAAGGTCACGAGTAATATGCCCGGCCAGCAACTTGGCCAATGGTGAAATCGCTCCGCGGAAGGCTTCATCCGTCATCTCCGCAGCCGTAGACTGATTCACATCAGCCTCCAGTCCGAGCATCAATGGAGGCAAACCAAAAGCGTTCGCCACCATCCGGATCAGAAACTCCTGCCAAGCCAGCCGCATGTCCGCGTCCGTACCCTGGGCAAAGCGCAGCACCTCCGGCTTTTGCTCGGTCGAAATCAGCGGAACCCGCCCTGTTCCCTCAATCTCGTCCTGCCACCAGCGAATCAAACGATCGTGCTGCGTAGGCGTAGCTTCGTTAATCCACAGCGCATACTGCGCCACCGTGTTAGCCGCCAGTTTGCCCGCAAATCGATGCGCACTCAAAAACTGATTCACCGTCTCAAACGCCACTTCCAACGGACCTAGTCCAAACGGCGTAAAGCTGCGCGGATTCATCCGCACATACATCAGTTGGTCGTCGCGCAAATCCACCGCGCTTGAATCCATCTGCCCCGGCAGTGCCTGCGCATAGCGCGGCGTCTCCGGATCTCCATTCCAGCGGGGATTGATGCGGATCGAAGCTCCATCCACAGCCCATAACATCGCTGGACGCTCCCCGTCTCCGGTCGGCTCCATCTCGATCGCCCCATAGCCGCCGGTCAACGCATCCTCAATCACTTGCTCAATCAGCGTCCTAAAGCTGTCCACTTCATTCGGCTCTTCCAGCGTCCGGCGCAGCGCCTGCAACTTGCGTTGCGCTTGCACCAGGTCCTCCGCTCGCACCCCGCGCCGCACCCGCACCTGCCAATCCATCGCCGCAATGCGGTCCTTGATCACATTGATCGCCCGGCGCACCACCGGCGTCTCCGCAAACCGGCGTAGATTCATCGGCGTCGGTTTGGGCAGCAACTGCCCTGGAAACTGCACCGGGCTCAGAATCGAAGGCAGCGCCAGAGTCTTTCGCTCTGCCTCCGCATTCGCCGCGTTCGCCGCTATCTCGGCGCGCCGGTCACTCCCCGTCGCCTGCCGCCAGATCTCTCGCAACTGCTCTCCAACCTTCACGCGCACCTTCCTTCTTCCGCCGCCCCAAAATAAAAAAGGCACAACCCCGGAAAGGGTCATGCCTCGCAAAAATAGCGCGCAGTCATCCGTTGACAACTAACATTTGTTAGTTATCAGTTACATACTTCTGACTTACAAAATCCATCCTACCGCAAACGCTAAAAACTATCTGCAAACTCTCGTGCAAATATCTCGCACGTTCAAACTAACAACTGTCGTTCACACCCGCAGCTCTCGCCGCGCGGTCTCCGCCACCCGCCCCAGGTCTGAGGTCGTCAGCACCCGGATATGGTGCTCTTCCATCGTCTCCACCCCAAAGCGATACATCTCCAGCCGCTCCGGCTCCGCGTCGGTTGCCCCCAGTTTGGCCGCCGGCTCAATCACCGCCGTCAGCTCCAGTTCCGCCTTCTCCACCCGCGCCACCCCGGCCCGCAGCCCTGCCTCTGAAAACGCCAGCACCTTGGCCATCTCCACGCCCGGCTCCATGCTCACCGCGTGAAACATCCGGATCAGTCCATTCGGCCGGTAGCCAACATCGATCCGCAATGGATCTCCTGGCCGCGTATATTCCGATGCCGCAATCTTTTTCCTCAACAGATCCCACACCCCGGCCCGCTCAAACTCCCCGCGCATCCGCGCCTGAATCGCCGCCCGGCCACTCAGCCGCGACACTCGCGCCCGGGGGGGCGGTTCCACGTAGAGCCGCATCAGTTCTTCCATCCCCGCCGGCAAACTCTCCGCCAGATAGGCCTTCGGCTCCGTCATCTGCACGCTCAGTGAAAGCGCTTCGCTCAAAATGTGCATCAGCTTGCCCCCGGGATCATCCCGCAGGCGCTGGCGCAGTTCGCTCTCCATGCCTTCCAGCAGCGCGGTATCGGCCTCCGGGTCCAGGCAGCGCACCCGCCGCCAATCGTGCGTAAAACGCACCTCGGCCGGCTCTCCGCTACCTTGCTCACGCAGAATCACCCCGATATGCACATACTCGTTCCTCACCGCATCCGGAACATACCGAAGCAGTTGAAACTCGCACGCACGCCGTTCATTGCCGCCGCTCATCGCCTCTTCGCCGCCCGTCTATTCTTTCCCCAGAAGCATCTGCAAAACCAACCCACTTTACATCACTCTTCCTACGATGCTACCCCACTTTGCATCCTCTTCCGCCGCTTCCCCCGCATCTTTCCTCATCTCCACCCATTTTGGAAATGGCCTCCGATCCGACCTTCCGAAGCCTTCAATCAGCTCCCGGATTCGGCTTCTCCGCGTCAGCAATTTTTCCACCAGCGCTTCCATCTCGCTCAGGTCGCCACCATACCATTCTGGCGGTATCTCGCTCGCCGCCGCCCAAACCGTCTCCTCCGCCATGGTCTCCAGCCGCGTCAACCAAGGCTCAAAGGATTCCCATCCCTTGATCTCCTTGTAGACATCGTTGCGATAATAAACTCCCCGCAGCGGAATATTTTCCAGCGTCCATTCCCCGCCGTGAAAGCAATATCCGTAGTCGATAAAGACCGCCCGGTAGCGCCGTTCCCGCTGCTTGCGCGCAAAGACCGCCTGCCGTCCGTTGGCGTTCCCCGTCCACTTGTCCAGGGCCAGAATCCCGGCAAACTCGCCCAGGTTCCGTACCTCGGCCATCTGTTCCTCGGGCAGGTAATCCACCACCTGACCCGGCATCAGACCGCCCACAAATCTTGATCCAAACTGCAACCCCGGCTGGCAGCGCACCCGCTTCTTGCCC
>Ga0224529_1001855_pt1 | contig 11570 bp, 10 predicted proteins | sample CBST50metaG_FD_179893 | JGI IMG/M metagenome (GOLD analysis project Ga0224529, IMG submission 179893) | Peat soil microbial communities from Stordalen Mire, Sweden - C.B.S.T50 | ecosystem: Environmental > Terrestrial > Soil > Wetlands > Peat | place: Sweden: Norrbotten County, Stordalen Mire... | reverse complement strand
CTCCAGCGGCGCGCGCATGGGCCCGGTGGATTTCGTGCGCCGCATGGAAGAGGCACTCATCCGCCTCTGCGGCGAGTTGGGCGTTCTGGCTAGCCGCATTCCCGGCCTCACCGGCGTTTGGTGCGGTCCTGCGAACGGCAGCGCTCTGGACGAGAACCACGAAGTAGAAGCCAAAATCGCCGCCATCGGCATTCATGTTTCGCGCGGAATCACCTCCCACGGCTTCGCCTTCAACGTCACCACCAACCTCGACGACTTCAAGCTGATCATTCCCTGCGGCATCGCCGATCACCCCGTCACCAGCCTGCAACGCCAGATTCCCGGCGCACAGGCTCTGCCTCCCCTGGAAGCCATCGCCCACCAAGCGGCACGGCAGTTTGGCCAGGTTTTTGCCGAGCAAGTGCTGGCTGTCGCCTCCCTCGACGACCTGCGCACCCAAGCCGCCGCCGTCCAGCCGCAGTTCCCTGCCCAAGACACACCCCTTCAGCTTCCCGCCGAGGTAGAACGACTCCTGGGCTTGGGCTGCGAGCAACGCCCGCTCCGCTGCTAACCACGAATCACTGTCACCTTAATCAGCTTCCGGCTCACCAAGCCAATTTTTCCGCGTCTACTCCGATACAGAGATTTCTCTCTTCCCCAGAGCGGAGATTGGAACGGAGATTCGATGGCAACGGACGTGACAACCTATCCAGTTTCCCCGGTTCAGCTTTCGGCCTCCATGGCTTGGTCCATGGCTGGGAGGGTACAATCCTCCCCAGGCATGGCTACGAGCAGGGCAATGAGCGAACCGAAGACCGCCGCGCAGCGGATGCAGGCGCGAGCGCCTGAAATGGAGCTGATCCGCGAGGCGCAAGCTGGCTCCCGCGCGGCTTTTGATACCCTGGTGCGCCAATACGAGCAGCAAGTTTTGCGCCTCGCACTGCATTTGACCGGCTCCGAGCACGACGCCGAAGACATTTACCAGGAAGCCTTTCTCAAGGCCTATCGGTATTTGGGGAATTTCCGTTTCGAGTGCTCGTTTTACACCTGGATTTATCGCATCGTCACCAACCTTTGCCTGGATCAGTTGCGCCGCCGCAAAACTAGGCGTGAGGACCGCGCCGTCATTCTCGATCGCTCCGGCGACGAAATCGACATCCTGGCCTCGGTCTCTGATGATCGGTCGTTTTCCAATCCCGCCAAGGAGCTGGATCGCAAACTGCTGGGTGAGCGGATTCAGGAAGCGATCGACAAGCTCACCCCCCGCGAGCGCATGGTTTTTGAACTGAAGCACTACCAGGGGCTCCGCCTGCGCACCATCGGAGAGATGTTGAATACCACCGAAGAAACCGCCAAAAATACGCTCTTCAGAGCGACTAAGAAGTTGAGATCTCAATTGGCGGGAATACGGTAAAAAGTTCGGCGCTGACCGAATTTTTGCAACAAATTGTGGAATTTTTTGAGGCTGGAAGGACGTTACCCAATGAATTGCGAAATTGCACACGAGCGCATCGTTACTGCGGTCTACGGGGAACTGACCGACGAGTTGACGCACCAGTTGGAGCGGCACATGGCAGTTTGCACGGATTGCCAGCAAGAGCGGGAGCAAATATTGGCCTTGAAGCTGCTGGCCGACGCTTATCCACTTGTCGAGCCAGACGCCAACCTGATTGCCCGTTCACGTTTGCGATTGGAAGAGGCGCTGGACGCCTTGCCTCCGCGCCGCTGGTATGAACGGTTTGCCCAGAGTCTGCGGAACAATTTTGCCAGCGTGTTGGCCGCGCCCGTGGCCGCTTGCCTGTTGCTGGTGCTTGGCGCTGGCGCTGGCGCCTTCGGCAGCTACTGGCTGGCCCAAAAGCGGGCGGCGCACTCTGTCTCCACCTTGCAGACGGTCCAGGCGACCCCATCACCTCAGCCCCAACCGGCAGCGGTAGCCCCAGCCGGCACGGTCGCACCCGCGGAGATTGCCAATATCTCCAGTGTCGTCCGTCAGCCAAATAGTCAGATGGTTGAGGTGCGCTACAACCAGTTGGTGCCGCAGCGGATTCAGGGATCGATGCAGGATCCCGCCATTCGGCAACTGCTCATGCTGGCCAGTGAAAACGCTACCTCGACCGGAGTCCGCGACGATTCCGTTGACCTGCTGGCGGCCGAGTGCCGCAACGCACACGGCTGCAAGGCGACGGGCATTCGCGACGCGCTCATGGTGGCCTTGCGCTACGACAAAAACGCGGAGGTACGCGAAAAAGCTCTGCAAGGGCTTGAACCCTACGTCTCTGAAGATATGCGCGTCCGGGATTCTGTCCTTGAGGCTTTGTTGAACGATAGCGACCCCCGAATTCGCACCGCGGCCATCAACATTCTTGAACCTGTCGAGGCTGACACCAGTGTGCGCCAAGTGCTTTACACCGTTGCCAATTCGGACCGAAATCCTCACATTCGCACCGTTTCGAGACAAGTCTTGAACCGCGTGCCAGAAATTCAGTAATCGAGATCGACCTTTCCGGGATCGCATCGTAAGAACAGAATGCGGGCTGGAGCAACACCGTTGCGGGAGAAGGAAAATGAAGCACTTTTTGAGGCTGTTTTTTCGTCGTCGTCTTGGCTTGACTGTACTGTTGGCCTTAAGTGTGGCTATCGCGCCACAGGGTGCCAAGGCGCAGTCGCGCGGACTTGCCGCGTTTGTGCGTATACCCAATCCGCTGCTGATGCATGCCTCCTCGCGGGGCTATCTGGGCGTCGATTTGTCCGACGTAGACCAGGAAAAAGCCCAGGCGCTCAAGCTGAAAGAAGTGCGCGGCGCGCTCATCACCCTGATTGACCACGACGCTCCGGCTGGCAAGTGCGGACTCAAGGTCAACGACGTGGTCTTGCAGTTGAACGGGCAAAATGTCGAGGGTGCCGAGCAATTGCGCCGCATTCTTCGCGAAGTTCCCGCCGGTCGCAAGATTAGCATGGAAATCAGCCGCGACGGCAACATACAGACGCTGGCCATCGAACTGGCAGATCGCCGGGTCATGGAGCATGAGGTGTGGACGCGTATCAGCGCGGACGGCGATCTCTTCTCGCAGCAGCCCGGCATGGCTATTCTTGCTGAAGGTGCCGATGCGCCTTTGCCCGGAGGCTTCCACATGCCCTTTTTTGGCGGCAGCCTCAAGGTGGGTGCGCTAGTCGAACCGCTCACCTCGCAGATGGCTGAGTATCTGGGCGTTCCCAACGGCCTGATGGTCAAGCAAGTGGTGCGCAGAAGCGAAGCTTCAGCGGCCGGCATCAAGGCCTTCGACGTAATTCTCAAAGTGGGGCCTGAACCGATTCATACCGTCACCGATTGGGAGCGTCTGCTGCGCACTAATCAGGGAAAATCGGTTCAAATTACCATTTCGCGCGCCAAAAAGACCCAGGTTCTCACCCTTATGGTGGACTCAAAGCATCACAGCCAGTTGCTGATTGAAGATCTCTTCCCTGCGGACGATCAAACTCCGCCGTCGCGCAGTTGAGCAGAAAATGATCATTCTATGGAGCTATCTCCATCGAGCTCGTGCCGTTTCTGCCCGCCTCGTCCAGCTTGCCGAAGATCATCTTCCCGCTGGCAGTTTGCAGTACGCTGGTAACGGAGATTTCGATCGCCCGGCCAATCATCTTGCGGGCGTGATCCACGACCACCATGGTGCCGTCGTCCAGGTAGCCAACGCCCTGATTGAACTCCTTGCCCTCCTTCAGAATCAACACGTTCATCTTCTCGCCCGGCAGCGCCACGGGCTTCAACGCATTGGCCAGATCGTTGATGTTCAGCACTTCTACGTGATGTAAATGCGCAACCTTATTCAGGTTGAAATCATTCGTCACCACCTTCCCCTCCCACTTCTTGGCCAACTCCAGCAGTTTCAGGTCTACCTCGCGAATGGAGGGAAAGTCGTCCGGAACGATCTGCACACGGATGGCGGGATTGGACTGCATCCGTTGAAGCATGTCCAGACCGCGCCGTCCGCGTTGCCGCTTCGACCCATCCGCCGAGTCGGCCACGGTCTGCAGTTCGCGCAAGACAAACTCTGGAATCACCATCATGCCATCGACAAAGCCCGCTTCGGCAATGTCGGCGATACGTCCGTCGATGATGACGCTCGTGTCCAGCACCTTTACTCCGCGGCGCGTGGGTCTTTCTCCAGCAAAGACCCCGTCCAGCGCCGTTGGCTGCAGCAAGTCGCCCTTGCTGGCTCCCACCAGTAGTCCAACATAGGACATTAGGGACAGCACGAAAATTTGCAGGGCGGAGAGTACACTACCCGACGGCAGCGCGCTGCGCAACACCATACAAAACAACGCCGCGCTAAAGATTCCTAGCGCACTACCAAAAACGGCACCAATCAGACGATGTAGACTCAGCGCCCTCACGCGTAGTTCAAAAGCAATAATTGCACCGCCCGCGCCCGCACCGATCAGGGCGCTGAGCCAGCCCGGCAGTTCAAAAGGATGAAGGAAGTAACTCACTCCGGCCATCAAAGCCACAATCAACAGTCGAATCAGAACAATATCCATGAAAATCCCTACTTTCACGTGCGCAAGAAAAACCTGGCCCGGATATAAATGGCGAGTATGCCGACCCAGAGCCTAATTCGTCAAGGGGGAATACGTTGCCGGATCGAGTACCGACGCGTCGCCAGAAGAGTGTAAGCTGTTTTACCTCTCCAAGTCTGGTGCCTGGAGAACATTTTCATGGGCAGATTCCCTCTCCTGAATCCGGCACGCGGAGATTGCCTGCGAGCGGTGAAAAGTATTCGCGCCAAAATCGCTTTCGACCTGCTTACGCTACGGCTCTATAATCGCCCCATGAAGCTACTCGCCGATCCCCGACGCCGGTCAGTCGCCTGGATTGCGATCGGGGTGCTGCTTATCTTGACTTTTTTGGGGGCGCTTCAAGCCTTCAACACTACAGGCATCGGTTTTCTCAATCCAGAGACCGCAGGCGAGACGTTGATCTTCACCGGCCTCACAGGGCTGGTATTCCTTCTTCTTCTTCTGCTGCTGGTGCTGCTGCTGCGTAACATCCTGAAGGTTTATGCCGGCCAAGGCAGCAGCGGCATGGGCGCGCGACTGCGTTCGCGTATGGTGTTGGGCGCGGTGACAATCGCGCTGGCTCCTACGGTTTTCATGTTTCTGTTCAGCCGCCAACTCATGAATCGCTCACTGGACCGCTGGTTTTCGCCCAATACCTCGCAGTTGCACGATGACTCAATCCAAGTAGTTCGGGAACTGGCCCAATACGTAACCGCCAACGCCCGTGTGGAGGCGGAATCCATTGCGTCTTCAAGCGCGCCGGATCGCGCCGTTGCTCAACTTCAAGATGAGTTGACCGCACATCGCATTACCTTGGCGGGTGGTTTTGTCGTGGTCTATGGGAAGAATGGTCGCTCACTGTCCAGCTTTCAGGCTCCCTCAGAATCCAGTCCAATCAGTTTGCTTCCCTGGCTGGATCAGGGCGAGCAGGGATCCGCTGTTGCTCTGCGCGGACCGCTTTCGGTGAATCTGCTTTTTTTGGCCCAGCGCCGCGACCAGCCGGTCGTCGATATTGCGGGTGAAGAGTTCGCGTTGGGCATGGCGACCACCGGCTCCGGCAAGTCTGTCGTGGTGGCACTGCCCATGCCCCAGGGCCTCAACCAGACTGCTGTACGGATCCGTTCCGGCTCGGTAACCTACTGGGAGCTTTTCCGAAAGCGCAAACAGATTCATGCCACATTTTATGAGGTACTACTTCTCATCACGGTGCTGTGCTTCTTTCTGAGCGTATGGATGGCTCGTTTCCTTTCCAATCAGATTACCCGCCCGGTCGAGGCCTTGGCTGTGGCGATGGACGAAATCGCCACGGGGAAATACGATTATCGCGTTGCCCTTCTGGCTTCCGGCGAGATGGGTAGCCTGGTGCGAGCTTTCAACCATATGGCCGCCGACCTGGACGCCAGTCGCCAGTTGGCTGAAACTTCTTCCGCGCAACTAACAGCCGCTAATCTGGCCATCGAAGAGCGGCGCCGCGAACTCGAAGCCATTCTTGAAACTATTCCCTCCGGCGTGGTTACTCTTGACGGTGACGGTGCCATTCTTCAGTCCAATCGTGCTTTTTCCGCTCTTTTGGGACGGCGCGAAGATTGCGGCTTTGGCGGCGAAAAGATCATTGATTTGTTTCCTGCCGATTCCGCCGAAGATCTGGACGGCGTCATCCGACGCGGCCAGCGCATGGGCTTGGCATCCACCGAAATTGAACTTCACGCCCACGGACGCACCATGCACTTGGCTATCACCAGCGCCCGCTTTGAGCTGTCGCGCAACGAAACGGGAACTGTTTTAGTGGTCGAAGACACCACGGAACTGCTTCGCGCCCAGCGCCAACTCGCCTGGAAAGAAGTGGCGCAGCGGGTCGCTCACGAGATCAAGAACCCGCTGACTCCCATTGCGCTTTCTGCCGAGCGCATTGGCAAACACCTGGACCGCGGCCAGCCCGATTCGCCAGCCATTATCCGCAAATGCAGCGAGGTGATTCTTAGCTGCGTGGGAACTTTGCGCACCCTGGTGGATCAGTTTTCGGCACTGGCGCAGTTCCCTACACCTCAGCCCCGCGCCTGCGATATGAATATGGTTGCCGAACAAGCGCTGGCGCTTTTTTCTGGGCGGCTCGCTGGGATCACCATCCAGCGGAATCTGGAGCCGGATTTGCCACTGGTTCTGGCCGATCCCGAAGCGATTCGTCGCGCCTTGGCCAACCTGATCGACAACGCCGCCGAAGCGATGCAAGGTAGTCTGCTGCGGGTTTTGGGTATTCAGAGCGCCCTTAGCGAGGACGGAAATGCGGTTGAAGTCGCTATCTCCGACACTGGACACGGCCTGACCGACGAGATTCGCGAGCGGCTTTTTTTGCCGTTCTATTCGACTAAACATCGCGGGACCGGACTGGGCCTTTCTATCGCCGCTAAAATCGTTCAAGAGCACGGCGGAAACCTGCGAGCCGAGGCGAACAGCCCGAAAGGCGCGCGCTTTCTTCTAAGCCTTCCCCTCATGGAACAATTGATGGACCCATCGCAAGAACCCGGCTCACCGCTCACCAATGACGCCGCAAGCAAGTCTCTTCCTAAGACCGGCTCAGAAGATTCACAAGAAGGATCGGAAGCATGAATCACATTTTGGTAGTGGACGATGAGGACGAGATTCGTTCTTCCCTTGAAGAGATCCTTCGCGAAGAAGGCTATGGAGTAGCCACTGCGGCGAGCGCCGCCGAAGCTCAACTTCAGTTGGACGATGCACCCTACGACGTGGTTCTGCTCGACATCTGGCTGCCCGATCGTGACGGCCTCGACGTACTCAACGATATTCACCAGCAAGCCATCGAAACCCGCCCCGAAGTGGTCATCATAAGCGGGCATGGAACGATTGAAGCTGCCGTCAAGGCAACCAAGCTGGGTGCCTACGACTTTCTCGAGAAGCCGCTCTCCCTTGATCGCACCCTTATCGTCCTCAAGAACGCCGTTGAGGCACGCCGGATGCGCACCGAGAACATTGAGTTCAAGCGCCAGTTCAATGTCGGCTCGGTGCTCACCGGCGACAGTGTCCCGGTCAAAGCCCTGCGCCAACAGATACGCCTGATGGCTCCCACCAATGGCCGTGTACTCATCTACGGCGAATCCGGCACGGGCAAGGAACTTATTGCCCGCTGCATTCACGCCGAGAGTCTTCGCCGCGACAAGATCTTTGTTGAGCTGAACTGCGCCGCCATTCCCGAAGCCCACATTGAGGCTGAACTATTTGGATATAGGCATGGCGCCCAACCCGGCGGCCCGTCCGAGCAGCGTGGCACCCTGGAACGGGCCGACAGCGGAACGCTTTTTTTGGACGAAGTTGGCGACATGAGCCTCAAGACTCAGTCCAAGGTTCTTTCAGCGCTGGACGACCAGCAGTTTACTCCAGTTGGAGGCACCCTGCCTATCCGCGTGGATGTGCGCCTGATCGCCTCAACAAACAAGGATCTCGAAGAAGAGATCGCCAAGGGAAACTTCCGCGAAGATCTCTTCTACCGGCTCAACGTGGTCCCCTTTTTTGTGCCGCCGCTGCGCGAGCGCAAGCAGGATATTCCGCCTCTGGCACGTGAGTTCCTAACCGAATTTGGCCGTCAATACGGTCGCCCCCGCATGGAAATAGGCGAAGAAGCGCTGGAGACCCTTGCTCAGTATCACTGGCCCGGAAATGTGCGTGAGCTGAAAAATGTTATTGAGCGGATGCTTATTCTCAATCCCCGTACCCTGCGCATCGAGCGCAAACACCTGCCTCCACTGACTCATAGGGCCGGCACCCGCTCGACAGAGGAGTTTTCCTCGCTTCAACAGGCGCGGGACGCCTACGAGCGGGAATACATTCTCAAAAAAGTTGAAGAGTCGCGCAACAACATGAGCCGCGCTGCTGAACTGCTTGGCCTTGAACGCAGTCATCTCTATCGCAAGATGAAAGCGCTGGGGATTAGCGTGCGGGAATAAGGGACTCCCTTATAAGTTGAACAGCTCTCGCAGCCGCCGCGTCTGGTTACGGCTTACTGGAATCTCAGTCTGCCGCTTGTCGTCCATGCGCAGCTGATAGCTCGACTTAAACCACGGCACTACCTCGCGAATGTGGTTGATATTCACCACAAAGCCGCGATGGGCGCGCCAGAAAATCGCCGGATCCAACTGCTCCAGCAGCTCCTCAAGGGTACGACATTTGGAATGGCCCTCGAAGGCCTGCGTAGCGACCCGGATTACGCCCTCGTCGATGGCCGCGTAGCAGATTTCGGTCTGGGAGACGAGCAGTAGCCGTCCTTGCGCTTCGACAATCAGCTTGGCCGACTGCGGGATGCGGCTGGTTCCTTGCGGGCGATTGAGCAACTTCAGCAACTCACTAAACTGAGACTCAATTTGGGACTCAGGCAGCGCCCCGGTTGCGCTTCCCAGCGAACTGCCCGCGAGCCGTCCCCGCACCCGCGCAACGGCCTGCTCCACGCGCAGTTGGTCAAAGGGTTTCAGTAGATAATCCACCGCATTCACATCAAAGGCGCGCACCGCATACTGATCATAGGCAGTGGCAAAGATAATCTGCGGCAGCGGCGCGGGCGGCGCTCCGGTGTGCTCCATCAGCCGCTTGATCACCGCAAAACCGTCTAGCCCCGGCATCTGCACGTCGAGAAATACCACATCCGGCCGGTGCTCCTTGATGAGTTCCACAGCTTCGATGCCGTTGGTTCCCTCGGCCAGCACCTCGACCCCGCCCACTTGACCGAGCAGATACTTCAACTCTTCACGAGCTAGTTGTTCGTCGTCGATAATCAGCGAAGAAATACTCAATCTCTACTTCCTAAGTCCTAATCCGCAAAAATGCGGTATTGCAAGTTATTCGCCTAGCACGTGCAGTCGCGCCGGCATCTGGTCTTTGGCCAACTCGTGTCCGCAACGCGTGCAAAACTGGTCGCTGGCGCGCACAGTGCGAAAACAGTTGCCACAATTGGCGGTCAATTGATAGTCACATTGGGGGCAGAAGTGGAAATCGCTTTGCACGTGCGTCGAGCAAGCCGGGCAGCGGCCCACCTCTGGCTGGCGCAGCAAAAAGTAAAGCACCGTGCCAATACCGCCGGGCATCAGAAAGCAGACCGCCATCCAGAAGCGCGCACTCATCGCCCTTCGCGGCGCATCCTTGCTGACATAGCCAACCATCAAAAAATAGATCGAGACCAGCAAGCCCAAGGAAAGATTGAAGTAAATGCGCAACCCAAGGGGCGGCGTATGGCGCTGCTCAGGTGGCAAAATGACCCAGCAATAATACTCGACCAACACAAAAGCAGCGACCGCGACCACGATTGACCACACCGGAATGATCCAAGTGTCTTCGTTGGCGGTAATGGGCTCTGGCTTGCGCATGTGCAACCCCTCCATCGGAGGGCCTTTTGCGAAACGTAACACAGCTTAACTCCTATTTCATGGACGCGAAAGGGAATTGCGAAGTTGCGTTTTCTTTTCCGCCTGGACCCGCTTAGGGCTTGCGCCGGAGCCAGCCAGCCAGAAGAACCGAAGCGAGAAGAGCCGCGCTTAAAAAGAAGATCCAGGCGCATAGTTGGCTCAGAGGACCGATCAGGTGCTCTTCTTCAATCACTGTATCGGTAATCCACCACGCCAAAGGGCCGAGCAGCAAAACCACCAGCAGGGTTGCCGCTACCGCTACCGCTCTACTCCGCTTCCTGACTGCTTTCTGATCCCGCATCACGCCCAGCGAAGTGCTGACCACGCGGCGAGTGCGATAAGCCACGTCCCGATCGCGATTGGCCTGATTCCCAGTCAACGCTGCAAGCAGATCGTGGTCAGAGTCCTCTGCTGGCTTCATACCGTCCTCGAAATTGTACTCATCCGATTTGGCCGCACCACAGTCGACGACAATTTTGGCTTAATTGCGGCTAGTCCCCGATAAAGTCGGGATTTTACCGTGGAAAGCGGAGCCCGCGTTACTTTGGCAATCTCATCCAGCGACAGCTCTTCATGGAAGCGCAGCACCAAAACCTCGCGGTAAATCGTGTCCAGCTCCAGCAAAGCCCCCGCTATTCGCTCCCGGTCCTCAATGTTTGCAAAGTGATCAAACGAGGTCGGTTCATCGTCTGCCACCTCGAAAGCCATCGGTCGTTCATCGTCGTTATGGCTCTCGAAAAGCTCGTCCAAGCTGCTCATTGTCCGTTTGCGCCGCTGGTCGATGACCAGGTTGCGTGCAATGGTAAATAGCCAGGTGTCAAAGCGCGCCTGCCCGTTGAACTGCGCGCCACGCACCATGACCCGCATCCAGACCTCTTGAAAAATGTCCTCGGCCATCTCACGATTTCCGCACAAATAAAGGAGATAGCGCAATAGGCGGTGCTGATAACGAACAATCAGCTCATCCAGCAGCCCGGAGTCCTGACGCTTCAGGCCAGCGGAAATAGCCAGACTCTCTTGCCGGACCTCCTGGTCAACAGCAGTAGCCGAACCAAAGCGAAAAAAAGGGCGAACAGAGGCAGCAATGCTCATCTTATTCAATTAGACGGCAAATGCCCCAACCAAGTCGCCTAAAATCGTTTTGTGCCGCAAAATCCGCTGGCCAAGGGTAATTTGGGCCTGTTTACTCTTCCTTGTCTTTGCACCGCTACAAGGCGCGCGGAAGTTCCTTGTGCATCAGGCCAAATCACAGTAGACTGGCAAACCGAGGCTTGGAGGCGTGAGCGATGAGTGTGACTGAGTACAAGAATCTGATTGGCGGTGAGTGGAAATCGGCTGTGAGCGGCAAAACCATCCTCAACTTGAACCCTGCCGACCACTCCGATGTAGTGGGCGCGTTTCCTTTTTCTCGCACCGAGGACGTGGCTTTAGCTGTGACTGCCGCTAAAAAAGCCTTTGCCACTTGGCGGCTGGTTCCAGCCCCCAAGCGAGCCGAGATCTTGATGCGCACCGGGATTCTGCTCCAAGAGCGCAAGGAAAAATTCGCCAACGATATGACACGCGAAATGGGCAAAGTCCTCACGGAGACCCGCGGCGACGTGCAAGAGGCCATCGACGAGGTCTTCTACG
>Ga0224529_1001849_pt1 | contig 11583 bp, 4 predicted proteins | sample CBST50metaG_FD_179893 | JGI IMG/M metagenome (GOLD analysis project Ga0224529, IMG submission 179893) | Peat soil microbial communities from Stordalen Mire, Sweden - C.B.S.T50 | ecosystem: Environmental > Terrestrial > Soil > Wetlands > Peat | place: Sweden: Norrbotten County, Stordalen Mire... | reverse complement strand
CGAGGCCAAGATGAAAATGTTCCTAAAGTTGTTGCTCGTGGCATTCCTGCTTCCCGCCAGTTTTTTGGCGGCTCAGGAGTTTACCGGGCGAGTCGTGGACTCTACGGGGGCTGTTGTGCCAAAAGCCCCGGTGATCGCCCACAACGTCGATACCAACGTAGATATTCCAACAGTGACCACGGCTTCGGGAGACTACACGATTCCCTATCTGAAGGCGGGAAACTATCTGGTTTCCGTGCAAGCTAAAGGCTTTGAAAAAGCCGTTCACACCGGTATCAACCTCCAAGTGGGGCAAACCTCAACCGTGAACTTCACGCTGAAGGTCGGCCACGCCTCGGAAACAGTGACAGTCTCCGGCGATACGCTGGTTGATTTCGGTAAGGCGGATCTCGGCGAGGTCGTTGAGAACACGCGGGTTACCGAATTGCCGCTGAACGGGCGCGATCCCGGAATGCTTTCCATCCTGAACTCCGGCGCTACCTGGACAGGTAGCATTCAGTATCAGCGACCCTTTGACGACACGCAAGCCAACCTCTCAGTCAACGGCGGCGGCGCCGGCAACGTTGCGCTCATGCTGGATGGCGTCTCGAACAGTGCGACCAGCATCAACAATACCGGCAGCGCGCATATTTCTTATGTCCCACCGGTAGACTCCGTCCAGGAGTTCAAGATCGTCACCAATCCCTACGACGCGCAATACGGATTGATGGCCGGCGGCGTGGAGGACGTGACCCTAAAGTCGGGTACCAACAAAATTCACGGCGACGTGTACGAATATGCCCGCCGCACCTGGCTCGACGCCAATACCTGGAGCAACGACTGGGCCATCAAGACCGCGACAGCCGGAACCGATCTGACGCCGTTTAAAAACCCCCAGATGAAGTGGGACCAGTACGGCGCGGAGTTGGATGGCCCAGTCGTCTTGCCCAAAATCTACAACGGGCGGGACAAGTCCTTCTTCACCATGCAATACGAGAACTTCCACGAGGTTGAACCCAACACCATCACCGAATCGGTGCCGGGCGCGGGCTGGGTCGATGGAGATTTTTCCAACCTGACCTATTGGAACGGCTCGTCGTACTCTCCCATGAGCATCCTCGACCCGCAAAATATCTCAGAGAACGCGCAAGGAGTGTGGACTCGCGTTCCCTTCGGCCCGACCGATACGCTCAATCCCACTTCTGCGGCAAACATCATTCCCGCATCTCGCATCAACGCGATGGCGAAGAAGATCGTCTCTCTCTATCCCACCGCAAACACCAAGACCGCTTCCGGCTCCAATCCTTTTGCGAACAACTACACCGTTGCGGGGAACGATGTAGATCGATATCGCAATATGCTCGCGAAATGGGATCAGGTTGTGACGCCCAAGGATCGCATGAGCCTCCACTACGGATACTGGGAGCGGATTGAGGTTCGCAGCTATGACGGCTTTACCGGCCCGGAGCAGGAGGGCCAGTTGCCGCACGGCGAGCGCAGCCACACCTTCACTCTCGAAGAGACGCACACTTTTACACCGAATCTTCTCTTTGACTTCCGCGCCAATGCCTCGGTTAGAGCCGACTACAGCGTCAACGGGCCGGTCTACAATCCAACCGCGCTGGGTTGGACGGCTGCGCAGACCGCCGCCATGGGACCGGCGGCCGCGGCAGAGTTTCCCTATCTCGACATCAGCGAATTTGCCAGCATGGGTACCAACAGCAACGGCCAAACCGTCAGCAACTCGCTGGCCCTCTTCCCGACGGCCACCTGGATCAAGAACAAGCACACCCTTCGTGGTGGCATCGATGCGCGTTTCATGCAATCGGTGAAAAACATCATCGGCGGCGGTAACAACTTCTGGATCGACCGCCAATGGACGCAGACCAACTGCGGAAGCTGCGGCTCGTGGGATCAGGCCAGCGGTAACTCCATCGCCACCCTTTTGCTCGGCAACCCCAGTTCAGGCTCCGACAGCATTAATGTGAAAACCTTCTGGTCTGCTCACTACTGGGCGCCGTTTCTCCAGGACGACTGGAAGATCACTCCCAAGCTCACGCTCAACCTCGGCGTACGCTGGGATTTCATGCCAGCGGAGGTCGAGCGCAACAACTATGCCGACTATGCCTTCGACACCATGGCGACGAACCCCATCAACGACTTGGTTACCGTTCCTGGTTACAGCAAGCTCCTCGGAGGTGTGCGCTACGCGGGAGTCAATGGCAATCCACGCGGCGGGTATGCACTGACCAAGTGGAATGTCCAGCCTCGCGTGGGCTTTGCCTATGCTCTGGATGACAAGACAGTACTGCGTGGCGGCTTCGGAGAGTCAATGAGAACCCCGCAAAACGCACCGTCATCCTACGGCTTCAGCGCCAGCACAAACTATCAGGCCGCTCTTGGCTCTGCCGCGTATCCGGGAAGCTCCTATCCCAACGTGAACAATCCCATCTCCAACCCATACACTACGGTAATTCAGCCGACCGGCTCCAAGCTGGGAATGCTCGAAGAGCTTGGGCAGGGACCATGGTTTCTGAATCCGAAGTACAAGATTCCCAGCTTCTGGAACTATTCTCTGGGCTTCGAGCGCCAGTTCCTGCAGCACGACACCGTGAGCTTCTCCTATGTCGGCAGCCGCCTCTACAATGGCGACAGTTCCGACAACATCAACCGTGAAAGCGAAACGCAACAGGAAGCTTGCAACCCTCAACTTGGAGGCGAGCCGCAAACTTGCGACAACAACAACGTGACTAATCCCTTCTTGGGAATGGCCGCCTTTGAAGGAACGAATTACTACAACAACTCGACCATCAACGCACTCAATTTGACTCGTCCCTTTCCTGAATTTGGCGATATAACCGAATACCAGCAAAACGACGGGCGCACCTGGTACAACTCCTTGCAGGTAACGGCTCTGCACAAGTGGAGCAAGTCTCTCACTCTGCATGGCACCTGGAACTGGTCAAAGATGATGGATGCGGGCGGATGGAACGACCAAACCTACCGCATTCAAGTCAGACACATCGACCCGAACGATAGCACCCACCGCGTCACGCTTTCCGGAGTCTACCTGCTTCCGGTGGGCCGTGGACGCAGCTTTCTTCCCAACGCAAACAAGATCGTAGACAAAGCGATTGGCGGATGGGAGTTGGGCAGCCTTTACATTTATCAAACCGGCATACCATGGGGACAGTCAGCGAACAATGGCGGCGGCCTTCCTAACAATCCCAACGTAAACTACCTCCATAGCGCGTACGTCAAGCCGCACATTCAGAAAGACGATGGGTACATCCGTCTGGTCGCCGCATGCGCCAACCAGTATTTGGAAAATAAGACAACGGGAGTGTGGAGCCTTACGAATCTGGCGTATGACTATGACGGAACCTGTTCACAAGGAGCAGACTTTCAACAGGTGCCGTCCTATGGTGTGTATAAAAACACCGTTTACTCCGGCATCCGTGTTCCAAGATCGCACCAATTTGACGCCAATCTCTCTAAGAATTTCGATCTCGTGGAAGATTTCAAGCTGCAACTGCGTTTTGAAGCCTTCAATGTGCTCAACCATCCGCTGTGGTCAGAATATGGCGACACCAGCACTAATGACACCACCTTTGGACTGATCGAAAGAGGACCGACGGGGCAAAGCAACCTGCCGCGCCAGCTTCAGTTATCCATGAAGATCAACTGGTAAACATCTGACGAAGTAAATCACTGTCCCAGAAAGACTGCCAGGCAATATGCTTGGCGGCCTTTTTGGGGCGATCCTTTTAAGCACAGAAAAATCTTCAACATGACGCGCTTGTGGTGGCTGAAATGAAAATGCGGTTTACGCTGATCTTGATGGGGATTTCTCTTGCAGTATCTGTCCCCGTGTATTCATCCACCTACTATGCTGACGCTGCGGCCGGAAATGATTCCAATTCCGGCTTGTCCGCATCGACTCCCTGGAAAACACTCGAAAAAATAAATGGGAGTCACTACAAACCGGGAGACCAAATTCTGCTTCATGCGGGGTCGCGGTGGAGTGGAAAACTTGCGCTTACAAGCTCTGGCGTCGTGGGAAAAACAATTTTGATTGACAGCTACGGTATGGGGCCGCTGCCCCGTATCGATGGAGAGGGGAAAGTCGAGAATGTTATTGAGCTGATCAATGTTGAAGAAATCGAAGTAAGTCACATCGAGATTACGAATCACGGAGATCAGCCAGGAGTTAGACGCGGCGTCTTAATTGCGGTAACAAACTTCGGCACCGCGCACCATCTTCGCGTATCCGATCTTAATATTCACGACATAAACGGAACCAATGAGCGCAAGGAGACAGGTGGCATCCTCTTTCGCGTCATCGGAGACAAACAAAAAAGCAATTTTGATGGCCTGATCATTGAGCGCAACATCGTGTGGAAAGTTGATCGCTCCGCGATAGCTGGTCAAAGCACGGAATTCGCGCGGTCCAGATGGCATCCAAGCCTGCACGTCATCATCCGTGACAACTATGCGGAAGACATTGGCGGCGACGGCATTGTTCCCTGGGCAACGGACGGCGCATTGATCGAGCATAACATTGTGCTGCATTGCAACCACCGCGCCGGTAGTTATAATGCAGGCATCTGGCCGTGGAGCACGGACAATTCACTCTTTCAACTCAATGAGTCTGCTTTTACCCACACCACGCTGGACGGTGAGGGGTTTGACTCGGACTATAATTCCAGAAATACCAGATTTATCTATAACTACAGCCACGACAACGAGGGCGGATTCATGTTGATCTGCACGCCCGTCAAGCGCAATCCGGCTGAAAACATCGGGAATACCGGGACCGTAATTCGTCATAATATCAGCCGCAATGATCACAACCGCATCTTCAATCTGAGTGGCGCGGATCAGACGACAGTCGAACAGAACGCGATTTACACCTCCGCCAAGGACGATGTGCAAATGCTGCTAGTGAGCGGTTGGGATGGGTGGTCAAAAGGTGCTGTATTCCGTCAGAACACATTTGATGTGGAAGGAACAGCGCACTACGGACATGAGGTTCATCGCGGTCAGGATGGAAAGTACGAGATCGAACCCGGATGGGGCGAGGCAACGGATATTCATTTTGAGGGTAATCGATTCTTTGGCCGCAATGCTGATCTGCCGTCTGACCCGAAGGCCTTGATCGATCCGGCTTACCATCCCGATAGCTTGAATTGGAATGAGCCGGTCTTCAATCCGGCGCACCCTGAGGATTTCTCCGCATATCTGGTGAAGCACCGTCAGTGGATGACGCAGCTGTTTACCGAGCAATTTGGACATTCACCGCAATTCGGCAAGTAACATGGACCACGTACTTATTCTGTGAGGAATTTCGAATGCTCATTGGTTCTCGCTTTCGCTCGAGTGCTCCTATCGCTCTCTCTCTGTTCCTAATCGCTTGCTGTGTCGCTGCTTCTGGTGGGTACGCGGAAACACCTGTCAATGACCATATGTTTCGGGCATCAGAGGCTGCGCGGAGTGCCATCGACTTTGACGCGCGAGGCTTTTTGATTCACGGTAGGCGAACTTTTATTGTCTCTGCCGGCATGGAGTATGCCCGAGTTCCGCGCGAATTATGGAGAGACCGTTTGCTCAGACTCAAACGCGATGGATTCAATACGGTCGAGATCTATACGTTCTGGAACTTTCATGAGCCGCGGGTGGGCCAGTTCGTTTTTTCTGGCGATCACGATCTCGATGCTTTTCTCAAACTCACTCATGAACTGAATATGTATGTAATCGCTCGCGTCGGACCCTACTATTGCGCGGAGTGGGATCAGGGCGGTTATCCGCTGTGGCTGCGCTTCAAGCCGGACGTCCTTGTGCGTCAACCCAATGCCGCATTCGAGCACTATGTGGATCGCTTCTTTGACAAACTGATGCCGATCATTGCCGCCAACCAAATCAATCGCGGGGGCTCTGTGATTCTGGTGCAGTTGGAAAACGAGCATCCCGATGGATGGGGCACAGATATGCCTAACTCCTACTTCACCCATCTTCGCGACAAGGCACTTTCTCTCGGTGTTGAAGTGCCGTATTTTTTCAGCGGTCTTCATCACGCAAACGACCCTGCGGGAGACGCAGCATCATTTGATGACCCTGCTCGGCCTAATCCATGGCTTAGCACGGAGTTTTGGAGTGTCTGGTATGACCATTATGGCCCAGAGTCATCCGACGCGACAGTATTCGGCCGACGGGCATGGAAGATAGTCGCGCACGGCGGCAACGGATACAACGTGTATATGGCGCATGGCGGCACTAACTTCGGATATACCAACAACCATGAAGACGCAGCCTCCTATGACTATGGCGCTGCCGTCGGTCAAGGCGGCGACCTGCGCCCTCTCTACTACACATTCAAACAGGCCGCATGGTTCGCACGTAGCTTTTCAGATATTCTGGAGAACAGCACAGATGCGGGCGCTAGCTCATTGGCGAAAGTATCAAATCCAAATTTGAAGCTTACGGCGCGGCGCAGTTCTTCTGGAACCATCCTTTTTCTGGATAACCCAACTAGCTCTGATCAGGAAACAGAGGTCGTGCTATCGAGCGGGAAAGTGCCCAAGAAGGCGCATCTAGTATTGGCTCCCAGCGAGATTGTTCCGCTTCTCTCAAACGCGCAACTTACCGATGGAGTTTCTGTTGAGTGGTCGGCGAGCCGCATTCTCGGTACAGCTTCGGCTGGCAATAGTTTGACCGTGGTTGCCTATGGTACTCCGGGGAGTACTGCCGCGTTCGACTTCGCCACGGAGAAATCAGTGCAAATCCAAACCGGCGAAAATGCATTTCAGAAAACGCCCAGTGGATTGCACCTGAGCTTTGCGTTTCCCGACGCGCGTCCGGCAGAGTACACCTTCACGGTGGGCGACAAGCGCGTGCGCGTTCTTGCGGTCAGCCAGCGCCGCGCTGATGCAACATGGTTCGTAGATCTTAACCAGGACACCTACGTTATCTCCGGGCCTTCTTATGTAGGCGATGTCAGCATACAGGGGGGACGGTTGCAGCTTGCTTCGGAGCGCCCGTGGCAGAGCCAGGTTGCGCCGATGGATGTTATCGCTTATGGACCCGGTGATGCGCCGCTACCGCTCTCCGCGAATGCACAGCAATCAGCGCACGTAACATCGTTGCAGACTGCGAAGTGGCAAACTGCGCCAGCATCTCAGCCTGCCTCGATCCAATTTGACGATCATGAATGGAAGCAGAGCGTAAACCCTGAGCAGATGGGTGCTGATGATGATTTAACTGCCGAGGCATGGTATAGAACCTCGATAGACATTGCGCACCCAGGCAAAAATCTGTTGCGCTTTGACCGGGGCGGAGATCGCGCGACGATTTTCGTAGACGGTGTTGCAACAGGAAAAATCGAATCACATTCCCCGGCATTTCTCCTCGACCTTTCTGCCGGGAAACATTCCATCACAATCTTCACCGCGCACGATGGCCGGAACAAACTCTTTAACTTCCTCGGTTCAATGACCAAAACCGATGACAAGGGCCTTGATGGCAACGCCATTCTCTGGGACGATGCTGTGATTCAAACGCCAGTTTGGCGAACCGCACCGGCGAAGTGGTCTGATACCACGCAGGTTCCCCCGGCAATAGATTCAACTGTGTGGCAGAACTACACTGCGGGAGAAGACCTCTTTCGCCGCAAGAACGGCCTTGCATGGTTCACGGCTACCATCACCCGCTCGGCTGCACAGCATCATATGATCGAGTTTCCTGGCGCGGACCAGGACATCACTGTTTTTCTCAACGGAGTTAAAGTTGGGGTTCACTCGCGTTGGAGCGACCCGTTTTCTTTGAGTCTCGATGCAGCTTTCCAGCAAGCATCTTCCGTACAGGTGGCGCTGTTAGTTCGTAATTACGACGCTGTGGGAGGCGTGAGCAAAAGTGTTCGTCTCATCAGCCATAACAACGAACATCCAGTAACAAACTGGCGTATGCGCGGCGGTACTGGCACTGTTACTTCCGGCGACTGGAGTGAGTTGAAATTTAGTGATCATTTTGATGGACCGCGATTCTTCCGAACGACATTCGATCGGCCATCGACACCGGCCCAACAGACAACTTCGATCTGGCGCCTCGTGGTCGCGGGTATGGGGCATGGCAGCGTTTGGGTAAATGGCCACAATCTCGGACGATACCCGGAGAGAATTCCTGTCAGTGGCCTGTATGTGCCGGAGTGCTGGTTAGAACCCAAGAACACGGTTGAGATTTACGACGAGGATGGAATGATTCCGAGCAATGTGTCCATTCAGGCTGAACCAGCAGCAAGCCGAGATCGCACGAATTACGCTTCTCAAGAATGAGGGATTAGTCGTGTTTGTTCCTTGACTCTCATCATTCGGCGGATTTGGCCGCCAAGGCCTTCTCGGTATTTCTCAAGAACAGGAACTGACGGCGATTAAAGAAGGATCAGATGAAAAAGCTTTCTGTGTTTTTTTTGCGGTTTCTTTTCGTGCTCATGGCCGTTAAATCGGCGAGTGCCGATTCACAACATGTGCTTCCCGGTGAGGTGTGGCGCGACAATCGCGGCCAGCAAATCCAGGCGCATGGCGGCGGAATCCTGCATTGGAAAGGCGCCTATTACTGGGTTGGTGAAGATCGCTCGCAGTCAAACGACCCCGAGAAACGGTATGTCGCTTGTTACGTTTCAAAGGATCTTGTGCACTGGAGTTTTCGCGGCCAAATACTGGCGCTTGCCGACCCAGAACATCTCGGTCCCAACTGGGTGCTTGAGCGCCCCAAACTCTTTCACAATCCGCGCACCGGAAAATTTGTCCTTTACTTCCACCTTGATGATAGCCACTACAAGCTTGCGCGCGTGGGAATTGCCGTAAGCGAACGGATTGATGGCAACTACGCCTACGTCAAAAGCTTCCACCCGCTCAATCAGGAAAGCCGCGACATTGGCCAGTTTGTCGACGATGACGGTTCTGCCTACCTGATCTTCGAGTCGCGTCCCACCAAGGGTTTTTTTATCGCCAAGCTCTCTGACGACTACATGACAGCCGACAAACAGATCAGCTTTATTCGCGCCCCGCTCGAAGGCGGCGCTTTAGTCCACTACAACGGCCTCTACTATGTGCTCGGTTCTCATATGACCGGGTGGTCCCCCAATCCGAATGTCTATGCGACTGCTCCTTCGCTGAGCGGACCTTGGACTGAGTTCAAGGACATCGCTCCTCAAGAAGTAAACACCTATGAGGCGCAGTCGACAATGCTACTCAAAATCGTCGGCTATCAACAGACGTCGGTTATTTTCATCGGCGATATCTGGAAGCCCAGGACACTTTGGGATTCTCGTTATCTCTGGATGCCGATGCAAATCGAAAACGGTGAATTGCACCTGCCCGTACCGCGCCCTTGGATCATGAACGTGAAAACTGGAGGCACAACGACTGAGTAGGCGCAAATCCGTCGCAGAATAACAGATGCTGCTACACCAGGGACTAAACTGCGGATTCTCCCGGCACAAGCTTCGCGGGGAACAGTAGCGGGGGCACAGACACAAGCAGGTGTATGTGCGCAGGAGATGCCGCTCCCCGAACAATTGTCACTTCGCGGACCTGACATACCTGACGAGTCACATCGCGAGCGCGCTTTATCACTTCTCTTCGCAATATCGGGTGGTGATACTTCGTTATCCAAGTCAGGTGATATTTGATGTCCCAGGCCGGATGGCCACTCGTCCGATACTCATCCATCTCCGCCTCTGCATATAGTTTAAAAACATGCTGAAGCTGGACATGCGCCGCGCCGTCGACCAACTGGCGATCGGTCCTGACTTCCTGCTGATCGACGGCAACGGCACCATCGCTTGGGATGGCAAGCAACAGACCGTCATCCAGGGCGACGGCACCAGCTTCTCGATTGCCGCCGCCTCGGTGCTCGCCAAGATCTATCGCGACCGCCTGCTGGTGGAATTCCTCGTCCACCACGTCGTAGGATGAGTCCTCCCACCGGCGTCGCGCTTCTTCAGTGCTTCGTAGCGATCCAGTGCAGGCTGGGCCTAGTCAGGAGATCGACCACGTCAAGCCTCAGATCGCTGTATATTCTAACCAGTCTGAACCTGCGGGCGGCATTCACTTCGTGCTGGGTGGTGCGCCGGGATCAGACAAACTTTGATGACACTCTTTGGAGTCTGCCCGGTTGGGGCATTAAAGTGAATGCAGTCCAGTGCGCGCAGTAATGCGGTGCTGAACGGACAAGTGGGGCTATGACCAGTCAGGAAATGAACAAAACACTCTGGGAGGCGGCGGACAAGCTGCGGGCTCAGATGGACGCGGCGGAATACAAGCATCTGGTGCTGGGGCTGATCTTCCTCAAGTACGTCTCCGATTCATTTGATGAGCGGCGGTTGGAGGTTGCCAAGCTGTTGGCGGACCCGGCTTCGGAGCTGTTCTTTACCGACGACCCGGCAGAGCAGGCCAAGGCGCTGGAGGACCGGGACTACTATGCCTCCGCAAACGTCTTCTGGGTGCCGCAAGAAGCGCGGTGGGAGACGCTGCGCAATCAGGCCAAGCAGCCCACGATTGGTCGCCTGCTCGACGATGCCCTGGTAGCCATCGAGGACGTGAACCCATCTCTCAAGAATATTTTGGACAAGCGGTTTGCCCGAACGCAGATTGAACTGTCCCGGTTGGGGCAGTTGGTCGATCTGATCTCCAAAATCGGCTTCACCTCCGGGGACAAGGCCAAGGATGTGCTGGGCGAGGTCTACGAGTATTTCCTGGGCCAGTTCGCCACGGCGGAAGGCAAGAAGGGCGGACAGTTCTACACGCCGGGCTCCGTGGTGCGGGTGCTGGTGGCCATGCTTTCGCCGAACAAGGGGCGCATCTATGACCCCTGCTGCGGCTCCGGTGGCATGTTCGTGCAGTCGGAAAAGTTCATCGAGGCGCACGGCGGACAGGCCGACAACGTCTCCATCTACGGGCAGGAGTCGAACCCCACCACCTGGCGGTTGGTGGCTATGAACCTGGCCATTCGCGGCTACGGGTTCAACCTGGGCAAGGAGCCTGCCGACACGTTTACGCGGGACCAGCACCCGGACCTCAAGGCCGATTACGTGCTGGCCAATCCGCCCTTCAACATCTCCGACTGGTGGAGCGCCAAGCTGGAAGGCGATAAACGCTGGGCCTTCGGAACGCCGCCAGCGGGCAATGCCAACTATGCGTGGCTCCAGCACATTCTGTGGCACCTCAAGCTCACAGGCCTGGCCGGAGTGGTGCTGGCCAACGGGTCGATGAGTTCCGGGCAGAGCGGCGAGGGCGAGATTCGCCGCCGCATGGTGGAGGGTGACGTGGTGGAGTGCATGGTGGCGCTGCCGCCGCAGCTCTTCCTCAATACCCAGATTCGCGCCTACCTGTGGTTTCTTGCTCGCGACAAGACAGCGCATGGTCGGGATCACCGCAGAGAGATATGCCCTCCCTCTCGCTGCTATCGTCGCGAGTTCGCCATCGGCGTGTTCATAAGAACAAATTTTCGTGTAAGGAGTATCGATGAAAAAGATAGCCGTCACTTTGGCGCTTTTGTCTTCGGGAATCTGTTGGGCACAGCCTCCCGCTGGCTGCAAGCCGTCTTCGC
>Ga0224529_1001846_pt1 | contig 11610 bp, 12 predicted proteins | sample CBST50metaG_FD_179893 | JGI IMG/M metagenome (GOLD analysis project Ga0224529, IMG submission 179893) | Peat soil microbial communities from Stordalen Mire, Sweden - C.B.S.T50 | ecosystem: Environmental > Terrestrial > Soil > Wetlands > Peat | place: Sweden: Norrbotten County, Stordalen Mire... | reverse complement strand
AACGGAAACAGCATAGAGCGTTCCCTGCCCTGAAGTCTCGATAATCCACGAGGAACTGGCCGGATCAATCGCCATGGCCACGGCCGGGTCAGAGGAAACATGCGTCGGAGAGGTAGAAAGAACGCCGCTGGAAAGCGTATACGTGTAAATGCCATCGAACGTACTCACGCACAGATAGTTATTATCGGGCGCGACGGCCAGGGCAATCGGAGTGCTGGGAACCGTAGTGGTACCCACCAGTGTCAACGCGCCCGCGTTCACGTAATAAGAAATAATCTGGTCGGTTGCGAAATCCAGAATATAGAAGTAGCCGCTGGTCAAGGTCGTTGTGCTGGTGCCACCGCCGCCGCTGCTGCTGCTGGGCGCCTGCCAAAAACTTCCGCAGCCCGCGATGAGCGGCAGCGCCGCCAGCAGAATTTGTGCCCATCTTCCGATCTTCATCGCCGCTCCTCAGCCTTCGTACCTTCGATCTCAGGGTAACGCCTCGACGGACGTTCTGTCTTACTTTTGGAGGCACAAATAAACATCCGCATCTGTATGAACAGACGCGGACGAGAGGAGATTCGCTTGGGAAGGACGCGCTTACACAGCGGAGCCAGCCGCCTGAGCCGCATCGAGAGCCGCGCCGATGGCGTGAATAACCGAGGCCACGCGCACCACGGCCATCACCAGCTCTTCGCTGGCGCCTTTTTCGCGCACCACTTTTTCGTGGGCGTCCACACACTTGCCGCAGCCGTTGATAGCCGAAACTGCCAGCGCCCATAGTTCAAAGTCCACCTCGGCGGCGCCATGCCCACGCAGCCCGTTCATGCGCAGACGTGCTCCCATGGTCGAGTATTTGGGATTCGTCACCAGGTGCTGAAAACGATAAAAAATATTGTTCATGCCCATAATTGCGGCAGCCGTCTTGGCCGCTTCAAGCTCCTGGGCCGTGATCTGCCCGGCAGCCGCCTCAAAGGCCGCCGCGGTCAGCAGCGCCGAGCGCGTAGCCACCGCGCTGGCCACCACCGTTCCCCACAACTGGGACGCGGTCAGCTCGGTGCTGTTACGCACCAGTGAGGAGTAATTCAGTTTCAGATCCTTGGCAAAAGGAGGAAGTCCGTCTATCAGTTCATCTAGTGTCATGAGTGCTCCGCGCAGCCAACAGCTAACAGCAGACAGTGGTCAGTGGTCAGTTTCCTGATCGCTCTGCCTGCTGCTAACTGTTAGCTGTCTACTGTTAGCTGTTAGCGGCTTTTACGCGTGAATTGTTTCTTCGCCCTTGTGCCAGTTGCAGGGGCAGAGTTCATCCGTCTGCAAGGCGTCCAACACGCGCAGAACCTCCTGCGGGTTGCGTCCCACCGACAAATCGGTGACGTACACAAAGCGAATCACGTTCTCCGGGTCCACGATGAAAGCTGCGCGCTGTGCAACTCCCACGGCGTGGTCCACAATACCCAGCGCCGAAACCAGTTCGCGCTTCAGATCAGAGAGCATGGGGAAAGGCAGATTCTTCAGGTCGGGGTGCTGGTTGCGCCACGCCAGGTGAACGTACTCCGAATCAATGCTGCCGCCCAAAACCTGTGCATCACGCTCGGCAAAATCCTTGTTCAGCTTGCCAAAGGCGGCAATCTCGGTCGGGCAAACAAACGTGAAGTCCTTCGGCCAGAAGAAGTACACCTTCCACTTGCCTTCATAGCTCTTTTCAGTAATGGTCGTAAAAGCCTTCTGGGAATCGGTATCGACTACGGCGGTCAGTTCGAAGGCGGGGAATTTTTCTCCAACAGTCAGCATTGCTTCACTCCTTGCAAGTTGGTTGAGTTGTTGATTACAGCGGGCCAGCATATGCCGTGCTCCACTACAGACGAAACTCTAAAACGCCGTCTCTGCACGCATTGTAAGCTGGCGCCAACTGAGCGACAGAAAACAATTGCATGAAAAAACTCTCTCCTAGAAGATGCCAAGGAAGCGGAAATGATTCCGGACTTTTCTAGTCCATTTACTTTTCAGGCTGATGTACCGCAAAGCGGGAGTCGCCCGCGGTCGAGTCAAGATAAAAAACAGCAGTTAAAGTCTTGGTAAGTTTCAAGGGGGCCACTTGAAGCCGGTGTTTTGTAATAAGGGCCCGACTTTAGTCGGGCCGCAAATCGCCGAGAATAATAGATAGGCTTTAGCCTCTGCCGTCGTTTTTAGAACCAAACGTTAGTTGGGGCGGCTCGACCGGCGGCGAAAACGCTCGTCCAGCGGCTGACGCCCCTTGGAGCCAGCTTCAACCGTGTGCCAGTATTCGATCCCCGGCTCACCCATCTTCCAGCACAGCAACACCACCTGATCGTCGATGCGGCAAGGAAAATCCAGAAGCCCTGTATCCAGATCCTTGACCTGCGCGCCAATCGAGTCAATTTCGGCCACACTCTCGCGCACCCGCTGCAGGTGGGTTTCCATCTCCGTGCGCATTTTGGCCACCTTGGCCACGTCAACCCTCATGCCGCCAGACAAGTAAATGTGCCGCGACAGTTCCGAGAGGCTGAAGTCAACCTGCCCGGCTAACTGCTTGCCCTCGATAGCGCGTTTCAACAACGACTCCAGCACCGGGAGCAGAGACTGCGCTTCGTCAACAGTAAAAGTCTTCATCGGCGGTCTCCTTGGTAACCAGAATACGACAAAAACAAGGAACAAGGATCAGGGAACGTGAATCGAAAGAAGTCGATGTCCTAATCCAGCATGAATAAACTGCCCCGCCGCAAGCATCAGGGAATACCTCCCGAAAGGATTCAATGACCGCAAATGAACAATGCCGCCACCTATTCCCTTGTCTCTGCTTTTCCACTCCCTGCCGCCACCGATACCAGCGCACAAACTGCCAGAATTGCGCCCATCGTCGCCAGGGACAGGGTAATCGACACCTCGATCCATTTCGAGGCAAGCATCTTCAGCGCCACAAAAGCCAACAGCGCGGCAAGGCCATAGTGCAGGTAGCGGAGCCGGTTCAGCAGCCCTTCCAGGGCGAAATAAAGCGAACGCAGCCCCAGAATCGCGGCGATATTAGACGTGTACACCACAAAAGGATTGTGGCTGACAGCCAGCACAGCGGGAATCGAATCCGTGGCAAACAGCAGGTCCGTAAACTCCACAGCCACGATCACCGGCAGCAGCGACCCCTTGCTGGGATGCAAGTGGCGAATCCAGCCAGGAACCGCCTCCTTGGCCGAGTCGCCGCGCACCAGCCGCCAAGCCGCATAGAGCAGAAAGAGGCCAAAGACCCATGTGATCCACTCGAAGCGGTCGATCAGCGTGATGCCAGCGGCGATAAACAGCGCGCGCAACACCACCGCTCCGCCCACTCCCCACAACAAGGCCGTGTGCTGACGGCGCTGCGAGACGCGGAAGCCTTGGAAGATGACCATGAAAACAAACAAGTTGTCGACCGAGAGCGAGGTTTCAATGGCGTAGCCTGCAACAAATTCCAGAGCCAACTGGCGGCCCTTCGCAAGGTCCACCCAAGCAGCGAATCCGGTAGCGGCGGCAACCAGAAGCACCGTCCAAATCCACGCAAAAGCCAGGGGATGCTCAGTTTCACGCTTTCGTCCGAGCAGCAGAGCATCAGTCAGCAGCAGCAATGCCACCACCGCATGAAACCCAAACCACCACGTCCAACTTGCGCCAGCAATCATAGCTAAATGCTACAGGAAGGGAGCAGGGAGTACGTATTCTTCGGCAAAGCCGGAGGCCCCCAGAAGGGCCAGTGTAGATGCGATCATCTGGCAACAGCCCATCGCCTGCGCCGTAGGCGCAAGGTTTATTAGCCCCGCGCTTCAGAGTGGGGTGGGCTTCAGATTCGAAATCCTAACCCCTGTTCCCTGCTTTACCTCTGTCCAATCAGCCGAATCGTCTCCATGAAGACGTCGCCGTCGATGGTGAGACTTTTGGCGCTGACCTTGTCCATGGTGTCCTTGGCGGTGTGATGAAAGCTGTCGTTAGGGCCATAGTCGATGTCGATAATGTCGATGGAAGGCACGCCGCGCTTGACGAACGGCAGGTGATCGTCGCTGACCGCCTCGTCTTTTTTGAAGAAGTAGCGATCGTAGCCGAACTTCTTTGCCGCCTGCCGCACTACGTCCACCAGCCAACCCGTGGACTGTGATTCACGCTGAATGCCGAGGTCTTTATCGCCGATCATGTCGGCCAAAATGAAAGCCTTGATCTTGCCCAGCGTTCCGTCGCCAGACCACTTGGCCGCCAAGTGGCGGCTACCATAAGTCGAGTCGGAGTCGGTCCAGGTGGGCTGAATGGACTCTTCGCCGTCGTCGAAAACCAGCCAAACCGAATAGCCGTCCAGCGTCTTACCGCGAAGCTGGTCCGCGATGGCCATCAACAGCCCGGTCGTCGAGCCGCCATCATTGGCGCCAACAAAGTTGATGTTCTTGAGCCAGTAGTTGGTTTCATAGTGAGTGGCCAGCACGATCACGCCCTTCTTCTTGCCCGGAAAACGGACAATGAAGTTGCGCATCGGGATGAAGCCAATCGGAGTGGAGGCGGTGAAGGTGTCCTCTTCAAGCTGGTCGTGCTGGAAGTGGCTACGCAGAAACTGTTCAGCCTTCAGATGCCCCTGGCTGGTGGGCCAGCGCGGGCCGATAGCCACAAACTGGCGGGTGTACTCCATCGCCTTGGCGCCGTTGAAGTGAGCCTGCGCGCTAACTGTGAGCGGAGCCAACAGCAAGGCTCCCGCAACAATCTTTTTCCAAGACGAAAACATGTGCATCACGCAAGCTCCTTGGGCTCGGCTAAGTTTCCCAACCGATTACTTGGACGCATCCTTGTCCTGCGCCGCTTCTTCCTTGGCCTTGCGGCGCGAGGGGTGAACCCACCAGGCCACGCCGATGCCGATGATGTAAAGCCCCAGCATGGGGATGGCGTAAATGCACATCGTCCAGGGATCGGGACTGGGGCAAATAATCGCCGCCACCAAAAAAACCGCCAAGACCGCATAGCGGATGTTCTTCCACAGGAACCGCGGGCTGACAATCCCAAACAGCGCCAGGAAAAAAATCAGAATCGGCAACTCGAAGCTGATCCCCAGGCCCAGAATGATGGACAGAAAAAAACCCGTGTACTCCTCGATCGTGACCACCGGCGAGAACTTGTTGCCAAAGCCCAAAATCAGAATCTTGAGTGCGCCGGGCAGCACATAGAAGTAACCAAACGAAGCGCCGGTCAAAAACAGCCCCACCGTGGCCGCCATGAACGGCACCACGAAGCGCCGCTCCTTCTGGTAAAGTCCGGGAGCGATAAACATCCACACTTGGTAGAGGATGAAGGGCGAGGCTAGAATCGCGCCGCCGATCAAAGACACCTGCAAGTAGAGGTTCAGCGGGTCCATCGGGTGGGTGTAGTTGAGCTTGATGTGCAGATTGTCCAACGGCGCCTGCACAAAGCCATAAAGCCGCTCGTGAAACCCATAAGCCACTGCAAAGCCCACAAAAAGGAAGAGCGCGGAGCGCACAATGCGCTTGCGCAGCTCGTCCAAGTGCTCCATCAGACTCATGCCCGGCAACTCGACGCGCTTGGTGACCGCCTCGCGTGCTTTTTCGATTGCATCCGCGGGATCAACCATGCTGGATCGGCTCCGTAGTGGGCGCAGCCGCCCCATCGGTGGTGGACGGCGCAACCGGGTTGGCTGGCGCAGCCGCTGCGTCAATTGTCGGCGCGGACGCGGTCACGGGTTCAACCGGCGGAGGATAAGGCGCTTGCGCGTCCGGCGCAGTCACCACCGGGTAAAACCCTTCGCCGGGATAAGGACTCTCCGTGGTCGGAACCCGCATCGGTTGAGCGGTCTCGGTGGCCTGGGCGACAGATTCCAAAGTCGCCGGCACCTGCGTCGGAGGCGGCAGCGCACTCAACTGAGCCGCTTCCTTGGTCCGCCGGTCAGCCTCTTCAACCGAGCGCAACTCCTCTTCCATCTGATACTTGAAGTCGTTCGACGCCTTGCGGATCTCATACATCAGCCGCCCGATCTGGCGGCCAATCTCCGGCAACCGCCGCGGTCCAAAGACCACCAGCGCCAGCACCATCAGAATCAGCGAATTTTCAAAGCCGAATGTGGCGTACTCAATTGTTGGCTGAATCACCATGAAGGATTAATGATACCTGCCCACGCGCACTGCCCACAAACCGGCAACGTCCAGAGCTGTAGAAAAAGCCCCCGCTTGGGCCAACTGTTTCATTTTTGTTAAACTAATTTTACAAGGGAAGCGACTTTCGCCCGTCGGCATTTTCAGAATCCGCCGAAGGCAGATCGCATCCAATTGTTAAAGGGCTGCAACAACCCCGTGGGTGGGGGCCTTCTGATCTCTTCGGCAATCCGTGCCGAAGAAGACGGAAGCGTCAGTGCATCCACTGTAGCCTTGGCTGTGCTTTCAACATCCCCGTCCGCTGCTCCCGCAAAGGAGCAAGCAGGGCTGAAGGCGGAATATAGTGAATTTGGTCCTCGATGATCTGACGGCTACCTTGCCGGAGGCTGGCACAACTTGCAGTCTCGAAAGCTATCTAGCGCTCCCCGACCACACCATGGATGAGCGCATCGCGGAGGCTCGCGCCCGGCTCGGCGCAACCACTATCCTGCTCGGTCACCATTACCAGCGCGACGAGGTCATTTGCTTTGCCGACGCCACCGGTGACAGCTACAAGCTCTCCCGCATCGCCGCTGAGACTGACGCTAAATACATTGTTTTCTGTGGTGTGCACTTCATGGCCGAAAGCGCCGACGTGCTCAGCCATCCCGGCCAGCAGGTGATTCTTCCCGATCTGAACGCGGGCTGTTCCATGGCCGACATGGCCGAAATCTCCCAGGTCGAGGCTTGTTGGGAAGCCATTGAACGGCTGGGACTGGCCGACGAAACGATTCCCCTCACTTATATGAATTCAGCCGCCGCCATCAAGGCTTTCTGCGGCGAACACGGCGGTCTGGTCTGCACCTCCTCCAACGCCCGCGCCGCCTTCGAGTGGGCCTTCGCCCGGCGTAAGCGCATTCTCTTTCTCCCCGATCAGCACCTCGGCCGCAACACCGGCTACGCCATGGACATTCCGCTCGATCAGATGGTTGTCTGGGATCCTTGGGGCTTGCAAGGCGGGCAGACCAAGCAAAGTCTCACCAACAGCCGCATCGTGCTTTGGAAGGGCCATTGCGCCGTCCATCAGCGCTTTTTGCCCAGCCACGTCGACGCCGCCCGCGCCAAGTATCCCGGCATCCAGGTGATTGTGCATCCCGAGTGCCGCTGGGAGGTCTGCCAAAAGGCCGACGCCCAGGGTTCGACCGAGCGCCTGATTCAACTGGTGGACGAGGCGCCCGCCGGCTCCACCTTTGCCGTGGGAACCGAAATCCACCTGGTCAACCGCATGGCCCGCCGCTTTGCCGAACAGGGCAAAAAGGTGATCACTCTGGACGGCGCCGGATGCCTCTGCACCACCATGTACCGCATCAGCCCCCAGCATCTGGCCTGGGCGCTGGAGAATCTGGTCGAGGGCCGCGTCGTCAATCGCATCGAGGTTCGCCCCAGCGTGAAGCACTGGGCGCGCGTGGCTCTCGACCGCATGTTGGAAGTCTGACCAACCGCGCGATCGTAGTCCGTTTCCCTGCGGCCTTCCCTAAACCGAAGGCCGCCAGCCCCACTGCGGGTGGTTTGCGGAACGGGTGCGATGGCGAGCCACGCCATGAGCGCCGGATCCACTGTGCCCCAATTTGGAACCAGCGAATACGATTCCTCTCGATTCGCGCTCTCGCCCCGTCCCCCTTGTGACGACAATAGAAGCGTGTCAGATGTCAGGTGTAACGGCTTCAACGGAATGAGCTGTGCACATTCTCTTCGTAATCAGTTCCGCGCCATGGCGATGTTTTCCCGGACTCCAGCAGAAAGAGAGTGCACTATATGGTGCCAACCAAATCCGATCCCAAATGGGGTAAGTTCATGGGCAGCTTGGCAACAATCCAAGTTACCGATCTTTCTACGCGGATGATGTTGAACCGACTGAAGATGAGGGTTTCGTTCGACCACTCCGAAGCCGCCCGGCAGAAAGCCATCGGAGAAGCCTATGACTTTTTTCTCAAAAACCAGGCGAATTTGAAAGACGACATCAAACAGATCTTTGGCTAAGGAGAGTTCTCAGTTATGAAATCCATGATGACAGTGCCACAAGCCGCGGAGCTTATCCGAAGCGGAAAGAAACTTCTCATCGCCGGCGATGAAGCGCTCTTGGCGGCTTTGCCCCAGGGCGAGTGGATTGGGGGGACGATTCCCTACTTCATGAGCGAAGACGGCGGACTATTCACCCGCGAGCAAGTGCAGGTCGTGCCGCTGCCCGATTTCGTCTCCATCGGCGAAATCAAGCTATATGACATCAACAATCTGGCGCAGATTCCCGCCGACTACCAGTCCAACGGCTTTGCCTACGCCATTGTTCCCGCCTTCAGCGAGGCTCACCAAAAGTTCTCTCAGGATTGTATGAACTGGCCGGGAGTCTTTGATCGGCCTCTGGTCGGTTGGATCGCGGGTATTGATCTGAAGGATGCGGGCAAGGTCACGCCCAAGGTCTTCAACGGACGAAGCGGCCAAGCCTCCGCCACCGAGGCTGTCGTGATGCATGCCAACCTGCCCCTGCAAATGTTCGCCAAAGCTAATATTATCAATCTGTTCCGCCCTGGAAAGGGCGACAGCATCAGCTTTCCCACCTCCGGTTTCGAGGCCACCGAGCGCTTGATCAACGGCAAAACGCTCAATTTTGCCGAATACGTCGAATCCCTGAAGATCGACCCTCAACTCCCGCTGGTGGCCGACTACATGGGCGCCATGGTGAACGTAAGTTTTCAGTCCGTGGATGTAAGCGCTGGAAAGGTCGCATTCTACGCACCGGTTTTCCCCGGTGTCGAGTACAGAATCGCCGAGCCGGTCAACGACTACGCCGCGCAGTTTGACGAGAATCTCAGCGCCCGGAATGTCAGCCCCGTCTTCACCTGCAACTGCATTCTCAACTATCTCTACGCCAAGTTGGAAGGCAAGAAAACCGGCAACATCGTCGGGCCAATCACCTTTGGAGAGATTGCCTACATGCTGCTCAATCAGACGCTCGTCTATTTGACCTTCGAAACGCGCTAGCTCTCTGATCGCTTACAGGTGGCACGCCATCAACTCCAAAGAATCACCATAACCCATAAGAAGCTGTGCCCCGTTCATCGCGGCCTTATCGCGATGAGCGGGCGGGTGGTTTGAGGCCGGTTCGTGGTCGGACTATGATAGCTCCATGCCGTACGGTCTGAAACGGTTCCAGAAAGCAGAAGCTCTTCACTTCATCACTTTCAGTTGCTTTCACCGTCTCCCTCTTCTCGATGCGCCGGGCCCCAAGAACATATTTGAGGCTGTACTGGAACAGACTCGTGCACGACATCAGGCGAGGATCTACGCCTACGTCCTGATGCCTGAGCACGTCCATTTGCTCATCAACGAGCCTCCGTCAATTCTCGTGGCCCAATTCCTCAAAGTCTTAAAGCAGATCACTTCGCGCAAACTGCGAGATCAACGCGAGAAGTTCTGGCAGGAACGCTATTTTGACAGTAATGTCCGTGGTGAAGATGCTCGCTTCGAAGTTATAGGTTATATTCATCGCAACCCAGCGAAGCGCGGATTGGTCTCATTGCCAGGCGGCTACCAATGGAGCAGCTTCAACCACTACGCGACCGGTCTTCGAGGAGTTGTTGAAATCGAGTCGGAGTGGACGGCAAGACTTCGCCGCCCACTCATCGCGATAGTGCCGCGATGAATGGGGCACAGCATTTCGCCTTAGCTACTGACCGAAGGAAATAGAATCGATGATTGGGGCGCCTGCCAATAGTGGGAGGTGCTCTGAATGGCCTCCTACTTTATCCGTGAGAGACAAGCATGACAGAAGAGACACCGACCCCCGCGAGGCTCGAAGCTTTTTCCGATGGCGTCATCGCCGTCATTATCACCGTCATGGTTCTAGACCTCAAGGTGCCTCATGCAGACGGCCTCACGGCATTGCGCGCGTTGGCTCCTGGGGTTGCGAATTACCTGTTGTCTTTCGCTTTTTGCGGGATTTACTGGCTCAATCATCAACATCTCATGCACCGGGTGCAGCGAGCCGGGCACACGATGCAGTGCGCCAATCTGCTGTTCCTCTTCTGCCTCTCGCTGCTTCCATTTAGCACGGCCTATGTTATCGAAAAAGAAATGTCCGGTTCAGCAGTCTCTCTTTATGCCGCGACACTGCTGATCGTTGCTCTCTCGTTCATGCTGCTGCGGCTTACTGTACACAGCCGCCTTCGCCATCAAAATGCTTTTTCCGAAGAGGATCGGAAGGGCTTCCGCAATCACGTACTCAGCCTCTTCTTGTACGCGATTGGGGTGGTCGCGGGCATCTTCTTCCCCAAAACGGTATTGTGGCTGATTGCAATCCTAACCTTCGTCTGGGCACTGCCAAACCTATCGCTGCGAAGAATCAAGGGCAGGTGGCCCGCTCATCAGCGCGAAGAATTGCCTTAAGTCATGAGAAGCTGAGCCCCGTTCATCACGATAAGACCGCGATAAACGGGGTTCAGTATTTCGTCAGTTACTTGCGCTTGTCTACTCAATCGCGCGGGCGAAAAACTACCGGCGCGAGTAGGCGGTTTCTTCCCAACGGAGGAGGCGACGGAAATCGTTGATTTTGGTATCGGCGTCGATGGGAATCAGCTCGACGCCGGCGATTTCGCAGAAGTCGACCAAGTGCTCCATGGTGAGAGCCTGGCTGAAGCTGGTGTGGTGCGCGCCGCCGGCATAAATCCAGGCCGTCGAAGCTACCTTCAGGCTGGGCCGGGGAATCCAGACAGCGCGGGCGACGGGCAGCTTGGGCAGCGGATGCGCGGGTTGGATGACGTCGATTTCGTTGACGATCAAGCGGAAACGATTGCCCATGTCGATCAACGAGGCCACCACGGCAGGGCCAGAGGGCGCGGTGAAGACCAGGCGGGCCGGGTCGGCCTTGCCGCCGATGCCGAGGGGATGCACTTCGACGGTCGGCTTGGCGGCCGCGATGGAGGGGCAAACTTCAAGCATGTGCGAGCCCAGTTCCTTGGGCGTTCCGGTGAAGTCGTAGGTGTAGTCTTCCATGAACGAGGTGCCGCCGGTGAGGCCGGTGGCCATCACCTTCATAATGCGCACGATGGCGGCGGTCTTCCAATCGCCCTCGCCGCCAAAGCCGTATCCGTCGGCCATAAGGCGCTGCACGGCGATGCCGGGTAACTGATCCAAACCATGCAGAATCATGAAATTGTCGGTGAAAGCGCCGAAGTCGCCCTCTTCGAGGAAGGCGCGCAGGCCAAGTTCGATTTTGGCCGCGACGCGCAGGGAGTCGGGGCGGTCGTGCTGCTTGGTGATGGTGTAGGTGTCGCGATAAAGCTGGACGAGCTTGTCGGCGTCGGCGTCGGAGAACTGATTGATGCGGGCCACCAGGTCGCCCACGCCATAGGCGTTGACGCTGAAGCCAAAGCGCGACTGGGCCTCGACCTTATCGCCATCGGTGACGGCGACTTCGCGCATTTTGTCGTCAAAAGTGGCGACCTTGAGGTTCTGCGACTCGTGC
>Ga0224529_1001843_pt1 | contig 11628 bp, 5 predicted proteins | sample CBST50metaG_FD_179893 | JGI IMG/M metagenome (GOLD analysis project Ga0224529, IMG submission 179893) | Peat soil microbial communities from Stordalen Mire, Sweden - C.B.S.T50 | ecosystem: Environmental > Terrestrial > Soil > Wetlands > Peat | place: Sweden: Norrbotten County, Stordalen Mire... | reverse complement strand
GTCTCTGAGTTACGACCGCGCAGTCAAGGAGTACAAAACCGAATACGCCCGGCGCTACCAGATTCTTATGCACGGAGAAGCAGCGGGGAAAAACTAGGACCTTTCTCTAACGCGTGGACAGGAGCCAGTTGCGGTAATCGGAATAGAGTTTGGCGGATTCCGGACAGCCGGCAAAGGCCATCGAATCGGGCTTATTCATCATTCCCTGGTACTGATAGACGAGAATCTTGTCAACCCAGGGCGAGACGGCTTCAAGTTGGCGCAGCACGCGGTCAAACGGAGCCGGCATCAGGGCGCTGTTATAGACCTCGCCTTCAAACTGAAAGAGCTCGACGTCGGCCCAGATTTTAGCTTTCTGCGCACGGTCGTGAGCTTTGCGCAGCCCCTCATAAAAGGCGGCTGTCTCTGTCACCTTGGATTTCTGCACCCCCACTTCATCCTGGTAGGCAACGATGTCAACGTCCATCGCGTCCAATTGCCGGACGTACTGGTCGTCGGGGATGGCGATGCGCGTGCCATAGGGAGCAATCATGATGGGCGCGTGTGGCTTGAGTTCGCGGGCCAGCCGGGAATTGGTATTGACGTACTGGATGAACTCCGGAGAGTAATGCGGATTGATACACGCCTCGTCAGGCCAATACCAGCCATAAAAGCTGGGATGGTGGCCGTAAATCCGGGCAACTTCTTCAATGGACTGAAGTCTTTTCCGGGAGCCGACGGGGTCCGTTATGGTATTGTCCTTGGTCCAGTCGCCATAGAATCCGCCGCCGATGAAAAACTTCACCTTGTACTTATCCGCCGCGGCGAGAACCGCCTCCATGGGATCGGGGCAAGCCAGCTTCCACTTCGGATAGATGTGCGTTTCATAGAATGAGCGGTAATAGACTGCCGTCGCCATCAGAACGAGATATTCCAGGCCAGCATCGGCGATTTCCTTGATCTTGGCGTCCCACTGGACGGCTGTGAAGCGAGCGCAGGCCGGATTCCAATCGACCCCTTCCACCGTGGCGTGGTGCTGAAATTCAAACCAGCTTCCTACGATTGGCTTGATCGTCCCAGGACGGGGTGACGCACCTGCTTCCGCCGGGTTGAGCGCGAGCGCGGCAGCCCCAGCGCCCAAAGCAAAAAGAAAGTCTCTGCGATTCAGATCATTGCTCATAAGAAATCCTCCCTTCAAAATCTACATAGCGGCAATCGCGTACTTTCCCACCCTTGCGGCAATAGTAAATATACCGCAAGGATGAGGTATCCACTGGCACAACAAGTGGTGGTCAGAGGCCTAGAGAGCCAGCGACCAGGGTTGGTTAGTCAAGGCTTCCACCTGCTTCACGGCCGCTACCCGGTCGGAAGTTTCGCACAAAATCATCATACTGAGAGAGCGGCCTTGCCCGATGGGCAGCCTCAGCATATCCCCATCCCGCGCAGGCCGGAAGCTTTCGTATTGCTTCCATTGCGCCCCGGCCATTTCGCCGACCAGCACCAATGGCTGCTGCCAGCGGCTGGCGCCTGGAATGTTCAACTGGCCTTCTCCCATGGGCAGCAGGAGCATCGAGCGCGAGTGGTCCAGTGGCTGCCCGTTCATGGAGATTGCCATGAAGTGGAGATCGCCGCCGATCAGCAGCTCCCGGTTTACGCGCACATCCGCAGAACTCTCCACGGCTTCTACGCCCTTGCTCTTCCCGACTACGATAGCGCCGGAAAGCCGTGGCCGCAGCGACAGGCTGACATCTCCGGCCCTGGAAGAAACAACCAGGCCGCGGACGTCATCCTTCTCGCTGTAATTGACAAGCACGGTAATCTCGCGTCCGTCCTGCGACGGAACACGGAAGCAATGGACCGGTGCCTCAGCCGGCTCGACACTCTCTGCGCTCAGGTTGAAGCTATGGCACAGCGCATGATAGAACACATGCGCGTAAGGCTGATAGCGCGGGTCGCCGTGCATCTCGATGGGGTCGGCACTGAAGATGACGCGCCCCTTGCCGAGCTGGAACTCGGTCACCACGGGCGTACCGTCCAGGCTTTCCACGAGCGAATGCGCGCCCGCAAGACGGGTGATGATTCCCGGCGCCGCGATATATTTCGGCCAGCCGGGAGCTTTTCCAACCACAGCCAAGGCGCCGTTCTGGTAATCGATATTGGCGAAGCGCTCCGAGACAAACTCCACGCCGCAAAGGTCTCTCAGTCTCCGGGTCTGCGTCCGGTGGCGCAAGCTGTCATAACTGATGTCGCCGGACAAGTAGAGCTGCCCGCCCTGCTCGACAAACTCCTTCAGACGAGCAACGACTTTTTCGTTGGGACAATACGAAAGTGGATAGAATACGGTTTTCACATGGGCGGGCAACTCGCCGATGAATTCGTCTGCCAGCGTGGAAAAGGCTACGCGCTGGTCGATCAACAGGCGAATGCCATTGGAAATCCCTTCGAGAATGCCCATGTTCTGGCCGCCCTTGCGATTCTCACCGGGAATCAGCAGGAGGACATCGTCTGGGACATAGCGCGGCCGCAGCATACGGAAGAAAAGCCCGCTGTTGCGATAGACGGCGCGCACATCGCGCGCGATCAGCTCGTTGGGATAATTGATGCCCCACTCGAAGGGCAGGTCGGAAGGATACTTCCAGCACCAATTCTGGATTTTCGATGCTCCCAGGGCAAACCCATAGTGCGCGATGCTCAGGAAGAACGCCTGCTCATACGCCTCACTGCGGGCGGCGATATAGTCCCCCGCATCCAGCCAAGCAGGGTGCGTCTTTACTCCGAACTCGCCGATATTCAGACCTTTTCCGCGCACACGCTGGTCGAGAAATTTGCACACCTGCGGGAAGCGATAAAAGTCTTCGTGCTCGGAGTTGAAATAGCCGAAGTTGGCCAGCTCCAACTGGCCGAGCGTGGTGAGCAGGTCGATTCCCGAGATTGGAATCTGGTAGAACTCCGCGGTCACCGGATGCCGCTGATCGACCTTCCGGATGGAGTCGTAGAGTGCATTGAGCCACCGGCGCACAACCTGCGTGCGGAACTCAAAGTCGTCCAGTGTGCGCACATCGCGCCAGTCATCCTTCCCGGAGTGGATCGTCAGTTTGCCGATCGGGGCTTCCGGCGGCGAGATCGTCCAAGCCTGGCGCAAGACTTCGTCCGACCCGTACTTATCCTTGAGGTAGCGGTTGTACATCGCCTGGATGTCAGGCAGATTCGGATCGTGCAACTCCAGATCGCCATTGAGGTAGTACATGATTCCGGCCGCATCTTTGTAACGCGCAGCGAACGCCTGCACGTAGCCCTGCTGCTCGGCCAGATCCTTGTTGCTAACGGCCGTATTGCTGAAGACCAACATGCCGGGGAAGAATGCACCGCCAACGCGCTGCACGTTGAGCAGCATGGCGTCGATCCAGCGCCACCATGTCTTGGTCGGCCGCTGCTGCGGCCCGCGCAGGCCAAGCAGGTTCTCATACACATCGATGCAGGAGTCGCGGCATCCCTGGGCATCGTCGCTCCAGGTCAGCGGATTCTCGTCCTGATCAATGAAGGTGTGCAGGTAATCGTCTGTCCCCTGAAGAAAGAGGCTATTTCCGCCTACCTGAAAGTAGTTCTGCTTGAATTCAAACGCCAGCCCCTTGCGCAGCGTTTCCTTGCTCCATACCACAAAGCCCGTTTCCATCTGGTCAATTACCTGGCGGCCCGAGGCTAATTGGGCTGTCACGCGGTATTGCTCACCGGCAAACGAAGCCGGATGCCATTCGTTTTCCAGCCGAACAGTTTGTCCCGGAGCAACGGTCACCTTCTGGCTTGCCTGGTGCGCTGCTTGCGCCGCGCCTACTGCCATAATCTCCCAGCGCAGTTCCAGTTCCGCGCTTCTGCGGCTCAAGTTGGTCGCCAGCACGCGCAGATGCACGAGCTCCCCCGGCTCGTATGCCGCAAAGTCCGTCTCGCAGGCATGAAGGAAACACTTGTTTGCCAGCGCCTGCCCCACGGCGCGCAATGTGCCTACTCCCAGGGCCGATCCAGCGGAGAAGATGTCCCGATTCTCGACACCGAAGAATGCCCAACTGCTGCGGGCATAAACACCGCGCATATGATGGACCAAGGCGCCGGCAGCGCCGCGCTTGCGGCCAACCGCGTCGTAAGCCTCTAGCAGCGGAATCCATCGCGACTGGTTCATGCCGACCACGCAAGATGCGGCATAGCCCTCAAACGCTCCTTGAAGCTCATGACTGCTGCTCAGAATCTTTTGCCCCGCCGCAGGACGAATGGAAGAAACGCGCTTCAGGCGAAAGTCGGCGTCGAACATTCCAATCTGTTCGGGCGCAATCTGCAGTTCATCCTGGGGAAATCCCAGCGCGGTGTTGATGCGCTGCTGCGGGGAGCGGTGCTCCAGGCGAAATCGCGTTCCCCAGATGGTTCCCGTAGCATTGCTCAAGCCAAATCCTATGCGCAGCTTTTTGCAATTGGGAGCCAGATAGATGAGGCGCTCCACCTTGTGCCAGGGGCGCGACTCCTGAACGTGTTCCAACTCAACGCTGGCGGAATATATCTTGTCGCCCTTCTCATCGAGTTGTTCAAGGCCCGCGTAGGCGAAGCCGCCGGGCGCAGGCTGCACGTCTTCCGTGCGAATCCAGCCTTCCAGAAAATACTGGTCGCCCTCGGCGCTGCCCGGCAAGTCGAAATACCAAGCTGCATTCTGATTCCATAGACCGCCGGGGACGCTGACCTTGCCCGCCGCCTGCTGTCCAAACTCAGGCAACGCCACACTTTCAGCACCGGTGTACTTCGGCTCAAGCGCGGCCCAACCCGCGCCTGCCGCGGCAAAATCCTGTAGCAGGTTCTTGCCGCTTTCGGTTTGCACCGCCTTGTCGTAAAACTCCCACTTGCCTCCCTTTGAAACAAGCGGTGACTGGAACGCGTAGCCTCCGGCAGTCAACAGGTCGCCGCCATCGCCCAGGAACTTCCGTACCGCGCCGCGCGCTACCAGCGGGAAACTCTCGCCGCAAGGCAGCACCAACAAGTCGAAAGCAGCACGATTGAGGCGTTTTGGATCGGCCAACTCTTCCGCTGTCAGGAAGGCGACATCGTAAGTCTCGCCCAGGACCTTGGCCAATTGCGCCGGGTCAGCAGCCGCACCGCGCACGGGAAGCGAATCGCGGAGAATGGCCGCAGCCGGTCGGGCGCGCCCGCTGCTTTGCAAAGCATCCTGGTGCGCCCACTCCAGCGCCTGCCAGCAGGTGACCGCTTCGTCGAACTCGACCGCTACAGTTCCTTCGACAAAGGTTAGGTCGGTGAACCAGGCGGAGCCGGATGCACGATAGACTCCCACGACCACCTCGAACCACGAGGTGCCCGGCAGGCAGGTGAAGCTCTGCGAGAATCGCCGCCAGCCATTCGTGCCGGTATAGTTTCCGAAGCGCTTCTCAGGAATCTGCTTGCCATCCACGGTGTACTCCGTGGGCCGTCCCTGAAACTCGAACTGTGAGGCCGTGAAATAAGCGCCCGCCTCTTCTTCCTGCTGGACGATGCCTTCCGTCCTGACCCAGCCGCTCAGCGTATAGGTCTTTCCTATCTCTGGTCCCAATACCAGGAAGCGCGCGTAATCTCCGGATTCCGTGCGCACATGGACCGAACCCCCTCCCGCCCGGCGCGAAACAGGTACGACTTTGGCGCCATCAGTAAACTGCCATCCCCAGGCAGAACCCTGGAAGCCGCCATCTTCCAGAAGCGTAATCGCCTTGCCCCTGCGCGCCAGTGATTCACGAACGCTCTCCGGCAGCGCGACACTCCAAGCTCGCTGGCCAAGGAATGCAAGCCCGGTTGCTCCTGCGGCCTGAAGAAAGGCCCGGCGCGACTTTGCTCCAATAGCGGAATTCAACTCTGACGCGAATGACATATTCCAGAATCCTCCTGGTTCGAGTTTGTCTCAATCTTTGCTGGTTGACGGCATCCAGAATGGATGCATACAAGAAAATGCGCCGCGGCCAAGCCGTTATTCCGGAGTGGCCGCAGCGCGATAGACTTACTGCATATTGCTTCACCTTCAAGCAACAAATAAATACAAGCGTTAGAACATGAGGTGCAATCCAGCCTGCGAAATACGGGGGAGAGTGGCGCCTGTGAGGTGGCCGAACGTCGGGCTACCTGGATAGTAGTCGGTGTCCACAGAGTTGAACTCCGTGTGGTTGAGAGCGTTGATTGCTTCAATCTTGAACTCCAGATGGAGTGGATCCCTCAGTTTGAAGTTCTTGGTAAGGGAGCTATCCACCTGTGTGTTGCGCGGCAGGCGCACGTTACCCTGGCTGGCATTGCCGAATGTTGCCTGCGCAGGAACTGCGAATGCCGAAGGAGAAATCCAGTCGTTCAGGCCCTTGTAGTCGGCAGCCTTTCCGATCTGGTTCGGCCTTTCGGGTCCGTCGATTTCACCGGCATTGGCGTATACGCCCAAGCCGACAGTGACGGGTTCACCGCTTTTGACATTTGCGAGCGTAGACCACTGCCATCCACCGAGAACTGTCTTGATCGCGGTGTTGTAGTTGGAAAGCGCAGGCAACTGCCAGACATAGTTAATGACCAGCATATGCGTCCTGTCAAAGGAAGCAGGCCCACGATCCGCTTTGGGGTCCAAGGGATTCTGCACAGTATTCAAATCGCCGGATGCATCAGTGATTACCTTCGAGTAGGTGTAGGCGGCATTGAATGTGAGTACGCTGCCAAACTGCTCCTTCAACGAAGCCTGTAGAGCATGGTAGTTGGAGTAGGCCTCTGGAGTGACCATCTGTATCATTCCATAGCCCTGGTACGGCCGCACATAGTCGGGGTTGATGGTTCCCTGCGCAACCTGCAGGTTCGGCGTGTTCTGGTTCAGCATGGAATCATACATCAGGTGAATTCCCTTGGTGCCGATGTAATCCACGTTGAGAACCGTGTTGCGGAGTAACTGATGCTGGACTCCAAGCGACCACTGCTGGCTATAGGGGAGAGGCTGCTTGGGCGTAAAGCCGAAGAGGCCGACTGTCGAATTGATAGGCGCTCCGCCACTGTTGCCCGGCGTATCTACCTTGATGCTATGGAGGGTTGCGACGGCGTTGAAAGGAGGATTGGCCTTGGCGTAGAGCTCATACGGAGCAGTGCGGTCATAGTACATTCCATAGCCGCCACGGATGGCAGTCTTGCCCGTGCCGAAGAGGTCATAGCTGAATCCGGCGCGAGGCGCGAGGTTCAACTTCCGGATGTTGAAAACAGCTTCGCCCCACGGTGAGTTTACGCCGGCGGCAATGATACCGTTGTTCGGCAGATAAACGCCGTTCGTCAACTGCGACAGGGGAATGTTCGTGAGATTTCCCGAGCTGGGGTCAACGGAGGGAGCAAGAGTCGGTTGATAAAGCTGCGGCAGGAAGTTTGTGAGCAGATTGTTCTGGTCGATTTCCGGCCCAAAGTAGCTGTAACGCAGACCAAAGGTGAAGCTCAGGCGATGCGAGATCTGCCATTGGTCCTGCGCGTAGGCTTCGTCATCCCAGTAGCGGAGGTGCTGTGTGGGGTTGTTCATGCTTTCCTGATAGGAATCCGCGAAGTTGCTGAGCATATCGGACATATCGTTGCCGGTATGGATCCCATCGAATGCCGTACCCGACCAGCTGAACGAGCCGTTGAGGTTATTGGGAGCGTTGTCCTCATTCTTGCCCTGCTGGGTAACCAGAAGGCCAAAGCGGAAATTATGGTTGCTCTTATGCCAAGAGACGTTGTCCGTCCACTTGTGGTAGAAGAAACCGTTCAGGAACGGCCAAATGGTCTGGATTCCGGCATAGTGTCCAAAGGACAGCGCTGGAATGCGGTCAGTCGGATCGACGTGATTCGGGAAGTAATAGGGAATATCCAGGCCGGTCGCCAGGTCGCGGTTGAGCAGAGGCGACGTCTGGATGCGGATGATGTTGTGATAGATGCCGAACTGAGATTCGTTGATCAGGTTCGGGCTGAGCGTGCCAACGACGTTGAAGGCAAAGCTCTGCATTGGTTCGAATTCCGTGCTGGAGCCTACATTTGGAAGAACATTCTCGCCCCACAGGCCATAGGGAGACGCGATATGGTTCTGATCCTGAACGTAGTGGGCAAACATCTTCCACTTGTCGCTCAGGTTATAGTCCATCCGGATCAGCTCTTCGCGCGTGTTTGTCGTGGTGGAAGCGGATGAGCTGAAGTTACTTCCGGTTATCGCATTATAAGTTCCGGCTGCCGGGTAGTAGGTCTTGAGCAGAAGTTGCGCATTCTTGCTCAGCAGCGCCGAGGGAATGGTGTCGTTGGGGAACCGTTGGCCTGCAACGCAACCGATGCACAGCGGGTTAGCTGCCAGAGCAGTCGTTACCAGTGGTAAAGGCATACCAATAGATGCGGCGTCAGAGAAGTTTCCGTTGTTCTTTTCCTGGTCGGTTGGAACCCTTGTGGAAACCGTTCCCACCGGCTGAATGAGCCTGCGGAATTCCTGGGACCAGAAGAAGAAGAGCTTGTCCTTCTTGATGGGGCCGCTGACGGTATATCCAAAGTTGTTGTAATGCTCAACCGGCCGAGCTCCCCACTGAGACTTGTCGGGGCTGATCTTGTTGAAGTAGGTATTGGCGTTAAGGTCGGTATTGCGGAGGAATTCAAAAGCAGATCCGTGCCAATTGTTTGCGCCCGACTTCAAAATGGCGTTGACGGTTGCACCGGCGCTGCGTCCCTGCTCTGCCGTGTAGTTGCCGCGATCGACCCTGAACTCAGCCAGGGCATCCTCATCGGGAACGATGGCGTTATTGCTGTTGAACACATCCAGGTTTGGTACACCGTCGATGGTCCAGTTGTTTGCATTGTTGCGCACGCCGTTGACTGAAACTGCCAGGCTGCTGCCCGAGCCAAATCCAGGTTCGCTGCCGATGTCGCTGGAGACGCCAGGAGCAATTTCAACCAGTTCAATAAAGTTGCGGGTAATCAGCGGGAGCGCTTCAATTGAAGCATTGCTCACCACTTCGCCGACGTTTGCGGATTCCGTATCCACAACAACGGCGTCGCTGCTAACTTCAACTGTGTCAGTGACGACTCCGGGTTTCAGAGCAAAGTTCTGTCTCTGCTGGTCGCCAGCATTGAGGACGATGGCATTAATCTGCCCCTTGCTGAATCCTTCTTTTTGCGCGGTCAGCGTGAAGGTACCAACGGGTAGATTGGGGAAGATATAGCTTCCGCCATTGTCGGTAACCGTCTTCCAATGCGCATTGGTTTGTGCCTGGACCGCGATTACAGTTGCATTGGGTACCAAGGCGCCTGTACTATCAGCGACTTGGCCCGCGATCGAACCGGCACTGGTGACTTGAGCCGGAACCTCTTTCAGACATAGTGCGACGAATAAGAGCAGTGCAATAACGCGGATCTTATTCCACATAGTGCTGCCTCCATTTTTCAGTTGCTGCGCCCCAGATTTCAGGGCATTCGGTGTTTGAGTCTTCGTGCTGACAAAACCCCGCTCTGTCGTTCAGTATGGATGTATATACTACAAACATCTCCGTAGTCAAGCCGAAAATCCTGATTTCTTCCGAATAGAGTTCCATTTGGATTGCAGTCCAGCCCGCGGATTGCATGCTTGGAATGCACAGGGATAGGCCTACATAGGCATCTGTAAGAGCCAGAAGAACATAGTTCGCATTGCTGGAACGAACAACGCAGGGAGGATAAAATTCGGACTCATCGCCGGCCCAAGCAAAAAATTGTTTCAGACTCGCGAATTATTTCTGAGTGTCGCGAGATGACGTCTTTATTCATTATGTGGTTTGCCGTTCCCAGCCGGGCTGGTACATACCAAGGCTGGCGCGATTCCCGGGCAGATGTGAGTTGCGGCTTGTCTATTCCATGGTCGTGGCCGGAACCTGCAGCACGGCACGGTATCTGTCGCCTCGATAAATGGAATGTGCGGTCTCCACCGGCAGGCCGTCTGAACTCCAAAGCGTGCGCCGAATCACCAGCAAGCTGGCGCGGGCCTGGACTTCGAGCAGTCTTGCCTCACGGCTGGTTGCCGAGCGCGCCTCCAAAATCTCATCTGCACGGCTGACTATAATTCCGTATTGCTTCCGCAGTGTCTGGTAGAGCGACAAGCGCGAAAAATCCAGCTTTTCCACTCCCGGGAAGCGATCCTGCGGAAGGCAGATTTCCTCAAGAGCTACCGGCAACCCGTCAGCCAGCCGGAGCCGGAGCATCCGGTAAATAGGCGCATTCACCGAGATACCGAGTTGCGACGCCACATCTGCTGACGCGGGGAGAGATCCTGCTTCCAGTACGCGGGAGGAAGCTTTCAAGCCTAGCGCCTGCATTTCGGCGGTAAAACCGCACAAATGAGTAATGTCCTTCTCGACGCGCGGTTGGCTGACAAAGCTCCCTTGTCCTTTCCGGCGCGAGACGAGTCCCTGGCTCTTCAACGCTTGAAGCGCCTGCCGCGATGTCATGCGGCTGACCCCGTAGATCCGGCTCAGTTCCTCTTCACTGGGCAGTGAATCACCGGCGCGCAACCGGCCGGACTGAATCATCTTCAGCAGTTGCGTCTGGATCTGAAAGTACATCGGAGTGAAGCTGTCTTTGTTCAGGGGTTCAAAATCCCAATTCGAACGGTTGCTTGCCGACGATAGAGATGACAACTCGCGCTGCTGCTTTCTGTCTTTCATTAACATCCCTCCGAAAGTTGTTCATCCCTATCGTCAGGAGGGAATATATCGACAACTCCTGCCGTCTCGTGTTGCAAACCCGTGCGAATTGCCGAACTTTCTAGAAACCCGCTCGGCAAATCTCCCTACGAATTCCGCCTACCAGCATAGCTCATCATGAAGAAGATGTGTCCGCGGAATCTGTTCGCCATCTTGAAGATGGTAGCGGACAGGTCTCCAGTCCTTCTAACACAATGCGCCACGATCACACCTCAGTAGCTCGCCCTACTCAATACGATAACGGCCACCAGCAATACCGCAATTCCCGAATACATCCAGGTGCGGGCACGCGGCAGAGCTTGTCTCCATTCACCCAGGCCCATTCCGATCGCATTCGCCAGGAGCAAGCCCACTGCCAGACTGAGGGGCCAGCCGATGGAAGTCCCCAGCGATCCGAGCCGGGGAGCCGCAGCACCGTAAACAAAAATGCTTCCTCCCCACAGCACCGCCATCACCGTCGAGAGGCTATAGAGCCGGAATCGCCCCGGTTGGGCAAACTTCTTCATGCTGCCGTTCTTGCGGAACAAGTAAAGGCAGAAGCCGAGGTTGGCGACCGAACCGGCAGCCAGCATGATCCACCAGATCAGGTTGGTGCTGGAAAACTGGCTCAGCCCCGCCGCGCGGCCACAGTCCGCAATGGGCTGCGCCAGCGAAAATCCTATATTGAAGACTGCCGACAGCACGCCCGCCCCCACGGCCATCAGCAGCGCCACTCCGATCGGGCGCGCGTGGCCCACCATGCCGCCCCGCTCCGCGTCAACGCCCGCAGCCCGCTCGCGCATTCGCCCTGCCCAGCCGCACAACGCAATGCCGACCAACTCCACCGCTACTCCTAAGAGGATCTTTTCTCCCTCGGGTTTCAGTAGCTTTTGCGGAGCCAACAGTACCATGGGCAGCAGTGAGCCCAGCGCGGAGCTAATCGCCAACACTAATG
>Ga0224529_1001835_pt1 | contig 11653 bp, 3 predicted proteins | sample CBST50metaG_FD_179893 | JGI IMG/M metagenome (GOLD analysis project Ga0224529, IMG submission 179893) | Peat soil microbial communities from Stordalen Mire, Sweden - C.B.S.T50 | ecosystem: Environmental > Terrestrial > Soil > Wetlands > Peat | place: Sweden: Norrbotten County, Stordalen Mire... | reverse complement strand
CGATGAGGCGGTGAGGGTCGCTGCCGTCGGCGTCGACGACGATGAGTTCGTTGCCGCTGGCTACCAGCAGACGGTTGCCGTCGGGCATCCAAGTGGCGTCATGGGCTAGCAGGTTGGGCACCCGGCGAGCGTCGCCGCCAAGGGTGGGGACGATCCACAGGGGTTGCTCAGGCTCGGCTTGCAAGTGACTGCGCACCAGCAACTTGGATCCGTCTGGAGAGAGTGCGCCGATGAGCGGGGCGCCGATTTCAGAGGGTAGATGAATGTGGCTGATTTCGCCATTGGCGGCTAGGGCAACGGCTAGCTCGGGGTTGCCGTTCTCCATATCGGAGAAGTAGAGGCGGGTGCCGTCGCTGGCTGAGCTGGAAAAACTCTCCACATCCAGTTCGTCCGATTCGTTTTTCAAGCCGTGGCCGGAATAGGTGACCTGGGCGACGCGATAAGGGCGGCGGATGGGGGCGCGGAGCAACAGCTCGAGGGTTAACGCCAGACACAGGCAGGCCAGCACGGCGGCCACCCAGTGCCAGTGGACGAGAACTTTGGCCTGGACAGGTGGGGCGGGTGGAGCGGCCTGCGGGTCAATCATCTTGACTGGGGCGATGAAACGATAGCCGCGTTTGGCCAGGGTTTCCACAAAACGAGGATTTTCGGCGTGGTCGCCCAACACCTCGCGCAGTTTATTGACGGCGATTCCCAGGCTGTGGTCGAAGTCGACGGTGGTTTCCGCGCCCCAAAGTCGCTGTTGGAGGGCTTCGCGCGAGACCACCTCTCCGGGCTGTTCGAGCAGCGCGGCAAGCAGCTTGAAGGGCTGACTTTGCAAGCGGACCAAAACCCCGGAACGGCGCAACTCCCCGGCCTTGAGGTCGGCTTCAAAAAGGCCGAATTGCAAGCGCTTGTTTTCGTCGGAGTGTTTATCCGTGGCCATGTGCGACAGAGGAATCCTCGCTCCGTAGTATACAGAAGTGTGCGAAAAAGGCCTGATGGGGCAGTTGATGCGCTTCAAAAGCACCTAAATCTCAGAAGAAAATTTGTCCCAAGTTAATGAAAATGGATAATTTATCTGTAGATGGCCAAATGATGGAGAATTGGCGCGCGGTAGATTGACCATCGTTGCTTGGAAGGAGTGATGTTGCGAGTGGTTACGAGGAGAGGCTCTGAACCTGCCACATCCCCGAACCTGAAATGGTCAACGCTACTCAACGCATTTTTTGGAGGAGATCGTGATGTTGAACAAAACCAACCATCTGCCCGTCTGGCAGAGCATCCGCAGGGGATTTCTGGTACTTGCGGTTCTGCTTAGCTGTCTGGCGCTGCCTCGCTTGCAGGCGCAGTCGGATACTGGCAGCATTGTCGGCACGGCCAGCGACTCGACCGGCGCAGTCATTCCGGGCGCGTCAATTACCGCAACCAATACGGAGAACGGGCTGAAGTTGAGCGCGGCTTCGAATGGTGCGGGCGACTTCAAGATTCTTGCCGTGCCGCGCGGCAGCTACAAAGTGGAGATTGCGGCCAAGGGCTTCCAGTCGGAAACGGTGCTGGTGACGATTACCCTGAGCGCCACCCAGAACCTGATCTTCAAGCTGAATCCGAGTGGTGGATCGACAACCGTTGAGGTGACTGCGGCGGCTCCGCTGGTGGATGCCTCGGACGCGGTGATCGGCGCGACGATTCAAGGCGCGCAGGTGACTGAACTGCCCTTGAACGGGCGCAACTTTAGCCAGCTTGCCCTGCTGACCCCCGGCGTGACGCGTGGCGCTTATGGCGACGTGGCCAGCGGCGGCGGCAGCAGCAACAACACGGAAACGATGCGCAACAACGAGAGCGGCGCGGCCGCCATCTCGGTCAACGGCCTCCGTCCCCAGGCGGACAACTACATTCTGGACGGCGTGGACAACAACGATGCGCTGGTCAACACCATTCTCTTCTTCCCCAATGTGGATGCGACGCAGGAGTTCAAGGTGAACACTAGCGTGGCTCCTGCCGAGTATGGCCGGGCGGGCGGCGCGATTGTGGTCAGCTCGCTCAAGCAGGGAACCAACCAATATCACGGCGCGGCATTCTGGTTTTATCGCGACAAGAACTTCGACTCGAACAATAATTACCGCTTCAACGGAGCTTCGGAGACGCCGGCCGGTGGTTTTCTGCGCCAACAGCCGGGTTTCGCAGTGGGCGGGCCGATCATCAAGAACAAGCTCTTTGCCTTCGGCGACTACCAGGCATTCCGCGAGACTGTCGCGGTTTCTTCGCACTACCTGACGGTTCCGACCACGCTGATGCGCACTGGCGACTTTAGCGAATTGCTGGATGTAAACCTGTCTAACGGGAATGGCTACCAGACGCAGTATCCGCGCTGCTATCCAGGCCTGGCCAGTAAGACGAGCCCTGGGTTGATCTTTGACCCGACGACATGTGATCCCACTGGTGTAAATGCACCAACGCAGTTCAGCGATGGCGGAAAGCTCAATGTGATTCCGGCGGGCCGCATGAATCCAGCCGCAGTCAATTACCTCAATGCATTTCCTACCCCGACTCGCACGGATCGCTATCTGCAGAACTACCTCGACAATCAGTCGATGACTAACAAGTACAATACCTTCGACGCTCGTATCGACTGGAATATCAATGCCAAGAACCTGGCTTTTGTTCGTTTCAGCTACGATAACTCGGTCAATTCCAAGACTTCGGAATTTGAAAAGCTTCCGGCTGGTGGCGGCACCGGCACCAACCCAACTCACGCGCGCGGCTATGATCTGGGCTACACGCACCTCTTCTCGCAGAACGTGGTGAACGAGGCACACATCGCCTACAACCGCGACAACTACGGTTACATGCCTCCAATGTATGGCCAGAATGTTTCCAAGGATTTGGGCATTGTGAACGCCAACATCAACCAGGAAACCACCGGCGGCGCGCTGATTGGCGGCTGGAAGGGCAACCTGGAGTACACCGGCGACTATGGCCTTTATGCGGTTCCTCAGAATACCTATGAGGTCAACGATTCGGTAAGTATGGCGCACGGCAATCATGCCTTCAAATTCGGCGGCACCTTTATCCGTCGCCAAGTGGAGTTCTTCAACCCGCAAGAGGGCAAGGGCTACTTCTGGATCGATGGTGGTACGGTCGATTTCACTGGCTATGAGGTTTCAGAACTGCTGGCCGGTGGCATGGATAACTACCAGATTGGCTCGCAGTCCGGCTTCTTCGCCAATATCGGCCAGGAAGACGGCATCTTTGCGCAGGACGACTGGCGCGTGAACCGTCGCTTGACGATCAACGCCGGGTTGCGCTGGGATTACCTTTCGCATCCTTATGAGGCGCATAACAACCAGGCCGCTTTCAATATAAGCAACGGTACGGTGATGCTTGCGGGTAAGAACGGAATTTCCAAGAGCATTCTCAATCAGGATTACTCGAACGTTGGCCCGCGTTTCGGCTTTGCCTATGATCTGCGCGGCGACGGAAAGAGCGTTCTGCGCGGTGGTTATGGACTGTTCTACTATTTGGAAGGCGGCGGCATCAACAACCAGCTCGGTGAGCAAGCACCCTTTGGCGGCAGCAACAGTTACTTGGCCACCAACGGTTACTGCACCACTTTCACCGGGCAGCTTTCCAGCGCAACACCAATGAAGTCCGATGGCGGCTACAACTGTACAGGCTACACTGCTCCTTCCGCAGTCACCACTGCTCTGCCGGCGCGTGGCTATGTGAACTTTGACTCGGCCAATCCTCCGGCCGGCACCAGTATGATTGCTGTTAACCGCGATAACAAAAACAGCATGGTGCAAGAGTGGAACCTGCAATTGGAGCGTCAACTTGGCTCTAACAATGTTTTCAATCTGGCCTATGTCGGAACCAGAGGCAGCCGCCTTTCAACGTTCTACCCGTATAACATGTACCAGTTTGTAACTGGCGCCCAGAACTTCGCGTCGATGGGCGGTATCAACTACAACAACTACAACGGCATCTCTAACTATGATGCTCTGCAACTCCATGCCGAGCACCACGCCGCGAACGGGTTGACGGGAACCTTCTCGTATGCCTGGTCGCACACCATGGATGACTCGGGCGGCGCTTACCAGGGTGGGACTTCGGAACTGTATTACGATCCGATGGCCAGCTATGGTAACTCGGCTCAGGACATTCGGCAGATCTTCAGTTCATCGTTGCTATACATGATGCCTTTTGGACGCGGCCAGCGCTTTGGCGGAACGTATCGCGCCCGATGGACTGGGTGATCGGCGGATGGCAGACCAGCTTGACTGCAATTGTGCAGGGTGGAACGCCGGTCGATCTGTCGACGGGACACTATGCGCCCTCAAACCGGCCTGACCTGATTTCGAACATCAAGTATCCGAAGAGCATCACCGGTAAATGGTTTGACACTTCATCGTTTGCCGATCCGACCTCTGGCACTGGCAGCGTATCCAACGCAACGACCTATACGCGTCTCGGTACGCTTGGCCGCAACCAGGTCTTCGGACCGGGTTACCGCGTGGTCAACTTGAGCGCACAGAAGAATCTCCACTTGACCGACACTTACACACTGGAATTGCATGGAGATGCGTTTAACCTGATGAACTCAGCGGAATTCACCAACCCGAATACCAACCTGACTGGCGGAAACTTCGGCCAGATCGAGGGTGTGCAAGTTTACAGCAACCGCGAGATTCAGTTGGCGGCTCGCTTCACCTTCTAACTCGTCGCATCGCAATAAACCTCCCGCGGCGGTCGGTCTGGCTGCCGCGGGATTCTTATCCAATCGAATGCTTTGCCGGGCGAACAAACGCGGCGGAGCGCACACATATCTGCTCACCATGCGGTGCGGCGGAGTTTGGAGAATCCTGTGCGATTGCGGTCGTTGTATCTGCTGATTATCTGGATGGGTTGTACGCTGGTTGGGTGCTGGGCGCAGGCTACTGCCGTTGTTCCTGTTGCCGTTGTTCCTGTTATTGATAAGATCGATCCGCCAGGTTGGTTCGCCGGTCTTCCCGATCCCATGCTGTTGGTTCATGGTGTGGGCTTGAGCGGAGCGCGCTTTGTGGTGAACGGAGCGGGAGTTACGCTAGGCCGTACACAAGTTTCAGAGAATGGGCACTGGGCGTTTTTGTGGATCAAGACGAATGGGGCCGCGCCGCAGACCTTGCGGGTGATTGCGGCGAATGAACGGGGCGAAGCGAAGCATAACTTTGAGTTAGCTGCGCGATCGAGCGATGCGGCGGCGCATAGCGGATTTTCACCGGCCGATGTAATGTATCTGATCATGACTGACCGCTTTGCTCGGGGTAACTCCGCCAAAGCTCCGAGTGGTGATGATCGCGCTGCGGTGCGCGGCTGGCATGGCGGGGATTTTGCGGGCATCGAACAACATCTGGATTACTTGCATGAGTTAGGAGTTACCACGCTGTGGACGACGCCGGTTGCTTCGAATGGCACCATGCCTGACTCGTTTCATGGCTACGCGGCGACTGATTTATATGCGACCGATGCGCACTTTGGCTCGCTGGCTGAGTATCGGCACCTTTCTGATGCGCTGCACGCGCGGGGAATGAAGTTGGTGATCGATCTGGTGCCGAATCATTTGGGCGTTCAGCATCCTTGGGTGCTGGACCCGCCTGCGCCGGAGTGGTTTCATGGAACGCTGGCGGCGCATCGGCTGACCGAGCATAACTTTTATGAGTTAGTCGATCCTCATGCGCCGCGAGCGGCGTGGAGAGCCATCACTACCGGATGGTTTACCGATGGGATGCCTGACTTGAATCAGGAAAACCCACTGGTGGTGAGTTATCTGATTCAAAACGCGCTGTGGTGGGTGGAGACGGCTAACCTGGATGGCATCCGGTTAGATACTTATCCGTATGTAGGCCGCGCTTTTTGGCATGACTTTCATGCGGCGTTGCACACGGCTTATCCACACGTGACGGCGGTGGGGGAGGTCTTCAATGGCGACCCGGAAGTTACTTCGTTCTTTGCCGGTGGCGCAGCGCATCGCGGCATCGACACGGGGCTCGATACGCCTTTTGATTTTCCAGTCTACTTTGCACTGCGCGATGTTCTTGCGCATGACAAGCCGATGACAAAGTTGGCAGATGTCTTGCGGCAGGATGCGCTTTATCCGCATCCAGAGCGACTGGTTACGTTTATCGGCAATCACGACACCACGCGCTTTATCACCGAGGACGGCGGTTCGGCGGCACGGCTGAAGCTGGCGCTGGGAGTGCTGGCCACGCTGCGCGGAATGCCACAGCTTTACTCTGGCGATGAGATCGGCATGAAGGGCGGCGAAGATCCCGACAATCGGCACGATTTCCCTGGCGGCTTTACGGGAGATACACGTAGCGCCTTCATCAAGGCAGGACGCACGGCGGCGGAAGAAGAGATATTTGCTTGGAGTTCCGGATTGCTGAAGCTGCGGTCGAGTTACACGGAGTTACAAACGGGAATCGAGCAGAATCTCTTTGCCGACGACGATGCTTTTGCCTTCGTTCGTGCGTCGAGTGGCGAAGGTTGCGCGGCGGACCACTCCATCGAACGGATGCTGATTGTGGTCAACAAGGCGAAGAAGAGCAAGGCGCTGGAACTGCCTGAGAATGAGACGGCGCTGGCTGGTTGCACGGAGTTTCACGCGCTGGCGCCGACGACGGCGGTGACGGCGACCGTGAGCGCAGGTAAGTTGCACATCGAAGAACCAGCGGAGTCGATGTCGATTATTGCTGTGCGGTGAGACAGGTGGAATCAATAAAAAAGGACGGGCCAAAGCCCGTCCTTTTTTTATCTTTACACGATCTCAACTTATTGAGTTACATCGCCTCCGGGCTTTCGATGCCCAGCCAGCTTAAGACTTCTACTAACTCGCGCAAGGCCACGGCGGCTGTGGCAAGTAGAAAAGTTTTGCGCGCGGGGTCTTCTTCGGTGAGGATGTGGTGGCGGTGATAGAAGTTGTTGAACTCCTGAGCTAACTGGAAGGCGTGCTTGGCAAGATAGGCTGGCTCGGAGGTGGTGATGCACTGCTCTAGCACCAGAGTGCGGCGGGCGGCGCGCAGCCAGAGAGACCAAATGTCTGCCGCTGCTTCGCCTTCCAGATAGGCATCGATCTTATCGATCTTCGCGAACTCGGCTAACACTGCTTGAGGCGTGGTGGCTGCCTTGCGGAAGATGTTGCGGGCGCGGACCACGGCGTATTGAATGTAAGGTCCGGTTTCGCCCTCAAAGCTCAAGGCATCTTTGAAATCGAAGGCGATGACGGAGTTGCGCGTGAACTTGAGCATGAAGTAGCGTAGCGCGCCGATGGCGATTTGCTCGGAGATCTTCTGCCGCTCGGCTTCGTCGTGGCCGGTTTGGCGGGCGTCGGTTTCAGCGCGGGTGGCCTTGATCAGCTTGTCGAGCAGGTCGTCGGCCTTGACGCCGAAACCTTTCCTGCCACTAACTTCGAGATATGCCTTTTTCCTGTCTTCTTCCGAAACATCGTAGCCTAACTCAATGGCGCAGCGCGGAGTGAGCGCCACCATCTCATAACTGAAGTGCGTATAGCGATTGGCCTGATCGACGTGGCCCATACTGTGCAGGGCCTGGATAACGTTGGCCTGTGGGTCACTCTGCCGCGCATCGATCACATTATAGATGGCCTGTGCACCGCCGAAGTGTGGATGAGGTTCCACTCCCTGTTCAGTAGAAATCCAGCACTCGTGGTCTGGGTAAGTGAAGAACGGCTTGTAACCAAAATCCCTATGTCTCGCCCTTCCCCACCTCAGGGCATCTTGCTTGATTTCTTCCCTCGATCGGCCGCCTTTTACAACAGCCAATGCGATTTCGTCCATCATGCCGAGTAGGCCAAATTTCCATAAGTGATAGGCAATATCCTTGCCGACGTAAGTTACAGTTCCATTGGATCGGACGATCACCTTGGCGTCTTCGTTGGTTTCGCCTTCGGTAACTTCAGCGCCAGGGCGAGTCATCACCCAGCAGCCCTTGTTCTTGCCCTTAGTCTCGAAATAGAGCACACCAGTTCGCTTCATCTCTTCAAAGGCCGACTCCCAGAATTTCAGATGGAGAATTTCGCTTTCACGGGGCAGGAAGTCGTATTCGATGTCGAGGCGCAGCATGGTTTCGAGATGGCGGCGAAGGACTGCCGTCGAGATCAACTCGGCGATTTCCGCGGTTTCGTTGTCGCCGTGCTCGATCTCATGCAGGGTTGCATAACGCAACTGCTTGCGCGCGGCGTTTTCTTCTTCCGTGCCGGTTGTGTACCACTGCGAGGTGCGTGCGTAGAGGTTCCAGCAGTAATAGTCGAATGCGCCACTTTTATCTTTTGCGTTGGCGGTTCGGGCTTCGCAGTCGGCGATAATCTCCCGCACCTCGGCGACGGATTTGCCTTCGAGATGGAGGAATCCGACGACGACATCGGCGACTTGGACGCCGGTGTTATCGATGTAATTCTGTACATCGACTTTTTGCCCGGCGGCGCGGAGAAGGCGAACAAAGGTGTCGCCCAAAATGGCGTTGCGCAGGTGGCCGATGTGGGCGGCCTTGTTGGGATTGATGCTGGTGTGCTCGACCAGGGAATGAATGCCCGTGGATGGCTGCGGGCCGGATGCGGTGGCGACAATGTCGCGCACACCGGAAGCGCGGTCGAGGCGGGCGTTGATGTAGCCGGAACCAGCAACATCAAAAGACGCGAACCCATCGAGCGACCCTAAGGCGGCGACGATCTCTTGTGCGATGATTTTGGGGGCTTTGCGCAGCTTGCGGGCCAACTCGAAGGCGATGGGCGTGGCCAGTTCGCCAAATTGGAGGTCGGGCGGAATCTCCATCGGAATGGTGGCGAGCTGAAGATCGTACTTGCTTGCCAGAAGCTGGCGAAGATGGTTGTCGAGCCGCTTTTCTAATGTGAGATACACGTCGGTTAGGCCTCAGAAATCCTTGATTTTCAAGGCCATTTTATCATCCTCGCGGTTTAGGGCTACGATTGCCTTTTGGCCGTTTAGAGCTGATGCACCTTGGACTGCGCTGTCTGCCTTTATTACAATGTGAACCGTCTGCGAGCAGTTTCTTTTGTGCCAGCTTCTTCTGTGGCTCAGGCTCGGAATCAGGAAAGACTGAAAAAATATCGCTATCCATCAGCAATACCTCCAATATGAGTAGTGCATAGATGAAGATTCGAGCGCAATATGAAAATGTAATCTCTCTCTGAAAGAGATCGATCATCAGGTCTCTGGCCATTCAAAGATGCACCTTGAGCTTTTGCTTTTCCAGGTCCCTGAAGCGAGATCTGGCCCCCTATACCCCCAGGGGGTATAGGGGGAGGGGGTACCTTGCCAGGGCAGAAATCAGGGATGAGTAACGGCCCGCTCCCCGGTACATTGCTCATTACTCCATTGTGTGCTGAAGAACGCTATTTTCCGCACATGCCGTAAAATGGAGAAGAACGGCTACTTGCACCCCAGAAGATGAAAAGGGTGAAAGTTCGGAAGCCCCCTTACCTATGACGAATCCTGCATCGAGTTCCAACCGCTATTACCTGACCACGCCTATTTATTACGTGAATGCGCGGCCGCACCTGGGCCACGCCTATTCGACGATTGTTTGCGACGCCATTGCGCGGCGCAAGCGGGCGCTGGGCATTGAAACCTGGTTTTTGACCGGCACGGACGAGCACGGGCAGAAGATTGAGCGCTCGGCAGAGCTGGCGGGGCGCACGCCGCATGAGTTTGCCACGGCCATCAGCGGTGAGTTTCGCGGGCTGTGGGACCAGCTTGGGCTGAGCTACGACGACTTTATCCGCACCACCGAAGAGCGCCACATCCGCGGTGTGCAACACCTGTTTGCCACGCTGCGCGACAAGGGGTTCATCTACAAGGGCGCGTACACCGGGCAATACTGCGTGAGCGACGAGCTGTATGTGGATGGGCCGGTGGGAACGGTTTGCCCGGATTGCGGGCGGGTGACGGAGACGGTGAGCGAGGAGAATTATTTCTTTAAGCTCTCAGCCTTTGAACGGCCGCTGCTGGAGTTCTATGAGGCGCATCCTGAGTTCATGGGGCCGGAATCGACGCGGCGCGAGGTGGTTTCGTTTGTGCGCGGCGGGCTGAAGGATTTGTCGGTGAGCCGGACGAGCTTCAGTTGGGGGATTCCCGTGCCGGGTGACCCGAAGCACGTGATTTATGTGTGGCTGGACGCCTTGGCCAACTATATGACGGCGTTGGGGTATGGCTCGGACGATCCGGCAGATAAGGCGCGCTTCGAGAAGTTTTGGCCGGCGGATATGCACCTGATCGGCAAGGAGATTAGCCGCTTCCACTGCGTCTATTGGCCAGCGTTTTTGATGGCTGCGGGGCTGCCGTTGCCGCGCTCGGTGCGGGCCAATGGTTGGCTGCTCTTCGACCAGGGCAAGATGTCGAAGTCCAAGGGCAACATTGTCCGGGCCGAGACCGTTCACGAAGTGCTGGGCGCGGATGCACTGCGGTACTTCTTGATGCGGGAGATTCCTTTTGGGCAGGATGGCAGTTTTTCGTTCGACGCGCTGGTTCAGCGCTACAACGGCGACCTGGCCAACGGCTACGGCAACCTGGTAAGCCGCGTCGTGAACATGATGCACAAGTTTTTTGACGGCACGGTGCCGGAGGCGGGCGCGGAGACTCCTGCGGAAAGCGCACTGCGCGAGAGTGCGGTGCGAGCGATTGCGGCTTTTGGGCCGGCGTTTGACGAGATGAACTTCTCCGAAGCGCTGAAGAGCCTGTGGCAACTGGTGGCGGAGACGGATGGCTACCTGACGGCCAACGCGCCGTGGAAGCGGCCCACGGATCGCTCAGAGGCGGATCACGTGGCTTTGCAAGCCCGCGTGTTGGCGACGGCGGCCGAGGCGATTCGCGTGATTACGGCGCTGGTTTATCCAATTTTGCCGGAGTCGGCGGCCAAGGTTTGGCGGCAACTGGGGCAGGGTGAGATTGCCGAGGCCGCGCGCAGCTCATTTTTGACTAACCTCGCATGGGGCGGATTGCAGGCAGGGACGAAGTTTGCCGAGCCCGCTCCGCTGTTCCCCAGGGCGGAAAAGGACGCCATCGAACGTATGCAAAATATTGAAGAGCAGAACAGCAAGAGTGTGATTGAAGCGGCTGCTGGCGGTGGGGCCAACTCCGGCTCCGCCGGGACTACCGCGGTTCCCGAGGTAAAGGCTGAGGTAAAAGGGGTGATCGTGAACGACTCTGAAAAGCAAAAATCCTTGGATAGTACACCTGTTGATTCTGTTGGCGCAGATGCCGGGGAAGTAGCCCAAGCCTATGAGACAGTGGCCGCGGCTGCGGTTGCTCAGACTTCTGCAACGCCAGCCGCACCACAGGTGGCGCAGGTGGAGGAAAAGCAGTATATCTCGATTGACGACGTGATCAAGGTGGATTTGCGGGTGGCGCAGATTCTGGTGGCCGAGCGGATTCCCAAGGCCGACAAGCTACTGCGGCTGGAAGTGGATTTGGGCTACGAAAAGCGGCAGATTCTGGCGGGGATTGCGCAGTATTATGAGCCGGAAAAGCTGGTGGGTCGCAAGATCGTGATTGTGGCCAATCTGGCGCCGCGCAAGATGCGGGGGCTGGTGTCGAACGGGATGCTGCTGGCGGCTTCGCTGGAAGGTGGCTCGCCGGTGCTAGCGGGATTCCTCGAAGAT
>Ga0224529_1001834_pt1 | contig 11657 bp, 8 predicted proteins | sample CBST50metaG_FD_179893 | JGI IMG/M metagenome (GOLD analysis project Ga0224529, IMG submission 179893) | Peat soil microbial communities from Stordalen Mire, Sweden - C.B.S.T50 | ecosystem: Environmental > Terrestrial > Soil > Wetlands > Peat | place: Sweden: Norrbotten County, Stordalen Mire... | reverse complement strand
GCCCACGAATTGGCTCACCGGCTGATTGACACCGCCAGTTTGAGCGACAAGGATGAAGAGAAGGCTGCCACTCTGTTTGCCGGTGCCTTCCTCATGCCGCGCGCTCACCTGCTCCACGAGGTTGGGAAACAGCGGAATGCCCTCGGCTACCGGGAACTGATCTATCTGAAACGCCAGTATCGCGTGAGCGGTGCGGCGCTGCTGATGCGATTGCGGCAGATTGGCGTCATCAGCGAACCGGTTCTAATCTACGCCTTCCAAACCGTTGCGCGTGGCTGGCGAACTCAGGAACCGGAGGAACTGGAGCCGCAAAGTGAGCGCGGATCGCAGGAACGGCCACTTCGCTTTGAACGGCTCTGCTACCGCGCTCTGGCCGAGGACTTTGTTTCCCTCAGCAAGGCTGCGGAACTGCTGCGAATTCCTCTGCCCTTGGTGGAATCCGGTTTGAAAGGACCGCTGGTAGCCGATGCGGATCATCGTCAGTGACAGCAGTTGTCTCATCGATCTCAAAAAGGCCTCGTTGCTCGGGGTCTTTCTGAGCCTTCCATATGAGATTCTCATCCCGAATACCCTCTTCGAGGACGAGCTGCTCAGCTTTACGGCGGCAGATAAGCGAATACTGCTTCAAGGTGGCTTGCAGGTTGTGGACTTACCTGGTCAACAGGTGCTCCGTGCGCGAGATGTCATTACGAGCAGGCCGCGTCTGTCCGTCCATGATGGCTTTGCTTATGCACTCGCTGAAAGTCGAACAGATAGCATCCTCCTGACCGGCGACGGCCAACTCAGGGCGCTTGCGACAAGCAACAAAATTGAGGTTCACGGGGTTTTGTGGGTAGTGGATGAAATTCACCGGGGGCGTCTGACCACGGTGAAGGCACTTCATGCGGCTCTCAGCGTCTTTGCGGATGATCCGACGGTACGGTTACCCAAGCGGGAGTTGGCAGCAGCACTGGAGCGGTTCGAGGCGCTGTTGTAGATTAAATTGCTTGACATGAAAATCGCTGGATTACTTGTTGAGTTGCTTTAGGCTATCGTCCGTCAGGCAGTGATGCTCAAATTCGAGTCTGGCATCCATTTGTCGGCTCACGGACAAATCGCGTGCCCGAATCTCATAATATCAACTTGCAAAACCTCCCAATCATGCGAGTCGTCTGATAATTCCAGCGTGATCTTCTGTCATCTGAATCGGTCCGATAAGCGGTGGCACCTTTAGGTCGTTGCAGAAGAACATCACTTCCGCTCCTTGCGACGCTGAGCGTGCGCTGTAACCGATTTTATATATGATGTGACGGCACCCCTCATACAGCTTTTTAATTTGCGGCACATTGTCATAAGAAACGATCCAATGTTGGCGATCAATATTAGCCCTGATAAAATTGGCTACCTTCTCATGGTCCTTGTGCGCATAGAAATCACAATAAAGATCACGCCCTTTCACGTAATAGGGAGGGTCAAGATAGATTAAGGTATCATTTGGCCACCGCGCAATGCCGCTTTTCAAGAAATTCAAGGCATCCTGATTGGTAAGCTTGATTCTATCCTTCATTTTTGCAATGGCCTCGACTCGGCCAGTCAGTTCTTTCGCGTTGTATCGGGCATCAATCTTCCATGGCCCGGTCTGTTCACGACCGCCAATGATGCCACCGTTTAGAATGCCAGAGCGATTTGTGCGGTTCAGAAAGAAGGTCGCAAACCCGAGTTCTAGGTCGTCATGTTTAGCGAATTGGTTGAGAACACGCTTCTGCCTATCCCATGCCGCAACTGTGAGCGGGGTCTTGAGGATCAGCCGACAGAATTCTTCAGTATGATCGAGAACGCATTTCCAGAACGCATATACGGGCTTGCTGACATCGTTGATATGGATACATGACACGTATTCCTCTAGAAGAAGTTCCAGAGCAATCCCGGCACCACCTGCATAGGGTTCAACATATTCGCCATCGAGTAGGCGGTTTTCTTTCAAGAGTGCCTTAACGTATGCGGCCAGCTTGGCTTTGCCTCCCGGGTAACGGAGAGGTGTGAAGTGAATCAGTCGTTGATTTTGGTGCGTAGGTTCGCTCACTGCCATATCATCTCAAAAAAATGCTGGGCGTTATCCCACGCCGCAGCTAGGTGCGTATCGACCGGCGTGAAATACCGATTGTGGATGTAAGCATGTAGCGTCTCGATCGAGAAAGGATGGTTTGGATCGCTCATTCCTTTGGTAACGCCGATAAAATCCTTCTCTGACGCGCCCTTCTTTACCAAATCGGCAATAGCGTCCTTGACTTTCGTCTGTAGATTCTTATCCAGCACACGGCTGCTCTTTGGGTGAATAAAAGTAAGCTTCACCTTAGCAACCTTGGTCAGATACTCATCAACAGAAAGCTCCAGAAAAACACGTAACAGCACGCTAATTGCCTGCTTGTGCTTGGCTAGCTGCAAGGACCGTAGTTCCTCAAATATGTCAGCGATCTTTGGCGTCGTAATTTTCAACTTGCAGGATTTCGGAACTACCGTGGTGCGCGGGCTTGGGCGTGATGCGCGAACGCGCTTCATCGACGGCGCATGCTTCACGGCGAAGTCTCTTTCAGTGATGCTGTCTATCGCAACAGACGTTCCGGTTCTCTTCGAGAGATCAGCGCGATCGACCTGCTTCAGTTTGCTGATATAGGCATCCTGCTGCTTCTTCGTCTTAACGTCATTAACGTTAATTTCTTTCTCGGCCAAATCAAGGACAATCTTCTTTAGCGGTTTAATCGCTTCGTCGGCTGGCAACTGCGTGAGCAGCTTGCCTTTATCGATGTCGAAGCCGATTGCGCTGCGAACCGTGGGCGTCGAAAGCAGTCGGCTAAGCGTAGTGAGGAACTTCGAGTTGTTGATTTGCTCGATCTCATCATCGGTAAGATTGCCGTGCTGCAGCACGAATTCCAAAGCCTGCAAGGCAGGATCCCTACCGGCAAAACGTGAACCAGCAACTGCTGACCAGTTGACGATTCCCCGTCCGCCATCTTCACCGCTGTGGCGCTGGCGAATCCAGTCATTGCCTTCCGCCCTGTCGTCAACCTCGAAACAGTCAACTGGTTCTACGTTTTTCGGGTCGAACTTCTGGGAAGCTTTTTCCAGCCTCTTCCTGAACGCTTCAGGCATCGTGAAGGTATGGATCAGAGACGGATTCTTCAGCAGCTTTGCGCAGAAAATCCTCCGATTCCCTTCAAGAACGATGAATCTGTTGGCGCGCTCGGAACGCAATACGAGGCATCGGTCCATGGGGCTGAAGCCCCTGACAGCGATGCTTTCGGCTAGGTTAACCAGCTTGACTTTCTGTTCAGAAAGGATCTTCTGCATCGCATCGCGCTGATCGGTGGCAAGCGTGATGCGCGGATTCTCAAGATCGAGTTCGAGACTATCGAGCTTCAAAGACTTTGGCGGCATTGTAAATGATCCCGTATGAGTATACAGGATCAACTCACGCTTACGTCATTGAGAATGAAGATGTTGAGCTGAAAGAGCACCTATCGGGTGCCCCGGCTCCACCGAGCATGATGAATACAGGCCTCAAACCTCCAGTCCTACCGCAAATCTATGTCAGTTGACATATCATCGCCAATGTACAAGGCACAATTCGAGGATGCTGGCGTAAAATATTTCGCAGATGCCGGTTAAGCGACAGGTGGACACCAAAGCGCCAAATCGCCGCCAAATGCCTTTCCGGCACTGCAAACGGCTTGGTGGAGAATGCGGCATTTTCACACTAGGATCGACACCGGAATGGACACCAAGCAGGACACATCGCTGGACACCAAACCGGACACCAAGGGTAGCGGAGAGTGCGCTGGACACCAGAGTCGAATGTTCCATTCTCCCGTGAGACCAATTTTGGGTCGAATCTGGATCGAAAAATGCTTGGTATCCATGGTGTCCCAAAATGCCCGAAAATGCTCCCAAGCCGTGGGTGCAAAAAAAATCATAAAAATTGTGGACACCAAGGAAAGTTTTTCACATCAACGGGTTACCTCAAATCGTTGATGACAAATAAGTTGGGAAAATCGGCGTGCCCGAATCTCCCCCTCTCCGCCATCGACTTTATTTTGAAGCTTCAATGGCATACGGCGCGCGCGCAGATCTCATCTCAATGAGCGCTGCTGGCGCGGTGAGGCCGCTGCATTAGGAAGACCAACGGAATCACGGCGAGAAATAAAATTCCCATGATGTGAAACACATCCACGTAGCTCAGAAGCGAAGCCTGCTGTTCGAGCGACCGGTAGATCACAGTGCCGGCCTTGTGCCTGGCCGTTATCTGGTCGATGCCGCTATGTTGGAAGAAGCCGGTAATCTGCTCCAGCGCTTCCCGGCTCATCCGGCTGGAAGCCGTAATGTGAGACGCCAGAATGGTTTGATGAAACTGGGAGCGCCGTGTCACCCAGGTGGTCACAAATGAGATCCCCATGCTGGATCCAATGTTGCGTGTCACGCTGAAGAGGCTGGTGGCATAGCCTGTCTCCTCCGTCGGAATGGCGGCCATGGTCAAGGTGGTCAGGGGCACAAACAGGAATGCCATCCCGGCCCCTTGCATGACCTGGACCCAGAAGATGTCCCAGGTGCCGGATTGCAGCGTCATATTTGCGAAGCCGAAGAAGGACACGCCGGCTATGGCAAATCCGAATGCCAGCATTCGGCGTCCATCCCAGCGCTTGCCGAGCAGATAACCAACCAGCGGCATGCAGAGAGCTGTTCCAATGCCTCGCGGACTGGTCCAGATACCCGCTGTGGCCGCCGTCCAACCCAGCAGGGTTTGCATGAACAGCGGCAGCAGGATCAGGCCTCCATAGAGCACAAAGCCCAGTACGGCCGCCAGTCCAATGCCCGTCGCAAAGGACCGGAATCGCAGCAGACTGAAGTGGACGATGGGATCTTTAACCATAAGCTCGCGAATCACGAACGCAACCAGGAAGACCGCGGCCATTACGGCCAGCACGCGGATCATCTCGGAGCCAAACCAGTCTTTCTCCTGCCCCTTGTCCAGCATGATCTGCAACGCGCCCATGCCCAGCGCCAGCATGCCCAGTCCCCACAGATCGGCGCGCAGCGTCCCGCGCCGGATGTAGTGAGGATCGTGAATGAACAGATAGATCAGGATCAAGCTGAGAATGCCGACCGGAACATTGATGTAGAAGACCCAGCGCCAGGAGTACGAATCGGTGATCCAGCCGCCGATGGTGGGGCCGAGGATGGGCGCCGCCACAATCCCCATCCCCCAGTAGGCCATCGCCTTGCCGCGTTCGCGCCCGGGGAACTCTTCCAGCAGGACCGCCTGCGACAGTGGCTGCAAGCCGCCTCCCGTCGTCCCCTGCAGCACCCGAAAGAAGATCAGCATGGGCAGGTTCGGCGCCAGCCCGCACAAGATACTGGACAGCGTAAATCCAGTCACCACGGTCATCAACAGCCGCTTGCGCCCCATGTAGTTGGCCAGCCATCCGGTGACTGGAAGGATGATGGCGTTGGCCACGATGTAGGACGTCAGCACCCATGTTGCCTCTTCCACGGTCGCGGAAAGAGATCCAGCAATATGGGGCAGGCTGACGTTGACCACCGAGGTATCGAGCACCTCCAGCACCGCGCTGGACAGCACTGCTATGGCGACGATTCCACGGTGGGATGTGGGCTTCGGCGGGGATGCTGGGGACTCGGGAGGCATGGAGGAGTTGAAATTGGAAGCAGACTGCGTCGTTGGCCCCGATGGGCCTGTGCCAGAGGCAGTATTTCGGCTTGAAACGGACATCCCTGTCTCCGCGCGCCAGGTTTCCATGGTTCAATGCCCATGATAACCGCACCCGCGCTTGTTCTGAACTGTGCGGTGCGCATCGGGAATGGTCAACCAATGTGTTGTTCGTCACTGTATATCCGCATCCAAATGCGCATAGCATGGTCTGGTGCGGTGCGCTGCATGACCGGGTGCCGTATGGTTGTGCTACTCAGCGGAGTAGCCCTATGAGCGCTATGCGTGGTGCGAGTCGACGGGACTTTCTGAAGCAGTGTTTCACTGGCGCTGCGGTTCTGCGCGCCAGCGGCACGATGGGGCTGCTGGCGCCAGCGCAACAAGCGGCGTCCGCGAAGTCCAGGGTTGTCATCGCTCGCGACGACCTGCTGCGCGGCACGGGATCGACAGTGGATTTGCGCCGGATGCTGGGCCTGCTGGATCGCGCCATGCAGACTCTCTTCGACCGCGACCATGCGGTCGAGGCGTGGAGCAAACTGGTCCGTCCCGGCGAGACGGTGGGACTGAAGGTGAATGCGCTTGGAGGACGCGGACTCTCCAGCAATCTTCAACTCATCCAAGCTATCTGTGCGCGGCTACAGGAGGCCGGAATCAAGGCCGGCGACATTGTGGTCTGGGACCGCGACAGCGACGAGATGGAACGCGCCGGATTCCGCATCGCGATGGGCGGAAACGGCGTTCAATGCTTCGGCACCGATCGCGTGGATTACGAACCGGAACTGGTTGCGCATGGCAGTGTTGGCAGCCGGTTGTCCAGAATCCTCACCCAACGCTGCAATGTCCTGATCAATGTTCCCGTGCTGAAAGACCACGACGGCGCGGGTGTAACCATCGCACTGAAAAACATGTATGGAGTCATTCACAACCCGAACAAGTACCACCCCAACGGCTGCAATCCGTTCATCGCGGACCTGAACATGCTGCCGGAGATTCGAACCAGGATGCGGCTGACCATCTGCGACGCGACCACGGCACAGTACGAGGGCGGCCCGGCGTACAAACCGGAGTACAGTTGGAGGCACAATGCGCTGATCGTCTCGCAGGATCCTGTGGCTCTGGACTACACCGGCTGGCAGATCATCGAGCGCAAGCGGGCCGAAAAGGGGTTGAAGACACTGGAAGCCGAGGGCCGCGCGCCACACTACATCGCGACCGCTGCCGATGCCGGGCATCAATTGGGCACAAACGATCCCGGCAGAATCACGGTTGCCGAGGTGTAGGCGGACGCGGGATTGGAGGTTCAACATGGACCACGAACTGGATGCGCAAGGCAACGTGAACCGTCGTTCCTTTATGATGTGCGCGCTGGCGTCGGGAGCAGCTCTGTGCGTTGGCGAATCTTCCCCGCCACTCGCCGCCATGCCTTTGTGGGCCAGTTCGCAGAAGCAGGGCGATTCGCAGTTCACCGTCGAGGCCAGGTTCTACGAGAAACTCGCGAATAAGAAGATCAAGTGCAAGCTGTGTCCGCGCGAATGCACGGTGGGAGACCGGGAACGCGGATATTGCGGCGTGCGCGAAAACCGCGGTGGGACCTACTACTCGCTGGTGCACTCGCGGGTGTGCGTCGCGCACGTCGATCCCATCGAGAAGAAACCTCTCTTCCACTACCTGCCGGGAACGGTAGCCTTCTCGCTGGCCACGGCTGGCTGCAACGTCAACTGCAAATTCTGCCAGAACTGGGACATCTCGCAATCGCGCCCGGAGCAGGTTCCCGCCGATTTCACTCCCCCCCAACGGGTTGCCGAGTTGGCGAAGCAGTACAGTTGTCCGACGATTGCCTATACCTACAGCGAGCCGGTGGTCTTCAGCGAGTTCCTGATGGATGCCGCCGATGCTGGGCACAAGGCAGGCATTCGCAGCATTGTCGTGTCGAATGGCTACATGCAGCAGGAGCCGCTGAAGGCGGCGTACGGAAAGATGGACGCGGTCAAGATCGACCTGAAATCGTTCAGCGAGTCGTATTACAAGGACGTGGTGACCGGGCAGTTGAAGCCGGTGCTGGATTCGCTGGTCACGCTGCGCAAGATGGACAAATGGACGGAGATCGTCTATTTGGTACTGCCAACTCTCAACGACGGCGACGCCGAATTCCTTGGCCTGGCGCGCTGGATCAAGACCAACCTGGGCCTGGACGTTCCGCTGCACTTCACGCAGTTCCATCCGGAATACCTGTTGAAGAACCTGCCCATCACGCCAGTGCCGACCCTGGAGCGGGCCAAAAAGATTGCCGATGCCGAGGGGCTGCACTACGTCTATATCGGCAATGTGCCGGGACATCCCGCGCAGAACACCTACTGCCCGAAGTGCCGCAAGATGCTGGTGGAGCGCGTAGGATTCACGGCCAGCCAGATGCTGATCCGCAACAATAGCTGCCCATTCTGCCAGCACCCGATCCCAGGCATCTGGCACACCTGAGGGTGCCGAGGAGGTTGAGCAATGAAACTCAAAAGGAGTTGGAGCATGATTTTGCTGTCAGCACCACTTGTAGCGTCTCTGGCGTTTGCGCCATGGCAGCACGTTCATTCCGCCGGTGCGCAGAAGGTACGCCCGGCCGGGGTTGCCGGCGGCTTCTATCCGGCCGACCCAAAGGTGCTCTCGGCGATGATCGACGACTTGCTAGCGCACGCAACTCCGCCGCCGATCCACGACCCCATCCTCGCCGTGGTTGCGCCGCACGCCGGCTATCAGTTCACGGGCCCGGTGGTCGCCGACACCTATGCGGAGTTGAAGGGGCGCAAGTTTTCCCGTGTCGTTGTAATTGGGCCAACGCACTACGTGGGCTTCGACTTCACTTCCGTCTATGACGGCGACGCCTACACGACGCCGCTGGGAACAGTTCAGGTTGACAAGGCTTTTGCCAGACAGTTGGTCAAGCTGAGCCCAACCATTCAACTCTCCGGCATGGGGCACGATATTACGCCGGCCGGAGCGGAACATTCCATCGAGGTGCAGTTGCCGTGGCTGCAACGAGTGTTGGGAGATTTCCAACTGGTGCCCATCGTCATGGGAGACCAGAGCTACGAGAACAGCCGCGCGTTGGGCGTGGCCCTGGCAAGGCTCATCGAGAATGAAAAACCTGGTAGCACGCTGATCCTCGCCAGCTCCGATCTCTCGCACTTCCACACCTACGACGAAGCCGAGACGATGGACCACAAGACGCTAAACGCCCTTGCAGCGTGGGACTACTTCAGCATGTCGCGCAACTTCCAGACGGGGGTATGGGAGGCATGCGGTGGCGCTCCCATTGTGGCCGCGATGATTGCCGCCGAGCGAATGGGAGCCAATCAGGCCCAGGTGCTCAAGTACGCCAACTCCGGCGACACCTCGGGCGACCGCTCGCGCGTGGTCGGATACAGCGCGGACGTCTTCGTGAAGGCTCCCGCTGGAAAGGCGGTGGAAATGCCATTCTCACTCAGCGACCGCGACAAAAATGAACTGCTCGCTCTGGCCCGCAAGTCGGTCGAGCAGGCGGTCGAGCAGAGGAAGCAGTATGAGCCGGGCGCAACCGCAAGCGAGGCGCTGAACCAGGATCGCGGCGCATTCGTGACCCTGAACGAAGCGGGAGAGCTGCGCGGGTGCATCGGTTACACCTCCGCGACCAAGCCTCTCTACCTGACGGTGCGCGACACGGCAACGCTCGCCGCCCTGCGCGATCCACGGTTCCCTCCAGTTTCGGCTTCAGAGTTGCCGCTGCTCGAATATGAGATCTCCGTGCTCTCGCCCCTGCGTCGCGTCTTGGACGTGCATCAGATCAAGATTGGTCAGGACGGTCTGCTGATGAAGAATGGCGAGCACGAGGGTCTTTTTCTTCCCCAGGTTCCAGTGGAACAAAAGTGGGGCCTGCAGAAGTATCTGCAAGAGCTTTGCGTGGAGAAGGCAAACATGCCCTCCAACTGCTGGCAGGACCCGAACACAGACATCTTTAAATTTACCGCGGTGGTATTCCACGAACACAAGCCGTAACCGCTTATGTGCGAGCCCGGTTCGCCTCCAGCGAAACGCACGCGGCAAGCAGAGCAGGCCCCAGATTGATCGCCGCCGAGAGCCATGCGGTCTTCCAGAATCCAAACACCGGGATGAGGTAACTGCTCACGACGAGTGCGCCCACGCATCCGCCCAGCAAATCGACGGCATAGAGCATTCCCAGTCTGGACTGGCCGCTGCGGCGATGAAGGTAGATCTCCGTTACGGTTGGGAATTGATATCCCCCCAGCATTCCTGAAAGCGCAGCCAAGGCAGGGAAGACGATCTGCGCCGCCAGCCACGTTGTTGCAACTCCCGAAATCTTTGCCAGCATGGCGACCACAAAGATCAACGCAGGGCCGGAGAGTGCGAGCAGGAGCTGGGTCGATGCCATAATGCGGTAAGGTGGACGATCGCCGGCAGCTTTGCGGCGGATTCCCAACCAACTGCCAAAGGCAATGCCTGCCATGCATAGGCCGATCAGGATCGCGAGCTGGTAGTAAACGTAACCATAGATGGACTGGAAGGCCAGCAGCAGAACGATCTGTAGCGTGATCAGCGTGAAGCCGGTTGTAGCCGCGCAATAAACTGAAACAGACCAGGCACGCTTCTCGCGTGTTCCCACCGACGCCAGAACCATCGCCATAAGCAGCAAGGGAACAAGGGTCGCAGCCATGACTCTCATAAAACCGATGCGCGCCGCGGTTTGCAACCAGTCGGAATGGCCCTCCTTGAACTGCGTGCCCCACAGCACAACGTCGAAGTAATAGGCGATCGGCTCGAAATCGCGATTGACCGGCGTTGAACTCAGCGGCCGCAGTTGTTCGCCGACCTGCGCCATGCGGTCCGGCATCATGCGGAATGGGATGAGGTATTCCCGGACATACTGCGTCCTCAGGTTCCGCTCCTGTAGCCTTGCGATCAAAGTCTGGGGACTTTCCGTCAGAGTCCCGGGCTGCGTAGCGGCGAAGAAGTGGATTGTTTCGCCTGGAATGGCGACAACGTGTGGGAAGACTTCATCCAGAGTGCGCCGGATGCAGCGCAGGAACTCCGCAAGGTCGGGACTGATGGTCTCCTCCGACGACCGCAGTTGCAGGGCGATCAGTCCGCCCGGCGCGAGGTGATCGCGAGCGGAACGAAAGAACTCGGCCGTGTAGAACCGGTTGATCTGCGCGGTCTGCGGGTCGGGCACATTGACCAGAATCACGTCGAACCGGTCGCCAGCCGTCCTCAGATAGTACCGGCCATCCGCATAGTGCATGTGTACCCGAGGGTCCGAGACAACAGGAGCGGACTGCGCCGGGAAGAGCTGGCGCGCCATGTCGATGAGCGCGGGATCCAGCTCGACATAGTCGATGCGCTCGATTGTGGGATGCTTCAGCGCCTCGGCGATACTGCCGTTCACTCCGCCGCCGATCATCAGAATGCGTCGTGGCGCTGGGCTCTCCAGCAGCGCATAGTCCACCGCCTCTTCGGCGGAATTCTGGTCCGGTGCGTTGGCCAGAAGCATGCCGTTTTGATAGATACTGCGAAGATCGCCCGTCCCGGTCACCGTCAGGTTGCCGTAGATGGAGTCGCGCGAAGCCACCAGATGGAATCCCTGCCATAGGCGCGCCTGTGCTCTTTTGTCCAACGACGGTGCAACAAACATAAGCAGAGGAATCGCACAGAGCATCGCTGTCAGCATCAATACAACAAACTGTTTGCGACTCGCCCGAAGCAACAGCACCGCTGCCATGCACAGGTTCAGGATCGCCACGATGGTTGCAATCTGGAAGGAATCAAGAAAGCGCAGCAACACAATGCTGGCCACGATTCCCCCCAGCCCGGAGCCAGCGGCCTCCAGCAAGTAAGCCGAGCTGGTCGCGGCGCGAGCGGATACGGCGCACTCCGTTTCGACCATTCGGGCCGCAACCACGAAAAGCGCCCCCGAGAT
>Ga0224529_1001830_pt1 | contig 11663 bp, 11 predicted proteins | sample CBST50metaG_FD_179893 | JGI IMG/M metagenome (GOLD analysis project Ga0224529, IMG submission 179893) | Peat soil microbial communities from Stordalen Mire, Sweden - C.B.S.T50 | ecosystem: Environmental > Terrestrial > Soil > Wetlands > Peat | place: Sweden: Norrbotten County, Stordalen Mire... | reverse complement strand
ATCGCCAAGACCGCTGCAACCGATGCCCTCAGCGCGAATAACTGCACAAATGGCCCCCGGAGCTTGAACGCCCTGCTTGCCGCATAGCCCGCGCCCAAAATCGCCGCACTTTGGATAAAAAGCGGGAGCGCATGAGCGGTCATTCGGTCGGTCAGCACAGCGAGAAAACCAGAGTCCATATCGTTGCCTCATCCTGCGGTTCTACAATTGCTTTTTGATAGCGCTTTCGCTTGGCTCTAGCCAGCGAGTATTAATCCATAAAACAGGGGCGTAAAAGCGTCATCTTGAGCGGAGCGAAGCAGAGTCGAAAGATCTGCTTTTTTTCTTCTGCATTCACATAATATATTAAGAGAAAAGCAGCTCTCTCGGCTTCGCCCGGGATGACGTCATTACTGCCGAAGCTTGATTAAGCGAAAGTCCTTTTTGAGAAGCGATCAGTTTCTATTTACCAAAGTAGACAATATAAGTTTACCACGGCAAATTAATTTTGGCAAGAGATTTTTCCGAGAGGGAAAATATTGAAGGCGAGAGGAAAATCAGACAGGGAAAAAGCGATTTATTTCCGGCGAGGATCGAAGGCGCCTTCATAGACTCGTTTGAGCCGATCGGGATTGAACATATCCTGATACCAAAGCTGAGACCATTTCGCCCATTTGACATGCCCATCGGCATAGATGCTGTTAAAGCCTTCCTCATGGCGCTGAGTACCGATCTCGGTAGGCCGGTTGTTGGTAAAATCCCAAACATTCGATGTGACCATATCGATCCCATTGCTATTCGGGATCAAGTTGCGATAGGGATTGTCGGGATTTCCAGTGCTGTCGGTATGCCACCACGGTTCATGTCGAAGCCGATGAGGAATACTGCTTCCTTCACAGTCAGGACGGTTGGGATACGGACACAGTCACCACCGTTTGGAGCGGCGCTCCTCTGCCATAAAATACAAGGCCTCAAAGACACACGCCATTTTCCGATCAGTTTTATTAGTCTCGCAGACAGCCTCGCCTTCTGCGAGACTTTTTTTGTTTTGGAGGTCAAGGAATACGAAAATGAGAGCCAAAATAGAGGAAAAGCCAAGTGACAAATACAAATCTGATAGAACTTTCGCTTCGCAATAGGATTCGAGCGAGTTATTGTCATTTAAGGGTGTAACCCCGTCATTCTGAGTGGAGGCGCAGCCGGAGTCGAAGAATCTGCTTTTTCTTTGAAGGCTCTAAAATATGCGTTAGGTAGGAAGAGAAAAGCAGATCCTTCGACTTCACTTCGTTTCACTCAGGATGACGACTTACAGCCTTTTGTTGGGATAGCGAAAGCGCTTAAGCGAAAGTCCTAAGAACTTTCGCTTCGCTCTTTTTTTGGTGTTTTACATCAGCTTGGCCGAAGGATTCGAAATCGCTTCTAAGCCGACACTTGTATTGTTAGGACTTTTACTTCGCTCTTTTTAAGTGTTTTATATCGGCTTCGCCGAAAGGATTCCGGATCGCTCTGGCCGCGGGGCCTTTTTTCTAAGCGTGAATACAACGTCCTGCTATGTTTTCAGCGCTTCGACAAGCATGAAGCGAAAGTCCTAATTGTAATTGTAAGGGTCGGAATTCGTAATAAAGACGACTCAATAAAAGTCGCTTGCGACCTCTACGGCCACGGGGCCGTTTTTGTAAGCGTGAATACTGCATTCCGTTATTTATTCAGGAGCTTTGATAGACGCAAAGCGAAAGTTACAATGAAATACTCTTTTCAAAAATGTCTCGATCGTGAATTTTATAATCGTCCTACTCTCGATGTCGCTCGCGAGCTATTAGGCAAACTGCTGGTCGTAAAAGCTGCAGAGGGGATTCGGTCGGGGATTATTGTCGAAACGGAAGGATATCTTGGCGTCGGAGACCTGGCCAGCCACTCGCGAAACGGGAAAACCGAACGAAATAAATCGATGTTCGGCCCTCCAGGAAGCGTCTATGTCTATTTTACGTACGGAACGCACTGGATGCTTAATTTCGCGACGCGAGAAGCAGGGATTGGCGAAGCAGTATTGATTCGCGCGATCGAACCGTCGGAAGGGATAGAATTCATGCGTTCTGCGCGAAAAGTATGCAATAATCAGCCAATTAAGATCCTAACAAACGGCCCGGCAAAACTCGCGCAGGCTTTTGGAATCGTTCGAAACGGATTTGACGGGGCCGATTTATGCAGCGAAAAAAGCATTATTTCGGTCCACGATATCGGAATTTGCTATGAGTTAAGCGAAATTTGCGTCACGACAAGGATCGGGATTCGAGAAGATGCGGACAAGCCATGGCGGTTCTATGTAAAAGAGAACGATTATATTAGTAAAAAATGACCGTAATTTTAGGATCTTTCGTTCCGGCATTACGCATCGGCGTCTCTTATTTGAGTGTTTTTCACCTCGCTATGGCGACAGATTTCGAATCGCTCCATAGCTGTAAGGGCTTTCATTATCGTAAGCATGAATGCCGCCTAAATCTTGGCTTGGCAATCAGTAAGCGAAAGTCCTCGTAAAATTGAGTTTCGGCGCGCATACGTAAACTGCCGTCTATAGGGTGGTTCTCGGGTATTATATTTTATCTCTATTTTTCATCTGCTCAGTTTTGTGGAAGTTATTAGAACTGAAATATTGAATGCAGGTGCTGAAAATAGTAAATATTTCACCCATTGATCCAATCAATCGGCAATTGCATCGTATTCTCCCGGACGAATGCCGATCTTTAGGCGGTTTATATTGTCCGCCAATGGCAAAACTGAATTTCGTTATCAATCGACGTATGACTGACATTCCCATTCAATCGGCATCACGCTCAGTAGCAGGCATCAACCACGCTCAAACGATTAACCGCAATCGTTTTTCGTTCGCGGTTATTCCCGATCGCTCCGGCAACATTCGTCCGGGGATCTTTCGGAGGATCGCCCAGCAGGTCGAGCTGCTCTCGCCCGACTTTGCGGTTTTTATCGGCGATGCGATAGAGATATGCAACGGTCCCGAGAGCGACGACCTTATTGAGACGCTTAACAGCGAGTGGGATGAGTTTTTCGATGAGCTTTCGGAAATATCCAGACCTGTTTACCTCACTCCCGGATGGCACGATTATAAATCCGAACTTCATGCCCAAATCTACCAAGAGAGAGTGGGACCGGGACGATACTCATGGAATTACCAAGGCTGCCATTTCATTGTTCTTAACTGTTACGAAGCAGCCCTTCGCGGAGAGACGTCCAAACATGGAGTTTGGAAGCTAGGAACGGACCAGCTCGACTGGCTCGCCCTCGACCTCAGCATCAGCGCCTCAGCCTCTCACACCTTCATCTTCATCCACGCCTTTTACGAATCGGTCGAACGCCAAGAACTTATAGATCTGCTTGGAAATCGAAAATTCACCATTATTTCGGGCAGTTCGCACTGCTATCGAAAGCAGTCCTTTTCCGGAGCAACCTACTACCAGCTCGCCACAGCCGGAGGCTATTCGTCGCTCGACGGGATCGGCAACGGCACAGTCGATCATTTCACATGGGTGACGATCGACGGAGAAGACTGCAAGATGTCCAACATCCTGATCGACAGCGTCCTTCCCGATGATTTCTGCACAGAAGAGAGCGCCGCCGAATATGTGGCGGGAGAGATTATCGCAAGCGGACGAATGAGCGTTTGGGACGAGTGACGATACCGATATAATTACGGGAAATATTTTTAAAATAGCTAAAAATTCTTAAAATCACCTAAAATTGTTTTCATGGCGTAATATTGAAAACAAGCGAATTCAAGTATCAGTCCGAATTTTTTGAAGGAACCCCACAAACATTGGATCAGTTAAAATAGTTAGGGGAACCGGGAACATCTCGCGCGATACGGTTCGTATAAGAAAGATAAAGGTGACATATATGGCTCAAGCATCAGGCTCCATCATTCAAGATGCTGCGCCCATGAGCGCAGAGGGTACGAAACCAGTCAGACGAGACGAATTCGACAGACTTGTTCGTCGCCACCAAAAGCACGCCTATAATGTCGCTTATCGCATGACAGGCAACCACGCGGATGCAGAGGACTTGACTCAAGAGGCTTTTGTTAGAGCGTTTCGTTTTTTTGGCGCATATAAGCGCGATTGGCCGTTCGACAATTGGCTTTATAAAATCATGTCGAACCTTTTTGTCGACACTCTCCGCCGCCGTCCTAAGGCTCGCTCTCAGTCGCTCGATCAGCCGATCGAAAACGCGTCGAAAAGCGATGAAGTCTATTTGGAAATCGCCGATTACGCTTCCAACCCGGAAGTCTCGATCATGCGCGACGAACTTGATGAGACGGTGCAAGCAGCTCTCAATTCGTTGCCAAAAGAGTTCCGAACAGCCGTCGTGCTTGCGGACATAGAAGGATTATCCTACGAAGAGATCAGCGATGTGATGAACTGTTCGCTCGGCACCGTAAGATCGAGGCTTCATCGAGGAAGAAAGATGTTAAGATCGAAACTTGCTCTGCAGGGTGAAAGATTCATTTCAAGTAAGCATTTATCGGAAGAGGAGAATTGATCGAAAGTGAATTGCCGACGCGTGCGAATGCTGTTGTCAGCCTATCTCGACAGTGAGTTGACCGGGTGTGAAATGCTCACGATCCGTCATCACATTTCCGGATGCCCTGAATGTGAAGCCGAACTCGATTCATTGCGAGAGGTAAAAAACCTTCTTGCAGCCCTTCCTATTCATGTAGCCGGATCGGAAGTAATGAATAGCTTAAACGAGCGATTAACTTATGAATCCCTTTCCTGGTTTCAAAAGATGGAGCTGCTATTTTCCCACTCTATGAGTGGCGAAGGTTTTATTCAAGGGCGCCGGATCGTATCGACATTTGCGCTGTCAGGTTTGGCTCTTGTTCTTTTGACCGGCGCATTCGACCGTCCTGGTTCGGGCCGCATGGCCTCGCTATCGCCAGCGCCTTCATTCGCCCCTTTCGCTCATCCTGGCTCTTATCAGGCAAGCAATTTTCATGTTCCTTCGTTTTCAGATGTCCATTTTCTCGATCCGAACCGCCATCCAGCCGATCTTCCGTCAGATGGAAACACACAATTTGTGAATATTGAGCCCCAAGAACGCTATAATAGTGTTACGATGATGTCGTTTTTGCCAGACGGCTTGAATTATAGGCCCAGTCGATAACAAAGCGCGTCAGTCTTTTCGGGGGGAAATGGATAAGAAAAAGCTCTCGTGGGAACGAACTCTGATCAGGATATCTTTACTCCGGTTGGTCAGATTCGATGCTAAGCGAGAATCTTGACAGCGTTTAAGATTTTGTGAGTTTCTTTCCTGCTATGTCCCCTTGCGAACCGCCTATTTTCGCCAATTAAGGAGTCTCATGTCTATGCGTTTCCAATACCGTCCCCGTGCGGCGGCCGTCAGCGCCCTTGCTTTTCTGTGCGCCTGTTCGCTCGCCTTTACGCCACAGGCATTTGGGGATACGGTCAGCAGCGGCTCTCCAACACCGGCTCTCCAAAATTCCCTTATGCTACAGCTTCAGGACGAGTTCACGGCCATTGCGCGCTCCGCAGTGCCTTATGTCGTTAATATTAAAGCGTCCCGCACGGTATCTTCCGGTTCGAAAAATCCAACTCAAAGAGACAGTACACCACCGTCGATAGTCCCGCCCACGAGTCCGGTCCCTCATGACGACAGCCCGTTTCCAAGACGAATGGATGCCACTGGATCGGGAGTTTTGGTTAGCCCGGACGGCTACATCATCACCAACGATCATGTAGTCGAAGGCTCGAAAGTGGTGACGGTGACGCTAAGCGACGGACGAGAATACTACGGAAGCGTTCTGGAAGATCACCAAAGCGATCTCGCGGTGGTTAAAATCGATGCGCCCAATGTCACATTCCCGTGCTGCAAATTCGCGGATTCGGACAAAGTGGAGACAGGGCAGTGGTCGATCGCAATCGGAAGTCCGTTCGACTTGCGAAACACGATGACGGTGGGATTTATCAGCGCGACACACCGAAAACAGATCATTCCATCGCTTGCTTCGGCCCGTTTCTATCCCGACCTCATTCAAACCGATGCGGCCATCAACCCCGGAAACTCCGGCGGACCGCTTTTCGATGCGAACGGCGAAGTCGTGGGAATTAACGTTGCAATCGAATCATCGGTCGACAGCAGCGCAGGAATCGGTTTTGCCATCCCCGCCAATTTTGCAAAAAGCATCATGCAGCAACTGATCAAAAACGGCAAGGTCACGCGAGGATATCTTGGAATTACTCCGGCTGAGTTAACCCCGGCGAAGCAAGAGATCTATGGAGTGAATGCCGGCTCTTGGGTGCAGGAGGTCGATTCGGACAGTCCCGCGGGACGAGCGGGCATCCATGCGGGCGATATCATCGAATCGTTCGCGGGCAAACCTGTCGACGGCGAACTGTCTCTGAGAATGGCCATCATGCAGGAAGCTCCCGGAGAGAGCGCTGCAATCAACCTGATCCGCAACGGAAAACCGTTGAGTTACTCTGTGGTTCTGGCCGCTCCTCCTCAGATTCCGACAGCCGAATCGGGCGTTGCGTCGACGCCGCCTATCGACCAGAAAAAGATCGGCGTCTCCGTGCGCAACCTGACCGACAGCGACCGCGATCAGGACAAGCTCTCGCCGGATACTGTCGGCGCTCTCGTGACCAATGTGCTCCTCAACAGTCCGGCGGAACAAGCAGGATTGTTACCGGGCGACATTATCACGCATATCGGAAAGCACGAGATCAAAACGGCTCTCGATGCAGCAAACGCTCTTAATGAACTGGTTCCTGGAAAAGAGATGATTATGATCGTTTTGCATTCGACAGCCCCTGGAAAGACGCTAGAGATCGCGCTCGATCTTAAGACATGGAAATAGGCAGTCCTATGCCCTTCCTTTCAGCCTGCTTTCTCGCCCTATGGTGAAAGCAGGCTGAAAGAAAATCCTAAATCGAATCATATCGACCGTTTAGGGAAAACGCTGAAACAGTTAGCCGATTTTATGGAGACTGCGTCAAACAATTTCAGCTCTCAAGAGAAATTCTATATTCGAGAGCCTTCAGTTCAGGAAGAGATCGAACGTCTTAACTCTCTGACGCCAGTTCGACGTCTGTCCATTCTCGCTTCGTCATCAGCATCAACTTCCATCAGCTTAGAAACTCTCACGTATTATCTTCGGCGCAGCAACCAAGAAGGCGCATCGAAAGACTGCTCCGCAATCATGAAGAGCATCGTTCGTCGCGTCTCTCCCAGGCTTGCTCGTCTCGCCCGCATATGGCGTCTTGGATATCCGCCGGATCTTGCGGAAGATGTGGCCGATCACCTGCTCACCCTGCTTTACGACGCCCTTTTGAATGACACCGAGGCTCATCGCTTTTGGGAGATTCGTTTTTGGGTCTGTTTCAATCGCATGGCGACAAAAGCGCTCAAACAGCGCAGGGCGGATCTTGACTTGATCCTGGCCGATGAAGGCGATGCAGAAGATGATTCTCTCGATCCGGACCGATTTTCCGACAATCGCTCCAAATCATACTCACGCGACAATCCCGAAACCCGTGCAATCATTAGCGATGCGCTCAGTCGTCTTCCCGAACCGCTCAAGACCGCCTTCCTGCTCAGACACTGGTCTGGTTACCCGGTCGACATTTCCAGCGATGGTTCGCCATCGATCAGCAGCATTATGGGAGTGAGCGACAGAAGCGTCCGCAACTATTTGTCCAGGGCGGAAAAGGAGCTGTCTATGTGGCGAAGCGAGGAGTTTGCAAATGGATAAGGAAAAACCGAACGAAAATGAACTCCCTATCGATTCGAACAAAGATTTGATTGCATTCGATCTCTTCGAAGAGATGAGAGAAAGCGGAGCATCGACCGCAGAGGCGCTCAAGTTCGCATGCGCCGAATATCCCGATTTTGCGATCGAGTTGTGCGATTATGCGATATCGTCGGATCTCGCCGATTCTCTTCCGGAGTCGCCCGAACTGGATGCGCTCCAAGCGAAAATAATCGGTTTGTCAGATAAGTTGTCGCAATCTCGCTTTCGCGTTCAATCGGAAACACAAAAGCCGATCGAGGGAATTCTTGCGGCCGCGAAGGCGATCGGGATTTCCATCGCAGAGCTCTCTCAAAATCTCGGACTGGCAAAATCCGCGCTAATAAAGCTGGACCGGCGGCTGATCGATGCTTCAACCGTGCCGCAAAAAGCCATTGAAAAGATAGCCGCGGCAGTCTCGGTCAGCGCGGAGTCGCTTCGCGCCTATTTGAATGCCCCTCCCACACTAGGAGCCGGAGCAAGTTACCATTCGATCGATAAACCATCGCTCTTGTCATCGAACTCGGTTGAAATGAGAGAACCGTTCGAATCGACTCTTCAAACATCGATCAGCTCGGGCGAAATGACGCGGGAGCAAGCGGAGGAGTGGCTTTAGGAAGTCACGAGGGGATTTTCTGGGGCAGTTTCGCGCGCAAAAAATCACCCCCCCCGAAGCGCTGGACTTCGGAGGGGCAAGAGCGATTATTTGATGTTGAAATATCTCGCCAAATCGATTTTTGCGAATTTCACTTTATTTTCGTCATGACTGTTTTTGATAACAATCTTTAGCAGTTTTAATTTTTCCGCTTTTTCTTTCTCATCCGAATATGAGAGATCGTGAGCCAAGCGATCCGCGATGATCGGATTAACCGGCGCTAATTCATGTGCGCGAGTGAGATCGAGGCGGGATTGTAACCGGTCGCCGGTATAAGAGACATCTTCTCCCCTTACTAGTAAAATACTGGCTTCGAGATTTTGCGGCGTGTCCGTCCCAGGCGCATCCGCGCTAAGCGGATCCGAGCCTGCTTTGTATCCGCCATGTACGATGCCTTTGCGATAGAGCGCAAGCGCCTGGTCGTACTTTCCCAATCGTATGGAGGCCAGAGCCTGATCTAAGAAATCCCCATTGGTCATATCGTGAAGGCTGGGAGTATCTTTGGCTGCTGCTTCGTAAAGTTTTAATGCTTCACTGTTTCGGTTTTGGCGAATATAAACCCTCGCAAGGATGCTTACCATACCATAATCTGTACGATGCTTGCTTCCATCCGAGGTTAACGGCGCGGCTTTTATCGCTTTCAAACAGAGTTCTTCAGCTGTCTTGTAATCCCCCTTTTCGTAGGCGCTAACTGCTTTTAATCGATACTCGTTCGATTCTTGCCATATCAGGTGGTGGTATTCTAATTGCGAGGGAGAAGCCGGCAAAGCTGAAACGGCTGACGAAGCGGTTTGAATCACAGGCTTTTGGCTAGCGTATGCTAAAATGACGAACGTTCCGGCTAAGCCGAAGCAAAGCGATGAGATAATAACAATATTGTGTTTCATTTAATTTCTCCTATCCGATACTACGAGTAGTTTAGAACTGGCACGTCAGTAGGAAGTATGTAGCTCCATGTCGGAAACCCAGGGTAATCGGCGCCATCCGACAAATCTGAATCAGGATTATTGATTGTCCAGTCGCCGGAGGAATTCGCACTCGCGTTAAATTTGAAATACCAAGTAAAGTCATGCAATGGAACCCTGATTGTTGATCTGGTGTCGCTCGTGCTCCATGTCAATGAAGACGGCGGTTGGTACATCAGATAGTCCACGAAATTAAAGTTTAAATTCACGTATGTTTCCGGATTACCATCACCGAGTCTGACTGACGAAGAAAACCCAGCTCCAGGGGAATCTTCGTCTCCATGAGGATTTCCGTCCGCAGGAAAAGTACCGTTACCATACGGTTCTCCGCCATCCGCGCACGGTTGTCCCCCTACTAACACCAAACCTGTGTTGTTGATCACGGGATTTCCGGCGATGCGATATGTTTCGACGGGATTTCCATATTCGAATTCCGGAGTGATAATTTGAAAGATGCTCCAAGAACCATCACCGTACAGGTTTGTCGTAAACTGACTGGGAGTTAAGACTGTGACATCATACCAATCGATCCCGTCTGCAGCCTGCAAATTACCAGCACTATCCAGTAGCGTGGAGACATGTTGCAACTGACAGAAACCGCTTGTCGGCGGATCATCTAACCAAGGAATTGCGGAACCAATATTGATGCTATTGGCAAAAACCGGAGGATGTAAGCCAATCTGAGAGCTATTCACGCTCACATCTAATCCAGTCGTCGGATAGCATCCGGATGGCACGCTCAAGTGCGCCGAACATTGAATGGTTGGCTGAGAACTAGGATCTGTGAAATAACATGTCGTGGAGGCGCTTGTTTCTTTGCTCGGAGTCCACGCGTCTGGCGCCTTCCCTAAGGCATAGTCGTAGTAGTAGACTGGAACCCCGCCGCTAATGCTCCAAACGAAATTTGAAGGCGTCAGGCCTCCTGAAGAGAGCGTTGCAACGAGCTTTTGTCCGATCAATATGTTTGGATTGTTGCTACTGTCAAGCGTAACTCCTCCCAAGCTGATTTTGAGCGGCGATGCGGTTGCGCTATAATCCATGCCTGCCTCGAACTGGTATCCGCCTCCTAATGATATATCGCATACGGGGCTTACGGAAGCGAGAGTAAATGACTGCAATGGCTGGCCCCCATTAGAAATCACCTGATATCTCGTATCGGAATAGCCTATGCTCCTCTGGTGGGTTTGCTCCCCTCGGCCCAAAGTCGTGTCCGCAGTGATTTCGGGATAATCCACGGGACCGGAAGCGGGAATAGACATTTTGACTTCGGCGTCAATCCCGCAGGTTTCCACGACCACCGCCTGTGTCGGCGGCGGATCGGTCTCGGACGTTTTTCCGCTGTCCGGGGTCCAGGTGAAGGTGGTCTACATCGTGGGATTTATATCTGTTTCGTCCGCCGGCGATTGATTTTTATAGTCAATATCGCAACCGCTGGCCGAACAAGAAGCATCGATTATAGGCCCTGTGTTAGTTATCGTATAGTTCGCCACATACGAACCGGCTCGCGCGCTTTTCATTCCGACTGCGAAAACGCAAAGCACTGTTAAACAAAGAGTTAGGATGACCCTAAATGTGATTTTTTCGGCAACATTCTGTTTTTTTAACTTTTTGCAACAAAACATCACAAAATTTTCTCCGTTTTCCTAATTTTCCGTCTTTCGATAATATCGACAAGACTCTCTCATAGTAAGCAGTTTCTTTTATCAATACATTAAGAAAAGATTATTAATACATAAACAAACTCTTATTTATAGCAAACTGACCGAAAACATTCGAAAGAAGAAGCAAAAAAAATATATCCCCGCAGCCGAAAAAATCGACAATGGGGATATTTTTGGAATTTTATATCGATAGGACTCCAACTTAAGCGTGGAGTCCTAATGATAACATCATCCAGAACGAAGCCGAGGGATCTGGTTTTGTCTTAATATATGACGTAAAAGTAGATCTTTCGACTACGCTTTGCTCCGCTCAAGATGACGATTTAAGGCCCCTGTTTTATGAATCAACGCTCGATGGTTAAAACCAAGCGAAAGCCTTAATCGAAAAGGTCGAATACTTTCGACTTGCTCGCGGCTATATCTCTTCCGCCACGGCCATGGCAACGGCGCAGGATTTCTCGTGCGAGATGCTGAGGTGGATTTTCGGGAGCGCGGCGCAGGACGGAGAGAAGCGCTCGCGGGATTTTTCCAAAAACTTCACGATTACTCCTCCGGTCTCGGTTTTGACAACCTCGATATCGCTT
>Ga0224529_1001826_pt1 | contig 11681 bp, 7 predicted proteins | sample CBST50metaG_FD_179893 | JGI IMG/M metagenome (GOLD analysis project Ga0224529, IMG submission 179893) | Peat soil microbial communities from Stordalen Mire, Sweden - C.B.S.T50 | ecosystem: Environmental > Terrestrial > Soil > Wetlands > Peat | place: Sweden: Norrbotten County, Stordalen Mire... | reverse complement strand
GATGAGATCGCATTCCAAACCAATCTGCTTGCGCTCAATGCCGCAGTTGAAGCGGCTCGCGTGGGCGAACAAGGCAAAGGTTTTGCCGTAGTGGCGAGCGAAGTGCGCAATCTTGCCAGCAGAAGTTCGAAAGCGGCAAAAGAGATTAAACACCTGGTTAACGACACGGTTCGTAAAGTCGATGAAGGCAGCAAGCAAATCGAGCAGAGCGGAGTTCAACTCAAAGAAATTGTTTCGGCAGTCGATAAGGTCGCCTCGATGGTGGACAAAATTTCATCGTCGTCGCAAGAGCAGTCTTTAAGGATCGAGCAGGTGAACAAAGCAGTCATTCAAATGGATGATATCACGCAGCAGAATGCGGCAATGGTGGAAGAGGCGGCCGCGTCATCCAAAGCTATGTCCAATCAGGCTCAAGAGCTAAAGTCTCTCGTGGAACGATTTATTCTTTCCTCTCACGGCGAAGAACCGGGCCATCCATCCGATAACGCTGCTCAAACCGATTATAAAGCAACAGGAACATATGGAGGACGAAATTGGAATGCCCGTAATCGTTCGTCGAGCGATACAAAAGAGTTTTAAACCTAAACCATCATTATAAAACAGAGCCGTCGCGATAAAAAGATTTCATCATGACGGCTTGTTTGCCGCATTTATCGTATCCACTTACATATATTTATTCTATTTCATTTTCACCCTCTAGATTCTGTATATTTCTGCTAAAATAGGATAGGATATACAGTTTTTTGCCGGCGACATTACTTATGGACACAACAACAAGAATTCACCTTGCTTGCGGCGACTGCGCCGCCGATGCGCTTCGCCTCGCTCTTGATGAAAATCAAAAAGTCTTCGTGCTGCGCGACGACCTTGCAGTGGGGCCATTAGCGAATATCGACGAAAATCCTCCGACAAAACGCATAGCCTATTGGGATTCCATTCTCGAATCCGGCGAGTCGATATACGAAAAAGCGGTTGAAGAGACCGAAATCTACTTAAGCCTTTCTAAATCCGATCTTCCTCTGACGGCATGGGTCGGCTCCGATAGCGCAGAACAGATCATGCTCAGGCGAATCGCGTGGCGCATCCGAAATTCCGATACTCAGCTTGCGGTCGTATTCTTAAACGGCGAGGATCTCAGAGGCAATGAAAAAACATCGACATCCCTTATCAGTTACGATCGATTGACGCAAAGAAGCAAAACCGCTCGGATCCTCACGATAAATGAGATCGAGTCTTATGCGCGCGATTGGGAAAGTCTTAAAAATAGCGATAGCGAAGTGAGACTCTGGAAAAACGGAAAGTTTGAGCTGTGTTCATCCGATATTTTCGATTCGACCATATTGGAAGAGGCGAATCTTGGGTTACAAAATGCGACGGAGCTGATCCAAAAAGTGATGCATCGAGTTGAAGGCATCTTTATCACCGATTCGTTTCTCTTCTCTCGATTGAGAGCTCTTGCAAGAGACGAAGCCATCGAGATTTCGTCTTATGGTCTGGATCTCACCTATCGATCTCTTCCTCAAGTTTCCGTGCGACGACTGGAACGATAAACGATCCGCCATTCTTCCAGGCGGCTTTCCAAAAAATAGAGCGGCTTGGAAGAATGGCGAGAGATTCATAACTAGGACTTTCGCTTCGCGCCTGTCAAAGCACTGAAAAAATAGCGAAACGCAGTATTCACGCTTAGAAAAAAAGCCCCGCGGCTAGAGCGATCCGAAATCTGTCGCTTTTAGCGACCAAAAAACACTCATAAAGAGCGAAGCGAAAGTCCTAATAACGTCGCAGCTTCGTTATGCAGCGATACGCCGCGCTCAATCTTTCAATAGCTTTGTTCCCAAATTAAACTGGAATTTTGCTTGCCAGAATAAGCCCTTGAACAGAAAAAACAGGCTCCATCAAAATTTTCACTTGGGCGACGCCTCCGAACTTGACCTTTGATACCCCCACTTGGCATTAAAAATTTTTCAGAATATTTCGATATTTTATGAAAAAACTAATTAAATCGCCTCTTTTTTTACAGCACAAGATTGTTTGCTTAGAATTTGCGATAGATAGCAATATAGGCCATATAAGAAAGAAAAAAATATTTTTAATCGGGGCTTGAAAAACTTTTGAAACTATGGTACCGTTAAATTTGAAGCTACGCTATCGTTAATACGATATCCCGCAGTTATCAAAGCGACGCCTCCTCGCGCTTTGATTCTTGATTCGGTATTTATAATTTTTATTTAATTATATTGTCGTTTTGAGAGCCTTGATCGGAACTATGCAAGTTTGTTCCCCTCTCCCACTCTATTCTTTATTCTGTTTTTTTGTTCGGTTTTGCTTTTGTAATATTGTTACATCAATAACCATCAGGTACAAACGGCGTGTGTCCGTAATGTTTTGTCGCCTACCGGATGGTTGCATTGTTGAATATTGATTATGGCAAAGTTGCTCTCTTTGTTTTTCACTTTAGTTATTACTATAATTGCAATTTATTCCAGCGGAGAACTTTAGAATGGCCATAATTTGAAACACAAAGCAGGGCTACCGTTAAACTTCACCCTAAGTGTTCGCATTGGGGAAGGGTAGCTTCCGCGAATGTTAACTGCCGTCTCTGAATCTCTCTTCCTAATGTCCGGAAAATCGGCTTTAGCATAAGTTCAGAGGCATGCCCTGAGCGAGAGCATAGGACTGTCCTGCTCTCGAAACCGCCGAATTTATTACAAGAAAGGATATTAAAATGAGAAGGTTAATAGGTGGTTTGGTTGCTTTAACTATGATTACCGGTATGACTGCCGCAATAGCTGCTAACCCGTGTTGCTCGACGATTGCCGGTACAGCTCCAACGGGCGGGGGATCATGTACCAATGATACTGTCAAGACTGATACGTATTATGGGGATGCAACTTGTACTCAATGGACTGGTGGTACGGCTGCACAATACAGTGATAGGCAGGCTACCGGCTACTATAATTGTAACGCTACAGATTATACTTACTATTGGCCGAAAGTCCCTAACAGTACCACGCTGCCCTGCGACTCTTCGACGAATACATGCCAAAACAATAGCAGCGGCAAGTATTATCTTCAACTCGTCACCTACACCGATACTGTGACGTGTCCTGCTGGGTAGTCAAAAGTATATTATGTATGACTGAATCCTGAAGATTTTGGTTCGTTCGTTCCGACCACAATACAATTCAGGATTCAGTCAATAAGAATGAAATTAAGGTCTATGCAAAATATTCCAGAAATGAATTCTCAGGATTTTTATCGTAAATACCTTCATTTAAATGGATTTTCTTTTAGGCCCACAATCTTATATTATTGCCGACCGAATTATACTCGGTCGGCAATGCCTGAGTTTGTTGAGAGAGGGATAGTTCGGATGTCAGTTAAAACCATTACTAGACAATTACATATCTATTGGCGTATAACGCTCTATGTGTTAGTTTTCCTAGTGCCATTTGCTGGAAGGGCTATGGGAACAGAGACGTCGCCATCTTACGCTCAAATGCCAAAGTCATTTACTGTAACTTATCGTGTAGTTAGAACTGATGTCCGTACGCTAGCGATGCGGAAAAACGAAGCTCAGCAGGTCGTTGAGTATTGGAAAAGCCAGCTGCGCGCAGGTCATATCACTCCAATGCAGGCTAAAGATTGGGAAAGTAGCGGCTTAAAAGAATATGGCTCGATCTATCCCGCGGAATCTTATACTGTCATAGTGTCGTCGGATGGTAGTCAAATTCTTTGCGATGCGAAAAATAATAAAGGCGGCGGTGAAACAGTAGCAATTCATGCGGCGGATTCGGATAAAACATATGTTATGGATACAGATACGCCCACAAAAGTCACTTTGCATGTTCCGCAAGTTCACGTGTATCCTGGATTTAATTTTTCCGCAATGAAATTAGCCCCTCTAATTTTGTATTACGAGCCGACTCTGGATCTATTTTTTATGAAAGACGCTCAATTACAGCCATTAAAAAATATCTCAAAATCCAGTAGCATAATAGAATTTGGCCATTGCGTCGGTACTTTTGAGAATATAGACGAAGCAGAGTCTGAAATTCCATATGGCGATGCGATGGTGACTCTCGTTCCCGGCAAGGATGGAGCGTACATTCCTAGCTCATGCATACGTCAGTATCACATTGATCACATTATTGCGTCCACTTGGGCGTACGATGGATATTCCGATTTAGGTGGTATAGACGTGATCCCGAAAAAAATGACGTGGACAGATTATCAGACATTTACGATGACTCGTCCCTATGTTCAAATGCCTAAATTCGTTTATAAATATACGCTATTAAACGCTGCCGCAAACGCGCTCGATTCCAAGAAGTTCAATATTAACACTTGGGTGGCCGGCAGTAAACGAACTGTTGTTATTGATCAATCTCTCAAGAATCCATTAGTATTTGCCTACTATTCGTCGCAAATGTCACTTGCACAGGGCGAAGCAAATTACATAGCAAGCTTATCAAAAACACAAAAAAATAACAATTGGCATAGTTCCGCGGCAATGTTCGTCGCCACGGCAACTGCCCTTACTTTATGGATAGCATTCAGACGTAAGCAATTGGCTGCCGCATAGGACGTTGTCTTCATGAACACAGTATTTACAACAGTTTTCGGTCGGACGGGCGTTCGCGTTTCGGCGAGAGTATGGGGAGGGACTGTTGTCGCATTGTTCCTTGTTGCTATTTATGCGCTTCCGAATACTGGATTTGCTGCATTTATCGGAACGGAATTTATGCGATTGAACGCAGGCTCGAGAATACTTGAATCTGCTGCCTTTTCGTGCGTTTGCACTCTCGTCTCGTGCTTGTTATATGCGAAATGCATATTGCTTGCAAATAAATGGACACAATTATTATGGCTTACTTTATTGATGTATTGCATATTCTGCGGCATTAGCAGCGCCGGATCAGATGCATCACTGAAGGTCTCGTGCGCAACAATTCTATTAGGGCTGGCTGTTGGTATGTTTGCGGCTTGCTTTTGCGCTACCACCTTTCGATGTTTCCTCGCTCTTACGATTGTAGGAATTATCCAGTCCATATATGCAATCGCCGGGTATGTCAGTAAAGATCTCGTTATGTATTCGGGAAGCATCCCCAGAGCTGCTGGCACATTTGATCAACCCAATGACCTATATACACTTCTACTCATATGCATTTTTCCATGTCTTTATTTGATGATTGCTTTTAGAGCCAAGCTTTGGATGTTTTTGCCGTTGACGATTTGTTCCGCCACATTCTTTTGTGTATTGACGCTCACCTGGACTAGAGGTGCTTTTGTCGCTCTTGGAGTTGGACTTATATGTTTTCTCTATCCGATTATCAAAAGACGCCGTCTGGCGGCAATTATAACGATCGCTATAATAACCGCCTTGATATTCTTCGCATGCGTACATCGCTCTTCTAGCTTTCAAGACAAGTTTTTAGCTCAACGTTCAGCGTTTTCTCGCGTCACGTATCTTAAAGATAATCTTGGGCGAATTGAACATAATTTTTTGCTTGGGACAGGAATTAACAGAGATCCGAATGCAAGTTTTGTAGGAATGCAAACTGCGGGGGCATTCTTTTCAAAAAGCTTGGTGTTAAGCATGATGGTCGAAATGGGAGTGTTTGGATTGATTCTATTTGTAGCAGCATTTATAGGTATTGCTGGTTCGGTTGCCAGTGTAAAAGGTCCTTTGCTTCGCAATTCGTTGAAAGCCACATGGATTGTTCTTTTTGCAGCGAGTCTTTTTGATGTTCCTGTGCTATGTTGGTCGCGCCCTGATGGCAACATGTTGTTAGGCTTCCTAATTGGCACGACATTATTAGCTGTAAATCGTTCACAGCGACCAAGAAAACTGAGCGTAATTAGGACGTAGCCTTAACCTCAGTGTTGAATATTGAAGAAAGAATGCCAATGCGTCCATTGAATGTTTTAGTAAAATTCCCTGCGATCTTGATCGTTTTTATAGTTCTGAACTATACGACAGCTTTGGCGGATGATTCGACTGATAAAATCCTTCGCGCGACCGCAAACGCAACTGCCGCGATTCAGACGCTCTCAGCAACTTTAACGATCACAAATAGGACAAGGCAAGGGGATGCGACATATTCCGGTCCGGTGAGCCTTCGTCGACCAAACCTAGCCCGTATCGACGTTAAATTGTATTACGGAAATACCTTTTCTACCATTGCGTCCGATGGAAAAACGATGTGGCAGCTCACGGCAAATCCTCAACCGACTCAGCTTGAAGTTGCTGAAGGAAATGTTCTTCCTCTCTACCGTATCGCCTATCCTGATCCCTTCGGACATAATATAACATTTCCTAAGGCTCTGCCTGCCATATATTTCTTTCACACTGATATTTCACCGCTATCCCCTTCTTTGCTTGGTGTGAAGAATGATGTCGCTCAAAGCCCTACGTATCTTGGAAGACGGATCATCTCAGGCGATGTTTATGATGTGATCGACGAGAAAATCATCCAGCCGTATCGAATTGACGTGCGTCTGTACATCGGCCTCGATCATCTTCTGAGGCGAGTAGAATGGCGGTTACCGATGACCTCACGTCTGGATGAAGTTTATTATATTGAAGCAAAGCTCAGTCAGGTTGTCTTAAACCCAGAAATTCCCGCATCTCAGTTTGTGTATGATCTCCCAAAAGGGATGCTCCCATACGTTGATGTCTCACGAGATCGCCTTCTTCCTATTGGAACTAAAGCTCCCGATTTTAACATTCGCATGCTGGACGGCGAAAATTCGACTCTTTACGAGATTTTACGTGGAAAGCGCGCTGTGCTGCTTGATTTCTGGTTTGTGATGTGCTCAGTTTGTCGACAGGAATTTCCTGCTCTTCAGAAGCTTTATGCAGATTTAAAAGATCAGGGATTTGAGATAATTGGAATAGATGCAGGAGACTCTGCCGAAACTATATCCAAAGCGATACATACATTAGATCTATTAAAAGGAACCCAATTTCCGATCGCGCTAACCGGTGAAAACGATCCCAGTCATATAATGGATCATTTTGGAGTTGAAGGTTTTCCAACTGGTTACCTCATCGATTCGAGTGGGAAAATCGTTTACGTTTCCTGCGGTTTTGACGAATCCACAGGACTTGGTGATTTGGAACGGGCTTTGACTCAAATGGGATTTAAATTACACGATCAATTCGGAGTAAACCGATAGCCGATGCGGAAATCCAAACAAATGACTCGTTAACGAGTATCTTATTCGGAAGACGTGTCGAATATTCGAAGAGCTGTTCGAATATTCGGGAGAATAAAATGAGGAAAGTGGATAAAATTGTGGTATGCGTTTTGGGAGCAATGAGCTTATTTTTTGGCGGGGCAAGCGTTGTTGGAATGACGCGAGAGCACAATGCTCAAGTGGCGCAGCTGAAGAATGAAATAATTCATATCTCTCCTTCTGGAGTAATCGGGGCATATGCTGATTTTCGTGGTGATTTGAATAGTCCATATACACTTGTGGAATTCGGAGACTATCAGTGTCCCCCGTGTCGAGCCGCCAATCGGAAAATTCCATCTATTCTATCGCAATATCGACACAAAATTCGCTTTACCTTTCGAAATTTTCCGCTGACAAAAATTCATCCTTATGCGATGCGAGCGGCGCTTATGGCTGAAATAGCACGCAAACAGGGGAAATTTTGGGCTGTCCATGATGCTCTCTACAATGGTGATGAAGATCAATTTAACGAAGCTTCCATTCGTTCCGTTGTGACTGCTCTGCATTTGGATAAGGCATCTAAGCCGATGTTGACATCTGCTCATACTGCCATCCAGGACGATCTAAAGGAAGGCAAGGTTTTGAATCTAGGTGGCACTCCGAGTTTCTTACTATGTCAGCCGGACGGAACGGTGTTATATTTAAAATCTCTTGATCAGATTCAAGAATGCGTGCATTAAAAGGGCGCGACAATAATTTGCTTGTTTTAGAATACAAGAATTTTATTCATGTATTCTCCAGCCGTCATTAACATCTTAGATAGCATATTACTGCGTATCTCATTGGCAAGATGATATTCAGCCCCCATAGCAGGTTTTGTTAGGCGCTCTTGTTCACTTCCGCGCCTAACGAATCGCATTCCCAGTCGCTCGAATCAGCTCGATATTCGCCTTGATCTGACTCGCTTTTGCTTGCAACAGGTTTGCTTTTGCGCGAGCGAGCGCGGCGCTCGACGCAAGTCGCTCGGCTAGTATTGCTTTGCCCGACGAGTACCTGAGATCCGCCAGTTCGAACGCTTTTTGCGCATAGACTACCGATGCTTCGGCGCTTTCCACAGCTCTTTGGGCAGGCCCGATCCCAGCGAGCGAAACGGCCACATTGCTTGCAATTTTGTTTTTCGCAATCTCCAAATCCGCCCCGGCTTGGCTGACTTTGGATGCCGCGCTGTCGAGATCGGCTTTTCTCTGTCCACCGTCTGCTATCGAAAGGCTTGCCGAGACTCCCACCAGATAGCCGCCGTTGCCTCCGCCCATAGGCGAGCCTGTGCGGTCGCTGGCATCGGCCATTGCGAACCCGGAGATCTGAGGCGAATAGCTTCCCTTTGCAAACCGCACTCCCGCGCTCGCGGCATCGGAATTAGCTTTTGCTTCGGCGATTTCAGGTCGAAGCGTGTAGGCTTTGGCAATCAGCTCCGAAAGGGTTCCTTGAGGCAGCATCCATCTGTTTGCAAGGAGATCCAACGAATCGGTCAGATCGTACTCCGCGCTTTGATCGAGAAAGACGAGAGATTTCAGTACGGCAAGATCTCGAAGCGAATCGCCCTGCGCTTCGGCAAGCTCTTTTTGAGCATCGGCCAGTTCAGACTCTTCGCTCAGTTCATCTACTTGCGCCGCTTTTCCGTTTTGCACCTTTTCCCGAATCGCTTTGAGCTGTTCGTTTTCGGAATCCACCCTCGATTGAGCCGCGTTAACAAGCTCGAACGAAAGCGCGGAATCCACATAAGCGCTAGCGACACTTGCGCTCAGATCGATCGACGACGCATCATAGCGGTTTTTCGCAGCGCCGGATTGAAACCGCGCGGAATCGATCTGCGCTTCGAGCCTGCCGCCTGTCGAAATCGGAACCATCGCCGTGATATTCTGATCCGCGAAACCTCGCGACTGCGCATTGAGCAAAACGGACGGCGACGAATCCGGAGCGGACTGCACGATGCCACCCATGCTGCTCGATAAAACAAACGTGTTGGCGGAGATCTGAACCGCCTTTTTCGCCTGAGCGCTTCTCGCATCCGCCAGCGCTCCACTGGTTTGAGCCGCCATCGATTTAAGCGATGGGCTGTGAGCGCGGGCAAGCGCTATGGCGTCGCTCACGGAAAGCTTCTGCGCATCCGAAAACGCGGGGGAGATCGAAAGGGAGAACAATATTCCAACGGCCGCGAGTATTGTATGCCACCGTTTTCGCTCCCTAGTCGCTGAATACGATGCGCCTACCTTCCCGCTGACGCGGGCCCCTTCCTCCCCTATTGAGAGGAGAACGCCCGCGTTAGCAGGAAGAGACGCAAAAAGAGGGATCTTAAGATCTTTAAGCATTGTCTTCGCCCTTTCTTTTATTGCGCGAAAGAAAACCCTGGATATCGTCGACAACCGAGTGCATCACGGGAATCACCAGGAGCGAAAGAATTGTCCCCGCGATCAGCCCGGCCACGATCACGGTTCCAAGCGGCTGATAGGCGTCGATTCCGCTTTTCGGAGCAAACGCCACCGGCGCCATGGTCACAATCGTGATCAGCGATGTCATTAAGATCGGCCTGAGACGATCCCTACAGGCAAGCGCCACTGATTTATCTCTCATCTCCCTGCCGTTTTCTCCTCTGGCTTCCGCCTCATCCCGCCGCCGTCCAATCTGATCGATCATGAGGATTGCGGTTGTGATATCCATTCCGGTCAGCACGATCACGGCCATAATCGAGACGCTCGAAAACGCCTGATGCGCGAAATACAGGCCGATAAAAACTCCGCTCAGCTCAAGCGGGATCGAAAGCGCCATCTGAAAAGGCGCGACGGGACCGCGGAACTGGGCGACCAGAACGAAAAAGATCAGAGCCAGCGCCAGAAGCAGGCCTTTCAAAAGACGCGAAAAGCTGTCCATCATCTGAGTCATATCGCCGCGAATCTCCATGCCGTAGCCAGGCGGGAAATTGACGGTCGATGACGCTTTCGAGAGAATCTGCATGGCAAGATCCATCGACGGCGGCCCGCCTTTGCGATAATAGGCCAACACCGAGATCGCTCGGCGCAGGCCATCGTGCTCGATGACCGAAGGGACATTCTCTTTCGTAAAAGTCGCCAATGTTTTAAGAGGAACCTGCAGCCCTCCCGGAGCGGTAATAGTCATTTGCGAGAGATCCCCTTTCGTGAGGCGATCCTGATCCGAATAGCGAATATCGATCGTATCCTGCCGGACATTGGGCAAGCGGTAGTATTCGTCGGCAAAGCCGCCTCCCATTGCGTAATAGGCTTGATCGGAGACATCCTGCGGAGTGAGTCCAAGCTCGGATGCTCTTTTCGAATCGACATGAATGCGATATGTCGGCTTGCTCGAATCCCACGAAGTGGCCGCCTGATAGGCTCCCGGAGTGTTTTCGGCTATTTTTTCCACCTGCCCCGCCAAATGGGTGAGAACTCCGATATCCGGCCCTGTCACCAAAATCTGGACGGGAGCGGCCGACGACGCCATCACATCGCTGCCCATCTCCTTTATCTGGATCCGCCGAATCCCCGGAATCGTTTTCAGAGCTTCCTCGCGAGCGCCATCGATCACTTTCCAGATGTCGCGCTTACGCTCGTCCTTATCCGAAAGGGTGAGCATCATCGATGCGGTGTTAACCTGGTTCATGGCATAGCCCGTGAAGTACGTGCCTCCCGGCTCGCTTCCGATTTCGCTGGAGATCCGCTGGATTTCCGGGTTCTTCGCTAAGATCTTGGCGAACGCCGATGCAGCTTCCGCAGTCTTTTCGTAGCTCGCTCCCGGCTGCATCTCCAGCACCGCGTACCCCTGCCCCACATCGGCAAGCGGCATCATCTCACTACCGATCAGATTATAAAATCCGCCGCCGAGAATGACCAGCGAAACGGCGCAGGCGAGAGTGGTCATCCGATTTTTCAACAGGAACCGAACAAACCGCTCATATCGCGCATCGAGCTTGTCCAACCCTGTGGCAAACGAAAAACGAGACGGATTTTCATGTTCGGCGTTCTCGCCCTCTTTTAAAAGCTTGGACGCCATCACCGCAGTGAGCGTCAGCGAAACGAGAAACGACGACAAAAGACCGAAAATGATCGGGTAGACCAGCCCTACGAACATGAGCTGAGTGATGCCGCCGCATATGGTGAGCGGGATCAATGCGAGGATCAGCATCAATGTGGATGCGGCCACCGCGAGACGCACTTCGGTAATGCCGTCGATTGTCGCATTCCGAATGTCTTTTCCCATTCTCAGATGCCGCTCGACCGAGTGGATATCGATCACGGAATCATCGACAAGCCGACCAATAGCGAGCAAAAGCCCGATTAATGTCGATGAGTTCAGGCTAAATCCGAATGGCGCCATGAGCAGCAAAGCCATCGCCATCGAAACTGGGATCGTAGTCATCGAAATGAGAGTCGCGCGCCGGTTTCCGAGAAACAGCCAGATTAAAAGTCCGCAGAGAGCAACTGCGG
>Ga0224529_1001824_pt1 | contig 11688 bp, 10 predicted proteins | sample CBST50metaG_FD_179893 | JGI IMG/M metagenome (GOLD analysis project Ga0224529, IMG submission 179893) | Peat soil microbial communities from Stordalen Mire, Sweden - C.B.S.T50 | ecosystem: Environmental > Terrestrial > Soil > Wetlands > Peat | place: Sweden: Norrbotten County, Stordalen Mire... | reverse complement strand
CCTTCGGCCGATATTGCTGCTTCAGCCGTTTTACCTGGTGTGCCTTTGTCATCACGCTGACCGATGGGTCAGTGTGAGACCAAAAGGCCAAATACAAGAGCTACCGCCGCCTGAAAGGCGTGGGGTTTGCCGATCCCCGATTGGCAACTCTGAACCACTACCGGCTAAAAGCCGGTAGGTTCGATTGCGACTGAAAGTCGCCTATACGGCTAAAGCCGACCGAAACGCTTCGCGTTTGGCATCTTGCAATTGCAATCGTTCTCAACTTCCCGAAGCAAGGCTAAGCTAAGGTCTCAGGGTTCCATGTGCATCCCTTAAAAACGATTGCTAAAGCAGACCGCCTAAAGGCGGTGGGATTAAACCTGGCGCGTTGAACTGAACCAAGAGCAAGAACTTCCACTTAAGAATCAAAGAATACTGTCCGAACAACCGGGGCCACCTCATAGTGCATGGTGGTTTCGATATCGGAGTGTCCCATCAACTACATCAACGCAGGCAGACTGATACCGGCGCGCACCATGTCCGATGCGAAGGTGTGTCTGAAGCGATGCGGGTTAGCGATTTTTACGCCGGTAGTGCGGCGATGGTAGCGGAACAGGGAGCGTAAACCGGCGGGCGTCATGCGGGTGCCGCGTGTGGGCCCCTTGAGCACGACGAACAGTGCGGCGGAGCAGGGATCGGGCCGTTCCAGACGCAGATAGTAATCGATCAGTTGGGTGGTTTCCGGCGCCAGGGGAAGGAAGCGCATCTTGCTGCCCTTGCCGCGCACGCGGAGCTGGCCTTCGGATAGCAACACGTCCTCCAGATTAAGGGCCATCACTTCGGCGGAACAAAGTCCCTGCATGAGCATCAGGCCCACGATGGCCACGCGCGTTGTGGAAACTGGACCAGAAGCGCGCCACTTCATCGACCGAGAGTGGGACGATGTTGAGCCTGGGTTCTCTCACGCGCAGTCTGCTTAACTCGAACCTCGGACGACTCAGGCCCATTGGCCTGCGATGCAGAAAGGGTTGATGAAATCCGTACGCCACCTGACAGGGAGCGTCAGGAAACTCGTTGCGAAGGGCACAATCTGCAGTAGCGACGCGATCGTTGATGGTAGTAGCAGAAGGCGCAGGTTGCCGGCTGGACTGGAAGCGCACGTAATCGAGCAAGGTTGATTCGGTAAGGTCTGCCTTGGAGATATCGCCGGTATGATGAACGCTCTCCCACCAGCGCACGAAGTGCAGCAGGCTGTGTGCATAGCTATACAGGCTCTTGTATGCAAGACGGCGAACATACTCGCGATCCAGGAAGTGATCCATCCAATACCCTGACCAGTGGCTTGCTCGACCACGTGAATCGGGCTATATGCGCACGATGGTGTTTTTTGCCGGATGACGCGGAACTTCATGGTTGTGCGGCCTCCACGAGAGACTGGAACTGTTGCGCGTTGCCACCTTCAACGAAGAAGGAGTTCGGATCGTGGCCCTGCGGCAAAAGGACCCGACGAGCGACAATGCCATGCGCGCCAAGACGATGGGTTAGTTGCTCGGCGGCCTGCTGGCCGCTCTGGTTGGCATCGAGAGATAGACAGTGCGCGGACCGTCGCACAACTGGCGGAACTGATCCGCGTTGAGATGAGTGCCTAGCGAACAGGTGACGTTGGGAAAGCTCGCCTGACGCAACACGACATAGTCAAACAGCCCCTCGACAAGAATCACCGCAGAGCAATTCTGGACCTTTTCCCATGCATACAAGCCGCCCTTGGAGCCGGGAAGAAAGCGATGCGCGAAAGCAGTGCCGATGTTGCGACCGTAGAGGTTGACGAGGTCGGCGCCTGAGCGTAATGGAAAGACGATGCGCTGATAGAAAGCATCGGCACCTTGCGCGTTGAGCAGGCCAACATGCCGCAGCAGATCGAAGGCGTAACCCTGTGCCGTGAGATGACGGCGCAATATCCCGCCGGGAGCGTAGCAGATCTTGAGTTCCCTGATCAGGGCGCGATCGTGCAATCCGCGTTGGTAGAGATAGCGCAGTGCTTCTGGATAAGAATCCAGTTGTTGTTAATAGAAGGAGGCAGCCAATTCGAGCACTGCAACAGCATCGGCTGTAGTGGCCTGTGGATCGAGGCAGACGAGGCTCTGATGGAAAGATAGATGGCGGGATAACTGAATAAAGCGAATCAAGTCCCCGCCTTGGCCGCAGCCGTGGCAGTAAAAACATCCTTGCGCGTGTTGACATAGAACGAGAGCCGGGTCTCCTCGTGCAACGGACAGAGTCCGACAAACTCGGAGCGACCCACAGGTGAGCCCTTCCAGTTATGCTGCCGCAGATACTCCAGAAGCGGCAACCGCTGCTTGAGTGCTTCGACGTCTTCGCCCACAGCGCTTTTTCGCCTCCAGAGCCTAGCGTAAGCGGGTGGCGCTGGCAATCCCAGGCAAGGATGGTGGGTGAAAGGATTTTTCTCAAAGACGCAAAGGCAAGAGGCTTTCGAGAGCCGGAGTTATCCAGCGCAATGGCCCAGCTTCGCTATCGGCCTGATGACCACGCGCCAGCCAATGAGCCACACGGGTGACGGTCTGACTGAGGAAGGAAAGAGCCAGTTGGGTCGAGTCCAGGCCACTCGACCAGCGGCGAACAGTGGAGGAATCGGGCAACCGATCGGGTCCTTCAGCTTAGGCAATGCCTTCTCCCATGGACAGTGCTCCACAAAGTGCTGCCACAGTGCCTGACAGCGCGCCAACAGACTGTAATGCGTGTAAGGGAGAGAGAACACCAAAAGGAATGTAAAGGTCATTCCGCAATCAACGCAGCGGCCGCGATGGATCCAAATCCAGTCGTGATGTTCGTCGTGTGCCTGCTTGCGGCGCCATCCGTAACCAACGATCGAATCCCGATCACAGACCGGGCATCGGCGTAAGATGATCTCGTCGCAGTCTTCTGCCCAGTCACTCGCAAGCTGGTCCTGTTCGGCTGACACTGAGACAAAGAGGATCGTATCTCACAGAGGTTCCGCCTCTGGCTTCGACCGACCAAGATCATCGTCAGAAGCGGAATCCCGCCTCCTGAAGAAAAACCAACTGAAAGAAAATATACCTTCTTAACTACAGGCCGTAGGGCAGGAATCAAATTATTGGCCTGTTATCCGGCTGTTACCGTCAATTGAGATCTTAGCCTCCGGCCACATTCCTGAACACTGGCCGACTCGCTACCAACCCAACGATCTGCAAAAATTGGCGGAATCTGTCAAGTTTTATAAGCGACTTCGAATGAGTATCTGTCGGGATCGAATACACCGGCTGCGTAATATCCTGGATAGTATTCGACTCGCGCCCGCGTGGGATATTGTCCTTCGCTCCGGTCGCCATCGCAGCTAAGTTCGCTCAATCTGTTTTGACCTTCATCATCTCGCGCCTGTAATGCTGTTTCAAGTTGTCGTGTGTGATCAGTTGATGCTTGATAAAGACAGCATTCTGAATCGGAGCCCGCTTCGTAAGCATGTCCGACGCAAGTGCAATGAGCTGCTCTCCATATCGCTCGGGAAAGTAGGCTACTGAGCCGATCAATCGAGAATTTGGCTTGCGCATCTCAAGACGAGCCTCGATGGATCCATTCTGCCCAACAATCGCGCAATCCTGAAGACGATCTGCATCCGTGAATGCCTGAAGAGCACCCAGGGCGCTTTGATCAAAGATCGCACTCACGAGGATTCTTGTTGCTTTTGATTTTTTGAGGTAGCGCTTAACAGCTTCAAGGCTTCTATCGAACCGCCAGTCTCCATTCAAGGTTGAGATCTTCGCCCGCGCAGAATTGGGAAGAACCTCGTTAATTCCCAGGAGGCTTCCAGTGAGTCGAGCTTCCGGCAATGCCCCAGTGAGAGGGGAACCAATTAGCAATATCTCGTCGACTTGGCCTTGCCAGTGCTGCTCAGCCCAGTGCGCCAAGTAGCGACCAGCAGTCAACCCCGCGTGACAATTATCGACGCCAAAATAGACCGCGTTGGCGTAAGGCATCTCAATTGCAATGAGCGGCATCTTTCGGTTGCCAGCGCGCGTGGAGATGACCGCCGCAACCTGAGGGTAGGCTTGAAACATCATGACAATATCGACATTTTCAGCTAGTAGCTTTTCTGCATTCGCCAGCGCAATGTCAAGTCTGTCCCGGCTGTTCAGAACCACGAGGTCCAGTCCAGCGCGCTCTGCACTCTCGATAAGCCCGCGGGTCACTGCGCGGTAAAAGGAGGTCTCGCCAGTCTCGGCCAGATACCCGATCTTGTGTCGCCGTCCAGGTGAAACCCCGCCCGTCAGTCGATACTTCCGGCTACTGTCCCTGACAACCATTCCATTGGCCTGAAGAGTGGCAATCAACCGGAAGACAGTTGGCCTGCTCAAGTGCGCAATTTCGGCAAGTTCGAACAGTGCCAAAGCGCCTTCGGTCTGAAGGAGCCTCATCAGGCGACACGCTCGTTCCACCGATTCAATCTGGTAGGGAGCCGATCGTTTCGAGCCGCCCTCTGGATCTAGGTTTGCTCTCATGTATTTATGATTTCACTGTATGAAATCCAGTGTCAAGCCTATGTTCTGCTTTAAACGAGTGCTGTTCTAAAAGTGCGTACTATGCGCGCATTCCACGATATTTTTGAGTTTATGCGGACATTTTATCAATTCGTACAGTGAATTCTAGTGATTAACTTATTCATGCGCGCAATTTTTGCTTGACAACGGTCTTCTCGAGTCTAAGTATGTGTAACGTTTCCCGACTGCAATTGTTTCATACGGGAAATTGTCAACTTGCGGACTATGGAGGATTGATGATGCATCAGAACTTCTTTGCAAAAGTTTGCAGAAAAATGCGCAAAAGGCATTGGATAATTTTGTTGTTTTTTGTGCTTGTAAATATTGTAGACATTCAATATTTGCTGGCGCAGACTGACCTTGGCTCAATTACCGGTACAGTCCGAGACGCGTCCAGTGCCGTCATTTCCAACTGCAATGTAGAAGTAAAAAATGGAAAAACTGCTGCAATTCGTACGGCGGTTACAGACCAGAATGGCTTCTATGTCGTTCCATCCCTTGCAGTTGGTGACTATACTGTTACTGTTACGGCCGCGGGATTTCAACGCACACAGGCTACTGTTACGCTGACGGCAAGTGGCGCTGCGGCAAACTTTCAGTTGAACGTAGGCAATGTTGAGCAGCAAATCGTTGTTTCGGCCGAGATGGGCGCAGTTGCTCTACAGACCGATACACATGATCTCGCCAATTCAATTACTCCTGTGCAGATGGAAAATTTGCCGAACAGCACCGGCAGCATTCTAGATATCGCGGTATTAGGGCCAGCTTCACAGCCAGGCACAGATGTTGGCGTTGATGGCGGAGATGAAAGTTTTTACGGGCAGACTTCATCTTCTGTGATTATTTCCGGCTTGGGTAACGCGCACGCGAGTTTCCTTCAAGATGGCGTTGCCAATACAAACTTGATGACAGAAACAGCCAATATCTTGGCTTCTGTAGAAGCCACGCAGGAAGTAACCACTATGATGAATAGTGCGCCTGCGCGTTTCAGCCAGCCATCAGTTATCGATGTTATTACAAAAAGTGGTTCAAATAAATTTCACGGAACCGCCTACGATAACCTGCAAAATGATGTCTTCGACGCGACAGACTGGTTTGCAACGAGCAAGCCTGCAAAGCGCTACAACCTTTTTGGTGGCAATGCCAGTGGCCCTATCCTCAAAAATAAGCTATTTGCATTTTTTGATTATAGCGGCCTGAGAAGCAAAACTTCATCTGTAACTCGCACACGAGTTCCAACTGCCAAAGAACGAATTGGAAACTTTTCTGACGATGATACGATCATTTATGATCCATCAACTTACACAGCAACAGGAACCAGTACACCATTTGCCAACAATACATTGCCTAGCATTGACGCGTTTGCAACACTTTGGCTGGCAAATTATCCAGAACCAAACACAACGCTTGGAACTGACAATGTTAACTACGTGAAAAATCTTCCTTCTGTTAGCAACTATGACAAGATGCTTGCTCGTGGCGACTACAATTTGTCGGACAAGGACCTTATATTTGGTACCATGGCAAGGTATAACGGATATGCCGGCAGTGACAGCATCACACCGGGTCTCTTTGGCATTTATGATTCGCTCAAAGGAACCAACGTTTCAGCAAGTGAAACTCATGTTTTCAACGCAACAATTGTTAATGCATTTAAAGCAGGGTACAACCGGAGCAATCTGTATCGGGTGCAAGAAGGTCAGAGTGTGAAGGATTATGCCACGTACTACGGGCTTACTAATGTCAGCTCCCTTGCGGCTCAGTGGGCACCTCCACAAATTAACATTACCGACTACGCATCGCTTGGTGATCCATATTCACCGCAAGGCGCAATTCAGAACCGCTATCAATTTACAGATGAAGTAAGTTGGAAGCAAGGCAACCATACCATCACATTTGGCGGGGAATATATTCGCACACAATTTGATGGCAACTGGGTAATTGGCAACAATGGCATTTACAACTTCGACGGAAGCGCTACTTCGCTGTATACAAATGGATCACGTAGTGATACAGCTCAGGGAAATGCGTTTGCTGATCTTGAACTCGGATATCCACGTACAGCGAATAGCGCAACAGGGACTTCACTGGCAGACTTCAGGGGCACTGATGTATCCGGATATATTCAGGACGACTGGAAAATATTTCGGAAACTTACACTGAACTTGGGGATTCGCTACGACTTCGACAATCCTCCAAACGATAGGAATGGAAAGGGTGCGTTGTTTAATGTAGCCAAGAATGAAAACATCAAGGGTACGTGGAATACAAATTATAGAGATTGGGCACCACGAATAGGATTCTCCTATTCAGTTATTCCTAGTATAGTGGTTCGCGGTGGCTATGGAATCTACTATGCCCCTATTCTCTATAACAATCTTCAGTTTGAGCTGTGCTATTATCCAAACTTTGTTAATCAATCGTATGTTATGAGCATTGCGGCACCCGTTGATACGCAAAGTTTGTTTGTTTCCAACGCAACGTTAAGCCAGCAAAGCTACTCAATAACGGAAAAGCTCAAAGATACGTCGGTACAAGAGTGGAACCTGAACGTTCAGCGGTCACTGGGTTCAAACACTCTTCTGACAATTGGTTATGTCGGAAATGAAACAAGCCACCAGTCAGCACGTGCCGACTTGAATCAACCCTACGCACTATCGTCAAGCAATACGAATGGTATTCTTGACTTGCGGCACAATACAAGCGCAGGTACCACTGATGGCCAGTTAAATGCGCTTTCAGCGAACTACCACGGTCTTGTTGTCAAGGTTGATAGAACATTTACAAACGGCTTGCAGTTCACAGGAGGCTACACCTACTCAAAGGCAATGGATATCCTGGATGGAGACAACGCCGATGCTCAAGATCTCTACAACATGCATCTTACCTATGGCCTAGCAGGTTTTAACAGAACGCACAATGCGGTTATCAGTGCCGTTTATTCCCTGCCTTTTGGTTCTGGGAAACTGTTTCTTAATAAAAATTCGCTACTTAACAAAGAGGTTATCGGCGGATGGCAGCTTTCTGGAATTCAACAGTTTGCAACGGGCCAGCCAATCTCAATTACTGCAAATAACAATGCGGATACCAGTAGTGTGCATAGCGTATTTGCGAACAGAATATGCAGTGGTGAAGCGCCATCTGGTCATACACGGTTGCAATTCTTCAATCCTGCTTGTTATGCACAGCCGGCCAATGGAGAGTACGGAACGGCCAGAAGCGGACCTCTTCAACCTGGTCTCGACACTACACAGTTGAGTTTGCAGAAGATGGTTCCAATAATAGGAGGGCATCAAGTAGAATTCCGGGCCTCTGCATTCAGTGTATTCAACCACCCAAATCTTGGTGCTGGCAGCACCACTGTTACAAGTAGCGGTGCCGGATATCTTACTTACGAGACAGCTGGACTGCGCAATCTGCAACTGACTTTGCGCTATTCATTCTAACTGCGAAGCTGAAACCATCGTTTGTTTTGTTTAAACGTGACCGGATGTTTCTATTTACAGAAGCATCCGGTCACGTAATTCTTTACAACAAACAGGTTACTTGGGAGAAGAACCATGAGTGTAACACGTCGCAAATTTATTGTTAATACAACCTATGCCGGCGCAGGGCTTGCGGTGGCAAGCACGTTGAAGCCGCTGGCATCGTTGGCGATTGCTGAGCCTCAACTGGCACCTTATTTGACTGGGTTAAGAATGGCAGCTACGCCTGCTACGGCATACTGTGCCTATCACTCGAAGTCAGTTGCGAATCCCGGAATCACGACTTGGGTCCAAGTGGATCTGAGCAAAAGTGTTTTGATAGAAACCATTCAATTGTTTCCTGCCTCGGAGCGCATGTATCCAGGACGTGATCAGTATTATGGGGGTGAAGGTTTTCCTCTGCGGTTCCGGATCGAAACCTGCAATGATCTGGATTTTAACAGCCCAAAAGTGATCGGCGACTTCACGCAATCAGATTTTCCAGACCCCAAGGACAACATCACTCAGTATGCTGCGCACAGAGTTCGCGCACGTTATGTGAGGTTAACGGCCACGCGTCTTCGTGCTGTCAAAGTCGATTTAGGGGAAAACCTGCCACTGGGCACGGAGCCTAAAGATAGTCCCAACTACACATTGGCCTTGGCTAAGATGGGCGTGCTTTCTGCTGGTCAGGATATCGCAGTAGGGTGCAAGGTTTCTGTCGACGAGCAGTATGGGAATACTATTCTAGCTGCTCAACTAACGCGACCAGGACGGCAGGATGGCGAAGGAATTCATTATGACAATCCTCATACGGTGACCGATCCTGCGACCTGGAAGCCTGCAAAATACAAGGCACAAGCGCCGAAGACAGGCGTGAGCCTCAACGATGGTCTTTTCCTGACGGCGATGCAGAATAACATCAAATACCTTCTAGATTCCTATTCGACGGATGATCTTTTGCGGCAGTTTTACGAGCGGATCGGAAAGATCAAAAATTTCAAGCCAACTGGTTCGCAGATTTTTTGGGAAGAGGATCTTGCTGGCTCCAACGCTGGTCGCTTCCTGATGGGGGCCGCAAATACAATACGCTGGATCGATGACCCCGAACTGCGTCGCCGCGTGAACGCGGTTGTGGATGGGATCGAAGAATGCCGGCAGCATGACGGCTACATCATGGCCTATCCCGAAGAGACAATCTTCTACTCGGAGCGAGCAGCCTATACGCGCGCGTGGCTAACGCACGGCCTGCTTGAAGCGGCCTATGCGGGGAACCCGAAAGCATTGCCGATGCTGCGCGACTACTACGACTGGTTTAATCAACAGGCGTTCTTGCCAAACATGCTTCGCGGCGCAATCCAAGGTGGCCAGGGTATGGTTGCTAGCACGCGCATGGGTACAAGCCCACTGGGAAAACCCGCAGATGCCCAAGTGATTCAAAGGTACTACCAGGAGAGCGCCTGGCTAAAAGGTTTGGCGAAGCATGAGAAAGAGCAGGTCTGGCAGTATCCATATGATCGCCCCCACTGCTATCTGCTGACAAATCTTGAAGCCTATCTTGACATGTATCTCATCACGGGCGATCCGCTCTATTACGATGCTGTTCTCGGCGCCTGGGAACTTTACCGTGCACATTGGCAACAAGCAGGCGGAAGCATCTCAATCATCGAGTTTGAAAAAGATCCTCCCAACAGCAACTATCTGCGGCAAAAACTTGGAGAACTATGCGGGAGCAGTTTCTGGGTATTCCTCAGCCAGCGTTTCCAGCTTCTCCATCCGGACGATGAGCGCTTCGCGACGGAGATTGAGAAGTCGATCTACAATATCGGCATTGCCAATCAGGATGGCGGAAAGGGTCTTCGGTATCACACGATCCTGGAAGGCAAAAAAGAGAAAGCGACGCATGAGAACACGTGCTGCGAAGGACAAGGAACGCGCCTGCTCGGTAGTCTTCCTGAACATATCTTCTCCATTGCGTCGGATGGATTGTATCTTCATCTCTATGAGCCATCGACAATCCGTTGGCAGCAAGACGGACAGCCGATGGAACTGGCAGTCAAGACGCGCTTTCCCTATGACACGACAGTTAGCTGTACCGTGAAGGCGGGAGCGCCGACGGAAGCAAATCTAAGGGTTCGCATTCCTTCCTGGGCCGCAGTGGGTATGAAAGTCTCAGTCAACGGCAAACCCGCGGGCGTCGGCGAACCGGGGACCTATTTGTCCCTCAGACGCAAGTGGTCCACGGGCGACACCATTGAATTCACGCTGCCGACGGCAATCCGCGTCAAACCCTATATGGGGGAAGATCAGTTGCCGGGAAAGAGCAGATACTCGGTTGAGTACGGTCCGATTCTTCTTGCGGCAGTCGGGTCTTCGCAAATAGAGCTTTTCGTCGATAAGGGACAGGGCGCAGAACAATTGGCCAATTACATGGAGCAGATAGAAGGTTCGCCGTTGCATTTCGCTGTTCGCGGCAACACAGGCCAGAAATTCATCCCATACTGGCAGGTGTCGGACGAGGAATTCACTTGTTATCCGGTAGTAAGTTCCCTCGCGTAGGAGGAACTGGTGGAATCAAATACATCTTTCTAGTTTTTCTACACATGAAAGTGGCCTGCTCCATAGTTTATGGCAATGGATTGTTTGTGTGGAGCCGCGGTAAACTAAAACATCTATTTGCGAAAGGATAAGCAATTGAGACGATGCACCAAGGCTGCCACCTGTTTTCTCCGTGAACCATGCTAACAATGATCCTCGGAATTGCCCACAATTTGATCTTCTGCGCTCAGAGCGCTTTTGCCGCGAATTACAGGATCCGACAGTGGCAGGCCATCGAAATTACACTCATGAGCTCTGTAACGTATGCAGACTCGTTTCAAGATGTCGATGTTACCGCAACATTCACAAAGCCGGGTCGTAAAGCGATAACACGCCCAGCCTTCTGGGATGGAGGGCTCACTTGGAAAGTAAGGTTTGCGCCACCCCAAGCGGGTTTGTGGACCATGACCACCATCGCCACAGACGCCAAGAACAATGGGCTGCATCATGTAACAAGGTCCGTGCAATGCGACCCGTATTTTCGGCAATCTCGATATTTATAAGCACGGATTCCTAAAGGTCAGCGGTAATGGCCGGTATTTGACTTATGCCGACGGAACTCCATTTTTCTATTTGGGAGATACGCACTGGATTCTCTCTCATGAGAGATTTAGTATGTCTAATGCTCCAGGTGTAGCCTCACAGTTTAAATATACAGTCGACAAGCGCGTCAACCAGGGATTTACAGTTTTCCAATCGGAGGCTGGATGGCAGGCACGCAGCGCGCAAATCCGGACTAATGAAGAAGCAAACGCTGATGAAGAAGCTGACGCGGACTTTAAACACGGCTTTACAAGCGCAGATCTGGCCGGGTTCGCAAATTTAGATCGGAAGTTCAAGTACATTGCAGACCGGGGCTTGGTTCATGCCAATGCTGAGATTGATTGGGTCGGAAATCCTGCTGCATTTTCGATTTTCACTGAGGCGTTTATGACACGGCTGGCCAAATTTTGGGGAACTATATACTTGATTACCATCATAAGTACATTTAAAATGAACACATGAGCCGCTCAACTATCAGCGCATATGAGTTAAATCGTCGCTTTCCGACGCCAGATTCTGCTCGTGAG